>OJIO01000324.1_pt1 | contig 34200 bp, 28 predicted proteins | sample 1595621 | NCBI WGS metagenome assembly OJIO01 (sample SAMN05416776, study PRJEB24817) | seawater metagenome | isolation source: Sea water | place: Canada:Atlantic | collected 2013-07 | reverse complement strand
TCTACACTATCCTCTTCGTCGGCAGCGTCAGATGTGTATAAGAGACAGCCTCTGGGCTACCCCAGCTGCGTGCTCCGCTTGTGGTTTGACGCGCCCAAGTCCGGACCGACTCCCCCGGTGGCCAGCAGCGGCCTGCTGGCGGATGGACCCGCCGACGCCTTCTTCTGGTTGCACCGCTTGCAGGCGCCTTTTGTGGCGTGGAATCGCAGCACCGGAGGGAGCGTCCTGGAGCTCCATCGCTACTCCCGTCGGGCACAACAATGGGCAGATCTCTCCACCGACGAGGTCATGGCGTCCATCCTGCCGACCCTGCGGAAGATCTGGCCGGAGGTCGGCCCCCTGGTGCACGCCGATCTACAGCGCAATCCCTGGCATGTGGCCTTTGGTCCCGGGATGCTAGAGCAGGCCCCCACCGTGCACACCGCGCACCCTCGGGTGGCACGGGCTGGGGACTGGATCCGCACGCCGAATCCGGGGGTCTTCCACTTGGAGCGGGCCACCTTGACGGCGCTGCTGGCCGCCCGTCATCTGGCCCCTCAACTCGGCATCGCCCCCGAGGTGCTGCCCACGCCCAAGCTGCACCTACAGGACGGCTGGAGTGTGCGCGGAACGCGGCGGGCAGTGCGGGCGATGCGGGCCGGCGGACGCTGGGCGGCTCGGCCATGAGCGCAGCGCTACAGGGACCTCGATCGGCGCTGATCAGCACCGCCCAGCTGGTGCGGGAACCCAGCTCCAGCCTGCTGAAGTGGCGTGCACAGTACGGGGACCCCTTCCTGCTCCCCACCCTCAACGGACCGGTGGTGTTCACCGGGCGACCCGAGCTGGTGCGGCAGATCTTCAACGCGCCGGCCCACTTCTTTGCGCCCTTTGAACCCGACGCGATGGCGCCGGTGGTGGGCACCGGCTCTCTTCTCAGCGCCACAGGCACTGCACATCGACAGCAGAGGCGGGCCATCGCCCCTGGCCTGGTAGGGAACGCTATGCCCTTCTGGACCCGGCAAATCCGAGCGCTGACCCAGGCCCAGATCGCGCAGGCTGGCGCTCAGATAGACCCCCGGGCCACCTTCATGGACGCCGCCCTGGAGGTCGTCGAGCGCCTGATCTTTGGGGCACCGGATCCCGAGTTCTCCCGGCTGTTGCGCGCGATGCTCTCCCGCATCCACCCCAGCTTTCTCTTCTCCACCAAGCGGCGACTGAATCCGCTCTACCTGCACTATGCACGGGCCTCCAAAGCCCTGGATGCCGCCCTCTTCGCGCGCATCAAGGCGGCGAAGGCGCGGGCTCAGGAACCCGCCATGCTCTCGGCGATGGTCCACGCCAAAGACCCGGATGGACAAGACTTCTTCGAAGCTCAGCAGATCCGAGATCAGCTGCGCCTGCTGCTGATCGCAGGCCACGAGACCACAGCCACAGCGCAGGCCTGGGTCGCCATCCACCTGGCGGCTCATCCTCAGGTGCAAGATCAGCTGCGCGCGGAGCTTCAAGCGGCGCCCAAGCCGGCGTCCAAGGGCTTGCTGGCCGCCGTGGTGGACGAGACCCTACGCCGAAGCCCTGTGGTCCGAGAGGTCCTCAGAGAGGTGGCCCAGCCTCTGGTCCTGGGCGCGCACACCTTGCCCGTGGGGACTGGGGTGGCGGCCAGCGTGTGGCTGGCCCACAACGCGGCCTGCTGGGGGGACCCACGGGCTTGGCGACCTGAGCGCTTCCTGAAGGGCACGCTCACCCCCGGGTCCTACTTCCCCTTTGGAGGAGGGGCCCGGCGCTGCATCGGCGCTGCATTGGCCCTCACCCAGCTGCGCGTGACCACCGCAGAGTGGCTGAAGCAGGGACGCTTCGTAGCTCTGGAGCCACTGCCCGTGGACGCCGAGCGACACGGCGTGATCTTTGGACCTCCAGCCTGTGCTCTGGGTTTTGAGCGAGACAGACTGGGCTAGACCGTGGAGATGCGACAAAACGCGGGGAACGCCGCGCTAGGGGAGCGCGGCCTAGTCAAAAGTCCACGACGATGCTCTTCTCGGCGTTGGCCTTGATGTAGGCCACCACTTCCAGGTGCACGGGGTGAACCGCGTAGGCCGCCAGACCCGCCTGGTCGTCAAAGCGCGTGATCAGAGCCACATCGAAGGAGCGGGCAGACTTGGAGACGTCCAGTCCGACCTCGATGCCGCGCAGAGTCTCGATGCGTCCCTCCATGGCAGCCAGCTTGGCGGCGGCCGTCTTGGCGGCGGCGGGATCGGCGAACTTGAACAACACAACGTGGGTCAGCATCAGTACTTTCCGTCCTTCTTCATCTGCTTGAGCTTGTCCAAGCGGCGCTTGGCGGGCTTGTAGCCGTCGGTCTTGACCGCGGTCTTGTACCAGCTCTCGGCGGTGCTGTAGTCCTTGCGCTTGTAGGCGATGTCGGCCTTGCGGGACTGGGCCTGGGCCCGGTGGTAGTCGTCGATCCCATCAAAGGCCAAGTAGGTGTCGATGTGGGTCTCGGCAATCTTCAGCTCACCCTTTCGCAGGTAGGTGGTCGCGAAGTAGTAGTGAGCGCGCTCGTTGTCCGGGTCATCGGCGACGACCTGCTTGAGGGTACGCAGGGTGTCGTCGTAGCGGCGCAGGTACAAGAAGTTCCGGGCATGCACCATGTTGTTGATGACGTTGTGCGGGTAGGCCCTGTTGTTTCGGCCGGTCTCGGCCAGAGCGGACTCGAAGTCCTTCTCCTCGATGTAGGTGTAGGCCAGGGACAGGCTGGCGCCGGGCCCCATGAAGGTGGCCTCGCGCTCGGCTTGCTTCATCAGCTTGATGCCGCGCACCCGGTTGTCCTCGTCGGGGATGGCCTTGGAGGACAGAGAGATGCTGCTCTTCCAGTAGTCCCACAGGCCGTCAAAGAGCAGGATGTCTTTGAAGTCGGGGGCCTGGACGCGCACCTGATCGATGTGCCCGATGGCGGTCAGGCCCTTGTTGATGGCCGGCAGATAGTCGCCCCGGCGCATCACATGGATGGCGGAGATGCCGTGCATGGCGCCGAGCAGAAAGTTCTCCCAGGCCTGCTGGCCGGGACGGGTCAGGGCCAGCTCCAGCTCTTCGATCGCTGCGGCGCTGTGCTTCTTGTAGTTGGCCTCGCCGGCGAAGTCGGAGTTCTCCATCATGTTGGCCTGGAGCACCATGACCAGGCCCACGTGACCAACCCCGCGGTTGGGGTATCCCTTCTCCACCTTCCCAAACTTGGTGCGGGCAGCGCTGTAGTCGCGCTTGTAGAGGAACTGGGCCGCCTCGTAGCAGCCGCCCACAAAGTCCTCTTCCAGATCCAGAGCCTTGGCGCCAGCCGCCACGGTGCTGGGCCACTTGCCGCTGGCCGCGCTCACGGAGATGGGCGGCGGCGCGGCGCTGGGACCCAAACGCAGAGCCGGCGTGCTCTCGGAGATTCTCTCACCGTCCAAAGACTCGTCGTCCTGGGCAAAAACCAAGCTGGAGAGCAGGATCAGGGCAGTCATCGGGTCTAGCTCCTCTTCACGGCCACCATGGCCTCTACTTTGTCTGTGATCAACTTTTCCAGCCGAACCCCCGTGAGCTGACGCACTTCGTGCAAGCCCGTGGGAGAGGTGACGTTGATCTCGGTGAGGAAGGTGCCAATCACGTCGATACCGACGAAGAGCAGCCCCTCTTCCTTCAAGCGCGGTGCGATGGCCGCGCAGATCCGCTCGTCCGCCTCGCTCATCTCACAGGCCTGAACGGTGGCCCCAACGTGCATGTTGCCGCGGTGATCATCGGCGCCGGGCACCCGCAAAAAGGCGCCCACAGGCTCCCCATCAACCAGGATGATGCGCTTGTCCCCGGTGGTGATTTGGGGCAGGTATTGCTGTGCGATGCAGTACGCGCGGCCCTCGTCGGTGAGCAGGTCACCCAGAGAGCCCAGGTTCTTGTCGCCGGCGTGGGTGACGACCACACCGCGGCCACCGTTCCCGTCCCAGGGCTTGAGCACGATGCGGTCATAGCGGGTGGCGAATTCTTTGATCTGCGCCAGGCTGTTGGTGACCATCGTGCCCGGGGAGAGCTCGGGGTACTGCAGGGCGACCATCTTCTCATTCGAGTTCTTGATGCTGCGTGGGTCGTTGAGCACAACGGTGGTCGGCAGCACCAAATCCAAGATGTAGGTGGAGAAGATGTAGTCCATGTCGAAGGGGGGATCTTTGCGCATCCACACCGCATCAAAGGTCTTCAGCTCGGTGTGGTGTGGCTCGCAGCGAGGCCGGAAATAGGGCGCCTCTCGGTGCACCGAGACCGGGTGGATGTGCGCCATGGGGATCTGCCGATCCACGTAGAGCTCGCTGGCCTCGCACCAAGCGACCTGCTGGCCACGGTCGTGGGCCTCCTGCATGAGCAGGTAGGTAGAGTCGCCCGCAGGGTCGATGCTGTCGACGGGGTCCATGACGAAGAGGATGCGAAGGGGCTCAGACAAGGGGTCTCCAGATGGGGAACGCTAGGATGCGGGCTGGGCTTTCAGGAAGGGACGATTAGGCCGCGATGGACTCGGTCGGGGGCGGACCATCCAGCTCAGGATCGGCCGGAGTAAAGCGGTTCAAAATCACCGCTCCCGTAGCATCTCCGGCCACATTGACGCTGGTGCGCACCATGTCCAAGAGGCGGTCCACCGCCAAGATAAGTCCGATGCCCTCGATGGGGAGACCCACCGCACCGAGCACCAGGGTCATGGTGATCAAGCCCGCGCCAGGAATGCCAGCGGCGCCTACAGCGGCGGTGGTCGCGGTCAGAAAGACCACCACCTGCTCCCCAAAGGTGAGCTCTACGCCCATGACCTGGGCGATGAAGAGCACGGCCACAGACTCGTAGAGTGCGGTGCCGTCCATGTTGACCGTGGCGCCCAGAGGCAACACAAAGCCGGCGACCCGAGGCTTGACCCCCAGATCCTCGACGACAGCGTCCATGGTGACGGGCAGGGTGGCTGCAGAGGAGGCGGTGGAGAAGGCCACAGCCAAGGGCCGACGCAAGCCTGCAAAGAGCTTGAGGGGACTGACCCCGCCCAGGATCCAACCCAGCAGCGGCAGCACCACAAAACCGTGAAGCCCCAGCCCCAAGAGCACCACAAAGACGTAGTCCTTGAGGGCGTAGACGGCCTCGAAGCCCTGGAGCGCGACGACCTCGGCCAGCAGCGCGAACACCCCAATGGGGGCCAGCCACATCACCCAGTCCGTCAGGCGCATCATGGCTTGGTTTAGACCCTCAAAGAAGCGCGCGACGGGCTTGCCAGCGTCCCCCAGAGTGGAGGTCACTGCGCCCAGCAACAGGCCGAAGCTGAGGATGGCGAGCACGTCCCCTTGGGCCAGAGACTTGAAGGGGTTCTTGAAGGTGTTCTTGAGCATCTCCAGGAAGAAGGGGCCAAACTCGTGCGCGACCAAGTCCTCTGGGGGCTGACCAAGGTCCAGGTTGACGCCCTCGCCCGGGTTGAAGACGTTGACCAGGATCAAGCCCAGAGCCACAGCCAGAGCCGTGGTGGTCATGAAGTAGAGCAGGCCCTTTCCGGCCAGGCCACCGACCTTGCGGATGTCGCCCAGGTTCACCACGCCCACCACCATGCTGGCCAAGACCAGGGGGTAGATGATGACCATCAGGAGCTGCTTAAAGAGCACCCCCATCCAAGAGAACCAGGGCAAGGCGCTGAGCAGGAGGGGGCTGCGTTGGGCCCCCCAGCCATACAGCAGGGCCAACACCATTCCGGCGAAGATCAGCAGGGTCAGGACAAGGTCGCGCTTGCGCTCGGGAGACATGGACATGGCCGCATCATGCCCTACTTGCCGATGCAAAACCTGCTGAAGAGCGCGTCGAGCACCACTTCGCGGGTGTCTCGGCCCGAGAGCTTGTCCAGGCGCTCCAGGGCGCCGTAGAGCACCTGAGCGGAGACCGCGACGCCCAGGGGGCCCAGCAGAGCCTCGTGAGACTCCCGGCACGCCTCGGCCACCCCAAGGAGCAGATCCCGCTGTCGCTGGCTGGCGATGATCAGCGAGGCGCTCCCCGGCTCCTCTTGAACCAGAGCATCCGCGATGGCTTGACCCAGCTCGGGCACCCCTTGCCCAGTGGCTGCAACGGTGGGAATGAGAGGAATCCCATCCACCTGAGACTGGGCCCCCGGGCGATCCATGTGGTTGCCGACCAACAAGCGCCTGCGCCCTTCGGTTCGCTCGAGGACAGCACGGGCCTGCTCCGGATCGTGTGCAGGAACCACCACAAGCACCAGCTCGGCGCTGGCGCCCAGGCGCTCAGCCAGGGCCATGCCCGCCGCCTCGATCTCTCCAGGGTTCTCCCGTTGACCGGCCGTATCCAACAGGGTGACAGCCACCGGCCCCAAGCGAACCCGGCGCTCCAAGACGTCTCGTGTGGTGCCCGGGATCTCGCTGACCAGAGCCCGCTCTGAGCCCCCCAAGGCGTTGAACAAGCTGGACTTGCCTGCATTGACCGGCCCCACCAAGGCCACGGTGGCACCCTCGACCAAGATGCGGCCGCTGGCGTAGGTGTCGGCTGCGGCCTGCGCCTTGGCTGCGATGGCCAACAGACCCTCTGCCAGCACCGCATCTTCCTGCAGCGTCAGGTCCTCGGCCGGGTAGTCCAGGCGCGCTTCCAGCTCTGCCAGGGCCTGGGTCAGAGCGTTGGCCAGGGTCTCCGCCAGGGAGAGAACCCCGCCTCCCAGACCTTGCTGTGCGATGGCCAGACCGGCGCTGGACTGGGCATCGATGGCCTGAAGGACGGCCTCGGCACGGGTCAGATCCATGCGCCCGTTCAGAAAGGCCCGCCGGGTGAACTCCCCAGGCTCCGCCATGCGGGCACCCGCCGTGATCGCCGCGGCCAACAAGCGCTCGACGATCAAGGGATTGCCGTGGCAGGACAGCTCGACCAACTCCTCGCCGGTGTAGCTGCGGGGGCCAGGGAAGTGGGTCAGCAGACCGGTGTCAATGGCACCAGAGGCGTCCACAAAGTGAGCCAACCGGGCTCTGCGGGCGGGCGGCCACCCTCCGGGAATCTTGGAGAGGGCCGCTGCCACAGCCTGGGCCTGGGGCCCAGAGAGGCGAAGGAGGGCTACGCCGCCACGACCCCAAGGGGTCGCGCAGGCGACGAGGGTGCCCTCCCGTGCGCTCACTCCTCGCCGTCGCCCTTGACCGAAGCTCCGCTTGGGAAGAACTCGATCTGCTTGTAGGAGCCATCACCGATGGAGCGGGTGTCCACGCCGTCGTGCTCGCGGGCTTCCAGGTGGATGATGCGGCGGTCGTAGCCGTTGAGCTCCTTGCGCACGCGCTCAGCCTGTCCGGTCTCCTTGACGCGGGCGATGATCTTCTGGGCCATGCGGCGCAGCTTCTCACCGTCACGGTCGTTGCCGCGGCCACCACGGCCACCACGGTCGTCGCGGTCACGCCCACGGCCGCCACGGTCGTCGCGGTCACGTCCACGGCCACCGCGGTCATCACGGTCACGTCCACCACGGCCGCCTCGGTCATCACGGTCACGGCCGCCACGCTCACGGCCACCACGGTCGTCACGGCCGCCGCGCTCACGGCGCTCGCCGCGGTCCTCGTCACGATCTTCACGCTCGCGCTTGTCGGCGATGTCGATCTTGAAGGTGAAGTCCTCGTGGTCGGGACCCACTGCCATGTTCAGCATGTGCTCGATGCCCTGAACGGTGCGGCCGCGACGGCCGACCAGACGGCCGGCATCGCTCACCTTGGAGAGCACCACGCGGCAGGTCTTGCCCTGGAGGCGTGCGGTGGTCTCCGCCTCGATCTCCAGGTGGCCCAGCAGGGTCTTGACCCAACCGGTCGCGTCGGTCATGACCTCGACCTCGCCCATGTCGCGGGCCCAAGCGATGATGCGAACATCATCCCGGGGAACCATGCCGCCACCGTCGTTGCGGAAGTAGCTCACGTCCACTTCGTAGCGAATCGCGTCCGTGGGGACACCCAGCTCGGCTGCGGCACCTGCGACGGCCTTCTGCACGTCCTCGCCGATGGTGGTGACGGTCTGCGCGCCCTCCGGGGCGGCCTCGTTGTACTGCATCATGTTCAGCTCCGTTTCTACTTGGCGGCTAGCGTCGCTGGGGCACCCGGTGGGGGCTTGGCCAGGCGGCGTCGAATCACCCACATCTGCAAGAGAGAGAGGGTGATGTTGGTGGTCGAATAAATCGCGAGACCAGCAGGGAAGGTGAAGTAAAAGAACACGAAGATCAGCGGCATGAGCTTCATCATGCGCGCCTGGTTCGGGTCCATCCCTGGGCTGGTTGGGGTCATGCGCTGCTGGAGCAGCATCATGGTGCCGACGATGGCCGGCAAGATTGCGAAGGGGTCTACAACGCTCAGGTCCTTCCAGATGAGGAAGTCAGCGTGGAAGAGCTCCGCGGTGTACAGAAGCACGGTGAAGAGAGCAAACCAGACGGGCATCTGGATGAGCATGGGCAAGCAACCCGACATGGGGTTGACGCCCTCCTTCTGGAAGAGCTTCATCTGCTCTTGGCCGGCCCGCTGGGGGTCGTTCTCGTACTTGGCCTTGAGCTCCTGAACCTGCGGCTGGAGCGCCTGCATCTTCTGGCTGCTCTCAAAGCTCTTCTTGGTCAGGGGCAAGAACAGCACCTTGACCGAGACGGTGAGCAGCACGATGGCCAAGCCCCAGTTGCCGACCAGGGAATGAATCCAGATCAGGTACTTGAGCAACCAACGGGCAAAGAAGCCAAAGAAGCCAAGGTTGACCGCTTGGTCCAAGTCCGAACCCAGGTCTGCCAAGGTCTGGATGTTGCGTTGGCCGGCGTAGATCTGAAAGTTCAGCTCTTCGGTTTGGCCAGGCTGGATGGTCTTGGTGCTGGAGACAAAGGCACCGTGGGTCTCGTCCTCTGCGCCGGCGAAGGCGAAGGTGCCCCAGGCGGGCTGGTCCATCACGGCGACGGAGAGGAAGTAGCGGTCGCCCACGCCGAACCAATCCACTTCGCCTTCGAAGGCCTCGGGTCCATCCTCGTCGATGTCGGTGATGTTCTCCAGGGTCTCCAGGTCGCCGTCGATGTGGCCAAAGGCCTGTCGCAGGCTCTCGTAGCGGCTCATCATGCCGCCAGGCTCGGAGAGTTGGTCGTAGCTGCCGACCCAAAGCTCAGCAGCCACGGGGGTGGGGCTGATGTTCTCCCAGACGACCTGAACCGAGAGAACGTTGGGGTTCTCAGTCGCGGCCCAGGTCTTGGTCAGGCGAAGGCCTTCTGGGGTGGTGCGGGTCGCGACCCAGGGACCGGAGCCCTCCAGGAAGTACTCGCCCTCGGCGCGCACAGCGCCGGTACCAGCAGCCAAGACCACAGCCTTCTCAGAGGTGATCTTCTCGGTACCGGGGTCCTCACCGTAGGGGGCTGCGAACCACTCACCGAAGTTGCGCTCCCCTTGAATGGCTTCCCAAGCGGCCAACCAGATCGGGGTCACCTGAAGGGGACCGGGCACGTTGGGCAGCTCAAGCTGACGGGGTGAGCCACCATGGGAGGACAGGGGCGCGTGGATCTCAGGCGTGGTCAGATCCAGGGTGCGCTCAGGCACAGCCTCCATTGAGGCGACCGCAGGCGTGCTCGGCACGACCGTGGGCACGATGGGCTGCAAGGGATCGACCACCGGGGTCTCAGCGACCGGCTCCACAACGGGAGCAGGGGGCGCAAAGAAGCTCTGGTAGGCAAAGAAGATGCCCATGACCAGTGCCATGGCGATCAGCATGCGCGTAGATTCGCCGCTGTTCTTCTTGCTGATGGCCATTTAGTCCTCGACCGGGGGAACGGGGTCAATGCCCCCGGGATGGAAGGGGTGGCAGCTCGCGATGCGCTTCACCGCAAGCCACGATCCTCTCGCCGGACCATGCACCCCAAGCGCTTCCATCGCGTACGCGGAGCAGGTGGGGTAAAAGCGGCAGGAGGGGGGCAAGAGCGGGGAGATCCATGCACGGTAGAAACGGATGGGAGCCTGCAGTACGGTGGTGAGCAACTTGCTCATGCACGACTTCCAGGTTTTTTCCCACGGTTCTTTGGAGCCTGGCCCAAACGGCCGATGGCGTAGCAGAGGTCCTGGGTAAGCACGTCAAGACCAGCGTCTACTGCACGAGGCGAGGCAATCACAGCCACGTCCCAGCGCCCTTGGACGCTGTGCCGGTTGTGCCGGATCGCTTCGCGAAGCCAGCGCTTGACCCGGTTCCGTGCCACCGCATTGCCTACCTTCTTGCTGACAACCAGGCCGAATCGGCTCTGGCTCTCACGTCCTCTGCTGTACAAGACAAGCAGATTTCGAGTGCGGACCTTGCGGCCGCGCCCCTGAACCCTCCGAAAATCAGAGGAGACGCGAAGTCGAGCGTTCTTGGGCAGTCCAAAAGCCTTGGGCTGCCCCATAGGGATCAGCTGCGCTTGGTGCCGACGGTCACGGCCAGACGGGTGCGGCCCTTCGCGCGGCGACGCTTGAGAACCTTGCGACCGCCTGCGGTGGCCATGCGAGCCCGGAAACCGTGGCTGCGCTTACGCTTGATGTTGCTGGGCTGGTAGGTGCGCTTCATGGGGACTCCCGTGTGGCCTGAAGGTTGGGTTCAGGCGCTGGAGTTGGAGAAGTTGGGGCCACTGCAGGTTGCAGGCTGGACCGAAGATGGGATCTAACGGATGGCTAAAAGCCGGAGAGCCGCTAGACAAGCCCGCCCTCCTATCCCATCACATGGCCCTGGGCAAGGGAGGCACGCCCCGGCGATCGCCGATCCCAGCGCAAGCGGGATCCACGAGCGGGGCCCCAGGGAGCGAGGCACCAGAGATGAGCTTGTCCCGCCCCGGTACAAGCTGATAGCTTCCGCTCCCCCAGCGGCTCTCATTGGCACGAGCCGCGCTGCACGCTCACTGCGCAAAACCCTCATGGGAGCCCCGTGTCGATCCAGGATCTCTGGCAGGACGTTCAACCCCGTATCGAGGAGCGCATCGGTTCACAGAACCATGAGATCTGGGTTCGCCCGATCCGAGCTCTGGGCATGGACGGTGATGAGCTCGAGCTCGAAGTCCCCAACCGCTACTACTCAGATTGGGTTCGGGACAACTACCAGGAGATCTTCATCGAAGAGCTGGCCCGTGCCTTTGGGCGGCCACTGCGGCTGCGCTTCACGGTGGAATCGGAGCGACAGGCCAGCCCCAAAGCGGCCTCGCCGCCGGCACAAGCCCACAGGGTCCCGGCTGCACAGAGCTCAAGAACGCCTGTGCGCAGCCGCCTGCCGCGGGACAAAACCTTCGACAACTATGTCGTGGGAGCCTGCAACAAGTTCGCCAACGCCGCAGCCCTTGCCGTCGCGGATTTCCCTGGTCAAAACTACAATCCGCTCTTCGTCTTTGGCGGAACCGGCCTGGGCAAGACCCACTTGATGCAGGCCATCGGCAACCGGATGCTGCAAGCGCGCTCGGACTCTGGGGTGATCTACACCACCGCAGAAGACTTCGTGAACGACATGATCCGGGCCCTGCGCTTCAAGAAGATGGACGAGTTCCGCAACCGCTACCGCGACAGCGCCGACATGCTGCTGATCGACGACATCCAGTTCCTCTCCGGCAAGGTGCGTAGCCAGGAGGAGTTCTTCCACACCTTTGAGTCGCTCAAGCTGGCCGGCAAACAGGTGGTGTTGACCTCGGATGTGTTGCCCCGAGAGATCGAAGGTCTGGAGCCCAGACTGCGCACCCGCTTTGAGGGCGGGCTGCTGGCAGACGTTCAGGCGCCGGATCTGGAGACCATGGTGGCCATCCTTCAAGCCAAGGCCGAGGCCATGCGCCTTCCCATTGGCCATGACTGCGCCCTGTGGATTGCCTCCCGGGTCAGCGGCAACGTGCGAGAGCTGGAGGGCGCCATCAACCGTCTGGCGGCCCTGGGCAGCTTCTATGGGGACGCCATCACGGTGGACTTCGCCAAGCAGCACCTGAGCAACCTCTTGGTGCAGACCCCAGAGGCGGTGAGCCCCGAGCGCATCATCCAAGTGGTGGCCCGCTACTTCAACATCAAAATCAGCGATTTGAAGGGCCAGCGAAAGCTCAAGGGAATCGTACAGCCTCGCCAGATCGCCATGTTCTTGGCTCGGCGACACACCGACCTGTCCTTCCCAGACTTGGGTCGGGCTTTCGGTGGCCGAGACCACAGCACTGTGCAGCACGCCTGCAAGAAGATTGGCGGCCTGGCCAAGAGCGACCCGGACATGCAGAACCACCTGCAGACCCTCGAGCGCAGCCTAGGTTTGTCCCGATGATGAAGGCCCAATGGAGCCCCAATCCCCCCTCCTCAGCGAGCAACAGCTTGGGGAAAAGGCTGCGGACAGCTAGGGCACAGCTCTGTGGGCTCGGGTATGGAAGAACTGCGGACAGCTTCAGCTTCTGCAGGTCGGGCAGTTTTCCACTGCTTGCCAACAGGAATCCCCTCGGGATCCATCCCCAGGTTCAGTTTGACTTTCCACTGTGGAATCGGTGCTTTAGCAGCATTTCCCCAGTATCAATAGACAACGATCGATCTACTACTTGATCGATCCTGATCAGATCATAAAAGCCATCTAAGCGGAGCTGCCTGGCCATGGAGCTGTACATCGATCGCGACGCCTTCCTGGGAGGGCTCTCTCGCGTGCAAGGCATTGTTGAGCGTCGCAACACGCCCAACCCCATCCTCTCCCACGTGCTGCTGCAGGCCTCTGAAGGACGCTTGCGCTTGACCGCAACGGACACGGAGATGGCCTTCATTGGCGACTTCCCAGCCAATGTGGTGACGCCAGGTGAGATTGCCATCGACGCCTCCAGCGTCTTCCAGATCGCCAAGGTCTTGCCGGATCAGACCGCGCACCTGAGCTTGGGTGGTCAGAACCGGGTCGAGGTCACCTCTGGCAGCGCTTGGTACAAGGTCAAGGGTCTCCCGGGAGAGGACTTCCCACCGCTGCCCGACTTTGACGGCCGCAGCACCCTGAAGCTGCCTGCTGGCAAGCTCAAGTGGCTGATCGACCAGACCGGCTTCGTGGTGTGCACCGACGACAACCGCTACGGGATCAACGGGGCCCACCTGGAGATCGTAGACGGAGCCGATGGCTCGCCAATGCTGCGCATGGTGGCCACCGATGGTCACCGGCTCTCCTACGCCCAGATCCCCTTTGACGGTGAGCTCGGCATGCCCTCGCGCATGCTCATTCCCCGCAAGGCCTTGGGTGAGATGAAGAAGCTCTGCCGCAAGGATGACCAGATCCTGGAGCTGAGCTTCGGTGAGTCTGCAGCCTTGATCACCAGCGAGAGCGAGCGCTTCTACTTCCGCCTGATCGACGGAGAGTTCCCCGACTACCGTCAGGTGGTGCCCACCTCTTGGCAGCGTCGTGCCGTCGTCATGCGCGAGGTGCTCAACAGCGCCCTGAAGCGCGTGGCGGTGTTGGCCCAGGACAAGGCCCGTCCAGTGAGCTTCTCCTTCGAGCCCACTGCGGTGACCATCAGCTCCAGCCACGTCGACCTGGGAGACGCCCGCGAGGTCGTGCCCATGGAGCTGGAAGGCGATGCCCTGGCCATCGGATTCAACATTCGCTACTTCCAGGAAGTGCTCGGCACTCTGACCGCGGAGCGCATCGTGCTGGAGCTGGGCGATGCTCTGAGTCCGGCCCTGGTCCGTGAGCCCGAGAGCGAGAACGCCCTGCTGATCGTCATGCCGATGCGCTTGGACTGAGTCCGGGTGCGCCTACAAGAGCTGGGGCTCAGTGACTTTCGGAACCTGGCTCAGGTGCAGATCGACACGGATGCGCCCTTCGTGGTCTTCCATGGGCCCAACGCCCAGGGGAAGACCAACCTCTTGGAGGCCATCTACGGCCTGGCGACCCTCAAGAGCTTTCGCACCACCCGGGTGCGGGAGCTGATTCGCTGGGGCTGCACACACGCCCAGGTCCGGGGGCGGGTGGACGACGGCCAGCTCACCCGCCACTTCAAGCTGCACCTGGATCCCAAGGGACGCCGGGGCGAGGTGGACGGCAAGACCCCAAAGGCTCTGGGCTCCTACTTTGAGGGCATCCGAGCGGTGCTCTTTTGCCCGCAGGATGTGGCCATTGTGCGGGAGGGACCGGACATCCGAAGGCGCTTCATCGACCGGGCGGCCTTCACCGCCTCATCGAGCTTTCTGGACGTGGCGATGGGTTTCAAGCGCCTGCTCAGCCAGAAGGGTGCGCTGCTTCGAGAGGATGTCCCAGACCCCATTCAGCTCGATGTTTTTGATGCCCAACTGGCCGTCGCCGGTGCCCGCTTGGTCGAGCGCAGGCGGGCTGTGATCGAGGAGCTTCGAGAGCCCTTTGTGACGCTGCATCAGCGTATCTCAGGTCATGGGGACGCCACTCTGCGCTACCGCACCGCACTGGGAGAGGGCTCACGTGAGGACTTGGTGGGCCGCTACAGCGAGCTGCTGGCGAAAAGCCGGAAGGACGAAGTGCGCCGTGGGATGAACATGGTTGGGCCCCAGCGCGATGAGCTGGTGCTCCGAATCGATGACCGACCGGCTCGGGCCTACGCCTCCCAGGGACAGACCCGCTCGGTGGTGTTGGCCCTCAAGCTTGCTGAACTGCTCGCTGCACGGGCCAGGGGGGCGCGTCCGCTCTTCTTGCTCGACGATCTGTCCTCGGAGCTGGACCGCTTTCGACGGGGCAACCTGGTGGGGCTGTTGGAGGAGCTCGAGGTCCAGGTCTTCGTCACCACGACCGACCCCTCCCTCGTGCTGGCTGGGGCCCAAGGAGAAGTGCGCAGCTATGCGGTGAAAGACGGTGCGGTTGGGGGTGCAGAGGTGGCCTCGACGCATTAGTTTCGAAGGGTTGAAGCGCGCGTTGCCGTGACTGGATCTTGGGATCCAGCCTGCTTCGCCATCCCCCCGCCGCGGAGCCCCTCCAGATGAGCACTGACGAGACCACCACCCCCGCCGAGTACGGCGCTGGAAACATCACGGTACTCGAAGGCTTGGAGGCCGTGCGCATGCGCCCGGGCATGTACATCGGCGACACCCACGTTCGCGGATTGCATCACCTGGTCTACGAGGTGGTCGACAACTCCATCGACGAGGCTCTGGCCGGCTACTGCTCCAAGATCACGGTCACCCTGCACACCGACGGCAGCTGCTCGGTTCAGGACGACGGTCGTGGCATTCCCGTGGGCATGCATCCCAAGTTGGGTCGCCCAGCCGCCGAGGTGGTGCTCACCGTGCTGCACGCAGGCGGCAAGTTTGACTCGGACTCCTACAAGGTCTCCGGCGGTCTGCACGGCGTGGGCGTGAGCTGCGTCAACGCGCTCTCCGACAGCCTGATTTTGGATGTCTGGCGCGATGGTGGGCACTTCCACCAGACCTACTCCTGCGGCGTGCCCCAGATGGAGCTCAAGCGCATGGGGGACTCCGAGCAGCGCGGAACCCGCATTCGCTTCCACCCCGACAGCACCATCTTCGAGGTGAACTCCTTCCAGATGGAGATCCTTGCCAAGCGCATGCGGGAGATGGCTTTCCTGAACCCCGGCGTGCGCATCAACCTGGTCGATGAGCGCAACGACAAGTCCGAGGAGTTCCACTACGAGGGCGGTCTGAGCGCTTTTGTGGAGTACCTGGCGGCCAACAAGACCGTCATCCACGACGAGCCCATCCGCATCCAGGGCGAGAAAGACGGCATCGAGGTGGATCTGGCCCTGCAGTGGACCACCTCCTACCAGGAGCAGTTGTTGGGTTTCGCCAACAACATCAACACCATCGAGGGTGGTACCCACGTCTCCGGCTTCAAGGCCGCCCTGACCCGGTCCATCAACGTCTACGCCCAAGCGGAGAACCTGCTCAAGTCCAAGGACGCGAACATCACCGGCGATGACTCCCGAGAAGGAATCATCGTGGTGCTCTCCATCAAGCATCCTGACCCCCAGTTCGAGGGACAGACCAAGGGCAAGCTCGGAAACTCCGAGGTCAAGGGTCTGGTCGAGAGCGTGGTCAACGAGAAGCTCGGCGAGTTCTTCACGGAGAACCCACGGGTCGCCAAGGAGATCATCCGAAAGGCGCTCGAGGCCAGCCGTGCCCGTGAGGCAGCGCGCAAGGCGCGCGATCTGACCCGACGCAAGAGCGTGCTGGACGGCGGCGATCTGCCTGGAAAGCTGGCCGACTGCCAGGAAAAGAACCCCGCACTCTGCGAGCTGTACATCGTCGAGGGTGACTCCGCAGGTGGATCGGCCAAGCAAGGTCGAGACCGCAAGTACCAGGCCATTTTGCCGCTTCGAGGCAAGATCCTGAACGTGGAGAAGGCCCGCTTCGACAAGATGCTGGCCAACAACGAGGTGAAGAACATCATCTCGGCTCTGGGGACCAGCATCGGCGAGGAGTACAGCTTGGACAAGCTGCGCTACGGCCGAATCATCATCATGACGGACGCAGACGTGGACGGCTCCCACATCCGCACCTTGCTGCTGACCTTCTTCTACCGGCAGATGCGTCCACTGGTGGAGCGCGGTCACCTGTACATCGCCCAGCCTCCGCTCTACAAAGCCAAGCGTGGCAAGAAGGAGCAGTACCTCAAGGACAACGGGGCTCTGCAAGAGTTCTTGTTGGACCAGGGTGCACGCAACCTGGTGATCAGCGACGGCGAGACCGAGACCACCGGCGATGATCTGCTCACCTTGGTGCGCATGATCGGCCGCTACGAGGAGCACCTGCAGCACCACGCCCGTGAATCCGACAAGGCCGTGATGGACGCTTGGCTCTACGTCGATGGCTTCACCGCCGGCGCCGACAAGGATGCTCTGGAAGCCCGCGTTCCAGACCTGCGCGCTCGCCTCAAGGTGGCCAACCCTGACCTGTACCTGGAGAAGGTGGAGGTTGTGCACAACGTGCAGTCTGGTGGCTACGCGCTGCTGGTGGACAGCTTCCAGGCCGGACGCCCGCGCTCGACGCGACTTGGCGCTGGTCTGAACGAAGGCAGCGACACCGCATCGATGCGCACCCTGGCTGGGCAACTTCGTGAGAAGACCGGTCTGCCCGTGACCCTGGGCGAAGAAGTGCTGAGCACCTGGGCCCAGGTCCTGGACCGCGTTCTGGCCGTCGCCCAGAAGGGCTACGACATCCAGCGCTACAAGGGCTTGGGTGAGATGAACCCTGGCCAGCTCTGGGAGACCACCATGGACCCCGAGAGCCGCACCCTGCTCCAGGTCAACATCGGCGATGCCATCGAGGCCGATGCGATGTTCACGGTGTTGATGGGCGACGAGGTCGCACCACGGCGCCGCTTCATCGAAGACAACGCCCTGAACGTACGCAACCTGGACGTCTAAGGGCGCAGGCTCCTGCGGCCTTTAGACACACGCGCCAGGGCACTGCGCTCTGGAGCCGTTATAGCGGGTGCTGTGACGCAGCAGGCTTTCGACATCGCCGATCTGATCTTTGGCAAGGTCGTTCTCGTCACCGGAAAGGGCGGGGTCGGCAAGTCATCGGTCACCGCAGCGCTTGGGCGCTTGGCTGCTGCACAGGGCCGCCGGGTCTGCCTGATCGAAGCAGACTCGCAGCAGAGCGTGCTCTCCGGCATCTTCGGCACCCAGGTCGGCTACGAGCCCAAGCGGATCGCGGAGAACCTCTACGCCTGCAACGTGACCTGGTACGAGGCCCTTCACGACTGGGTGGAGCGCGTTGTGCCCTCCAAGCGCATCGTCGACATGATGTTGGACAACCGCCTTGTGCGGCTCTTCTTGGACGCCGTTCCCGGCAACCGCGAAGTGGTCACCCTGTCCAAGATCACCTGGTTGAGCGAAGAGTTCGATTTGGTCATCGTGGATCTGCCGGCCAGTGGTCACGCCACCGCGCTGATGCAGTCCCCCCAGCGCACCATGCGTCTGTTCAACGTGGGCCCACTCTTCACGCGCAGCCAGGAGAGCCAGCAGCTCCTGGAGGACCCCAAGACCCATCTGGTGTTGGTGGCCTTGCCCGAGGAGATGGTGGTCAACGAGACCATCGAGACCTGGGAGACCCTGAACAAGGGCGTGCCTGGACTCAGCGTGCCTCTGGTGATCCTGAACCGGGCCAGCCGTCCGACTCTGGGCGCCGACGAGATTGCGCTGCTCGAGCGCATGAGCGCGGCAGACCCCGAGGGTCCCCAAGCCGAGCTGCTCTTGGCCGGACGCTGGGAAGCGCGCCTGGAAGAGGCGACCGGACGGGCCATCGAGCGCATCGCTGAGCAGATCGGCGTCAAGCTCATCGACGTGCCCCGCCTCTCCCAAGCCGAGGGCAGCGATGCCCTGGTGCGGGCTTTGGCCTCGGCCCTGGCCAGAACCAGTGAGCGCGGCTTGAAGGGGCGCACATGACCCCCCGTGAGGTTGTCCTGGGTGGTCGACGCCTGGTGGTGTGCGTCGGAAGCGGCGGCGTGGGCAAGACGACCTCGGCTGCGAGCATCGGTCTGTGGGCTGCCATGCAGGGCAAGAAGGTCCTGGTGCTCACCATCGATCCCGCACGTCGACTGGCCAACTCCTTGGGCCTGACCGAGTTCGGAAATGACGAGCGGCGCATCGAGTTGAGCTCGGTGGAAGTACAGGATGGCGGTGAGCTCTGGGCCATGATGTTGGACACCCAGACCACCTTCAACGAGCTGATCGAAGAGATGGCGCCGAACCGGGAGACCGCTCAGCGAATCCTGGACAACCCCATCTACCAGACCATGTCGGACACCTTCGCGGGCAGCCAGGAGTACATGGCCGCTGAGAAGCTGCACGATGTGGTCACCACTGGGCGCTACGACTTGGTCGTGCTCGATACGCCCCCGGTCAAGAACGCCTTGGACTTCTTTGAGGCCCCTGGGCGGCTCTCTCGCTTCTTCGACCGACAGGTCATCAGCTGGTTCTTGAACCCGCCCAAGCGCACCGGATTTTTGGGCAGCCTCAAGCAGGGCACCTCGACGGTGATCTGGAAGATGCTGGGCTACGTCTTTGGCCACGAGTTCTTGGACGATCTCTCCGACTTCCTGCTGCTCTTCCAAGACATGTACGAAGGCTTCCGCGAGCGTCACCAGACCGTGCTGAACCTCTTCCGCTCAGAGGAATGCAGCTTTGTCACCGTGTGTGCTCCCACAGAGCCCTCGGTGGAGGTGGCCGGCTTCTTCTCCGAGCAGCTCTCCGAGCGCGGCTACCCCCGCGGCGGCACCGTGGTCAACCAAGTGCACCTCTGTGGGGATGTGGCCCTGGACCCGCAAGCGCTCTTGGGCAGCCAAGCCAAGGAACTCTCCGAGGATCTGGAAGACTGGACGGCGGCCAGCCTGGTCGCACGCCTGGGCGCAGCCCATCGTCGGCTTCGTGCCCTGGCCGCTGGTGAGCGTGCCTTGATCGAAAAAGTTCAGGTCTTCTCCTCCGGCTTTCTGCTGGAGATTCCACGCCTTGAAGGCGAGGTTCATGACCTGCAGGGCTTGGCCCGCATCGCCAGCTTCCTCTTTGAGACCCCAGTCTCCACAGAGTCTTGAAGCGCACCCTGTGGCCGCTGCTAGGCTAAGCGGCTAGGCCACTGGCCTGTATCGGAGTCCTTGTGCGTGCCCTGTTGGCCACCTCTCTGCTTGCTATCTCCTCGCTTCTCTTCAGCGCGACGGCTCTGGCGGCCCGCCCGCCTTCGGACCCCCAGGTGCGTGTGCACGGCGGATTGTCCCTGGTTCAGGGTCCCTTGCCTTTGGGTGTGAGCCTGGGCGTTGACTCTCGCGTCGGTCGAAACCTGGCGTTGGATGCTGGTATTTTCGCATCCATGCCTGGAGAGCTGGACACCACGGATCTGCGCGCCACCACCCGAGATCATGTTCGCGTGCGTCACGGGCTCTACACGATGCCGGGCTTGCGCATCCCTCATCCTCAGCCTCGTGGCTTTCGCTGGGATGTGTATGTGCGGGCTGGACCCGGCGTGGTCTGGACCGAGGACATCTGGGATCGTGCGCCGGACAACACCAGCGGTCAGATGGATCCTGCAGGTTTCGCAGGCGTAGATGGGGTGGTCGTGAAGAACTCCCTGGGTTTGCGCCTGGGTGTTCGCACGGTGTTCACCAGCATCTACGATGCACAGCTGCAGTCGGACCAGTTCTTCTGGGCTCCCCAGTACAACGCCGAGCTGGTCTACCAGTTTGGCGTCAAGGGCACCGTCAACTGAGTTGATGGACTCAGGGGATTGCGCGGCGCACCAAGCTCATGCGCATGCGCTCCTGTCCGGAGACGGTCTGGACCATCTGAATCGGTGGTCCGGCCATGTTCTGGGCAAAGTCATAGACGCTGACCTCGCCGCCTTGCTCGCGCACGGTGTAGCGGGTGCACTGAAAGGTCCCTGCGGGCACGGTCACCGACACGCTGTCCTCGCGCTTGGTCATCTGCGCTGGGAACTGGGAGTGGGTGGCCAGTTCTGACCACGTATGGGTGCGCTCGTTGGGATCGCCCTCTCTCTCCAACATGGCGTAGCGAATGGTGACCTGGGCTGCGTCGGCAGCGAGCACCTCCCACTGCATGTCCTGGGTCTCCATGCCCATGATTCCCGAGCCGTCGGCCAGGGTGTCGATCTTCGAGGTGCGGAAGACCAGGGTGGTGCCCACCGGCATGGCCTCCCGGATCTGATCGGCGCTGAAGTGGGGGGAGAGCAGCTCAGTGCTGGTCACGGGTTCCTCCGTCTTGGGCACGTCGGCCGCGGCCGCGACCGGAACGGGTTCCGAGACCGCGGCCTCCGCCCGGTCCGCTTGGGGTTCAGCGCCGCTTGGCGCATCCGAGGACAGGGTGGCGCAGGCCAGCAGAAGCAAGATCATGCCGCCACTCTACACCCTCGCTTCGGCCGCGAGGGTGTGTGGCTTGGCTCACTCCGAGAGCTGCTCACCGCTGGCGTCCAGCACCTCGCCCTCGATCACGACGGGCGCATCAGTCGCCTCTGGGGCAGCAGCGGGCTCGTCCGTGGGCTCGGGATGCGGGGCCGACTGAGCGTTGACGCCCAGGGCTTGGGCGGCCAGAGTGCTCAGGGTCTGCAGGCGCTCTACCAGACCGACTGGATCGCGCACTTCGCCTTCCAACAAGCGGGCCTGATCCAGGAGCAACCAAGCCAAGGGCTGGGCCTCGTCCTTGCGGCCGTCCTTGTGCAGCTGGTCCAGGGTGCGCACCAGGGCGTGTCCTGGGTTGATCTCCAGGATGCGTTGGGCGGCGGGCAAGGCCTGGTTGAGCTGGCGCATGATGCGCTGCATGTTGTTGGAGACGCCGAACTGGTCGTCCACCAGCACCGAGGCGGAGTTCGTCAGGCGGTTGGAGGTACGCACCGAGCTGACCTCGCCGGCGAGAACCGTCCCGATCCAGCCGGCCAGATCCTCGCTGACGGTGGGGGATGGGGTGTCATCTTCGCCCAGATCCACCTCACCCCTCGAGATGCTCACCAGCTTCTTGTCCTGGAAGGTCTCCATGGAGGGGAAGGCCCACTCATCCACGGTGTCCCAGCTCAAGAGCACCTCGATGCCCTTGCGCTTGAAGGCCTCCAGGTGGGGGCTGCGGGAGACCGAGGCGTAGTCGGAGCCCACCAGGTAGTAGATGCTGTCCTGGTCCTCGGGCATGGCCTCGACGTACTGGGCCAGGCTGACTTGGCCCTTGTCGTCGTCCGAGCGGGTGGAGTTGAAGCGCACCAGAGAGGTCAGGCGCTCCTTGTCCTTGGAGGAGCTCACGTTGTGCAGGCCTTCCTTGATCACGCCGCCGAAGGCTTCCCAGATCCCGGTGTAGGTCTCGGTGTCCTTCTTGGCGACGCTCTGCAGGTGGCGCAGCACCTTGGAGGTGAGCTGGCTGCGCAGCTTGTCGACGGTTGCGGTCTGCTGAACCAACTCGCGGGAGACGTTGAGCTGCAGATCCTCGGTGTCCACCACGCCGCGCACGAAGCGCAGGTAGTCGGGCATGAGGAAGGAGGCTGCGTCGTCGATGAGCACCCGGCGCGCGTAGAGCTTGATGTCGCGGCGGCCGTCGGGGTGGTTCATGTCGTGGGGTGCGGCGCTGGGCACGTAGAGCAGGGCCTTGTACTGGATGGGCGCATCGGCGCTCCAGTGCAGGTGGGTGGCCGGAGGCATGAAGTCGCCGGAGATCTGCCCGTAGAAGGTGTTGTACTCCTCCTCTTCGATCTCCGAGGGGGTGCGTGTCCAGAGGGCCTGTGGCTCGTTGGCCTGCTCCTCGCCTACGAAGATGGGGTAGCCCACAAACTCGCTGTAGCGCTTGACGATGTCCTTGAGGCGGGCCTCGTCCAGGAACTCCTCGGCGTCCTCGCGCAGGTGCAGGATCACGTCGGTGCCGCGATCTGAGCGCTCGCCCTCGGCGATGGTGTACTCGGTGGTGCCATCGCAGGTCCAGATCACGCCAGCGTTGTCTGGGCGCCCCGATTGGCTGCGCACTTCCACGCGCTCAGCGACCATGAATGCGGCGTAGAAACCCACACCGAACTGGCCGATCAGGTTGTGGCTCTGGTCCTTGATGGCCTCGGCGAAGGCCTTGGTGCCCGAGCGGGCGATGGTGCCCAGGGCATCGATGGCCTCCTCCTGGGTCAGGCCCACGCCGTTGTCGGAGAGCGTGATGGTGCGGTTGACGCTGTCCACGCGAATGTCGATGCGCGGCTCACCGGCGGCGGCGGCGAAGTCCTGCTCTTGCAGACCGACCACCCGGGCCTTGTCCAAGGCATCGCTGGCGTTGGAGATCAGCTCCCGAAGGAAGACCTCGCGCTCGGAGTAGAGGCTGTGAATGACCAAGTCCAGGAGCTGGCGGACTTCGGCGTTGAAGGGAAGGGTCTTGGACTCGGACATGGCATCCTCTCGCTATGGCCGCTCAAGTAGATCCCAGAGTCGCGGCGTCAAGTCATTGCTTGGAGGTCAGGCATGCACACCGGAGCGCTCGATGAGCTCTGTGCCCAGATGCAACGCGAGATTCCGGGCTTCTCGGTGGGCTTCAAGGATCAGAGCTGGCACCAGCGCGCTCTGGGCACCCTGCTCTGGCCCCTGAACCGCAGCTACGTCAACGGCTACGTCACCGTCTTGGGCCGCACGGCGTGGTGGCCCAATGAGCAGCGCTTCCGCAATGATCCCAAGGTCTTGGGGACTCTGCTACACGAGCGCGTTCACCTCTGGGACTGGCGGGACAATCCCCTCTGGTTTCCCGCCTCCTATGTGCTCTTTGGGCCGGTGGTGTGGACCAAGCGCGCCCACTGGGAGCGCCGTGGCTATGTGATTGACTTGGTGCTTCAACAGCGGCAGGGCACCCCGATTGAGTGGCAGAAGAAGTGGATGAAGCAGGTCTTTTGCGGCTCAGACTATGGCTGGATGTGGCCGAACCCCAGCGCGATTGAGGCTTGGGTGGATCAGGTGCGCGAGCGAGGTCTGGCCACCGAGCTTGATGGGGCCTTGCTGGCGAGCACCCAGGCTTGGGTGGACCGCATCGCTCCGCCTCGTCCCTAAACCTCGCCCCTAAAGATCTGCTTGAGGGGGGCTGCAGAGGGCCTCGGGCGCCCAGACACTCTCCGGCTCGGGGTAGGGCAGCACGGGCACCACCTCGAAGCTCTCTCGGCACACCCGCAAGTTGTTCAGCGCGCCGCTGGCGGCCAAGCTGCTGTGGTCCTGGCTGAGCACGCTCAGATCCCAGTCGACCACCTCTCCACTGCGGTCCATGCTGCGCACCTTCTCGCCCTCGATGGCCACATCGACGATCCAGTCGCTGCTGTGTCGTACGGAGCGCAGCTGACCTTGGCGGTCAATCACCAACAGGTGGCCGCTGCGGGTGCTCACCACGGCCAGAGCACCCTCTTCGGACCACACTAGGTCCGTCGCAGCGCCCGGCAGTAGGTGGGTGGCGAGCAGCGCGCCGCTCTGGGTGTCCCAGAGCTTGACGGCGCTGTCGTTTCCATAGCTGAGCAGGCGCTCGGGACTCAGCGCGATGAGCTGGGTACCCTCTACATGTCCGGGCAGAATCCTCGTCTCCTCGCTGGCCATGTCCCAGCCAAGAATCTGACCTTGCCAGGACCCCGCCCACACCCAGCTGCCATGGCTGGAGAGCGAGGCGATGCCGCGCAGATCCTCAAGGCTGTGGGAGAGGGTGCGCCGCAGCTCGCCGCCCAGGTCCAACAGGCTCACCGTCCCGCCGCTTCCGTGTGCGATGGCCACCAGGTCCCCCACAAGGGCCACATGGTCAATGTCTTTCAGGCGTAGGGTGGCCTGTTGTAAGGCCAGATCTGTGCTTTGGATCCAGACCTGATCTCCGTAGCGTTCGACCAGCACCAGGGCTTGGTCACTGCTGACGATCTGCCAGATGCTGGGTCGGGTGCCGTACCAAGGGAACTCAAGGAGCCGCTCGCCAGCTTGGTTGACCACGCCATTGGGGTCAACCGCCAGGAGCTCGGTCTCGGTGCGCACTACCCGGCTTGTGGCCTCCGGCAGAGGGCCGAGGACCTGGCCGGTGTCCCAGTTCTCAAGGGTGCTGCCGGTCAGGCAGAGGTGCTCTCCCTGTACCAGCCACCCCTTCGGACATCCTCGGCTCACGCGCGTGCGGCCCTGGGCGCCGTCCCGCTCAGGAGAGACGGAGATCCAGCCCCCGAGGTCTGCCACCGCCACCCGGCCGCCCATCTCGCTCGCCTCGGAGATGCGGGAGAGATTGCGCTGCTGTGTGCGTGGGCCGGTGGCGCTCTCCCAGGTGCTCAGCTCTCCGCTGCGGCCCCCCAGCAGAAAGCCATGGGGACTCTCGCTGTTGACCACCACGCTGTGATCGACGTGCAGCGTGGACCAGGTCCATCGTTCCAAGTCGAAGAGGCGGTTCTGCTCTCCAATGACCAAGAGGGAGGTGCTGTCCCCGGAGAAGATGGCGCCTGCGGAGCGCTGCTCGGGGTTGATTCTCAGAGTCTGGCGCTCTTCAGAGACAAGCTCCAGAGCACCCTCCGTGCTGGATTGGAGCCAACTCTGACCGCCGGATGCGATGGCGTTGATGGTGTGGGGCCCCTCTGCCATCAAGGCGCGGTCCCTGATGCCCCAGACCTCGGAGGCGTCGGGACGGTTGATGCTCAGGCAGCAGCCGTCCTTGCTCAGCACCGGGTTGTCCTGGCTTGTCAGTGTCCAGATGGCCTCGCCACTGCCGACATCCCAGACCACCCAGTCGGCGTCCTGGCCCTTCAGTTGGGCCAAGAGGGTCTCTCCCTGGGTGTCCAGCTGTCCAAAGCGCAGCGGTCCATGTAGGCGCAGGCGAACGCTGCCGTCTTTGAGGTTCCAGGCCACCGTGTCGGTCTCGGAGCCCAGGCTTGGGTGCGGCATCAAGACGAACCACTCCTCCCCTGGACTGAGCACCATGCCTCTGGGCTGATGTACGCGGGTCTGTGTGGACCGTAGGGGCTCACCGGTGGCCAACTCCCAGATCCACACCACGCCGTCGCGGTCTGCTGCCAAGAGGTGCTCAAGGCCTAGGGCGACGCTGACCGCGGGAAGGCCGCCGGTATGGGCCCAGATCCCCTCTGCATCTCTGGACAATAAGTCGGCCATAAGCCAAGGATCCAACTGGCTTTCACCAGACTCGAAGGCCGCTGCGCGCTCTAGGGCCAAGGCCTCGCCACCCAGCGTGGCGTCTCGGGCAGCCAGCTTGAGCTTGAGGGGCAGCACTTGGTCCACTTCGGGCAGCGGGTCAGGCGCCTGGGGTCCTGGGGGCAGCCAGACCGCAGCGATCACAACCGCCAGCGAGGCCACCGCGAGCTGCACCAAGCTTCCGGCTTGGGGACCCGACTGGGGTTTCGAGATCGGCGTGCCTGGAGCTTGCCTCGCGCCGTTGAGCTCAGCGAGGAGGGCCGCAGCGCTGGGGCGCGCATCTGGGTCCGAGACCAGCGTGGCCTCGAGGGCGGAGAGCAGCTCTGGAGCTGTCTTTGGGCGGGTCCAGGTACCCGCTTCCATCGCCTTGACCCGGGCGATGGGATCCCCCTCTTCAAAGGCGTCTGTTCCGGTCACCATCCGGTATAGGGTCAAGCCCAGGGCGTAGACGTCGCTGCTGGTTGTGGCGTTCTCCCCGCGCAGCTGCTCGGGGGACATGGCGTTCAGGGTGCCGATCCACGCGCGGTCCTGGGTCAGGGAGGAGTCCATCTGACGGGCCACGCCGAAGTCCATCAGGCGAGGTCGGGGAGGCCGATGTCGGGTGTCCATGAGCACGTTGTCGGCCTTGATGTCCCGGTGCACCACGTCGTGTGCGTGTGCGTGGGCCAGGCCTGCGAGCACCTGAAGCAGGATGCGTTGGAGCTCAGCGGGATCCAGGCGCGCTTGCTTGAGGAGCTGCGCCAAGGTGGGTCCCGGCACGTACTCCATGAGCAGAGCCAGCTGCCCTTCCTGCTCCAGAACGTCGGTGACGGGCACCAAGTTCGGGTGAGAGAGCGAGGCCTGGATCTGCCCTTCCCGCAACAGGCGGGCCCGCTCCTCTGGGTGTGGGGTGCCCAGAACCTTCAGGGCGTGCTCGGTTCCCAGAGTGGTGTGGCGCACCCGATACACCGCGCTTCCGCCGCCTTGGCCCAGCTTGTTCAACACGGAGTAGCGCTCGAATGTGTCCCCTAGCTGCATGGGGTCATCCGCGAATCTCGATGGTGTCGCTGGACTGGAGCACCAGCTCGACCTGGCCGCCCTGGGTCTGAACCAGGTCGGTGGGCAGCTCCATGCGGGCGAGCATCTGGCGCAGCGACCAGAGGCCGCGATCCCAGCGGCTCCTCAGCCTCTCCCGGTCCTCTACCCGCGGCCAGATCTCTTTGGCGACCAGCTCCCAGTGGGCTGGGCCCTCCAGCTCAGCGAGCAGGGTGACCAGACGGGCGGCGTTGCCCACCAGGCGACCGCCCTTGCGGCCCACCTGCTCCAGAATCACCGAGTCGAAGTGGGCTTTGATGTGCAGCGCTGGGCGGGTACTGCGTCCCAGAGTCTGTTCTACCTGGGCTGGACCCTGCTCCAGGTCCGCGAGGACCACCGTGTGCCCGGCCGCTTGGAGGGGCAGCTCGTCCAGGATTTGCGGGGCTTGGCCGGGGACCTGCAAGTGCCAGCGTTGGCCGTCGTTCCAGACCCACAGGGCCGCGCCCTTCTGCGTCCCTGGGATGAGCGCCTCGCCCACCAGAGAGCAGCGTCCGCCAGGGAGAGGGTGCACCAGGCCGTCGATGCTTAGGGCTGGGGCATGCTTGGGCAGGTGCAGCTCCAAGACCCGCAAGATTAGTCCCGGTGCCAGCTCGATCTCTGCGCCGGGCTCCAGAGCGACGCTGGCCACGGCCATGCCGTAGAGGCTCAGAGAGCCGCGCAGCTTGAGGAGGTGCAGGGCCCCCTCCCGCAGGCTCAAGTAGGCGTGCATCTCCGAGATCCGGGGGTCCGGGATGCACATCTGCGCGCTGTGCAGACGCCCAATCACATCGCCGGAGAAGAGCAGCGCTCTCTCGCCGCCGCTCAGCTCAAGGAGCGCGCTGCTGGGGGTGATGGGGGACACCGCCTCAGTATATGCGGCGGCCTACTCTCACCTCTCCAACATCTCCCATACACCCGGCTGCGTCTCAACTACCAGCCGAACCCGCTCCCCATCGCTGCGCCAGTCCGCCACGCGACCGCCCAAGTCCTCGCAGCCGCTGGGGTTGCAGATCTCAGTTCCCTGAATCCAGGTGGGCTCTCCGGCCACCCACTGCGGCGGCAGATCCAAGCTGATGAGCGCCGACGAGGCCACCACGCTGGCTCTGGACCACACCTGCCCGCCGTCCGTGGAGTCGGTCTGGATCAGATCCACGCCGCCCTCTCGGTGGGCCAAGACCAGCAGCTTCAGAGTGCCTTGCTCCTCCAGCAGAGTGGGCCAAGCGTGTCGCCAGGTGCCGGTGAGGGGCTGGGCGGCGCTCAGATCCAGGGCGAAGTTGTCCTCCATGGTCCATCCCTGGGCGCCCCAGGCGCTGAGCTGGATGTAGACGCGCCGCTGGTTGCGGGCGTCGTTGTTGGGAGGGCTGGCCACCAGGGGCAGAACCACCTGGCCATTGTCCAGGATCGCGGCGGTGTGGAGCTCGGGGTAGCGCAGCTGGGGCTGGGTGTTGACGCCCACCACCCAGGTGCTGCCGTTCCAGCAGCTGTGGTGGATGGCCACCGAGTCGTTCAAGCCGGCCGAGGCCACATCGTCGGGGTTGTAGGGCGCGCTCAGACAGAGGCGCTCTTGGGCGTCGATGTGCAGGGCTGGACGCCAGAAAGGGCTGACCTCGGTGCTGGGACCCAGGATCTGATCGATGACTTGCTCGCCCTGCAGGAGCGCGCAGTGGGGGGTCCAGGGCACCCGCTCCCCTTCATCCCGTAGCTCTCTCCAGCAGGCCCAAGTGCGCTGTCCCAGGTCCACGGTGGTGGGGGCCTCGGCGGCCAGGGCGCTGGGATCGGAGAGCACGGTCTCGCCGACTTGGATCTGAGAGCGTCGCTCGGGCTCTTGCAACCAAACTTGGCGCAGGGCGCTCTGGCTGGCGCTCACGGCACCTACGCCCTCGCGCTGTGTTCCGACCGAGATCTCCAGAGCCTCGGCGATGGGCAGGCCGGTGGCCCAGGGCATCTCCACCCCGGTCAGGGCCGCGATCGTGGGCGCGATGTCCTGCAAGGCGTAGGCGCCCTCCAGCTCCAGGCCGGCCTGTACGCCTGGACCCAGCATGATCAGGGGGATCTCCCGGTTTCCGGCGTTCGCGTTGCCGTGGTTGCGCCAGTACTCGGTGGTGCCATCGCCCTGGCCTTCCCGGTCACGCCCGTGATCGGAGGTGATGATGAGCACCGTGTTGTTGGCGTAGAAGGGGTCCGTCTGTAGGCTCTCCCACAGCTGCACGATGGGCTGATCTACGGAGCGGATGGCGTTGAGGTAGCCCTCTGGATTGACGGCGTAGTGGCCGGTTCGGTCCACGGCTTTGAGGTTGACCATTACCCATCGGGGATGCTCGCTGGCCAGAGTGCGCGCGAGCTGGGCAAAGACCGGGGCATCGTTGCCCGCAGGTTGGTTGGAGCCAGGCTCTTCAGGCACAAAGATGAAGGTCGCCCCCAGATCGGGCCCGCCTTCCGGGTGGATCGACCAGGACATGGGCTCGATCAGGCTCTGGTTGGCCATGACCATCGCCTCCTCCCCATACTGCGCGCGCAGGGCCTCGATCCAGGTGGGGCGGGTCGGCCGGTAGCTGCCAGCGCCGGTGTCGTTGGCGAAGTTGGCCAGGCGGCTCTTGTGGCCGGACATCAGGATGCTGTGGGCAGGCGCCGTGGTGGTGGTGCCGTTGTTCCGTACGCCGCGGATCAAGGTGCCCTGGGGCACCAAATAGTTGTGGATGGAGCGCAGACCTTCGGTGCCAGGCTCTCCACTGAGCTCGGAGATCTCTGGGGTGTAGCTGTCGTCGGTGCGCACCCCGTCGATGACCACCACCACGACGTTGAGGGGTGGCGGCTCCGTGGTACGGCACGAGAGCAAGGGAGCCAGAATCCAGGGGAGCACGAGCATCTGTGGCAGGGTAGCCGCCAGCGGAGGAGCTGGCATGTCTTTGGGTGGAAACGGCAGCGCGTGGGCAGTGGTCGGTGGCGTGATCGTTTTGGGCCTCTGCGCAGGTCTGGGTACCGCCGGCTTTATGGTCAGCGCATTGGACTTCTCGGCCTTCGAGGACGTTGACCTCTTTGATAGGCCCTCCGCCGAGGCCTATGACACAGAGGCGGCTACGCCAGCGGTCATTCAAGAAGCGAAGCCCGTCGCAGAGGGGGCTCCCTGGACGCTGCCCGAGGGCGCCCGGCCCGATGTGCGCCTGCGCTACTTGGACTCTGCGCTGAACCAAGGAACGATGGAGAGCCGGGAGATGCTGAACTTTCAGCTCTCGGCGATCTGCGAGAGCGGCCTGTCGTGGACCTGCAGCTCCCCCCAGCATCTTGGCAAACTCGACCGTGATCAGCTGGAGCGAAGCTGCGAGTCCGAGGAGGCGCTCTCCTGCTTGGCCTTGGGCTGGCTGCTGACCCAGAGAGACGAGCGCGCCATGCCAGCTGCGGGTCGCGCAGACATGCACTGGATGGGAGTGGGCACCGATCTGGTGGACACCACGCGGGATGTGAAGGGCGCCGATGCCTTTGAGCAGGCGTGCGCTCTTGGAGAGCCCCGTGGCTGTGGGGAGCTGGGCCGGGCCTATGGTTGGGGGGTGGGGCGGGCCTTTGAGCCTGGCGATGCCCAGACCCTCTTTGAGTTGGCCTGCAATGCAGGTGATGCGCGAAGCTGCGTCTGGCTTGGGGACGCCCATGAGGTCCAGGGCGAGATTGACAAGGCCAAGGCCCTGTACATGAAGGCCTGTGAGGCGGGTACTGGCGAGGGCTGCCGGGCCCGCTCTGCCTATGAGGAGGAGCCCTCGGTGCTCTTGATGAAGGGCTGCGATGAGCTGGCCGATGGCCGCGCCTGCATCTGGCAGGCCCAAGCCCAAGCCCAAGCGGGCGATGCCGAAGGGGTGCTGCGCTTGGAGGGCTACTGTGCGCTCCCCAACCTGACTCTGCCCTTCGCCTGCGATCTGGCGGCGGGCTTTTACCTGAACCCAGAGAACCCGGTCCCCCAAGACGAGGGCCACGCTGTGAGCTTGAACCGGGCCGGCTGTGCCGGTGGCGATGCGGCCTCTTGTACCCACTTGGGCTTCCGCTTCCAGGACGGCCGTGGGGTGGTGGCGGATCCCGAGCAAGCCAAGCTCTTCTTGGAGATGGCCTGCGCGCAAAACCATGCCGAGGGCTGCAGGGAGCTGGCGGAGATGCACTTCGGTGTAGAGGAGGGCGCCACGTCCCCGATGCGCAGCTCCGTGGCCTTGGACGCCATGAAGAAGGGCTGCGAGCTGGAGGACGGAGAGTCCTGCAACCGCTTGGGCATCGTGTTCTCCAAGGGCGAAGGTGGCGTGGCCAAGGACACCACCCAGGTGGAGGGTCTGTACCGTCAGGCCTGCGAGCTGGGCTTTGCCTGGGGCTGCTTCAATGAGGCCTGGTGGAGTGATGCTGGCGGATCGGGCGAGGCCCCGTGGGCCGCCAAGAAGCTCAAGCTGAGCTGTGAGATGGGCCTGGCCAAGGGCTGCGATGCCTACGCGGACCGGCTGCTTACGGGACGCGGGGTGGCCTACGATCCGAGCGCCGGAAATGACTACAAGGTCCAGGCCTGTACGTTGGGGGAGACGGAGGCCTGCATCTAGAGCGTTGTGAGCCAGCCCCCTGCTGGGGTGTTGAGCTGACAGGAGTTGGGGAAAAGCTGTCGCACTTGGCCGCAAGCGAGGCCAGCTCGCCCCTGGGATCCGCTCGTGCTGCGCATCTTCAGCGTGCTGAGGCGCTGGAGTGCTCTGGCACGGCCCATGCACTGCAAAGCAGCAATCCCAAGGATCTCCCATGCTGCTCCTGCTCACCCTGGCCTGTTCTGACTACGAGCTCTCCCTCCCCAACGATGCTGGCGGGGAGCGGGACTTGCCGCCTGACCTGACCTCGAGCGAGGACAGCGGTGACTTAGATACCGGCGACTGGGATCCGGAGGATCCCAACTTGGAGAACCCGCCCACCGGTGGTCCGCCGGAGGTCTTCCTCGACGACTGCCCCGAGGGCATTGAGGTGGGCTTCACCCCCGGCGAGATCTACGTCAAAGCCAATGACAGCACGATCGCCACGGCCACCCTGAACAGCACCCAGACCGGCTGGTTCCACGTCTACGACACGACCATCGCGGAGTCCGGCTCCAGCCAGCAGAACGAGACGGGTTTTGTGCGCATCGCCAACTCCGATGTGCCAGACGGTGCGCCGGTCTGGGGCTCTTGTGGCGATGACTGGATCGTCAGAGACGCCGACAACAGCGGGACCCCCAAGGCCGAGAAGATCTACCTGGGCACCTTCTGGCTGCAAGCTGGAGACAACGCCCTGACCCTGGAGCACGTCTGCAACCTGGTGGCCCTCGGGGAGTGTGCCGGCAGCCTGAACCAGGTCAGCGGCCACATGTGCGAGGACAGCGGGAACCCCAACTCGGTGCACGTGTTGGCCGAGGGGCTCTGCGTGATTCAGGCTGAGCGCTGAGGGCCTCAGGCCCAACGACTTCGTAAGAGCGCTGGCGACTGTGGACCGACTGGGCAAGGAAAGGCGCCGCACAGGCAGGTGGCCGTCAAGGCCGCGGGCTAGTCCTCCAAGCAGAGGACGTTGCCGTCGGAAGTGAGCCCTACTGGGGAGAAACCTGCTGGGCAGCACTCTCCCGGCTCCTCGCTGGTGTAGCAAATCTCCCCCTCTAAGTCGTAGAAGACCTCTAGAGTCGCCCCGCCTGAACGGCTCCCTGGACGCCCTGCGCGCCTGTCGGGCCAACCTCCCCTTGTGGACCTGTCGGGCCGGGCTCAGGCGTTGAACAGGCAAAGTAGCTGAGAAGAAGACTCGTTAGAAGTACGCTCATTCAGTCCTCCAGGCAGAGGACATGTGCTCCAGAGTCGCGGTAGCCGATCCCCGTGAATCCTTCGGGGCAGCAAGCCCAAGGCTCATCCATTTCGTAGCATATCGCCCCATCGCTGCCGCGCAGGACCGTAGCGACTGCCCGGCCGCTGGCCTCCTGCTCCAAGCAGACTGTCTTGTCCCGACCGATAAGGCTTGTCAGCCCAATGGCCTCGAAGCCTCCCGGACAGCAAGCGTCGACTGGCCGAGTCGTCTGCTCATCGACGCTCTCATAGCACCGGGTCCCGTCGAACAACTCACCAACTTCAAGGATTGTCCGGGCCGCGGCGCTGCTCCCGCTTGGTCCGCGTTCGCCGTCTGCGCCGTCAGTTCCACGCTCGCCGGCGGCTCCCTGGACGCCCTGCGCGCCTGTCGGGCCAACCTCCCCTTGTGGACCTGCTGGGCCGGGTACCGGGGTGGTGCAAGCGATCACAACCAAGAGGCTGAGCATCAGAACTCCGCCACGGCTTTGCCGCCGGATCCCACCGTCGGCTTCGTCGTGCCTGGGTCCGTCTGTGTCGCCCACAACGTGTACGCCCCGCCCCCTTCACTCCAGAACGACAGAAACACGGAGGAGCCGTCGTCTGCACGCAGCTCCAGTACGCCTGGGGCGCCGTTGTCCCCGTCGTACTGCATGGTCAGCCGGCCTCGCTTGTCGGTGCCGGAGCCGTGGCGTCCGATTTGGACACGCGCGTCTCGTCCAGAGTATCCATTGGATTCGTCCGGAAAATGGACGATTGTTGCGTTCTCGGAGGGATCGAGGAGCGCCCAGCTGGCGTCGCCGCTCGTGTAGTCAATCTTCGCTACGGACCGGCCCTCCCACCCTAGGTGCAGGCCACGCCCAGCCACGGCCGCACCCGCGATGCGTAGCTTCTTGCCTGAGTCGAAGACCTGGATGCTGCCAGACTTGGTCTTGATCAACTCTGAATTGAAGGTGATCAGGTCAGAGCCCGCGGGCGCGCTTGCGATTGGCCGGTAGACTTGGACCAAGTCGCTGGTCATGCGAAGGGCCTCGTAGCCGGTTCCGCCGTCGGTGTTGAACTCCAACTCCCCATCGCTCGCGGTCCGCAAGGTAACTTGGCCGCTGCTGCTGTCCCGTTGGACGTGGAGGGCATCTGTCGCCCCATCCCGGACAGTGAGGATTGTCTCGTTGGCTCCCGTGTTGTTGGTCGCCAGCACCAAGTTTCGGCTCCCACCGTTCAGGACCGCCCTTCCGGTTTCCGCGGCCATGCTGGCGAGCGCTGCGCCGGCGTCCCTGAACAGGACTGCGCCGGTCCCTCCACCTGGACTTGTGCCGTCCAAGATCAAGGATTCCCCTCGCAGAACGAGCGCTGTTCCAACGCCCTCGCTGCTCAGGACGGCGTCGCCGCTCTCCTGAGCGATCGACGCCTTCAAGACGCCGCCGCGGTAGAGCTCGACCATGTCGCCGTCGCCATCTTGACCGCTGGTGTCCAGGCGGAGCAGGTCTGGTCGGACGCGGTAGGCGTAGCCGGAGTAGAGCTCGATTTCGTCGGAGCTGTACCGCATCTCTTGAGTGTGAACGCCGTCTGAGAAGACCAGGAAGGTGTTGTCTACGTTCAGCGCTCCGGTCAACTCCATCGGCCCGCCGGGGGTCTTGAGCTGTCGGCTGTTGGTGAACTCGTAGACGATGGTGCTCCCATCCTTGATCAAGACGCGTCCGCCCGATCCCGAGGCGTTGGTGTTCAGCTCCACCGTTGGTAGGCCGTTGACTGGGCTAGTTGCTGTCTCTTATACACATCTCCGAGCCCACGAGACAGGCAGAAATCTCGT
>OJIO01000323.1_pt1 | contig 34256 bp, 27 predicted proteins | sample 1595621 | NCBI WGS metagenome assembly OJIO01 (sample SAMN05416776, study PRJEB24817) | seawater metagenome | isolation source: Sea water | place: Canada:Atlantic | collected 2013-07 | reverse complement strand
CTGCCTGTCTCGTGGGCTCGGAGATGTGTATAAGAGACAGCAACTAAAAATATGCAATACACTGCCAAAGATAGATTTCTAAGATACGTTCAGATTGATACGCAAGCCAATCCGTATTCGGATACAGTACCGAGTACAGTCAAACAGATCAACTTGTCTCGGATGTTAAGTGAAGAACTTACGGAAATGGGCGTACAGAACGAGTTGACGGAACACGGATATGTCTATGCACGGATTCCATCAAACACAACTAAGTCAGATGTTCCTTCAATTTTCTTTTGTAGTCATGTCGATACAGCGTTTGATTGTAGTGGAACAGACGTGAAACCGATCGTGCATTCTAACTATCAAGGTCAAGATATAATCCTACCTGACGATAATGAGCAAGTAATATCTCAGGAAAAATTCGCAGAGTTGAAAAATAAGATTGGTCATGATGTGATCACAGCAAGTGGATTGACATTGCTTGGTGCGGATGATAAGTCAGGAGTGGCATGTATTATGGATGCTGTTTATAACTTGGTCAATAATCCAGATATAATACATGGAGAGGTTAATGTTCTGTTCACAACAGATGAAGAGATTGGTAGGGGAGTGAAATACGTTGATACGTCTAAGATAGGAGCGGAGTTCGGATATACTTTGGATAGTGGTGATGTAGGTCATTTTGAATACGAGAACTTTTCAGCGGATGGAGCTGTATTAAAAATCAAAGGTGTAAGCGCCCACCCTGGATATGCAAAAGGTAAGATGGAGCATGCTTCTAGAATCGCAGCGGATATCTTATCTCAACTTCCTAAAGATCATCTCTCACCGGAATCAACAGAAGGTAAAGAAGGATTTATCCACCCGAGTAAGATTGAAGGAATGTTGGAAGAAGCATCAATTGAATTTATAATACGATCATTCGAAACTGAGAAACTAGCGGAGTATGAAGCAATTATTGAGAATACTGCTAAGAAAGTTTTGGAAAGTTATCCTGGTAGTAGCTATACGTTTGAAGTTCATGAGCAATATAGAAACATGAAAGATGTAGTAGATAAGCATATGCATATCGTTGATATAGCAGTGAAGGCGATGGAGAATGCTGGGGTAGAACCACACATTTCATCTATAAGAGGTGGGACAGATGGATCCGTACTTTCGCATATGGGATTACCATGTCCTAATATATTTTCTGGTCAGCATGGAATTCACTCAAAACTAGAATGGACAACTGTGCAGGATATGCAAAAAGCAACGGATACTGTCATAGAGATTGTTAAATTAGTAGAGAGAAGATAAATGAAATATAGTTAGGCTCTAAATATTATTTATTTAGAATTTTCTAATGCTCAATGGATTCAATTCATTGAGCATTTTTACTAAGCGGTCTAATTTCGTATATGGCTAATCAATTACATAATTATTAAACTTATTATCATGAAAAACTTAATTACTCTGTTACTTATTTTTGGCTCTTTTATTTCTCTTCAATCACGTCATATCATAGGTGGAACTGTCGAATACGCTGTTATCTCTGTTGTTGGTGATTTAGTTAATATTGATGTAACGTTTCATGTTTATCGTGATGCAACAACTGGTGGAGCTCAATTTGATCAAACTATTAATATTGGGGTATTTGGAAAGACTGGAAGTGGAATTAATTATGAACACTTGATTACTAAAAATACATGGGTATCTGATTGTTCAAAATATTGATTTCGGGGAACTGATTGAATGTGTCCCAAGCATGATAAGCATGCAATCAGCGGAGTATTTTTTAAACTTAACGATTGACCTACATGATTATGAGAATTTCGTTTTTGTGTATCAAAGATGCTGTCGAACAAATACTTTATTCAATATACTACATGGTGAAGAAACGGGAATAGCATTAAGTGTAGAGTTAACACGAGAAGGAATAGAAAGATTGGGTTTGGTAAAAGGTTTTCCTAATGTTTTTCCAGTTGCTGTTCTTCCATCAGCAGAAAAAGCGTACGATTTATCAATTAATGATGGATTGACAAAGAGATATTCGCTTTCTCATGCAAAAACTGCAGGAGGCGATGATGGGGTAAACCAAGGAGAGGCTGAAAGTTGTACAGGAATTACACGTAATCCTCTAACATGTCCACCTCCATTTGTCGGACCAACTTATAGAAATGGTTCTGGGGAATACGGACTCTATGATGAAGTAATTATAGATAGTATCTCAGGGGAGTTTGTTAGTAACTTATCAGCACAAGGATCATTCTTAATTTCTTTAGAAGCCGATTCTTATGAGAATGGAGAATTGCTTAGTACGACTTTTTAGCAATTTGTACAGGTCGTTTCATTGTGTGATCCTAATAGTGGTATTAAGCAAGAAAAAGAAGTCCTTCCTCAAGAAATCTATCCAGTGCCAGCTCAAGATATGATCTACATAAGTACTCCACTTACTGAAATAATTATCTATGATGCTAAAGGAGCTAGACTTTTAAGTAAACCAGTTTTTAATGCTGATTATGGAATTGATGTAAGTGCTTTAGCCGTTGGAGTATATTTTTTTGAAGGATTCAATGAAGATCGTAGAAAAGTTATAAAACGATTCGTAAAATAGACAAACAATTGTTTCTTTGTCTATGTTATATCTACAACCAATATTTTGGTATTGAGAGAATAATCTAGAGAATAAAAAGATACAAAATGGCAGATATACTTCCTGCGTTTCCATTAAGTCTGGTAGCGTTTCCTGGTGAAGAGCTCAATCTTCACATTTTCGAACCTCGCTACAAACAATTAATGTATGAATGTGAAAAAAATGGAATTACGTTTACTGTAGTACCTTATTTTGAAGGTAAGAAAGCAGAATATGCTGCAGAAATGAAGTTGCTAGAGATCTCCAAAATGTACCCAGATGGTAAAATGGATATAAAGACAAAAGGCGTTGGTCTATGTCGAATAATAGATTTCTTTGACAGGCATCCCAATAAGCTTTATCCAGGGATCGAGATGGAGCGATTGCCTTGGGATGATACTTCGGATATTGTACTTACTTTAGACATTTTGGATCAAGTAACGGTGCTTTACGAAACAATGAACGTGGATAATGTGAAAATTCAATCCCCTGGTGATTTTCGAACATATCAGATCGCTCATAAAGTTGGATTTAATGTGGATCAAGAATTAGAGTTTCTGACCTTACAAAAGGAAAGAGATAGACAATTATTTATGATCAAACATCTTAAAAAGATCATCCCTGTAGTTGAAGAGATGGAAGTCTTAAAGAAACGTGCAGCTCTGAATGGACATTTTAAGAATGTGATTCCTAGGAAGTGAAAGTTTTCTAGATCTTAAGCGATTTTTACTTCGTTGAAATTTACTGTATCACAGCCCCTTCCTTGCTTACACGAGCATTAAAATCAAGCGTAAGTGAAAATATATGAGAAACCAAAATGCCAGATACGCTTCCTATATTTGTTAATGCATAATCTACATGTAATCTACCTAATTTTAATCCCATTCCAATATTAGGCTGGAATTCTAAACTGCGCTCGATTTGGTCGATTACTGATGGATTGATCACACTTTGGATATTACCAACGCCCGCTCTTACAAATACTCTATCTGCAAATCCTACTTCAACACCAACTGTTGGGTCAACGGCAAATTTATTACTTGAAAATACACCAGCTTCTGTTCCGTTAGTGCTTATATTAAGGTCGGCTTCAGCGAGGTAGGACATTTTACCTTTTTTTGTGTGAAAAGCAGCTCCTACGATCAATCTTGGTAGTGTAACTTCTGTACTACTTACAGGAATATCATTATTTGTCTTTTGGAAAGTCAATTTTTCCTCTTCAGTAAGAGTGAAACTCCACGCGTTGAATGTAGTTGTGATGTCTCTGACAGATGCACCGAAACTTAATTTTTCTCCTCTCCATTGTGCGCCAATATCGGCTCCAAATCCCCACGCAGTTCCAAAACTGCCAATAGATCTATTTATTACTTTAATATTTCCACCTACTGAGAGATTACCTTTAGCGTTCAAATCTCTTGCATAAGAAAGTATGGCCGCATAATCACTGGTAGAGAAAGTGGTAATACGATCATAGTTGACTGTGCCATCAGGTCCTATAAGATTTAGGGTGTTAGGGATATTATCCACGCCCATTCTGATGATTGTGAATCCACCAGCAGCATTTCGCTCTCCTTTGAATTTTTTAGCAATAGACAAATAGTCATAATTAGCAATACCTCCAAACCAATTCGTATGCATTGCACTGATTTGCAACGGAGCATTTAATTGTGTTAATCCAGCCGGATTCCAATATCCAGAAGTAGCATCATCGACATGTGCTACTACACTACCAAACATTCCATGCGCTCTTGCTCCAACTCCAATATTCAAAAATTCATTGACGAACTTTTGAGCTGTAGAATTTTGTATAAATGAAAAGGAAACTAAAATTACAAGAAGTAAATTTTTCATCGAATTCGATATGGACATAATGTTTATCTTTAAGAATAGTTTTGGGTTCATATTATAATAATAATTAATATATTTAATATGATACCAGTTTTTCACACTCAAAGTAAACGTATTTTAAGGTTCCCTATTATTCAATCAAAGACAAATCTTATATTTTATGCATAAAAAGAGTCATATATATATCGCCTTCAGTATCATTTTAGCAATCGTTCTTTTCTCTTGTAGAACTGATAAGCCATCAGAAAAGATGCCAGTTTATAAAATAACTAAGACAATAGTTGATGATTCTGCCATGGTAGTTTCCGCACACCCTGTTGCTTCTCAAATTGGATATGATATAATGAGAGAAGGTGGTAATGCAGTAGATGCAGCTGTTTCAGTTCAGTTTGCTTTGGCGGTCTGTTATCCTATAGCAGGAAATATTGGTGGTGGAGGATTTATGGTGTATCGCGGTGCGGATGGATCTACGAATACACTTGATTATCGAGAGATGGCACCAGCTGCGGCTTATGATGATATGTACTTAGATGAAAGAGGAGACCCAATTTCTGAGAAAAGTCAAAATGGAGGATTGGCAGTTGGAGTACCAGGAACAGTTGCTGGGATGTACAGCGCTTTTGAAAAATATAGCAAATTAAAGGACTGGAAGAAACTTTTAGCACCAGCTATTCAAGCAGCTGAAGAGGGGTTTAAGCTTACACATCGACAAGCTATGTTGATGAATAAAAACAAAGCGAAATTTGATAAATACAATACGGAACCAATCTTGTTTGCATCTAAAACTTGGAAAGGGGGTGATCTACTTATACAAACAAAATTAGCATCAACTTTAAAGTTAATTGCAGAAAACGGACCTTCTGGTTTCTATGATGGTATTGTGGCGGATCAAATTGTGAATCAGATGAAAAAATCTGGTGGAATAATAACGCATGAAGATCTTAAGAAATATACAGCCAAGTGGAGAGAGCCAATTACATTTGACTATCGAGGCCACAATATCATATCAATGCCTCCTCCGTCTAGCGGTGGTATAGCATTGGCTCAGATATTGGGTATGGTGGAAAACTATAAACTTGAAGACTTCAAATATCATAGCAAAGAACACCTTCATCTGGTAGCAGAAGCAGAACGAAGAGCGTATGCCGACCGTGCAACACATCTAGGTGATTCAGATTTTTATAATGTACCTATTTCAGGATTGATAGATGAAGGATATTTAAAAGAAAGAATGTCTGATTTTGATCTGAAAAAAGCCACTGGTAGCAAAAATACCGAAGCTGGCGACGCAAAAGAAAGTCTTGAAACGACACATTATTCTATTGTTGATGTAGAAGGAAATGCCGTATCAATGACGACCACTCTAAATGGAGGCTACGGTTCTAAATTGGTAGTAGCTGAAGCTGGCTTTCTATTGAATAATGAGATGGATGACTTTTCTGCAAAACCAGGAACACCTAATATGTTTGGACTCATAGGAGCAGAAGCAAATAAGATAGAACCTGGTAAAAGAATGCTGAGTTCTATGACACCTACTATTGTTGAAAAAGATGGAAAACTACTATTGGTTTGTGGTACACCAGGAGGCAGTACTATTATAACTTCTGTATTTCAAGCGGTATCAAACGTTATCGACTTTGGGATGACAGCTACAGAAGCAGTTCAATCTCCAAGATTTCATCACCAATGGGTTCCTGATGCATTGATACTTGAAGAAATAGGGTTTGATACTATTTTGGTCAATGAACTTAATGAGATGGGACATCATGCTAAACTTAGAGGTAAGTTAGGGAAAGTGGAAGCAATAAAAGCAATGGAGAATGGTGATCTAGAAGGAGCAGCAGATATTAGAGCGGATGATGATGTGAAAGGTTTTTAATTTTAAAATAATGCAAAACAAGATGATCGATGTTGCTTTCAATTTATAGGAAGCTAAGGGCGGGCTTGATGTAGACAATGGAGTTTAATAATTCAATAGATGTTTCGAAAAAACACCTTTAAATGAGGCAATAGATTGCCCAAAGGTAGGGATATAGTTGCTGTGTGTAATTCTTTAATTAGGATAAATGTAGGACAAAAGTCCAATGTGTTTTTGAGATATTGGAAGCGGAGGAAGTATTTGTATCAGTGAGTATAAATAATAATTAATCTTGTATTAATTTACTGAACGAGTATAAAATACTCCGTGTGTAAACCGTATTGCACTTTTAGAATTGTCATTCCTAATAAAGTCGAGCAGCATTGTCATTCCGAATGAAGTCGAGGAATAGAATGCCCTTAAACCTTTAATTTCGATCGAAGTGGAGAAATCTACTACAATCAATTTATTTGCTTAATGGCTTTGTTAAACAATTTTGTGCATTATGGTTTACACACAAATACTCCTTGTATTAGAATCTTGCTACAATTAAGGAATGAACTCACAATAATAGTATCTACTCCCTACATAAAAAAAGCCCTTGCAAAATGCAAGAGCTTCATTATATTATCAAGCGAAAATCGCTTAGTTGTTATCTTCTTAAAATTTAGGGCAATAAACACCTCTACTTTCAGGACCACATATTTCATATACTAATGAAAATTCGAATGATCCATTTCCAGACCCTGCTTGAGCAAAATCAGAAACAGTCAGATCATAACTAAACCCTATGTTGAATTGATCATAGTTGAATCTAGTCGAAAGGATAATTGCATCTGAGTGTAATCCACCTTCTACTTTTGTACCTAGTCTGTACCAAGCACCTATCTGCCATGATTGATTAGCTGTTCTGCTTGGACCCATTGCAAATCTCAAAGATGCACCACCATTAAATTCTTTGTGAGGTCCTTGAGACATAAACACAAAGAAAGGCAATACACTCATTCTCTGAGCAATAGGAAATTGAGCTCCACCATGTATAGTTGCTCTACTGTAAAGAGAAACAGGACTGGTTCCTAAGAAACTTACATTTGGTTGATTCAAATGATGAAGAGCCGCTCCTATATAGTAGTTTGACCTTTCATCCAATACGCTAAACCACATCAAACCAGCACCTATGTCTGGATATATGAAATCACCATCGAAGTCTCCTTCTCCAGATAGTTTATTTATGTCAAATCCATTTCCATCTATCTGGCTAGGCCATCTAAGATCATCCACGCTAATTCTCCTCTGGGTTAATGCTGCATCCGCACCAATAACTAAGTAAGAAGCACTTTTTCTATATCCTGCCATTTTCTTACTATATGAAAGAGATAATCTTCCTTGAGTAGTACCGAATCTAGATTCACCTGCTACATCACCCCAAAGTGATCCACCGATACCGAAGTAGTCTTCTCTACCAATAGGCATTTTTTGGTCATAAGAAACAGAATATGTATTGTAAGCATTCGCACCCAGAGCACTGGCCCATTGGTTACGATAATTTACGATCATTCTCGTTTTACAGTTATTGACACCTGTCATGGCTGGATTAAGATTCAGCGGGGACATGTAAAACTGTGTAAAGTGGATATCTTGGGCAGTACTGGTAAAACCAATCATGAGGCCACAAGCCACTACTAAAAGTTTGTAAAAACCTTTCATTTAATCTCTATTTTAATATCAGTTACGAATAGATAAAAAGTCAACTGTATTTTTATTCGCAACGAATTGCTAATGTAGTAATATTCATTTAACAAAACAGAAAATTACGAATACTATTATCTCAATCAGTCAAAAAAGTATCAGTTGTTAATTATAGAAGACAACTAACTGACATTTATTATCGACTGTTTTTGGACGCAAGACTCTTGTCGTAGCAACGCATTCGTTGAATCATTATTCAATTATTGCGAGAGATTTGAGCCTTTATTTAAATTGTTATTATTTAGCAAAAAAAAAAGACAGTCTCTCGACTGCCTTATAGACCTTTGTTTAGATCAAAACGTTGCTAAACGTTCTTAATTATTAGCAAAAATGATCAAATGCCATTTTTAAGTTTTCTGCAATTTTATCAGCAGTCTGACCTTCTATGTGTCTTCTTTCTAGCATGTGAACTAACTTTCCATCTTTAAAAAGCGCAATGGCTGGAGAAGATGGAGGATATGGTAATAAATGCTCTCTAACCTGTTCAGTAGCTTCTTTATCTACTCCTGCAAAAACAGTGTATAGATTGTCAGGTTTTTTCTCATTCTGAACAGATATTTTTGCTCCTGGTCTCGCATTTGCAGCTGCACAGCCACATACTGAATTGACAACGACTAGAGTTGTACCTTCTTGAGGTGCTAATTTTTCATTTACTTCTGCTGAAGAAGTCAAACCATGAAACCCAAAATCTGTTAAATCTTTTGACATTGGTATGGTTAATTCCGCTGGATACATATTTTTATATTTTTTGTGTGTACTTAATTGATAAATAGTATGTTGTCTAATTATCTTTAATTATTCTTGAAGACATAAAAAACAACTAATCTCTATAACATAGGATAAGATACAAAGATTTCAATATTTTTACTTTTATTATCGTTTTTGGGGTCCAAATTCAATTTTACAGCAATATTATGACTAAAAATTTACTTACCATTGTTATCCTCTTATTCTCTGTGCTCTGTTATGGACAAGAAGAGACAGAAAAGGTATATCAGACATTCAAAGATACCCGTGTTATAAATGCTCATTCTACTGAGACACTAAAAGCGGGATATATGGATTTTCGAATCGGTCACAGATTTGGTGATTTCGGTGGTCCAGGCGGAGGATGGGAGACTTTCTATGGATTGGAAAATGCGACAGATGTGATGATCGGTTTCGAATTAGGGCTAACCGATAATATAATGATTGGTATAAATCGTGCAAAAGGAAGTGGCCCGCTAAGACAAAATATTAATGGTATTGCTAAAATTAGATTGGCAGAACAAGATATAAATGGGTCTCTTCCTTTTAGTATTGCAGTATTGGGACAGTCAAGCGTATCTACTATGCCTAAAAGCCAAACAGAAGGTCAAATTAATTTTTTCGCAAAGTTTGCACACAGAATGACGCATCATGCTGAAATCATAACTTCTCGTAAATTTTCTAATTATTTTTCATTGCAATTGAGTGGTGCCTGGACATATAGAAATATTGTGCCATCTTCGGATAAGAATGATATTGTTAGTATAGGTGTCGCATCTAGAATTCAATTGACTAAAAGTATAGGAGTCATTTTGGACGGAAGAATTGTTTTTTCTGAATTAAGAAGTTCAGAGACAGGATATTATCCTCCTCTTGGTATTGGACTCGAATGGGAGACTGGTGGAGGACATGTTTTTCAGATGAACTTTACAAACGCAACAGGCATTTCACAAACAGACTATATCCCATATACCCAGTCCAATTGGGCGGATGGAGGATTTAGATTAGGATTTACAATCGGAAGGCAATTTAAAATATGATCAAATTATTTAGCATTTCAGCAATCTCTCTCTTTTTCGTAATTGGAGTATTCTGGTCGGATACATCAAATTCAGAGGATAGTAATTCAGTAATTGAACTATTGGAATCAAAGGGTATTGATTATAGTGATAAGAAACCTAACTTTGAAATAGCTGGAGTAAGTGCCGAAGTTGGAGAACAACTATTCCATAATGGATTTGCTCAGAAGCCAAATGGTGGCAAAACAAAAAAGCAGAGCAAGCATTTTGTATGTACATCTTGTCACAATGTGGCGAAAGAAGATCCAGACTTGTCAGTTTCTGACCCACAAGCAAGACTCTTATATACGAACGAAAGGGAGCTTCCTTTTTTACAAGGGACTACGATGTATGGTGCAGTGAATCGGTCTACTTATTATAACGGGGATTACAAAAAGAAATACGGCGACTTAGTAGAGCCTGCGCGAAATGATATAAGAAATGCGATTCAACTTTGCGCTATAGAATGTGCTCAAGGAAGAGAACTAAAAGAATGGGAACTAGAATCTATCTTGGCATATCTATGGACGCTTGAGTTAAATATTGAGGATTTAGGTCTATCAAAAGAAGTTGCATCTAATATGGATGTAGAAAGTATAAAGGCAAAATACTTACAGAGCAGTCCAGCTACCTTTTTACCACCACCATCAGATAGGAAAGAAGGTTCTGGGCTTATTGGGAACTCGGATAATGGAAAGCTGATCTATGAGAATAGTTGCTTGCATTGCCACTATAGAGGAGAGTATTCTTTCCTTCATTTGGACAATAGTCGATTGTCGTTCAAGCATCTAAAACGAAACATAAGTAAGTATAGCCGTCACTCACTGTATCAAGTTACAAGATGGGGTGTGCCTGTGAAAAGTGGAAAACGATCTTACATGCCGCAATACACAGAAGAAAGAATGAGCAAACAACAATTGGCTGATCTAAGAGCTTATATTGAAGAACAAGCAAGTTGATTTTATTTGTCGTCTAATCTATTCGATAATTCATTAATTCAACAATTCATTAATTCAACAATGACACCTAACGATATAGTATCTACCCAAATGTATGATAACGATGCCTTCTCAAAATGGCTCGGTATCGAATTGGTACATATCGAACATGGGAATTGCGAGATTAGGCTTACGGTACGAAAAGAAATGTTGAATGGATTTGGGATTGCGCACGGGGGCATAACTTATTCGCTGGCCGATAGTGCGTTTGCATTTGCGACTAATTCTATTGGGCATCAAGCTGTATCTATAGAGACGAGTATATCGCACACATCTAAAGTGGTAGAAGGAGATATACTTACCGCCAAAACTTCTCTTATTAATAAGACTAGAAAATTTGGGATCTATCATGTAGATATTATTAACCAAGAAGATAAACGAGTGGCTAGCTTTAAGGGCACTGTTTATTATACAGGCAAAGATTGGTAGCATGGAAAAGGTTTTCCGTTTTATAATAGTCTTATGAAAGTAAAAAAAAAGCCGATGCGAGGTCAAAGACCTTCAGTTCAACCTGTAGGGAAAGCATAAAGTGGAATGTCGAAAAGTATCACCTGGAAAAGTAGAATTTCAAATGTCGTCCAATCGAAAAGCAAAGCGGTCTAAAAGTCTAACCTCAAACAGTCCAATTATTAATTCTCCATATAATTCTATTTTCATATTTGGTGGTGTGTCCGCGATTGTATTATCTTTTGCCTTGTAAATAGAAAAATATGCAGATAAAGGAAAGCACTAAGCAGTATGATGCCATCATCGTTGGATCAGGAGCTGGTGGAGGTATGGCGGCCAACATTCTTGCTAATAATGGATTAAAGGTGGCTATAGTTGAGGCTGGCGGATATTTTGATCCCAAAGACCCGAAGACCATGACCCAAATGAAATGGCCATGGGAATCTCCAAGAAGAGGTGCCAGTACTAATCGTGCTTTTGGAGACTTTGATATGTCATGGGGTGACTGGGAAGTAGACGGAGAACCATATACTAAAAAAGCGGGTACAGATTTTCGATGGTGGAGGTCTCGAATGTTAGGTGGAAGAACCAATCACTGGGGAAGGATTTCGCTAAGGTTTGGCCCAAAAGATTTCAAACACAAAGATGTAGATGGATTAGGGGAAAACTGGCCTATCTCTTACGAAGATGTGAAGCCTTACTATGATCGATTAGATAAGATGATCGGTATAGCAGGTACTAATGAAGGGTTGCCAAATGATCCAGATGGATTTTTCTTGCCACCTCCAAAACCAAGATTACACGAGCTTTACTATACTAAAGGTGCACGTAAGTCTGGTATACCTGTGATTCCAGCTAGAATTTCTATCCTGACCAAACGAATCAATAAGGATAGAGGAGTCTGTTTTTATTGTGGACAATGTAATCGATCTTGTAATGCATATGCTGATTTTTCTTCTGGGTCTTGTTTGATATTTCCAGCAATGAAAAGTGGTCAGATAGATCTATTCACAGACTGTATGGTAAAAAATATCACTACCGATGATGAAGGTAAAGCTACTGGCGTGTCTTACATCAATAAGGAAGATATGATGGAATACGAAATGAAGGCTAAAGTGGTGGTTTTGGGAGCTTCGGCATGTAGTTCTGCTCGGATATTATTAAACTCGAAAAGCAAACAACATCCTAATGGTCTCGGGAATAGTAGTGACCATGTAGGAAGATATCTCCATGATTCTACAGGATCAGGACTGTCAGGATTTATTCCAGCATTGATGGATAGAAAGATGTATAATGAAGATGGAACGGGCGCTTTGCATGTCTACAGTCCTTGGTGGGGAGATAATAAGAAACTCGATTTTGCAAGAGGATACCATATTGAGATGTGGGGAGGGCTAGGTATGCCGGCTTATGGATTTGGTGGACAAGCCACTCAAATGAATGAATATATCGGCAAGCAAGTTGGTGGATATGGTGACTCCTTGAGAAAAGATGTCAAACGATTCTATGGGTCTACTATTGGTATTGCGGGTAGAGGTGAGTCGATTGCAATGTATGATAATCGGTGTGAGATTGATCCTGATCAAATAGATCGATTTGGTATTCCTACATTAAGGTTTGATTATAAATGGTCTGACCAAGAGCGGAATCAGGCAAAACATATGGTCGATACATTCGAAGAGATCATTCATAATATGGGCGGCGTTGTAATGGGCGAAAAACCTGGGAAAGATAAAGATTACGGACTCTTAGCCCCTGGGCAGATCATCCATGAAGTAGGGACTACCCGTATGGGCAATGATCCTGCAACTTCTGTAACAAATAAATATCAACAACTACACGATGCTAAAAATGTATTTGTCGTTGATGCAGGACCATTTGTGTCGCAAGCGGATAAGAATTGTACTTGGACGATACTAGCACTTAGCATGCGGACTTCAGAGTATATTGTAGATCAACTAAAAAAACAAAACATATAATGGATAGGAGAGATAGTTTGAAAACACTACTGATTGGTGGTATCGGTGCTACTGGACTGACCATAGGAGCTGTAAGTTGCAAAGAAGATGGGCAAGCGATTCTAGAAGCGGAAACTGCTGAAGGATTATATGGAAGGACTGCTGCCGAACAAGAGCATGACGAGAAACTCAAAATCCAAGGGCCCTTTTTTTCTGATGCAGATTTAACATTGGTTGCTTTATTGTGTGACTTGATCTTACCAGCAACAACTACTGCTGGGAGTGCTACTGATGCTGAAGTTCCCGCTTTTATTGATTTCATTGTAAAAGATCTCCCTTATCATCAGATACCTATCCAAGGAGGATTGATGTGGCTTAATGGAGAAAGCAATAAGAGGTTCAATAAGAACTTCGAGAGTTGCTCAGCTGCCCAGCATAAGCAAATTTTAGACGATATCGCTTATCCAAGTACGGATGCTACGGCACAATATGATGCTGGAAGGAAGTTCTTTGAGCGATTTAGAAATCTAGTGCTTACTGGGTATTACACTACAAAAATGGGGATAGATGATGTAGGGTATGTTGGTAATCGTGCCAATCTTTGGGATGGTGTACCCGATGATGTATTGGCAAAACATGGCTTGTCATATGATGCGAGTATGAAGGGGAAATATGTGAATCACGATACTAGGAATACGCAAGCGGAATGGGATGAGAATGGGGATTTGATTACGTGATCTGCATTAATGCTGACGAATAAGAACCATTTGAAACTAAATTATTAAAAGAAATATGAAGAAAACAGATCTTTCAGATTTAACAGATCAGCAATTGTTAGATAAAGCTAAGAAAGACAATTCAACTTCTATTATTAATGCTGTATTGATTGGGTTATTTATTGGAGTTATTGTTTGGGGAGTTGCGAAAAATAATATCGGATTTTTTGGTTTGATCGTTTTGTTTTTTGCTTATAAGTTTTTCAATAGGTCTAAAGAAGATTAGATTTTGAAAAGGAATGTAAACATCATTTTCTTGATTTCTTTTATTTGTTTGATGATAGGATTGGTGTCATGCCAGGATAATATTGATGTAGTGAGCTACCCTTCACAAGATGGAAATAGCTTTATCTGCTTGGAGGAACGAGGTCTAGTTGATACTTTGATATTGTTACCATATCCTATAGTTGTACTTCAACAAAATAATACTCCAGACGCTATATCACTCATAATAGAAACACCACAGTTCTTCGAGTATCTATTAATAAATAGGCCCTTCGGAAAGTGGCAAGTAGATAGTGTGAAATCAGGTCCGATAATATCACCTATAAGAAGTAGACTTACTACAGGTGAATCAAAACAATTTTTTTCATTTGCTTATCCTAGTTTAATCCAGTATGTAACCGAAAATAATAGAACACTCAATATACCACTAAGATTAATCGAAAGAAAAAATCCGTCATGGTTATATACGAAAGACGTACAAGCTCCGCCTTTACCAGAGATACCTCTATTTCAGCTTGAGTTTGAATTAGAAGTTGATTCTTTGAACATAAATAGAAATAAGAGCGTCAAAATTTTGACATCTCGCATGGAGAAATCTTGTCTATCTGATTCTAGTATATCTGATTCAAGCTTATTAGTTATTCAGTTTATAATAGATCCTACAGGTGAGCTAAGCAAGTTTAGAGTGGTAAAAGACATGACCCCAGACCAACGATTAAATGAAAAGATAGTAAGCTGCCTCGAAGACGTTATCAATGAATTAAACCTTAATTTCGGAGAATTAAAATCAATACCAAGTGCACGGGGCCAAGCAATTAAGGTGCAGCATACTATACCTTTGAGAGGTTCTAGAAAAGTCCGTTCAAATTCTCGTTCTTTACAAGGGTAGTCTTCTTCTTCTTCTATTTATAAAGTTATTTGTTAGAATTCATCCTATACAGTATTAATATGTCATATTATTCGACAATAAAACAACTTAAAATAAAATATAGTCATATATTGCGACTTTAAATAATGATTATTTCAACACCTCAACACCTCAACACCTCAACAACTCAACAACTAGCATTGCACCTAAACGCCCACACATATTACTCCCTCAAATATGGGACACTCTCTCCTGACCAATTGGTTAGTCAGGCTGCGGCACAAGGTATTACTCGTTTAGTCCTTACAGATATAAATAATACATCTTGCGCATTCCAATTTATAAGAGCATGTAAAGAGCACAACATAAAACCAATACTAGGGATAGAATATAGGCTTGATAATGAGTTCCTCTACCTCGGTATTGCAAAGAATGAAGAAGGATGGCGAGAACTCTGTGCCCACCTTACGTATTATTCTATAGAGAAGGAGCAACTACCTACAGTCGCTCCAGATTGGAAACATGCATTCACGATCTACCGAAAACTGCCAAAAGGGATCAATAAATTGAGCGAACACGAATATATTGGCGTACGCCCAGGGGAAGTCAATCATCTCTACTCGTCCTATCTGAAAGACTATCAAGAGAAGCTTGTTGTTTTTAGTCCGATCACTTTTCTAGATAAGGAAGGATATCGTACGCACAAGCTATTGAGATGTATAGATCTCAATATTGTGGTAAGCAAACTAGAGCCGACGATGTATGCAAAGTCTAGTGAGACGATCTACCCTGTGAAGGTACTCGAACATACATTTCAACAATATCCACAGGTGATAGAGAACACCCAACACATCTTGGGCAGTTGTGAGATGCACATGTCGAGTGACTACAATCATAATCGAATGACATTCACTGGGAGCGCGAAAGATGATTACGATTTACTCAAAAAGCTGGCACACAATGGTTGTGTCGCCCGCTATGGTAGAGAAAATAAAAAAGCAAAACTCCGAACAGAGAAGGAACTCACGGTAATAGATAAATTAGGATTTAGTTCTTATTTTCTCATCACATGGGATATTATAAGGTATGCACATTCTGTTGGCTATAATCATGTAGGGCGGGGGAGTGGTGCCAATTCTATTGTAGCATTTAATCTTAATATTACGGATGTGGATCCGTTGGAGCTAGACTTATATTTCGAACGTTTCATCAATCCACATCGGATGTCGCCACCTGATTTTGACATAGATTTTAGTTGGGATGAGCGAGATGATGTAACGGATTATGTATTCAAACGATATGGTAAAGAGCATACGGCGCTATTGGCAACATACAATACATTCAAAGGGAAATCTATCATCAGAGAATTGGGTAAAGTACTCGGACTGCCAAAGGCGGATATTGACCTTATTGTAGATTATCCTCAAGCGACGGATAGACATCATCATTTTGGAAAGCATATATTTCGATTCGGCAAGTTGATCGAAGGATTTCCTAATTATCTATCGATCCATGCAGGAGGAATACTAATCAGCGAACGACCGCTCAATTATCATACGGCATTACAAATGATGCCAAAGGGATTCCCGATTACACATTTCGATATGTATGGAGCGGAAGATTTGGAGTACCATAAGTATGATGTACTGAGTCAAAGAGGATTAGGGCATATCAAAGATGCGGTGAAACTCGTAGCTAGGAATCAAGGAAGGACGATAGACATCCATCAAGTAGAAGAAATAAAGAACGACCCAAAGGTGAAAGCTCAGCTCAAGTCTGGCCAATGCATAGGATGTTTCTACATAGAATCGCCTGCCATGAGGGGGTTGCTTACCAAGTTGAGGTGTGATAACTATATACATCTCGTAGCGGCTAGTTCTATCATAAGACCAGGCGTGGCGAAGTCGGGAATGATGCGCGAGTATATCCACCGATCTCATAATCCGGATAGTTTTACATACATACATCCTGTATTCGAAGAACACTTAGGAGAAACGTATGGTGTGATGGTTTACCAAGAAGATGTAATGAAAATCGTACATCATTTCTCAGGGTTGGATCTTGATGAATCGGATGTACTCCGCCGGATAATGTCTGGCAAACGAAAAAACTCAGACACATTCGATCGATTGAGAATTAAGTATTTCAAGAATTGTAAAGAACGGGGTTACCCGGATGATCTGTCGATGGAAGTATGGCGGCAAATTGAGAGTTTTAGTGGGTACTCATTTTGTAAGGCGCATTCGGCTAGTTTTGCGGTAGAGTCGTTTCAGAGTTTATACTTGAAGACTTATTATCCGTTGGAGTTTATGACTGCGGTAATTAATAATTTTGGTGGATTTTATCGCACCGAAACTTATGTCCATGAAGCAAGGATGTGTGGTGCTAAGATTGAACCTCCTTGTGTAAATAATAGTACCCAACTCACCAATATCTACGGAAAGACCATCTACATAGGATTTATACATATTGCGGATCTTGAGAAAAAAGTGTCTATCAAAATCGTAGCCGAAAGATTAAAGAATGGAGACTATCATGATCTCCGAGATTTTGTGAATAGGGTAGATATATCCAAAGAACAATTAGAGATTCTAGTCAGAATATCAGCTTTCCGATTTACTGGAATGAATAAGTATCAGCTGATGTGGGAGAAAAATGCTGTCCATAATCCTGCAGTAAAGCAAGCACAGTATGCTACCTTCTTCGATGTAGAGACAGAGGATTATGATCTCCCAATCCTAGAAGAAGGAAAGTATGAGCAAGCGTTTGATGAGATGGAATTGTTGGGTTTTCCATTATGCTCACCTTTTGACCTTATAGCCAATCAAGTCGGACAGACAGTGTTGAATGACCAACTAAAATCCTACATGGGACAGACCGTGAATATATTAGGGTATTACGTAGCGCGGAAACATGTCACTACTGTGAATAAGCGCCATATGAGCTTCGGAACATGGTTGGATAAAAAGGGGAAGTTTTTTGATACGGTACATTTTCCTCCTTCGTTAGCTCGTTCGCCATTCACAGGCAAGGGGTGTTATCTGATGAGGGGAAAGGTAGTAGAGGATTTTGGTTTCCCGAGTGTGGAAGTATGGACGATGGAGCGATTGCCGTATGTGAAAGATGAGCGGTATTAGGAGTCTATCGAAATCTATAATAAATAGCTAGTTTCATTTTTTATATAAAAATCAATGCTTGAAAAAGTTACATCTCCACAAAAGTAACTCCATCGCCACCCATCTCATCTTCTGGATGCCAATATTCTCTCACATCCCGATAATCTTTGATGATCTTTATTACGACCTTCTTCAGAATTCCACCGCCTTTTCCATGTATGATTTTTAGTTGGGCGGCATTATTGACGATGGCTTTATCTAGGAAGGCAGTAACATAAGCTTCGGCATCCGTTTTAGTATAGCCTCGGATATCCAGTTTGTTATCGAAGTTGGAGGATTTAGTTACCCCTTCAGTATTTATTGAGCGTTTGCGATACTCGATCGGTGCACCAGTAGGAAGTAGCTCGGCGAGGGGGACTTCCATATTGAGAAAACCCATTTCAACTGTTGCTTTATTCTTTTGGATTTTGACGATTTTTCCTGATCCTCCGCCAGATCTCATTTTGACAAAGCTGCCTATTTTTATATCCTTATCTATATTCGCAGTATCACCGTAATAGACCTCATCTTGGAGTTGTTCTACTTCTTCTTGGACCTTTTTTCTAGATTCTCTGTGTTGTTTAGCTTTACGCTTTGCTTCCTCTAGATCTTTGGCTTGTTTCAGTTCTTTGATTACGTTATCCAGCGCTCTGTTTTCATGATTTACTTCGATGAGTTTTGCCTCTTTTTGCTGGAGTTTTAGCTTCTTTCTACGAAACTCTAATTCTTTATGAAGCTCGTTATAAGACTTGAGCATTTTGTCAAGTTTATCTTCTTTTTCTAAGAGTGTATTCATTCTAGCTTCTACTTCCTTTTTCTCTGATTGGAGATTTGTAAGTAGCTCGTCAATGGCTTTTTCATTTTTACCAGTTTTGTGTCTTGCATATTTTAAGACATGTTTTCCAAGGCCAGATTTTTCTGCAATTTCGAAAGCAAAGGAACTTCCTGGTTTTCCAACTATAAGCTGATAAGTAGGAGAGAGCTTTCCTTTGTCGAATTCCATTGATCCATTAAGGATGCCCTTGGATTTGAATGCATAATATTTCAGGTTCGAATAGTGAGTAGTGATCACCCCAAACGACATCTGATAATTCAGCTGTCGGAGAATGGCCTCTGCTATTGCGCCACCGATTTTAGGATCAGTACCACTTCCAAATTCATCTATAAGAACAAGTGTGTCTTCATCGGCTTTATCGATAAAGTATTTCATGTTCTTAAGGCGACTACTATATGTACTCAAGTCATCTTCGAGAGATTGTTGATCTCCAATATCTGTAAATATTTTTTTGAATATCCCAACTTTACTATTCTGATCAGCGGGTATGTGCATTCCGAACTGGACCATCATTTGAAGCAAGCCAACAGATTTCATGGTTACGGACTTTCCTCCAGCATTTGGTCCAGAAAGTACCAAGAGTCTATTAGGTCCTTGAAGCTCTAAATCAAACGGAACAGTCTCCTTATTGATCGCATTATTTTTTAACAATAATAGTGGATTATAAGCCTTCTTGAATCCAAAATAAGGCTTATCAACTAAGATAGGTTTTTGGGCACCCATAGTAGATGCTACCCTGGATTTTGCTCTTATGATATCAAGTTGTATGAGTACTTTTTCTATGATTGTCAGTTCTTCTGCATAGGGTCTGATCTGATCACAAAGAGCTCTGAGGACTTTGTATATTTCTTGTTTTTTGTCTGTATATAGATTGAAGATTGCATTGTTTATTGGCATCACTTCAGCGGGCTCTAGAAAGACTGTTTTTCCAGTTGCGGACTCATCATGGATAACGCCGTCTACTTTCCTTTTGAATCCTGCATCTACGGTAAGTACACGTCTGCCATTTCTAAGACTCTCATTGTTTTCAGATAACATTCCTTCGCTGCCATATCTTTTTAGCGCTTGACCAAACACGGTATCTAATTCTCGTTCCTTACTTCGGATGGATTTATGTATTTTCATGAGTTCAGGAGAAGCGTCAGGTCTTACGTCTCCCTTGTCATCAAGCACGCGATCTATTTCTTTGAGAAGACCTGGGTCGATTTCTATTTCTCGATATATCTCATGGATAAGAGGATACATTTTACCATGACTGACATCGTCAAAGTACTCAATAAGTAACTTAGCTATAGCGATTAATCGATAAATACGACGAATAGACTCAATAGATAAAACATATCCGATTTTCTTGAGCATTGGCACATCAGCCGATACACTTTCATACGTTTCTAGTGGTATTGAACTTCCATCTTCTTTGGCTTTTCCCCATTGATCTACTTCATCCAGTTTTCTTTGGATTTGATCTATTTCGGTCATGAAACCTTGGTTATAAAGCTTCTCCTTTGCTTTTTCACCTAATAAAGCATTATCTACTAACTCTACTACCTTGTCAAACTCTACCTTCTCGAATATATCTTTTGGATACGTCTTTATCATCTTTTACACTCTGTATTATTTTGGTTTTATCGCTTTGCTATTTCTTATTTACCAAAGAAGTGCTGCACCAAATACTCCAGCACTATCTCCTAATTTTGGTTTGAGGAAGGTCGTTTCTACTTTGTCGTTGAAAATGTAAGGTGCTGTCGCCTCTACAGCTTTATCTAACAAATCAGGTATGTTTCCTACTCCTCCTCCAAGTATAACAACTTCAGGGTCGATGGTGTTCAAAATATAAGATATTGCTTTTCCAAAATTATCAACCATATAGTTCACTGTTTGAGTAGCCAATGGATCTTCTCCTTTTTGGTGGGCAGCCGATATATCTTTGAGTGATTTTTTAGTGCCTGATATTTCTTCATAATATCTTTCTAGGGCTGGACCTGCGATCACTTTTTCGACACAGCCTTTTTTACCACAATAACAGTCGACTCCATCTGGATCTAGGACGTTGTGTCCCCATTCACCAGCAATACTATGTCGACCTTCGAATACATTTCCATTTATGACAAGTCCACCGCCAACACCAGTGCCCATTATAACACCAAAAACAACTTGAGGTTTAGGATCGAGATCGGCAACAGCACCCATAATTGTCTCTGCGACTGCAAAACAATTGGCATCATTACTGGTTTTGAACTTCAATCCAGAAAGTTGCTCCATGTCCGTTCTTAACTCTTTACCGATAAGACATAGTGTATTTGAGTTTTTCATTTTATTGGTGATGGGATCTATTACACCTGGTGTGCCCATACCTATATGAGTGGGTTTTATTCCAGTCTCATCTTCTAACTTTTGGATTACGCCATGTATCTGGCCAAGGATATGTTTATATCCTTTTTGCTGTTCAGTAGGAAGCCTTAATCTTGCAATTATTTCATTATTATTCTCTGTGTCTAGTATTACGCCTTCGACCTTAGTTCCACCAAGATCTATACCCCATTTGTATCTCATCTGTTTATCATTCTCATTTCTTGATCCAAAGTTATAAGAATAATGGAAACTAGAAGTGTAATTAGTTGGAAGATCCTAGATGATTATTAATACTTATACACGTCATGTCATAAAAGGAAAGGTGACATGATATTTTTCGAGTAATTGTAAAGCTAATTTTAGTATATCAAGATAAAATATATTGCACTTGCTCATGCGACAAAAAATTACTTATACCTCACATGTATCAATGTACTCGTCCCATTTCCATCGGAGGATTCCGTACTTAATTGACCTTTGAGATAATTGATCCTAGACCTTATGTTTTCTAATCCCATACCCTTTCTTGTTAGGTTTTTAGGGTCGTAGCCTACGCCATCATCTTCGAATTGGATAACCATTTCGTCATCTTCTGTGTTGATTTGGATCAGGATTTCCTTGGCGTTTGCGTGCTTAATTGTGTTGTGCAATAACTCTTGAATAACTCTGTATATTGATAGAGATATCATGGTAGGTATTTTCTCAGGTATACTGTAATACTGAAAATCGATTTCAGGGTAGGTTTTATCATCGAACCTATTAAAAAGATCCTTTAGAGCAGGGATTAGGCCAAGTTCCGTAAGTGCACCAGGTTGTAGGTTTTGAGAAATTGATCGTACTTCATTTACTGCGGTATCGAGCATCTTATTTGCTGATTTATATTCTCTTAGTTCACCTACATGTTCCATTTTGGATTGTACGCTGTCAAACTGGAGCTTGATTGTACTCAATAAACCACCAAGACTATCATGTAAATCTTTAGATATCCTCTCTCTCTCGATTTCTTGACCTTCGAGCATAGATTGCATACTACTGATCTTGATATTATCTTCCAGCTCTCTGATCTTTTGTCCACTTATTTCTTGTTGCTGCCCATTGATTATTTCTTCAGCTTTTATTTTTTGTCTATAGAAGTTGATGATGTAATAGAGCAGTGCCAGCAGCATTACTAAACCAGCTGTCAAGATATACATAGCATCTCGCTGCTGTTTGTTTTTCTCTTCTACAGATTCTACATCTTTTTCTAGTTTTTTATTGTCTTCTTCTTTTTCGTCTACTTTGTAGTAAACTGCAAATTTATTCTGTGATTCTATTCGGTCTTTATTTAAGATGCTGTCATTGAGTGCAGAGTATTTTTTAGAATAGATGTAAGCATTTTCAAAGTCCTTTTTCTTCTCATAAATCCTCGTTGTCGCTTTATATAGCATTCGCCTGTGTGTGTTGAATGGCTTGACTGACACAAATTCTTCAGATTCCTTCATGTATTTAAGTGCACGAATTAGATTCCCTCTTTTGTCATTGATTTCTCCAAGATAGTAAAGACTGCGACTCATGCTTTCTCTATCTCGCATTTTACCACTCAGTTTTACTGTCTGGATTGCTATCAATTCTGCGGAATCAAGTTCATTAAGTGTTTCGTATGATCCTATCTTATGTATGAGAAATTCCACCATCAAGCTAGAGTCTTTAAGTACTTTATTGAGTTCTATTGACTTATTGAGGTACTTTAGTTCCATCTCAGGATCTATTTTATCTCGATAAAGCTGACTAATGTAGTAATTGATGTAAGTAATGTTTTTTAGATCTTTTACCTCAGTGAAATAGGCAAGCGCTTTATTGAATGATTGCAATGACTCTTGATAATATCCAGATTGTAAGTATTCTATTCCAATGGCTTTGTCGATTCGGCTCATCATGAAGCTATCTTTCAGAATACTGTAGTATTCTCTAGAGTTACCGTAATTTTTAAATGCATTACCCGAATTGTCAAAATTCTCCGCTTCGAATTGTGCTAATAGATAATAAGCCGCTGCTAAATTTTCTTTGTTGCGACTAATTTGTGCATCCTTTAACATCTGCTCTAGCTCTGAAACTTTATACGTAGAATCTAGATCTATCTGACCTATCACAGTCGATGATGCTATTGGTATAAATAGGAAAATAATAAGAAATCTATATAATAAGATGCTCATGTATAAGGATGCTGATTGTAAATTATTACAAACACACAATGGGATAACAACAGTTTAAAAACGAATGTAATAAAAAAATGTTGTAAGTGGTTCGTTCAGTGGTTTGTAGTTAGAAATCGTGTGTTTAAGCTTAATTCAGTGATATACTTGGTATAAACTGACTAGAATCATGAAACATAATCTCACAATAATTATAATCACAATACTTTGTCATAGGAAGAGATTCAATATATTGTAAGAGTTCGCTTTCGTTGTTAGCTTGAATAACGATCCATAATTTAGATCTATCTGCAGCAAGTGTATAGGTGATCAAAACTCCTTGGTTGAACAATCGATCAACAATCAATCTCTGTCTAGGAATCTGCTCTTGCATTTCTAATGAAAATGGTGCTAATATGCACTCTACCATATATTTATAATACTTCGCCATAGTTTATATTTCGTCGAATATTCCGTAACTAAACGTCAACTTAGCATTAATGTTTCCTGGGACAAAAGCTCTCGTTTTGATCCGTACTTCGAGATCGATTAATCCTTCATTAAAAATCTCTTTCACATCCACAAATGTATTAAACATACCTAGTTGATCCCTGTTTCCAAAGTCAGGTTCGTTTGATTGGAACATTCGTAATCGATTGCTATTGTCTAATCTAGAAACAGCATAGACTTCTATTCGTTGTATAAAAGTCCAATCAATATTATTGAAAGTAGAAGTTAAGGTTGCGTCTGCAGGGTTTATACTTACTATGTCATCTTGAGTTCTGTTATATATAGATAGGTTTTGATCTAATAGTACTGGAATATTTTTAAGTTCAAAAAAGTGAGTTTCAATAGTATTAAGATTGCCTGGTATCTCAAAGTCCCGTTCTACGGTCACGATAGCCAATGGGTCTGCACTATCTGCACAAGAGCTGAGTGAAGTAAAAATACCAAGTGATATGAAATATATGAAATTCCTCAAATTATTATTTTTTAGTATCGAAATCTATTTTAAAATAAATTCTGTCCTTCTATTTGTCTTTCTACCATCTTCAGTGTCATTGTCAGCTATGGGTTGTGTTTCTCCAAGCCCTAAATATGAAACTCTATTGGTGGCTATTCCTCTCAAGACTAACGCATCAGCTACTGATTTTGCTCTTGCTTCAGACAGTTTCTGATTATCAACGTCTGCTCCGACATTATCAGTATGCCCTATTATTTGAATTTTAATACTTGGATTATTCACTAAGTTTTGAGCTAAAGTGTTTAATTCATAGCTTGATTCTGATTTCAGATCTGCTTTCCCCGATTCGAAGAATATATTGTTTAACACAATAGGTTCTGCTTTGTTTGCAGTCGTAGACTCTGACTTTGCAGCCTTGGTTAATTGAATGTCAATTATATACGGATTCAATGCATTTTGAATTCCTTGCAAGTCAAAATTTTCAGAATGGTGAACGTAACCGTCCATTTTGATAAACATAGCATAAGACTGATTAGTCGGTAAGCTATTGATGAATGTTCCGTATGGGTTTGCTTTTCCTGTAGTAGGTTTCATGTTATTAGAAAGGACTTCTATTGTATAGTTTACAGGTAGTGGTAGCCCAGTTTCTTTGTCTGTTATTGTTGCCTTTACAAATGTGGTAAGCATAGGTCTTGCTTCTGGATACAATTCAAAACTATAAATATCCAGATTAGCATTTGATTTTTCATTCAAGTAAGCCATATCTGATGCGAAGAATGCTGTTTTACCATCCAATGAAACAGATAATGCACCTTCTGAACCTTCCGTATTGATCGGGTAGCCTATATTCTTGGCGGGTGACCATGTCTGAGTACTATCTGTATATCGGGAGTAGAAGATGTCGTAACCACCCATTCCTATATGTTTGTCTGATCGGAAGTAAAGTGTGTGTCCATCTGGATGGATAAATGGTGATTCTTCATTTCCAGAAGTATTAATTTCTTCAGATAATAAGGTAGGGAATTCCCAACTGCTGGTGTCTGTTTTTGTTGTCATCCATATATCATTTCCTCCATATCCGTCTTGTCTGCCACTACTAAAAAATAGTGTTTTGCCATCTGCCGATAGGCTGGGTTGAGAATCCCAACTGATAGAATTGACCACCTTGCCCATATTACTTGGTATTGTCCAATATTCAGAATCTAAATGAGCATAATATAGATCACATGACCCAATACCTGTCTTTCTTCTATCACAAGCAGTGAAAATCATGGTCCGCCCATCAGCTGATATGGTGTGTATCCCTTCATTTTGTGGAGTATTCAATCCTTCTACTTCAGACACACGTATAAATTCTCCATTCTTGACTTCAGCGATATAAAAGTCTTCTTGACCACCCACCCGCCGAGTAAAAATCATCCGATCTCCTTCCATATTCATTATCGGTGCATATTCTGAATAGTCAGAACATACATCTCCTCCAACTTTCTTTGGATCAAACGGCACAGGGTTTGTCGTAGCTTCATGAGCAAATGCAGCTCTGTCTCTAAGGTCCATAGCTCGTTTTTTTCGCTTCGCATCTTCACTTCTGTCAATATAAAATTGAAAATACCGCGTAGCAAGATCATACGTTTTCATATCTCGATGAACAATAGCTAATGAGTAGTACATCTGAGGATCATACTCAGGAGCCATGGCTATAGCCGCATCAAATGCTTGTGCTGATTTATCGTATTCCTTTATATTATGAAGCATTCCTGCTTTACGTAATTGTGCATCAATGAATTCAGGATGTTTTTTCAGCACTTTGTCATATAGATCGAGACTTTTTTGATATTTTCTGTTTCTTCCTTCTGAGATTGCTTTCTTATAATTTTTAAGAGATTTTTTGTCAAGGTCTTTCCTCTTTTTAATCACTTGCGCTTCGGATATAGAAAGCACTGTCATCATGATGATGCCTATCAATATTCCAAGTTTTGTTAATCTCCTCTTCATAATACTCAAATATAATGTTCAAAACGACATGGAAGCCGTTTATCTTATGATGTGAGAATACTTATTTGGTCACAAATGATATTTATTGTTTTTGGTGAGCGCTATTGATGTATTCAAAAATGTTGCTCCTCCTAATGGGGATGGGGGCTACATTTTTTCTGTGGACATAAGTTTTTTTGTATTATTGGTTATTTCCAACTAAAAATATTCTCTGAAAGAGAAATATGATTTTTTATATGTTTTGTAGTTGGTTAAATTCTAATTGGGTGATTTAATAGCATGGCTCAGAGATTATTAGTCAATGATTCTAAAAGTCATAATATCTCTATTGAACAGAAACCTAAATATTCATCTATAATAATATACATTACAATAAAAGATAATTTGTAACTTCGCTGAATGTCAAAGGCAAAGAAAAAAAACATAGTTAAAAAAGAAGTAGAAAAGCCAAAAGCTACTTCTAGTTTAGGAAGTAATCATCGATTTTACCAAAGGATTGTTTTTGCATTTGCTTTTGTGATTTATGCAAATACACTCTTTAATGACTATACGCAAGACGATGCTATAGTAATCTATGATAATATGTTCACTCAGGATGGTGTTTCTGGGATTTCTGGATTGCTAATACATGATACTTTTTATGGTTTTTTTAAGACAGAAGGAAAGGCTAAATTAGTTTCTGGAGGTCGGTATAGGCCTTTGACGCCTATTATGTTTGCTGTGGAATATCAATTATTTGGAGCATCACCTGGTGCGGGACACTTTATTAGTGTTTTATTGTATTCGCTACTTTGTTTGCTGATATACAAGCTGTTGGTTTTGATGTTATTGCCTAATATGAAAGAGCAAAAAGGGTTTTATCTCTTTGTTTTGTTTGCTTCATTGCTATTTGCTGCGCATCCCCTTCATACTGAAGTTGTTGCCAATATCAAAGGCCGAGATGAAATTATGAGTATGATGGGAGCAGTCTTGGCGCTGTATTATTCTCTAAAATATGTAGATAGTAAACGAACGGTTCATATTCTCTGGGCATCCTTAGCTTTTTTCTTGGGCCTGATGGCGAAAGAGACAACGATAACTTATTTAGCAGTGATACCGTTGGCTGTTTATTTTTTTAGATCGGTTTCTTTGTCTAAAGCAATAATGCCTTTAGCAGGAGTTGTAGCATCGACCGTCTTGTTTTTGGTTATCAGGTTTAGTGTATTAGGGATGGATTTTGGAGGTGCGCCTATGGAGCTGATGAATAATCCGTATCTTAAAATTGATGGAAATAACTATGTCTCTTTTACTTTTGGTGAAAAAACTGCTACGATTATTTATACACTTGGAAAATATATCCAATTATTGATATTTCCACATCCACTGACCCATGATTATTATCCTAGACATGTGGAGATTATGTCATTTGGAAATTGGCAAGTAATATTGAGTATACTAACATATTTAGGGATGTTGGTTGTGGCTTTTAGAGGATTGAAAAATAGAAGTCTTTTTAGCTTTTGTATCTTATATTTCTTGATTACATTATCAATCGTGTCGAATATTGTATTTCCTATTGGTACTAACATGTCTGAGCGATTCATGTTTATGCCTTCGCTGGGATTTACAGTTTTGGTTGCTTTTTTATTATTTAAATACCTTAAGTCGCAGAAAATACTTTTTGGTGTATTTGGAGTTATCATATTCCTATTTAGCGTTAAGACTTTTACTAGAAATTTTGTCTGGAAAAATGATTTTACACTATTTACAACAGATGTGAAAACTTCATCCAATAGTGCTAAGGTATTAAATGCTGCAGGTGGGGCCTTGGTTACCGAATCCGCAAAACCAAAGAATGCAAGCAAAAAAGAAGCAATGCTGAATGAGGCTATACCATATTTGGAAAAAGCGCTAACAATCCACCCTAATTATAAGAATGCCTCACTTCTTCTTGGGAATGCTAACTTCTATAAAGGCGATTTCGAAGGAGCGATTAAAGCCTATGAGCGCACACTCCAAATATCACCTGAATATCAAGATGCAATTAAGAACCTTGCTATAGCTTATAGAGAAGCGGGAAAAAAAGCGGGAGAAGTAGAAAGGAATCTCGAAAAAGCAAAAAAATATCTGAAACGATCTGTTCAACTTATGGATAATGATGCTGATGCATTTAGATTGTTAGGGATTGTTCATGGTATGGGTGGTGAGCACCAGGAAGCAATTAAATATTTCACAAAAGTGACTGAAATGCAACCTGAGTCGGCGATAAGTTACGTTAATCTAGGAAAAGCTTACCAATACTATGGAGATGATGAGACTTCGAGAATTATGTTTCAAAAGGCATTGGAGATAGATCCGAAAGCTTTGGATTAGGAATGAAACATTAATAAAGTACGTTTCTATGTGCTGATATTTATTCATTCTCCAAGGCAAAAAACGTAGGCTATGCATCGCATAAGCGAGGCTTTTTAACGAAGAAGAAGGGAAAAAGATCAAGCAAAGGAATGTGACTTTATTATTGATTCATTCCTTAGGACAAACAAAATAAAAGAACATACTCATTCGAATTGAGTATTTATAATAAATATATGCGAACTACATTTCAATTATTCATAATAATATTTCTTTCTTCCTGGTCACTCGAGGCTCAAACTGATTCTGATAAATGGGTCGATGGTGTTTTCAATAATCTCACGTTAGAAGAGAAAATTGGGCAATTATTTACCATACGAGCTTCTGCCAAAGTAGATGAACGAGAAGCCAAAAAAGTGCTTTCCTATATTGATAAGTATAAAGTAGGAGGGATATGCTTTTTTCAAGGTAGCCCTACTCAACTGACTGTGCTTAATAATAGATACCAACAGAAATCAAAAGTTCCTATTCTGACATCCATCGACGGAGAGTGGGGACTTGGGATGAGATATCCAAAACAATCTATTAGCTTTCCAAGAGCACTAACTTTGGGCGCCATTCAAGATAATAACTTGATCTATGAAATGGGGACGCATATTGCTGATCATTGCAAAAGAGTTGGTATCCATGTAAATTTTGCACCTGTTGTAGATGTAAATAACAATCCTAATAACCCAGTAATTAATAACAGATCGTTTGGTGAAGATAAGTATAATGTAGCTGCAAAAAGTTATGCTTATATGAAAGGAATGCAGGGAAATGGTGTGATGGCATGTGCTAAACATTTTCCAGGTCATGGAGATACGGACACAGACAGTCATTATGATCTACCTGTTATTACTCACGATAGAAATAGATTGGATAGCGTAGAATTGATGCCATTTAGATCATTGATCAAACAAGGTATTGGAAGTGTCATGGTAGCTCACCTGAGTATTCCAGCATTTGATGATAGACCGAACAGACCTACAACATTATCTCACAATGCGGTGACCAACATTCTCAGAAAAGAGATGACTTTCGGAGGGTTGATATTCACCGATGCCATGGAGATGAAAGGGGTAACAAAGCACTTCAAGCCAGGCGACGCTGACAAGGAAGCATTCATAGCGGGAAATGATATCATCTTATTGCCGGAGAACTTAAAAGCGGGTATAGAATCTATTAAAAAAGGAATCTTGGATGGAAGCATTCCTAGAGAAAGACTTGATAATAGTGTAAAACGAATACTGAGAGCAAAGTATACGCTAGGCCTGAATTCATGGAAGCCATTAGACCAAAATAATGTAGAGATTGATATCAATGACAATAATTCAATAGCATTAAAAGAAAAACTTATCGAAAATGCCATAACTCTTGCTTCTGATGAAGATGAGATAGTGCCAATCAGAAAATTGCATGACATGAAGTTTTCGTCTATCTCTGTTGGTTCTAAATTCAAGACACCGATGCAGACCCAATTGGATTTTTACGTAACGACAAAACATAATCAGTTGCCTAGATTGTCTTCCAAAAGAGACAGACAACGGATAACTGATAGCGTGAAAGATTCGGATTATGTAATCGTTGGGATTCACGATATGAGTAAATACGCGAGTAAGAATTTTGGTTTGAATCTTGAGAATGTTGCTTTTTTGAAAGAATTGGAAAAAGATAAAAAGTTGATCATTATTTTATTTGGTAGCCCATATTCATTGAAGTTTTTTGATAATTTTTCTAATGTGATTGTAGCTTATGAGGATGATGAAACATACCAAAATCTTGCTGCACAATCTATTTTCGGTGCATTTACGATCAAAGGGAAACTGCCAGTATCGGCTTCGTCAAAATATAGATATGGAGGAGGAGAGTATAGAGAATCTCTAGGTAGATTTGGTTATTCTGTGCCAGAAAGGGTAGGGATGTCATCATCGGTGTTAGCTGGGATTGATACTATTGTGAATGAGATGATTAACACAAAAGCAGCGCCAGGGTGTCAAGTGCTGGCAGCAAAAGGAGGTAAAATCGTTTTTCAAAAATCTTATGGCAACTTCGTCTATGATAAAGCTCGTCCAGTTGATAATAATGACATTTATGATGTGGCTTCAGTGACTAAAGTATGCGCATCAACCATCTCTCTTATGAAATTGTATGATGAAGGGAAATTTGATATCAATGCTACAATTGATAGATATATCCCTGAAACCGATACTTGTAGCAAAGGGAATCTCAATATCAAAGCTACGCTTGCTCACCATGCTCAATTGGCAGGTTGGATTCCTTTTTATAAAAACACTGTCAACACAAGTAAAAAGAATCCTCAACCACTAGAGAAGTATTATAGCAAGACTTTAAAAGCAGGTTTTTCAATCCCAGTAGCTGATAACCTGTTCCTGAGAACAGATATGAGAGATTCTATTTGGAGTAGGATTAATGGCAGTAAGTTAAGAGAAAAGAAAGGGTACAGATACTCAGATTTAGCATTTTATTTTATGCATAAGAGTATTAAAAACATAACAGGTTTACCGCTCAATGAGTATGCCGCTAAGAATTTCTATGAGCCTATGGGCTTGCGCAGGACTGGGTATTTACCACTTGCTAAACACCCGAGAGAAGAAATCGCACCTTCTGAATATGATAGATATTTTAGAAGACAGACGATCAAAGGGCACGTTCATGATATGGGAGCTGCGATGTTAGGTGGTGTAAGTGGTCATGCAGGATTGTTTAGTAATGCTGGAGAATTAGCTGTTATTTTTCAGATGATGCTTAATGGAGGAAGTTATGGAGGGGTACAATACTTAGAACCAGAAACAATCAATCTATTTACTACTAGGTATCCTGAAAGTACAAGAAGAGGAATAGGTTGGGATATGAAAGAGCTAGATCCTTCGAAGAGCCTAAATATGTCAAATTTAGCTTCAGATTCTACATTTGGACATCTTGGTTTTACTGGAGTGGCAGCATTTGCAGATCCTAAGGAAGATCTCATTTTTATTTTTATAGCGAATAGAACCTATCCTAGCATGAAGAACTTGAGATTCAGTCGAGAGAATTACAGACCTCGTGTGCAAAGCCAGATTTATCGATCACTAATGAAAGAAGAAGATCAATTAGTGGTAGATGAGATGTAATTCCATTACCACTATGTCGATTCCAATTCATTGATGTTTTTAGTGCTCAAATCTCCTGCCTAACAAATGGACTCACTTGCCCTGCCCTGTATGATGGTAACAGAGAAGCCAACCAACCAATCACAAATACTGTGATGGCAACTATTACAAAATCTGTCCATTTCAATTCGATAGGGTAGGCACTGATCATAAAGCCATCAGGGATTGAAATCAATCCAAAGTCTTTTTGTAACCAATATAAAATTAGAGCAAGGATAGTGCCTATAACGATGCCGACACCAGTGATAAGAATGCCTTCCATTATGAATATAGCTCTAATCTGTTTAGTTTCATAACCCATGCTTCGAAGTATAGAGATGTCTTGTTTTTTCTCCAAAACCATCATCCAAAGTGAGCCAACCATATTGAAAGCAATGATGCCTAGCGTAAGAAGAACAATTAGGAAAGTAATCCACTTCTCGATATTCATTACTTTTAAAAAAGTCTCTTCTTGTTCATATCGGTTTTTAATGGTAAACCCTTTACCAAGAATCTTATTGATAGATGATCTTATCTCATCCTCATCGTGATCTTCACTTAGTTTTACTTCAATGGTTGAGATCTTATTTTTTTGATCAAGTAATTTTGTAACAGTTTCTATATTGGTGATTACATATTTTATATCAGCCTCGCTTCCAACAGAAAATACTCCCGAAGGATACACATCTATTGTTGTGAATTCTTTACCCATTTTACCAAGCATTCCTTTATTGCTTCTTGTAGGCATGTGGACTAAAATAGGTGTGATTGCATCTTTTTGATTTATAGATAAATTGGTGCTTAGGCCACGACCAAGGACTCCATAGTTTCTGTTTGATTCTAGTAATTTGAATGCGCCACTTTTAATGGTAGAATCTATTGATGTAACAAAGTTGTAATTGTTATCTACACCTTTAATTTTACCGTCTTTTTGAGTCTCTTTATATTCGAATAGGCAGACTTCTTCTACAGTTTTTGATATGCCTAGTATCCCAGGAATATTTTCGATTTGGACGGTTTGATCATCACTTACTTCAAAGTATTTACCTTCTGCAGGTAAAACCTTCATGTCAGGGTTGAATGAATTATTAAGGCCAGAAAGAAGGCTTTCGAAGCCGTTAAAAACAGAAAGAACTAAAATGAGCGCCGCTGTACCTATTGTGATACCGATCACAGATATCCATGTAATGATATTGATGGCACTTGTAGATTTTTTACCTAGAAGATACCGTTTTGCTATCTCAAATGTGAAATTCATCTTGAATACATGGCTCGGTGATAAATTAAGATCATATACTTTTTAAGTATTTGGGCAATTGGTCTATGATTTCAGTTTTAGGGTCATGATAAATAGCTTTCCATCCTGCTGAAATAGCCGCTGATACATTACTTATATTATCATCAATGAATAACGTTTCTGATGCGTTGATTCCTGTTTCTTCAATTATAGTATTGTAAATTACTTCTTCGGGTTTTCTCATTTTCATATTATGAGAATAGAACGTACGTTCGAAAAATTGAGTACTAAAATTAGTGATTTCATGATTTTTTTTGAGATCTCTCATAACCCATTCGATATGCAGCTCATTGGTGTTGCTGAGAAGAAATACTTTATATTTTTTTCGTAATTCAATTAAAAAGTCAAATCTATCTGGATTCCATCCAAGAAGCATTGCATTCCAAGCTTTGATTAATTTATCAGGGTGTGGTGTAAGTGTAGTTGCTTCTTTTTGTAAGTGCCATAAGAAAGTTTCTGTATTGATTTCACCTTTTTCATAGCCGAGGATCACTTTGAATATATGAGCGGGAATTTTCTCTTCAGTCATCTGAATTCCTAAGACGTCAGATAATTCTGAAAAGGTCAATTCTGGATCCAAATTGAGTAACACACCACCAAAGTCAAAGATGATATTCTTGATCATTACCTTTTTAATTAATTGAGTCGCAAAGGTATGTAATTTTCAAGACTAAATAAGAATACCCAACATAATCTCAGCCACCTCAGAAATTACTCGGATCATTGAACTACTGGAATCGCTGAATCACTTGATCAGCCCTCGAATGTTCCATTCGCTACACTGATCCTGTCTCTTATACACATCTGACGCTGCCGACGAAGAGGATAGTGTAG
>OJIO01000320.1_pt1 | contig 34571 bp, 26 predicted proteins | sample 1595621 | NCBI WGS metagenome assembly OJIO01 (sample SAMN05416776, study PRJEB24817) | seawater metagenome | isolation source: Sea water | place: Canada:Atlantic | collected 2013-07 | reverse complement strand
CTATCCTCTTCGTCGGCAGCGTCAGATGTGTATAAGAGACAGAAATTATTTTTAATGCAATTCATGATATTTGAGTCGTTTAATAAGGTGAATTAAAAACAATCATTAATTTATAAGACTATGATAAACTAGATCGATAATATCTTTAAATACTAATTGAATAATATTAGCAATATTAACCTAGGTTTAGAATTAATAAAACAGTCAACACATTTTTTTCGAACCAAACCACTTTTGGTTTAAGACAATTTTTTCATGTATAGTTAATTTAACTTAATTTCCCGTAAATCCTAATAAAATAAGGAATATTATACATGTAAAATGATCTCTGATATCACTTTGATGAGCCAAAAAACATGGTGACAGAAAAATAACTGACATTTTTTCATACACAAATTTACTAAGCTCAACATCACCTAGCAAACTTAGATTTTCGCCTATTCCAATTCACTTATCACTAACCTCTGCTTTGCCCAATATTTATTATTATGAAATGCAAATGCTGTCGGATAATAATCCCCTATCAAATCAACATTCGCCTTCTCAGGTACTTTCAAATCTAAAAGAAAATAGACTCCATTAATAAATAGTCGTCGTACTTCTTCATCCAACAAATCGGTAGAGGCACCTATGGTGGAAGTCAATGATGTCCCTTTTATCCCATTTTCTAGTTGATAAGATTTAGTCCAGACGATAGGAGGCATTACCTGATTAGGGTTAAATTCTGGTTTGTCTTGTCTGTGTTTCGAATTGACTGCTATTGTATGATCAGATTCTTTCATTCCATAGTTTCTATCATTCTCATCATATTCTGTGTCTCTATCAATGGATTGACCACGGACCAGTATTTCTGCATCGCTACTGATCGGTTCTCTAACCCCGTAAACATCTGTTGGTCCCCAAATAGCAACACTTTTTATGCCGTTTAAAATTGGATGACTTTTACTATCTTTAGAAACTAGACCTCTAGTGCTTTGATATTTGTGGTGCCCGTGGTGAGTATACCAAGTTTCTCCTAATATCTTCTTTCCAAATCCTGATTCCCACTCCTTTTTTGGCCCTTTATAATTGTAACCATAATGTGTATGAGGGTGTTCTGCATCTTTAAAATTAAAAGCATGCGTCGAGGTTCGTATTCCTATGATAGGTTTCCCTGACAAAAGGAAGTCATCAATATATTTCATTTGATCAGCTGGTAATGATCTAAATCTCGTAAATAATATCATGAGATCAGCATTCTGAAGCTTCTCAAGGCCAGGAATATTTGAAGAATAATTGGGATCAATAATACCTGGTTTTTTAGGGTCCTGAGCAAACAGGACTGTACAATTAAATCCATGTCTCTCACTTAGAATTTTAGCCAGTTGTGGCATCGCTTCTTCAGATCGATATTCCTCATCTCCAGATACGAGCACTATACTTTTGTTCTTTGGATTCTCTGAAGCTCGATATTCGGACCATATTGAAGCCTCAACTTTTATGTTATTACTTTTTACTTCTTGATTCAAATCGCCTTTACAACCAGATATAATCAAGCAAATACATATGATCCAATTTCTCATGGTGTATGGGTTAGATTTAATTTATCCATCATTCTATTTCTAATTTTCAAAAGGATGAATTTTTAATAATTCTGAAGCAGTAAAGAATCCTTTTTTGTCTTTAATTTCCTCACGAATTGTTTTTACTCTTTCTGGTGATATTACTGAAGATCGATTTCCAAATGAATTTCTCACATAAGTAAGCACCGCTGCAACATCATCATCATCCATCAGGCCTTCAAATGGGGTCATAGGTACATTCCCTTTATAATCTCTTCTCAAAACTGATATCGGTCCATAGATTCCTTTAAGCGTTAACTTGATAAGTCTATCCTCACTTCCAGTCACCCATTTTGCTTGCCTAAGCGGTGGATACCCTGATGCGGATAGCCCCTGCCCTTGTTCTTGGTGGCATGTCCCGCAATATGCTTCTCTATTGTAGAGTTCTTTTCCCTTTATATAAAGCTCTCGTTCATCTCCTTTTAAATGAGTTCTTATTTCTTTTTCTTCGATGACTAAATTTTCACCATTAAGATGGGCAAATGCTCTATTGTAAGGCTGTTTAGACCAATCATCTAGCCCCCCTTTTTTTACTGCATCCAATATTTCTAACCCATCGTCTTTCCCTAACCAAGAAGCTGCAACTAATGCTTCGAGTCTTACTCTACCATTTTCGTCTGAGGCCGCTTTCAAAAGTAAATCCTGGCGATTAGACAGCTTATGTCCCATGTATTTGATGAATCTAACTGCTGTACATCTTGCTTTAAAATTTTGCGCATTCATAACACTTTCTAGAAGATCATTATCGACTTGATTTGAACCCCAGATCACCCAAAGTGCCTCCACAAGATGATGTTCATAGTTTGGGTCACTTTTATCTAGAGCCGTCACCCACTTTTTAAGCTCGGCGGCAACCTTGTCTTGGTCTCGTCCACGCAGCTCTCTCTTGGTTCGATATCTTGTCCTATATTCTTGTATTTTCAAATTGTCTAATAAAGCAGTAATCGGAGCACCACCAATAATTGCTGGAGTAACCAATGGCCGTGATGGATAGGTAATCCGATAGATCCTTCCATGCACATGGTCTCTCAGCGGATCTCTTGCATTATGCTGCATATGCCCAATCAATACATTGTGCCAATCTACTAAATACAACGAACCATCGGGAGCAAATTCTAGATCAACCGGTCGAAAATTTTGATCCGAACCAGAAAGTAAATCTTGACGATACTTAAATTTAAATCCAGACCCATCTTCTACAATTTGATGCTGCTTTGTTCCTAAGAATCCAATTGCATTATTTAATAGAAAATCACCCTGCACTTCATCTGGGAAATGCCTAGATGATATTATCTCTGCACCAGAAGTAGGTCTAACCTGTTGTTCTTGTTCCACCAGATTTGGAGATTGATCACTTGATTGTCCATATCGAGATTTGATACTTCCTGGAAGCATCCATCTTACTGCAGGCCCAGAAGTCTCAAGATAGATAAGTTGCCCCCAGTCATCGAATGCCAAACCCCAAGGATTTGGTATTGGTAATTGTGCCGCTCTCTCTAAATGTCTTCTTTGAGGATTGTACCGATAGAAACCTCCATTTGTTCCTCTAATAGGCCCATAGGATGTCTCAACATTCGTGTGGAGGAACACTCCTTCGCACATATAAAATGCTCCCGATGGATCAGCACAAAATGCACTAATGACATGGTGAGAATCATGGTCATCAAAACCACTTAATATGATCTCCTCATAGTCCGCTTTATCATCTCCATCAGTGTCTTTGTATAATTTTAAGTTTGTGCCTTGAGATATATAAACACCATCATGTGATATTTCAAATCCAGCAGGAATATGCAAATTTTCAACGAAGATTGTTTGCTTATCCGCTTTGTTATCTCCATCTGTATCTTCCAGAATGATAATCTTATCATTAGGTTTAGGATCACCTGTTTTGTAATGAGGGTAAGTCGGCATGACCGCTACCCACAGTCTTCCTTTATTATCAAATGCTATCTGAACTGGATTCGCTAAATCAGGGAATTCTTTTTCGGAGGCAAACAATTCTACCTTATAACCAGCTGGTGTGGTCAATTTGGATTCCGCTTCTTTTCCATAGTAGTATTTTGCTGTTCCGCGACCATAATCTTCAGGCTTATAATTTGTTTCCACAGTTGCCAGAGAATGTGTTTTTCCATCTGCAGATACGAGATCCATTTCGATTCCTTTAAGTGACATCCAGATCGCCGTATCTCTGATTGCTGTCATTTCTCTTTTTTTCTTGATCTCATCAGGATAATTATCAGGACCAAATGGATTGTATCTTCTACCAAAAACATGAACTCCATTTGGAGATTTATAATCCTCATGCCAAAACCAGTCCTTTTCTAAGACTGATGCATTTACCTTTTCTCTATTGCTACTGTTCTGTTTTTTACCACCTTTAAATACATTTTCAGCAAGATACAAGCCCAACTTTTGATACCCTTTGTCATTGAGTTGAAATCCGTCAATCGTAAGTGCTTCAGATGCTGAGAACCATTTTTTACTTATTGAAAATATATCAATAAATTCAACCTCAGTCTTCTTGGCGATCTTTTGAATTGCGTTGGTATATAATTGGAGATTTGAATTAATTTCTTTCCCGTTTGGCAGATCCATTTCATTGGATAGGTCTTCAAAAGCTATTGGAGAGACAAGGACTAATTTTGGGCCTGTGCTACCATTGTATTCTTGATATTTACTATGTTCGACGAACCCTTCTAGTTCCTTTTCGAAACGCTCTAAACCTGCTTTTCCAGCAAACGATTCATTGTATCCAAAGAACGCCAAGATAACATCCGCTTCTAATCTTGTAAGCCATTGATCAGGAGTTTCGAAGTGCCCTTGGCTGTTAGAGAAATTGGCTAATTCATCATGGAATCGTTCAGCACCAGGAAATGCCCATGGTGAGTACCTACCAGAATGCGGTCTAAATCCTGGTGTATTTCCACCATCACACATATTTCTAACAAATAGACTATCATCGGGAAATCTTAATTGCAATTCAGTTTCAAAGTGTCCAAAATTTACCATTCTAGAACATAAGTTATTACCTACTAATACAATGTGATCCCCAGTTTGTATTTCAACAGAATATTCTGAATCAGTAGAGCAATTTGTAAATACGAGTATTGCAACTATGCTAAATAATAAGGCACTGAAAAATGTATTCTTGATCATATTCTAAAGCTAAAAATGATTCTAATTTTATGCCGGCACTGCATTTCTATTTGTTGTCTTTTATGAGTTTAACTCATAAAATTTACCACTATTAATAATGCCATTGGAAATATAAGTAAAATCTCTGATCGAAAAGTTAAAACTATTATCTTTTACTATGCTTCGAGTACTTAAATATTTTGCACTTCTATTATATGCTTAGTTTGTTATGTGGCCCATTTGTAGATGCTTGTCGGCAGGCCCATTTTGTTTTTCAATTGATATTTTATACTTTGGAACGATGAATCATTTAATAATCCCTAATTACACTAAAATGAAATATTACATCTGTTTTTTATTCTTATTGCCTACAATAATAAGTGCTCAAACACTTACTCAAAAGACAGATCTACATAAGACCACTTTAGAATTTGACAATCAAGTATTTTTTGAATTTGAGAATAATACTTATGAATATCATACTAGTGGCAGAAATGTAATCGTAACCAATCCAGTTACGGGTGATGAAGTATATAGATCTAGAGTCAATCTTTGTGACCAGGACCTATTTAGCATTGCTCAAAGGAATGGACAGATGATATATCCAGGAGCAGAAGGTGTTTTTGTTGAAAATATATTCACAGAAGAAGAGCAATTTATTCCCTATATTGATTTTGCTATCGAGCCTTACCTTACTAATGGTCCTAGCATAACATATATCAATCGATATATGACGATTAATAATCAAGGACAATATCTTGTTATGGATCTAGATCGATTAGAATTCATAGCCAATGAAGATAGAAACTATAAATTCAAGTCAGTTCAAAATTACTATTATCAGTTGCCAGACAGGGTGATTCAACAAGACATAACCACTTTGGACACAATCACTTGGATGTATGGATATGCTTATTTTCAACAATTGCAAGAACAAACATTAGTACATTTTAGAGATGATAAAACAATTTTTCTAAACAATCAAGATGAAATAATTGGAGATATAAATATCGAAGAATACCTATTAAGGGTCTCTCAAACCAATGATAATACACTTGTCTTGTTTACTAGATTGAATTCTATTCAGAGTATTTCTTATTATGATCTAAATTCATTTCAACTTATTTCTAAACATACAATCCCATCACAAGACTTTCCATATCTAGCGAGCTTGCATTCAACACATGAAGGTATATATCTATCGGACAGTCAAGGTTCTGGTTATAATAGCCTTTATTATTGGGAATATGGAAAAGATTCTATTGAGGTTATTTTAGAAGACCTCTATGATCTTGGAATTACACCCATAATAAATGTCACATTTGGTGATGATCATATTGTTTTATCAAGTAACAAATATATCATTGTGGATAAGCATACTCAAGAATACAAAATCCTTGAAAATGACATAACACATACTAATTTTTTCACTCGAGATAAGTTTACCAAAGTAAATGATGAAGAAGTCCTAATATTCACTGACAAAGATGGATTCGCTTTTGGAGAAATAACACCTGAATTGAATTTAGAAGATCTATCAAAAGTAAATCTTGAGGACGGTTTGGGACAAATATTGACTAAAAGAGACGATATATATCTATTGTCGAAGCGGGTAAAAGGCTTGAAGCGTTTTGAGTATCTTTATGGTGATCCACTAGAAGTCAAGACGTTTGAATCTTCAGATTACCTATTATCAGATATCATTGTTACTAATAATAAAATATTCTATCACGTAGAAGATGAAAATGATAACCCTACTATATGGGAATACGATCCTAGCACTGAGGAACATAAACTTTTGATAGATAATGAAGTTGAATTTAGAACTATTTTACAGAAGGGACCTTTTTTACTATACAATGATTATGTAGTGTATAATATTCTTACTGGAGAATTTTTCGATTGCCCAATTGAAAATATCCAGCTAATTCGAAGTATATCATTTATAAACAACGGATATTTTTATGGAAAAATTGGTTTAGATGGATACAGAGTCCCATTTATCAATCCTACAGAAAATGAAAAGATATTTGATGGAAATTTTAAGTTTGGAGGACTAATTTTTGATAACCAATTTGTATTAAGGAATGATGAAAATTTATTTATTGCTAAGGATGATGATTATAAATTAATAGCATATCCTGATGGGTACGGCATTGATGATATTAAAATATTCCATCAGTTAATCTTAGCTACCCAATACGATGACATTACTAATTTCACCAATGGATATCGTCTGAATTTCAATTCTGACTCGTGGATTCCAATTTCATTTGAAGGAAGATTCAACAATGTAAAAGAAGGCCATATTTGGAGTATAACGACAACTGAAGATGGATATAAGGGAATACTTACAAATGTAGATACTGAATCAACCTATGAAGAAGAATTTAGCACTTACCCATTTTTCATAGCTTCAGATAAAACCTCCATATACATTCCGAATACTGAAGAAAAGTTAATCAATGTATATAACTACAACCTAGAAAAACAAACAGAAATAGAAGTACCTACTATCAAAACAGGAATATTCTTCCCATATTCGCTCAGTCACAATAGCTCTCATGTTTTGCTTTTAGATTATGCTTACACAACAGAACCTTCCATAGATCTAAAAACATTTGATTTTTATGTATTAAATACTAGAGACAACACAGTCTCTAATTTCGGAAGATGTGATGAAGATGATCTATACTTAGAGAATTTTATTAGCTATGGAGAAACAATGGAATTACTATATTACAGTGAAGAAGATGGTTATCAAATATTCACCCATACTTTCGAAGATTTTGGATCGACGAGTACTAAGGATGAAATAATTAATCCTCAGGAATTATTTTCCATTTACCCAAATCCAACTGATGGCATTATTAATCTAGAGAGAAGCGCCGAAAAAATAGAAATCTCTGGATTCGATGGGAGGTTAATTCTAAGTAAGAATGATTCTAAATCAATAAACATTAGTTTACTTCCTTCTGGGATCTACAGTATTAAAGCAATAGTCGAGAATCAAGCATACACAGAAAAAGTGGTGAAATGGTAAGATTAAGGCGGTAAAACAAAAGAGGAATTTTATATACAATTTCATGGATGTATTAAATTCAACTTCAATAGCACTCATTAATTCAACCTTAATTCTAATTCCATTAAGACAACCTTAATACTCCTCTAAGTAATTTGTCCTCATCACGTCAACTCTTGATGGCTTTCATTTATTACCTTCGTGCTGTCTTACATAAGTGATTTATACATCATTGATGCAGTACATATTTACAAACTATCAAATTTCAAAAAATGAAAAACATCATCACAATACTATTTGCTGTATTGACAGTAAGTCTTGCAATGGCTCAAGAATCAAAATGGCCAAAAGTTGATCCATCTAATATGGATGCGGAATACTATCCTGCTCAAGCAGCATGGAGAAATTACTTAAGTGGAGAGGACAGAACAATCTCACCTAAAGTAAAAGTAATCTACAGTAGACCGTTGAAAAAAGAAAGAGAAATCTTTGGCACATTGGTACCATATGGTAAAGAATGGAGACTTGGCGCTAATGAAGCAACTGAGATTACATTCTACCAAACTGTAGGAATAGGTGGAACGACAGTAAACCCTGGCACATACACTATATCAACAGTCCCTAATATGAATGATTGGACAGTAAACTTCTCTAGTCAAAGAGGAATATGGGGTGCAGAAAGTAGAGATTCGTCTAAGACTGTAGCTTCTATAAAAGTACCATCGACTAATGAGGCTAACTCAGAAGAAGCACTATCTATCTCTTTCAGAGAAATGGACGAGCAATCAGCTCATATGACAATCCAATGGGATAAAACAAGAGTAGAAATTCCAATAGCATTTAATCCAGTAATCTTTACTGGTGCTGATATTAGCCCTATGGATATGTCTCACTATCCAAGCAAGTCTGCTTATACTAACTACTTAAAAGGCGAGGAAGTAAACATCAAGCCTAAAGTACAGGTTGTATACAGTCGTCCATTTAAAAAAGGAAGAAAAGTATTCGGCGAGTTATTGAAAATTGGAGATGTCTGGAGAGTTGGTGCTAATCAATCAACTGAAATTACATTTTTCGAAGATGTAAAAATTGGAGATCTTGAACTTAAAAAAGGTAGATATGCTTTATACGCAGAGATCAAAGATGCATCGTGGGATATGATATTCTCAAAAGATCTTCCAGCATGGGGAGCTGCAAACAGAGACGAAACTAAAGATGTAGGAAGAACAAACATTGGTCTTTCATCTGATGCTGAAGTACTTGAAAACCTTGCAATCATATTCGAAGAAAAAAGTGACAAATTGGTACACATGGTTATTGGTTGGGATACAACTAGAGCTGAAATGCCCATTACATTTAAGTAAAAAAATACACCAACAGGTGTTTATATCTGGAAAGAGTTAGTCGATAATAATCGACTAACTCTTTTTTATTATTACTGACTCTTTTCGAGGTTCGTTGTTATAATAATTGATGAATTCTATCTTGAAAATTAAGATTTTGGAAACCCAGATGAATATCAACAAGCTGTATGGTAAATATATATCTTTGCGCCCTGAATGAATATTCTAAAGCGATATAAAAAAGATTTTTCAGCCAACCTTAAACTGGCGCTGCCTATCATGGCTGGGCAGCTAGGTCAAATCACTGTCTATCTTGCAGACAATATTATGGTTGGAAGATTGGGAGCGGTATCACTAGCTGCAGTATCATTTGCTGTTGCTCTTATTGCAGTGCCTATAGTCATTGGTATGGGTATTGCGTTTGCACTTCCCCCTCTAGTATCTGAAGCAGATGGTGCAGGTGAAAAGAAAAAAATATCCCAATATTTCAAGCATAGTCTATTGGTAAATATTGGCATTGGCATCCTATCCTGTGCTGTAATGTTACTTTGCTTACCTTTTCTTCATCTCTTTGGCCAACAACCAGAAGTAGTAGAAATAGCACGAGGATATATCTATTATTCAGCTTGGGCAATGATTCCAATGATGATTTTTCTCACATTTAGATCCTATGCAGAAGGTATGTCCGAGACCATGCCGCCTATGATTGCTATGATAGCTGGGAACGTTATCAACATTATTCTCAACTATATATTTATCTATGGCAAATTTGGGATGCCTGCATTGGGAGTGGATGGGGCAGCACTGTCAAGCCTTGTAGCGCGGATATCAATGCTTGTTATCTTAATAGCTATATTATTGAATTGGAAAGATCTCTGGAAATATATCAATGAGTGTAATTTTACCAAATATCAAAGACCAATCTTCAAGAAAATTTTCACGTTAGGTGTGCCTACTTCGATGCAGATGTTTTTTGAAATATCTGCTTTTTCAGGAGCGGCTTTGATCATGGGAATGGTAAGCAGCGATGCGCAGGCCGCTCATCAAATAGCGATCAATTTATCTTCTATCACTTTTATGATTTGTACTGGGTTGGCAATGGCTTCTACGATTCGAGTTGGAAATCAGCTAGGAAAAAAGGACTATTCTGCCTTACGCGATGCTGGTATATCGGCATTTCTTCAAGTTGCATTGATTATGGGTGTATTTAGTGTGTTGTTTGTTCTCTTGAGACACGTTATGCCATTGATATATATAGATGATGAAGTAGTAATCGGCATAGCATCTACTTTGCTAATATATGCCGCTATATTTCAAATTCCGGACGGATTGCAAGTGGCTGCATTGGCTGCTTTAAGAGGCATTCAAGATGTAAAAAAACCAACGTTGATAACTTTCTTTTCTTACTACATCTTTGGTATACCAATCAGTTATTTTGCTTCATTACACTGGGGTATGGGAGCAACTGGTGTCTGGTTAGGGCTATTGGTAGGACTATTTATTTCAGCTTCATTACTCATCTACAGGTTTCACAAACTGTCAAGGATTAATTTATAATACATTTCTAATAAAAAGAGCTTTCTGACATGTCAAAAAGCTCTGAGGTAAAATCATACTTTACTTAAAAATAGGTGTATTTTTTTAATATAATTTTACATTTATCATAATCTTAAAACTAGGCCAAACTAATCATCAAGTCTTAAAAGATCTTCCATTTCTCTATCAACCTTCATTTTAGCGTGATCAAATGCAGTATTGCCTCGCGCATCCTTATTTTCAGGGCTCGCTCCATTCTCTATTAGCAACTTAGCAATCTTTATTTGGCTAAATGTCGCTGCGTAGATTAATGGGGTTGCTTTGTTAAAATTAGTAGCATTAACATCTGATCCAGAATCTATTAGAATCTTAGCTATTTCAACATTTCCTTTATAAGTAACGCCCATCAATGCTGTGTTCCCAGCACTATCTTTTTGATCAATATTAGCTCCAGCTTCAATTAATAATTTTGTTATTTCGATGTGTTGTCCATATGTGGCCAATACTATAGGTGGAAATCCTCTTTCATCCTTCTGGTTTATACACTTTGGATTGTTTTCAATTTCTAATTTAATTGTTTTAATATCTGCCAATCTTATATTATCATGAATATTTGCCATATCTCCCTTTTCTAATTAATATGTCCGTAATATAGTATAAGTATTATTTATACTTTTGATCTTCACATAATATCTACTCATAATGAATAAGACTCAGTTAGCATATGCACTTGCCCTACAAAAACATGGTAACTATAGTAAAGCTGCAAAGCACTTAGGCATATCGCAACCTGCATTAAGTCTTCAGATAAAAAACCTTGAATCATCGCTTGGTATTTATTTGTTTGACAGATCCAAAAAACCGCTTTCTACAACTTTCGAAGGTGAAAAATTCTTATCTAAAGCTCAAACTGTTGTCAGTCAGTTTACACAACTTGAATCATTTGCCCAATCACTCAAAGAGGATTTTGCTGGAGAGATTGTAGTTGGCATCATCCCTACCTTAGCTCCCTATTTAGTTCCTTTATTTATTAATGACTTAAATGAAAAATATCCATTGCTTAAAGTCACAATCAAAGAAGCGATTACAGAACAAATTATAGAAGGTGTTACTAACGGGGAAATCCAGCTTGGGATAGTAGCTACACCAATCATAACAAGTAGGAAGTTTGACATTCAGCCTCTATTCTATGAATCATTTCAATTATTTATTTCAGATGATCATCCTTTATCGTCTCATAAAACTATTGATTTAGATAAAATTATACCTGATGATATTTGGCTACTTAAAGAAGGAAATTGCTTCCGAGATCAAGTGAATAACATATGTGGATTTTCTAAAAAGAATAGCTCCAATCAAAAATTCATATATGAATCTAATAGTATTGAAGCATTGTGCAGAATAGTAGAGTATCAAGGTGGTATCACATTCCTTCCAGAATTATCAACCATCCACTTGAGTGAAGAAAAAGAAGATATGCTCAAAGAAATAAATGGACATAAAAGAGTCAGAGAAATCAGTATGCTATCTATTCCTAATGAAACCCGAATCAGATTTATTAAAAAAATTAAAGAATCCATTCAAAGCAATATCCCTAGTAGTATGCTAAGTGATAATAATAGAGAAGTGATAGATACTGGAGTGGTTATTTGATTTCTGTACATGAACAGATTCAGTTTTGATACTTCTATATCTTGATTTTGTAATAACTTCTAGAGTTGCAGTTTTTATCTCACGCGATTATATAAACCTGAGATATAGCTCACAATTCAGATCACTTAGTACTGCTACTTTCATTTTATAAGATCCTTCAATCTTTGCTTAAGATCTTGAAGCGTATGCATCCCCTTTCCTTCAAACTTTCGTTTACCATTCTGGTAAATCATTACAGTAGGAATACTCATTACTTTTAGTTTTTGAGATAATGATTGATTTTTATCTACATCAATTTTTATTACCCGTACAGTATCCCCCATTTCATCTTTCAGCTGATCTATTATTGGGGAAAATGACTTGCATGGACCACACCAATCAGCATAGAAATCTATGAGTAATGGAGTATTACTGTTAATAAGGTCTTTGAAAGAAGATTTTGCCATAATCTGATCAATCTGAAAGCAAAAATAAGGAAGTTGATTTATATTACACCCATAAACCGACATACAATTAATATTTAAAATGAAAGAAAACACATTCCTAGGATTTGCTTTTTTACTAATCTTAATAGGATTGGCGTGCTCATCTAAAGCACGGCTTGTAAAGTTCGAGGAGTTTAATAACACTTCTTCATTGCTTAATCATAGTTATACTCAAGTAACCCAATCAAACAGCTGCGGTAAAGAACCCGGCGTGAGATTCGTAAGCTTTACATATGATAGAAGAGACAGTCTTAAGATATTGGTTGATATAACGACAAGTACTACCGAAGAAGAGATAGATGGTAGCCTCATTATCCTCATTGATGACTTTGAATTGGACTATGCAAATGAACCAAAATCAAAGATATACACAGAAACATTCGAAGTAGAAGTTCAAAATAGGTACCCAAGTCATATCAGAAACAGCCAACAGTTGATAGGAAGAATAATAGAATCAGCTATACCAAACGGGTCAAAAAAGGTAAAAGAAAAACAATATTGGAACAGTACATCTATTCTTATTGAAAAATCAGACATTTTGTTATTGCTGGCGACTACAGAAGTCGAGTTTATCATCCCAACTCGAAAATGTGAATTACATATTGTACCAACTAAAATACAGATGTTTGAATTGAATAATTTTTTGTGGAAAGAAAAATGATTTTTATATCACTGGACTATTTTTTTTTAAACACCTCCTACAGTTTATTTAACAGTAATAAATAAAACACTTTACAAACTAAGTAAATATTAATGAATATTCAATTATAACTTTCATTTCTTATTGTACCACTTAAACAAACGATAAAAAAGAATAAATAAAAAGTCTTCATGAGCTATGGTTGATATTGTTAGCTTCAAAGATTTTAGTTTTCATCAAGAATATTGTATTCAATTACCTATCAGTTTCTAATCATATGGATCATTTCAATGAGGTAATGGTTTTTCTAACAAGATTAAAGTACTTAATTTGCAGTAGAATATTCTCACTTTAGGCCATTTTAGAATTACAAAAAATTGACCACAATTTATTAAAACTTCAAATTCAATAAATTATAGGAACCAGATTTTTACGTTAGAAAATGCATTAAATTAATACTTGAACAATGGAAAAATGTATTTCTAATTGACACCTATATTAAACAAATAACTATGTGACTCATTGCCAGAAATAGTATACTCAGGATGCACTAACCTCCCCCATGATGTATCTCCACCAAGTCCCATTTGCATCAGATCAATATTCCACTGTATAAACTCCCCCGTTTTGATATCCGCCCCATGTTTTTTAGTCACAGGCACTAGGCCAGAGGCTGACTTACCTCCTTCATCACTATGAAAATCGAGCTCTATCATTGAAAAAGGCCAAGCACTGACACTAAGTAATTGATTAGAAGTCATTTTAAGTTTGATATCATCAGACTTCATTTCTATCCATCTTACATCACTCTTATTCCCTGTCTCTTGAGGTCGGGAGTATACATGGTATTGATCTTCTATTTTTCCTGAATATAATCCAATTTTTTGGCCTTTCTTGCGATCCCAATAACTTTCGTTAGGTCCTTTTCCATACCATGAGATTTCTCCAAATGACTTAGGAAGTGTCAAATACATACCTAGTCTTGGAATATTAGGTATCCCTGCTTGGGCAGGAGTATATTTATAGTCTAATGTAAGTTCTCCATTTGAACTCAATCGATACCACACATTTACAGAAGCAATATTATTTGGGACAGAATATTCCACTTGATAAACAACTTTATCATTTATGTTCAAGGGCGGAGAAATCATTTTTGCCTTATAATTATAAGTAGCCTCTTGCCATATTTTTGCCCACTTATCCATTCCATTGCCTAAATCATTATCGGTGGGTGGTCGCCAAAAATTTGGTCGGATAGGCTGAGCGGTAATTTCTTTTCCATCGTACGACCAAGACTTTATTTCTCCTGATTGGTTGTCTATTTTTAGATAGACTTTATCATTCTCTATTTCAAAGACATTGTCTTCATTAATTATTGATAAGATTATTTCTTTGCTTTCAATTGGTTCAATATAGTTTCTATGTTGAAGGATAAATTGTTCCCAAGCTATTTCATAATCCTTTGGCAAAACATCATTAGCTATTTTTTGTACCAATCCAATTTCCAATATATATTCATTTTTTCTATTCAGTTTTCTAGGAAAATTATTTAAGATAAATGTTGTATTGCCTTGAGGTGCGACATCAAACAAAAGACCTTTTTCCTCTTGTATTGTACTTCCATTTTCAATAATCTTCCATGATACTGATTTGTCAGAAAAATCAGCAAAGAAGTTTTTATTTACCAATTCCAAAACTCCATTTCCTATATACTTGAATTGGGCAGGTTCGTATACTTTTTTAACCTCTGATAAATGAGGATGTGGATTACGATATGGATCAACTAAGCCATTATTTAAAAAGTTACCATCCGTTGGCAGATCAGGATGATAGTCATGTCCATAAGCTAAATATGGCTTCCCATTTTCATCATTATATTCTAATGACTGATCCACCCAATCCCAAATAAATCCTCCTTGAAGATTTGGGTATTTTTCAATGATATCCCAGTAGTCCTGTAAGTTCCCTACAGAATTCCCCATCGCATGACAGTATTCTATCATTATTGATGGTTTATCAGAATCAGATTTTCCATGATTAATTAAATAACTAGGTTTTGGATACATTGGACAATAGACATCGGTATAATCCTCTTTTCCAGCTGGCTCATACTGAACTATTCGATTGGTTTCATTTTCTTTCAGCCAATTGTATGTCGTTCTGAAAATCTCTCCTTCACCTGCTTCATTCCCTAATGACCAAGAATATATCGATGGATGATTTCTATCACGATAATACATTCGCTTGGTACGCATCATATGAGCAGGTAACCATGACATTTCATTTCCTATCTGCGTTTTTTCGTCGATCGCCAAAGGATGACTCTCAATATTAGCTTCGTCAATTACATACAATCCATATTGATCACATAAATCCAACCAATATGGATCGTTAGGATAATGTGCACTACGTACAGCATTTATATTGTTTTGCTTCATTAGCGTAATGTCTTTCAACATTGATTCCCGTGAAACTACATGCCCTGTAAAAGGGTCCGTCTCATGTCGATCCACTCCTCTAAAATAAATTGCCTTTCCATTAAATAGTACCTGACTATTTCTTATTTCCACTCGCTTAAAACCTATATTTTTACTTATATATTGATTTTGCAAAGGATCTGATTCATCTTTCAAAGATATTGTCAACGTGTAAAGATTCGGAATTTCAGCTGACCATAGTTTTACATTTGGTATTGCACTACCTGAATCAAAATCAAAAGTTTTATTAGCTGGAATTTCAATGGATTCTGAATTTCTATAAATAGATTTTCCATCATCGAAGATTTCAACAGTTAATTGTTTACTTGCTTTTTTAGCAGAACTGTTGGCTATCGTTACAGTATTATTAAAAATTCCATCCTGATAAGAATCATCTAAACTTGTATTGGCATAATAATCTGATACATACACTTTTGGTCGGGTGTACAAATAAACTTCCCGTTCAATACCACTCATTCTCAACATGTCTTGACTCTCTAAATAACTGGCATCGCTCCACCGAAACATTTGCAAGGCTATCAAATTCTTGCCTTCCTTGAGATATTTTGTAATATTAAATTCTGCAGGAGTTTTACTTCCTTGAGAGTAACCAACATAATTGCCATTGACATAAACATACATTGCTGACTTAGCTCCTGCAAAATGCAGTACAACATCCTCTGATAAAAACTCCTTACTAAGATCAATCTCATTCCTATATGTGCCCACAGGGTTATAGTCCTTAGGTGCATCAGGCCATTTAGTAGTAAACGGATATCTCTCATCCAAATAAATAGGGCGACCATGACCTTCCACTTCCCAGTTGGATGGGACAGGGATAGTCCCCCATTCAGAATCATCAAAACCGATATTATGAAATGATTTTGGTCTTTGCTTTGGATCTTTTACCCAATCAAATTTCCAAGCACCGTTCAAACTCAAAAATCTCTTTGATTCTTCCTTGTCTGATAATTTTGAAGACTCAAACCCAAAATATGAAGCCCTTGGAGCTAGTTTATTCTCCTCAAATATTTGATGCTTAAAGTGGTTATCTTGTTCTGCAATTTCTGGAAGAGACTCTCTATTGCAGCCAAGAATTAGCAAGAATATAGAAATGTATAATAGTCTTAATTTCATTTTATTTTTAATACCGGCGATCTTGGAATGATATATTTTAATTTTAATACAACTCCAATTTACATTTTATTGGAATATAGTTTACTCATTTTGATAAAATGCTCTTTTGATTGATTCTCAAATGGGATAATATAAAAACTATATCGATAAGTTTTATCTCCTTTGAATTGGTATTCTTCTTGTGGTTTAGAATACCAACTATCATCTCCGGCGACACCCCGTTGTCCTAGATCAATGTTCAACTCTACCAAATCCTTCTCTGTAATGTCAATTGTATGCTTATTCTTCTTTGAGTTATTATAGTCCAAGCCTTCTACCACATCAAAATCTTCCATTTCCATATGAAGTGCGCTAAAACTCAGGTAATTCGAACCATCTGCAACAAACAAATATCCATTATCTTCTTGATCCGAGATAGACAACCATCTAACATCAGTTTTGTATCCATTTTCCTGTGGTCTTATATAAGGTACATATTGATCTGTTACTTTGGAGGTATACAGATCGACAAAGGCTGATGACTTTCTATCTTGATAATTCTCCCATGGTCCGCGACCAAAATAAGTAAGATTATTGTACTTTTTTGATACTTGCATGCGCATACCAATTCGTGGTACATCTCCTTTATAATCAGTGGCATTCAACGTATTATCAATATGAATGATCCCATTGCCTTGAACAGTGTATACACTTAGAAATGTAGTATTTACACCCGGAAGCTGGTACTGTATTGACACTATTATATGGCCATTTTTATCTATTTTATATTCAATTTTATTAACAAAGTGATTGAGAGAAGCCTCTTTCCAAGCAATATTATTTCTTTCCATTCCATTTCCAAAATCATTGTCTGTCACCGCTCTCCAAAAATTTGGTCTCGGTGATTTGCCTTCTTTGAATACTCTATTTCCTTTCAAAGTATAGGAGCTAATTTGCCCAGTTTTCTTTGAAAAAACAAGGTGTACAGCCTCATTTTCTATTATGATACTTTCGTCCTTATCTTTCACCATTAATGTTTGCTTTGCTGGCAACATGTCAACTGGAACTTTCTTAACTTTCGACTCCAAAGCAATTTGTTCGTGGGCAACTTCAAAATTCTGAGGCAACAATCCCCACTCATCTCTTGTTTTCGCTGAGAGTTCTACAAAGTATTCTGTGTTTGCATTAAAGTCAATCTCTTTCAATGGAATTCGTATCAGTTTACCCGTTTGCGTTTCTACTGAGATATCTTCAATATCAATACTCTTTAATACATCTCCATCAGCTTTAATCTGCACAGAGAAATCAAATTGATCAAGATCAGTGAAGTCGTACAAATTCTCTATCAAAACACGTAATTCATTGTGTTTATTAACTCCTTTATATTTGAAATTAATATACTCATGGGCTTTTTTTACTTCATACAATGCTGGCTGGGGAGTCCGATCTGGAAATACGATTCCGTTATTGAGAAAAGTATTATCCGTTGGCATATCTTTACCATAATCACCTCCAAAAGCATAGTATCGCTCTCCCTTTTCATTGGTCTTCCATATTGACTGATCTACCCAATCCCATATAAATCCGCCTTGAAGATTATCATATAACTCAATGATCTCCCAGTAATCTTGGAAATTCCCTGTACTGTTTCCCATTGCATGAGCATACTCGCTGGGTATATATGGTCGATCCGTTTTCGATTTCCCCACTTCTTCGAATCTTGCTGGAGAAGGATATTGTGGTACTATGATATCCGTATTGCTATCCATGTCATATAGACTGCCGTCATAATCTTTATATGGGCGTTCGTATTGGACTGGGCGTTTGGTTTTATCATTCGCCTTGATAGCATCATATCCTTTAAAGAAATTCACCCCATTTCCTGCTTCATTTCCCATTGACCAAATAATTATTGATGGATGGTTTCTATCTCGTTTTACCATGCGTACCATTCTATCTACATGCGCTTTCTGCCAGTTAGGCTGCTTTGCTAATGAATACTTACCATAGTACATACCATGCGACTCGATATTTGCTTCATCTACCACATACAAACCATGTTCGTCACACAATTCATAAAATCGATGACCACGTGGATAATGGCTTAGACGAACGGCATTGATATTATTTTCTTTCCATAATCGAATATCTTTCATGATTAATTCCTCAGACATAATGTGCCCAGTTTCAGGATCGGTTTCTTGGGTATTCACACCTTTTAATGTGATACGTTTCCCGTTAACTAGGAGCAGACCATTTCTTATTTCAATTGATCGAAATCCTATCTTCCTTTCTGTTATTTCAAGTGTTTTTCCTTTTTGGTCTTTTAGTTCTAGTACGAGCGTATACAAATTCGGATGCTCAGCACTCCATTGTTCTACATTTGAGATAGATTTGGCAAAAGAGATCGTCTGTTTGTCATTCTTCAGGACTGAAAAGTCTTTTGTTCCAGAAGTTATCTCAGTATTGTGGGCATCAATAATTTTATAGCTTATAGAACCTTCTTGATCTTTAGAAAAATGATTTTTAATAGCGAGCGAAATATCAAAAACGCCATTTCTATAGCCATCATCCAGAACAGAAGTTATTTCGAAATCTTGAATTCTAACTTTAGGTTGTCCATAGATATAAACAGATCTTTCTATTCCACTTATTCTCCAAAAATCTTGACATTCAAGGTAAGATCCATCTGTCCATCTGAATATTTGAATAGCTATTGTATTCTTTCCTATTCTTACTGCCTCTGTAATATCAAATTCGGCAGGCAACTTACTTCCTTGTGAATAGCCAACATACTTGCCATTAAGCCAAACAAATCCTCCTGATTTCATAGCTCCGATATGCAAAAATAGTTCTTTCCCATCCCAACTTTCATCAATAGTAAATTCTCTTCGGTAAGAACCTACAGGGTTATAATCATCCGGTACATTTCCAGGTTCTTTAGGATAGTATTTCTCTACTAATTCCATATCCTCCGCAATCATTGCTTTATAATCTGCAAATTCGTATTGGTGATTGACATAGATGGGTATTCCATATCCTTCGACTTCCCAGTTAGACGGCACCTTTATATCAACCCATTCCGAAACATCTTGATTGGGATCCATAAATGTAGTCGGTCTATCTTTTGGGTTTCGCACCCAATTAAATTTCCATTGACCATCCAATAATTGATAAAATTCTGGTTGATTATCTTCCATATCCATTTCCGAAGAGAAGGAAGAAAAAGAAGCGCGAGCATCAAGTTTATGCTCACTAATTATTTGTTGATTTTCTATGTAGTTTTTGTAGTCAGTGATAGGGTCGAGCTGCTGTCCGTAAGTGTGAGATGAGAGTAGTATTAGAATTAAGATATATAAGCATTTCATTATTTATGTCCTTTTCGTAAATGTAAGGAGAATGAAATTAAATATTGATGTTTAAAATTAAGTTCGCGAAGTCCACCACATATAAAAAAGACCCCAAGCACTTGCGTCCCTGAGGTCTATATTTCTCAACTCCCAAACCCTCGAATAATCGAAAGTCTAAAGGTCTAATAATCTAATCCAAAGATTACATCATTCCAGGCATTCCACCTCCACCCATTGGTGGCATTGCTGCATGATCTTCTGGTATATCATTTATAACTACTTCTGTAGTCAATACCATACTTGCAATAGATCCAGCATTTTGAATAGCTATTCTTGTCACTTTAGTAGGATCGATTACACCCGCTTTTTTCAAGTCTTCGTAAACGTCTGTTCTAGCATTGTATCCATGAGAACCTTTTTTAGAAAGCACATTGTAAAGAACAACTGAACCATCTACACCAGCATTGTCAGAAATCACTCTGATAGGAGATTCTAGAGACTTTCTTACGATCTGGATACCCATATCTTCATCTTCATTCACTCCTTTTATCTTCTCTAGGCTAGTAATTGCTCTTACTAGGGCAACTCCTCCTCCAGGTACAATTCCTTCTTCTACTGCTGCTCTTGTTGCATGAAGTGCATCATCTACTCTATCCTTCTTCTCTTTCATCTCTACTTCAGTCATTGCACCTACATAAAGTACTGCAACTCCACCAGCAAGCTTTGCTAGTCTTTCTTGAAGCTTTTCTTTATCATAATCAGAAGAAGTTGTCTCGATTTGAGATTTGATCTGTCCAATTCTTGCTTTGATATCAGCTTTTTTACCTGCACCTTCAACGATCGTAGTATTGTCTTTATCGATTGTAATTTTTGCAGCGGATCCTAGTAAATCCAAATCAGCGTTATCAAGCTTATATCCTTTCTCTTCTGAGATTACTGTTCCTCCTGTAAGAATTGCGATATCTTCTAACATAGCTTTTCTTCTATCACCAAAACCTGGAGCTTTTACAGCAACAACTTTAAGTCCACCTCTTAATCTGTTCACAACCAATGTACCCAATGCTTGAGACTCTACATCCTCTGCTATGATTAATAATGGTCTACCAGAAGCTACTACTTTCTCTAATACTGGAAGGATATCCTGTACATTTGATACCTTCTTATCATGGATAAGGATATACGGATTATCATACTCAGTAATCATATCTTCAGAGTTAGTGATAAAGTATGGAGACAAATATCCTCTGTCAAACTGCATACCCAACACTTCGTCCACATACGTATCTGTTCCTTTAGCTTCCTCAACAGTGATTACACCATCTTTAGTTACTCTCTTCATCGCATCAGCGATAAGTGAACCGATTTCTTCATCATTGTTAGCTGAGATAGAACCTACTTGCTGAATCTTAGCGAAGTCATTTCCGATCTTCTCTGATTGCTTTGCAAGGTTAGCTACAACTACTTCTACAGCTTTATCCATCCCTCTTTTGAGGTCCATTGGATTAGCACCAGCAGCTACGTACTTCATACCTGCTGTCACCATTGCTTGAGCTAGTACAGTGGCAGTCGTTGTACCGTCACCCGCTGCGTCTGCAGTTCTTGAAGCTACTTCTTTTACCATCTGAGCACCCATATTTTCAATTGGGTCTTCTAGTTCGATTTCTTTTGCTACAGTTACACCATCCTTAGTGATTTGTGGAGCACCGAAACTTTTTTGTATTACTACGTTTCTTCCTTTTGGTCCTAGCGTAGTTTTTACAGCGCTAGCCAATGCATCGATTCCTGATTTCAATTTTGCTCTCGCATCAGAATCAAAGGTTATCTGCTTTGCCATTATATGTTATTTTTAGTTTTATTAAATATTGATAAGTGAATGGGCAATCCAATCACAAATAAAATAGCCGCATTCAAGCAGCTTATTTTTGTCTTAGATTATAACTAAGATATCGTCTTCTCTCATAATGAGATACTCTTTCCCTTTGTAGCTAATTTCTTGACCTGCATACTTTCCGTACAATACAGTATCACCTTTTTTAACTGTCATTTTCACACCGTCTTTCCCAGGACCTACTGCTACGATCTCACCTTTTTGAGGCTTTTCTTTTACAGTATCAGGAATGATGATTCCGCCTGCTGTTTTTTCTTCAGCTGCTGCAGCTTTTACTACTACTCTATCATTGATTGGCTTCATAGATAAAATGTGTTTTATATTTGATTAAAGAAATTTATTTTTATCGGTTGACTTATTGCATAATTAGTGCCACTACTTTTTTTACTGTCAATATTGCAGAAGTACTGACGCTTACATCAATTATGTCCTTTAGAAAATAAATGGCTGTCAAATTGTGTGTCAATATGGCATTGAAGTGTAAATGTGATTTTCAATTGAACTGCCAGTAATATTACCCAAAAAAGGTGATAAACATCAGTTCTAGAAATTATATTTTTGTGTACGCTTTTGACTTGATCAAGCATGTAATCGATGTATCAAGGACTAAAAATTAATGTTCTTACGATAATTCAATAATTGAAAAAGGAGTTACATCTCAGATAGATGATAACCCCTTTTCATTTGTTAAGTAATTGCTCGGCAGTATGACTAACAATTATGCCTAAACGGTACTTATTTCACCTCAAATGTAACTTTGAGATTTACTCTGTGCTCATCTACTTCGCCGTCTTTTAATGTTACACTTTGGCTCTGCACAAATGCAGATTTGATTCCTTTTAAAGATTTTGAAGTTTTAGAGACACCTTTTACAGTCGCATCTTCCCAACTTTCGTTTGAGTTTGATAGAATTTCTATCACTTTCATTATTGCTATTGTTATTATAATTTGTGAGTTTAAGAATAAATTATCAAGGATAAGATAAATTAAAATGTTCAATCACACAGAATTACATATATACTCTAATAGAGGAATTCATAGCATGAAAAATAATTACCAAATAATAAGAGAACTAACTAAATTTCCCCAATTGAACAGCTTCTTGCATTGCTTGATAACTTTTTTCCATACAAAAAGATCTTTATTAAGATGATCGTCAATATGTACTGGATCCTTAGCACTAAACCTTCCGCCCCAGCGTAACTCATTATCATTTATAATCAACCTGAGAAAAGCTTCACAGGTTCTGGTACAGAAGGATACTTATTTAAGACTTTTGAGTTTGCAAATTTATTGTTGCCATACTGTATATTCATATCAATTCCGTGACCCGCTAAATGGTTAGAGAAAGTAGCTGTTTTAACGATTGCACCTTGAACATTCGTTGTCGTTCTAAATGAACTGGTTACGTATACAAAGATATCGGCTTGCTCGGCATAAGCATTGATCTTCTTTAACATTGGAACAAACTGAATATCCGCTCTACATGGTTTTCCAGAAAATCTTGATGCCTGAAATAATACAAGCGGGGATTTTTTATTGGGTAAATTTTGCTCTGCCAATTCCATCCATTTGCTACCATAAAAAGGATTGATACCCTCAATTAAAAGATTAACAAGTGGTCGTGTCAATGCATCTCCATCAGAATCAATTCCATTGTCCTTCGCATAAGAAATAACGGCTTTACGCGTACTCCTGCCATATAGACCATCCGCTCCAAATTTTAAAAAATTAAGCTCTTTTCCATAACCAATCGTATTAAGAAACACCTGAATAGCGCTGATACTCATTCGTGTTCCTTTAGAAATCCATATTTTAGTTCTGAGATCCGAGGTATAAATCGACCATAAAATGTACATTTCTGACAGAAAACCATGTCGTTGTATTATCAATTTAGCTAAGTCCTCAGAAACAGAAGTACCATCACTTGGAAGATTATTCTTCTTCGCAAAAGCTGCAACTGCATTGACTGTCGCTTTGCCATAATCACCATCCGCCTGATAGCTATCCCATTTTAATTCCTTTCTAAAGCCTAATTCAAAAAGAGTTCGTTGAAGATCTGTTATCAATATTTTGTCAGAAGACCCTTTAAATAATGATTGACTTATATTTCATTTTTTAATTACAGATTCAATAAGATTAGAACATTCCATAGTTTTAATTGAATTTATAGTTTAGGATAATGAGGGATTTAACTTTGATAGCTAATAAAAACAATGACAATGATATAAAAGGGGGGAAATACCTATTATGGGATTGACTAGGCATCTATTATTTAGATTACTTTTATGATTTGGAGTTGCACCCAAAACCAAATTTTAGATTCTAAAGAACAAAAAAGTATTGATTAAAGAAATAAAATATAGACAAGCTACTGCTGAAGACTACAAATCTATATTGGTTTTGTACAACGATGCCTATCAAATGAAAAGATCTGAAGCTGATCTTCATTGGTTGTATGACGACAATCCAATGGGAAAAGGCATTCTATTCATTGCTACTATCGAAGATACAGTTATCGGAATGCAAGGAATAGTAAAATATCAATTTTGGAAAGATCTTGAATTGATTGATAATTATAAATCTGAAGATTCATTAATCCATGAAAATCACCGAGGGCAAGGTGTATACAAGAAGCTCTATCAGATGGTTTTTAATTTTATTGGTGACGTACCGATTTGGGGATTGACAGATAAAAAAACGATCCTCGAACGGACAGGTTTACCATCAGAAAAACGATTTAACTTAGCAACCGCTATTAGTGGGTTTGTTTCGCCTTCATTATTCAAAGGAGAAAAGAAAGTATGGTCTAAAACTATGCTATATAACAGTTTGTATTTGTTATCAATTATTAATAGAAAAACTACCGCTTCTCAAAACGGATACCAAACAGAATCGATCTCTAACTTTATTGATATTGAAGCATTTGGTAGAAACCTGTCTAAGCAATTTCCAGATGTACAGGTGCCTATTCTTTCTCAAGACATTATACAATGGAGACTTCGTGATAATCCGAAAGTAAAAAATTGGAACGTCTTTGCAATGAGAAATAGCGACAATGGCATAAAAGCACTTTCTCTGGTCACCTACAATGGAAAAAGGTGCCGATGGTTATCTTCTTATTTTCATAAGGGCGTATCAATATCTGATAAAGCTCAGCATATCCAAGAAGTGCAAAAATGTCTATTTGAGCAAGGCTGTGTAGTTATTGATCAGTGGCTATTTGATACAAACATTGTATCCGAGGACATAAAAAAACTCATGCTTTCAAATGGATTCAATCATGTAAAAAAGGGACTTTGGATTATAAAAAATCAACCTAAAGAAAATGCTACTGTACATGAAATTCTATTCTCTGCACAATTGGGATTGGACTAGATGTCATATTCGAGAATCTCTAAAAATGTCATAGTTTAGCGAAACTATATTAAATAACAATGCGAATAGCCATTCTTTCATCTTGGTACCCTACAACAAAAAGTCCTCTTTATGGAATATTTGTACAGGCGCAGGCTAAAGCCTTATCTGAGTGTTGTGATGTGGATGTATTATTATTAGAAAGAGGGATCATACCAAGGACATTAACTATTGAAGACGATAAACTTACTGTTTATAAAAAAAGTGGTTTCTATCTTCCAAATAGAAATGAGCAATTACTTAAAATTTGGGCACATCAATATTATCTCCATTACAAAAAGAACCATGATCAAAAAAAGTATGATTTAATTCATTGCCATGATCACTATGGTGCATATGCTGGCTGGTACATCAACCAAAAGATGGATATTCCTTACGTAGTAACGATTCACAATTCATCTATTCAGAGCATGACACTTGTTGACTGGAAAAAATCATATCTCCCGAAAGTGCTAAAAAATGCAAGCCATGTGATAGCAGTTGGTCATAAATTAGGTGAAATATTAGAAGAAAACTTTACTTCTCAGAAGGTCGAAATATTGCCAAATGTCGTAAATACTAATGTATTCAAACCGAATGAATATAAGAAGAAAACTAGTCCTTTCAAATTCTTGTTCATAGGTGACTTGGATGAAAATAAAGGAGTAATGAGAATGCTGGAATCATTTATGAAAATGAAATCAAAGGATACTCAGCTTCACATTATTGGTCGAGGACCTTTGAGAAGAGAAGCAGTAAATTTTATTGATGAAAATGGTCTAGCGGAACGGGTTCTATTGCAAGATCAACTTCCGAATGCAGATCTACCGGATGTGTACAATAGCGCTCATGTCTATGTTTCACTAAGTAAGGAAGAGACTTTTGGCATCACAATACTAGAAGCTATGAGTTGTGGCCTTCCTGTTATCTATACTCGATCTGGAGGTCCAGAACACATCATTATCGAACATGGATGTATAGAAACTACAAAGACAGATACAGCCCAAATATCAAAGTCGTTAGATAAAATTATAAGTGATTATCCTCAAATCGACAGGTCATTAATTCGACAGCATGTCTTAGATAATTATTCTTCTAAATCGATCATAAATAAACTATTATTGATCTACAAGAATGTTATCCATGAAGAATAGAATCTTATTTATAAAAAAAGCATATCGTTGGGTAGTTTCTGCCTTGATCAATTTGGTAGCCCGCCAAACGAACTATGATATTGAAAATACGATATTGATCATTGGATCAACTCGGAGTGGAACTACTTTTTTGATGGAAAGCATCAATCAAAATAATGACTATAGACTCATATTCGAACCATTTAACAATACATATACAAAAGAATGGCTCAAGTTTGATACTAGGGAATATATTGATCCAACACATACCGACAATCATAAAAAAAGAGCGGTTCATAATATTTTAACAGGCCAAATAAGCAATCTTTGGGTAAATAGATACAATAGAAAAATAAGAAGTGATAGAAGATTGGTCAAGGCGGTAAGAGCAAATCTATTGATGGACCATATAAGAGCTGAATATCCCAATCTTCAAGTCGTTTATTTAGTACGAAATCCATATGATGTAGTTGCTTCAAGGATCAATATGAATTTTGATGCCAGAGATATCCACCAAGTTCTTAATCAATCCACATTTCTAGCTAAACACTATTCTGATATTAATATTGGTGACTTAAAAACAGAATTGACTTCTGTAGAAGCTAAGCATGTTGCGCTTTGGTGCTTCGAAAACAGATATCTGTCGAAATTGCAATCACAATTAAATCTGCAAATGCTTAGATATAAGGATATAAAGGGCAACTTGATTTCTATCAATAAAGGAGAATTAAAACTTACAAAAAAAGATAGTAAACCATCAGCTTCTTCTTCTCCAAGGAATGCCTATAAACTGAATGCATCAGAGAGAAATAACATTACGAATGTATTGGAGTTATTTGGGATGGATGAATATGTAAATTAGCTTACTCCAATCAGATTATTGAATACTTTCCAATTTGTATTCTTATCACAATGTTTAGCATACTCTTCGAATATTGAAATCCCTGTCAGCTTATACAAATGTTCAAACTGATATTTCATAATACCCATATAATGAACATTACAATGATTCCATCTATACATAGAATAAAGTAAACCACGATTCAATTTATAAACAGGCAACCAATTGATTGCACTTCGTAGGTGTTTTTCAAATACTTCTATATATTCAGCATCATTTGTCACTGCACAATATTCACCCAGTCCAATCAACCAAAATAAATATCCATTGAGAACCATAGAAGGACGTTTTGATGGATACTCTTCCATCCATTCCATATCGAGCGGTAATTGTCTTTTGACTCCTCCATCTTCAACTGAAGCATTAAAATGATTTAAGGATTTTCGAGCTAGGTCTAAATATGATTTTTCTTCTGTCTTCTTATAACATCTCATGAAGAGAGAAGCTGCCTTTCCCTGCACAATTGCCGACAGATACTCACCTGACAAGCCAAATCTTTCATAGTCTTCTTCGATAATAAATGAAAGCTTACCGTTGTTATCTGTAGCATGGTTTAAAATATCCTTTGCCATACCAAGCAACTCAACTTTTGATTCTAAGGACGTCCTCGAATCATGATAGACCAAAGCCAATATGAGATCTATTGTAATACTTCTTTTTCCTTCATGAAAAGATTTTGCTTCTTCATAATCGAAATAAGTCAAGGATTTATATTCATCACTAAAGCTCAATTCATATTTTCCACCCCACTTATCTTTCACTTTATCTTTGAAATAAGTATACGGATAAGACCCTCTAGTAAGCTTTTTCCAATTAGACATCAATTTTATTCTTGCTGTATTGAGCATGTAACCTGGCATTAAAAAACGATTTCTTTGAGCCATATTATTTACGAATTTGGATTATTTGCAATATAAGCCCTGGCTTGATTTGAAGTTCATTTACGATTTTTAGATTATACTCTTCCTCTGCTTTATTTATGATCGATTGTATCGATTTTGTGAGTCCAGATTTTACATTATTTGCTGTATTTATTGTCTGAACAATGTACACATCATTCTTTTGATTGAGCGCATTAGCCATATATTCTGCATCTAATAGTAAAGTCATATCAGATTGTTTGTAGAATTGACCATGCATTGGATTTAAGTATCTTACTACATTAGTTTTTAGAGAGAGATCAAAGAATATATGGTCGTCTTCATGGGTTTCGTATATATAGATACTTATCTCTTTATGCAGGTTTGCTTCTTGGAAGACTTTATATTTCATTCCGAACATAATCATAATAACGAATAGGAAAAACCCCAAAATCAAATATTTACTTATTCTAGCATTCCTAAAAAACCAAGCTACAGACAACACAAAGAATGGTAAAAGTGGAATCAGAAAACGCCCCATGAGAATTATCCCTTTCTCAAAGCCACTATAAATACTGGCATTGAAACTATAGGTCAAATAAAGGAACGTAAAAACAAAAGTTGAAACCACAATCGGCCATCTGTATCTCCCTTTATAAGCACCTAGAAACACCAAACTTAATGGCATACAAATCAATGTCAGCAAAGCATATATTGTAATATTCCCTCCAATATTTGATACGCTAAAAGATTCTGCCAAAACGTAATAAAATGGATCTCCATAGAAAAAATGTGATGACAATAATCTAGGTATTATTCCTATGGCAGTTCCCATAAAATAAAAGCCAAACCATCTGCGATCTTGTAGAAAGTGAATGAAACAAATACCTCCTAGAAGCACAACATTCGTCTCTCTTACCCAAAATGAAAAGGAAGCTATAAGACAAAGCCAAAACCACTTCCATCTACTTTCTTTATGCGTAAATAAGCCATAAATGAATATGCCACTCAATAGAAAACTAGGGACTGTACTCATTGTACTATTTGCAAAAAATTCAAGCGAAGGATACAGAAATATTAGTCCTAAGGCAGGGATGAAATATATGTTACTTTTTATTGCTCGATATAAAAACCAACTTCCGCCCAAAATCGCAAATAAACTGCCTATGTAGATATGCTTCAAACTGAAAAGCTTGATCCAAATGGCAATCCAAAAAGAATTACCTAAAGAATATCGAGTAAAACTATATGATACTTGTTCGTTTGTAATAGAATCAACAAATGATAGGTATGTCTCTCCTTGAGAGATCGCAATCGCTTGATTCACATAAGTATACTCATCAGAAATAAGCCACCCCATGGGAAACATAAATAGATAAGTCACTGTAAAGACGAGCAACAGACTATAAAAAAGGACACTATCTAAATCGAGATTTTTCACTAATCACAAAACTGCAAAAAGTAATGGATACTTTCAAATGTAGGAGACAACTAAACAATCTTGGACATCCTATCTTTCAGTACTGCTCTTGTTGGTTCATTCGGTGCAGTATCAATTGCTTTGTAGAGCATTAGTTTTTGATTATTAGGATCCTTTGCTTTTTCATATGTTTTAGAGAATAATAGTTCTGGTATCAGATAGTAATCCTTGACCATCCACAAAGATTCCTTTCTCCATAATCTTTTCATGCCACGCACCCCAGTTTTCCATTCGTTTTTGCATTTCCCCAGGTCCCCATTCGATTTTTGAATAGTCTTCACCAAAAAAAATCATCATGAAATTTTTCATTGTCTTTTAGTTTTCATTAGTTATTTCTAAGTCTTTACGACTAAGATAAAATATAATATTACACACATGGCGAATCGGGTAATAAGCTGGGGACATTATATCTGATTATTTTCACTAATTTGCAGTGACTAAACCAATCACGATGCCAACAAATTCAAAACTGAATATAAAATCTTGGTCTGAAGAAGATCGTCCAAGAGAAAAAATGATGCTCAAAGGAAGAGAAGCACTTTCGGATGCCGAACTGCTTGCTATTTTGATAGGATCTGGAAATACAGAGATGACGGCAGTGGGTCTTTCTCAACTGATTCTCAGTTCAGTAGATAATAATTTGCATGAATTAGGAAGAAAAGATTTGGCAGATTTCATGGCATTCAAAGGGATAGGAGAAGCGAAAGCTATCACCATAGCCGCAGCATTAGAAATGGGCAGACGCAGACAACTCACCGACCCAAAAGAGCAACCAAAAGTACAATCAAGTCGAGATGCTTATAATCTAATAGCTCCCATTATTGCTGATAATAACTTCGAGGAATTCTGGATTCTACTATTGAATCGAGGCTCTAAATTGATCAAAAAAATAAAAATAAGTAGTGGTGGCGTTAACGCTGTATTAGCTGATCCTAGATTGATATTCAAACATGCAATAGAAAACTTGGCTTCAGTTATTATACTTGTGCATAATCACCCAAGTGGCAATTTGCAACCAAGCAGAGAAGATCTTAATATTACAAAGAAACTGCAAGAAGGAGCCAAATTACTAGACGTGTCGGTCCCAGACCATTTAATCATCACTCAAGAAGGATATTTTAGTTTTGCAGATGAAGGTTTGATGTAGAGAATTGAAACAATAAAATTATTTAATTTCTGAATCCACTAACATTCATTACTTTTATAGCTTATTGTCAATGACATAATTAAAAATAAGAATACAGTATGACACTAAAACAATTAATCAAGCTAGAAGATAAAGCAAAAGAAGTATGGGTAATCAGCCCTACGCTTCACTATGATACAGAGAACAAAGATTTCTCAGAACTCGTAAGTGTAAACTTAGGTGAGAAAACAAAGTACCGATATATAGTCCCTGCAACAAAGACTGTCCTAAAGAATTTGAAGCTGTATAAAAAAATGTACAAAGTAACTGAAGCTGAAATAGCAACTAACTTCCTGATACTTCCTGATTCAGAGTTCATTCCATTTATGGAGGAGACAGCAATCTATAATGCATCTAAAAAATGTATAGCATGTGCTGCACCTGCAACCGAAGATAGCAATGATGTAATCAGATTCAATGCTGAGACTTCGAAGACTATGGCCAAGGCATTTAGAACTACTTGGAAAAAATTTAAGAGAACTAATCCATAGTTTTCAGAATACAAAAATCTTCAGTTGTTTGCTCGATCATAAAGCGGAAGTATAAAGAGATCGATGAGCGGATTCAGGAAACTGGTTCCGCCATTTTTATTTTCACCCCACGACATTAGTAATCTTATCCTCATATTTCTTATAATCTACACCTTGATCTTTAGCTAGTTTCATAGCCTTCTCAAAGGTGTTTTTTGCTTTTTTTGTTTTCCTTGTTCATTATAAAGCGAAGCAAGTAATTCCAAATAGATAAGGGAATTAGGATTTATTTCACAAGCAGATTTGAGGAGTAAAGATGCTGTCTTCAACTCATTGTCATTCCGATGGGTTTTTGCAGAAATATATAGGCCAACTGTATACATCATCTTAAGATCATTGATATCGTCTTCAAGGTAGCTAGAGGAAGTTTTTATAACCTCCAAAGTATTCCCATCCGCTATAAGTCTATTCACAAAATAATGGGATGCTTGTTTTTTACTATTTTCAGAGCCTATATTTTCATAAAATCTGACAGCTCCCTCAAGCGAAGGTCTAGGGACGGCATTATAGTAATGTTCTATCTGTCAAAACTTCTAAAGTTCTTTTTACTTTAGATTCCCCAAATTGAGCAACAAAGTCAGCTTTATTCTCACACAGATATTCATACTCTTTTGAGAAAGTACTGCTTATAAAATCAATGATAAACTTCCGATTCTCTTCCGTACTCCAATCTGATTGAGTTGCTAGATATTTAGTGGCTGCACTCTTACTACTTCCATCCATAAATTCTAACCTCAGATATGCCTCTTGACGTAATACTTCAGGGGGTTATTCTCCTTCTCCTAGGATTGCCAATACTTTCTGAGAAGCCCCCTCTACAGTTTCGTAGCTTTCTAATATTTTAGCTCTTCTCGCCGCCGCAGAGGTAGAAATGTTACCCGTAGCAGTATCTATAGGATTTGATGTTTCATTTTCGACTTTCTTTGGCGCTACTTTTACAACATTTATCGACTTAGGATTATTAGTTTTATTGATTTTCGGTTTCGTTATATTCGGTCTCTGTCCTCTGGTTATGGTTCCATCTTTTCTGTGAACAGCTGTTGCATCCGACACAAAATAACTATCAGGATCGAGAGAGATTTGGCCTGCATTGAGCAATTCTGAGACTGTAAGTTCTTTATCAACTTGGTATTTGATCAGACCATTAGGATCTAAGATATACATCGTAGGCAAGAATACTACGTCCTACTTCTTTCTGAGATCTGCAGCCCTTGTTGGGTTCTGCATATTGACCCTGTAATTGATAAAATGCTCATTGAAAAACTTACCTACATCCTTGTTCTTAAACTTTTATTCCATCCGTTTACATGGAATACACCAACCAGCATATGTATCAATAAATACATTCTTATTCTTCTCCTTTGCGATACTCATGATAGCAGCAAGACTACCATCCATAAATCGAATCCCTTCCTGAGCACTTAGTACAATACTCCAGAAAACCAACACAGCTAATATTATGGCTTTATTTAGCTTCACTTAATATTCTAGATTTAAGATCTGTGGGTGTCTATTGGTCTAGAAGTGATTTACGCTTTTTTCGTCTCTATTACCTTTAGCATCATTTCTAAAGATTTTGTGTTTTCTCCTGCTTTTTTAGCATTCTTAATTCCTTTTTCAAGTATCTTCTTTGCCTTTTCATTGTCATTCAACAACATCATTGTTTTTGAATATGCCAATGCACTGTTTACTGATTTAGCTTTCTTGAAGTACTTCTTTGAAATGTCTTTACTTAGCTCCAACATTTCAATATCAGCACCAAATACTTTGTGAAGTGTCAAAATAATAGCATTTACCTTCTCTACATCTCCTTTGAGGTAAATTTTAGAGAGATCTTTTGCAGCAGAAGCATACATGCCATTGTTCTTCATACTCTTTGCATAGCTCATCTTGGCATTCAAGCCAAATTCTTTTCCACCCGTAGTTAGCGCGCTAGACTTTTGGACAGCTTCCTCTAAGAGAGATTCTGTTTCGTATTCTACAGCCTTTTTTACTGTGTTATTACAAGCTGACATTACCTTTTTGTCAAAAGCTTCAGCACCAATTAAAGCAATTATAGCGGTCTTGTTATCAACCATCAAGTCAAAGATCTTTGAATCCGCTTCTGCAGAAGCTACGTGATAGAACTTTAGTTTTTGCTCTTCTGTAATTTCAGGATTAGATTTTAAATATTTGTTTGAGATCCTAAGACTTGGCTTGCTTGCTTTATTCAGTGCTTCTACGTAACTGTATACTACATCATATGATCTTTCGCCTGTATCATACTTTTCCTTGAACTTACCACTTGTATCATAGCTCTTCAATACTTTTTTCGCCATTGATATCAGTGCTTCCCCTTTTTGTCCACCTTTGATTTTCTTCACCACTTTTCCTTCTCCATCCAGGAAAAACATTGTTGGATAAGCTGATACTGGGTACTTACTATCGAAAGTACGACCATTTTTAGATTCCATATCCAACTTCAGATTGATGAAGTTTTCATTATAGATCGCCCCTACGTCCTCTTTTACAAATTCATGTTTTGCCATTCGCTTACATGGCCCACACCACTCAGCATAAGAATCTACAAACAAGAGTTTGTTTTGTTCTTTGGCCATTTCCATCGCTTCCTGCCATTTCACATGCACAAATTCAATGCCTTGAGCATAGCTAGATAAAGAGATAGAAAGTAAAAAAATGAATATTATTGAACGTTTCATTGATGTCATATTAGTTAAAAAAGCAATATAAAGATAAGACGAGAATTTGGATTCTCCTAATGGGATTTTGTCAACTAGTGAGCCGTCCAAGATCTGTCTCTTATACACATCTCCGAGCCCACGAGACAGGCAGAAATCTC
>OJIO01000315.1_pt1 | contig 34980 bp, 29 predicted proteins | sample 1595621 | NCBI WGS metagenome assembly OJIO01 (sample SAMN05416776, study PRJEB24817) | seawater metagenome | isolation source: Sea water | place: Canada:Atlantic | collected 2013-07 | reverse complement strand
ATCAGTTAATTGAAATAAATGAAAATATCGCCAAAAGAAACATTTTTAGTGTTGATGAGTTTTCGGAGTGGACTCATCAAATGATCTGTTTCTTCTAGATGTCTTTACATTGTACTCAACGCTTGATCAAGATCATCGATTAGATATTCTGGATCTTCCAATCCGATATATAACCTCACATAGTTCCATGGGATAGGGGAGTCCTCCACCCCAGGTATATCATGAAAAGTAATGCTTGGAATCATCAAACTTTCATAGCCACCCCATGATACTGCCATTAGAAATCGTTTTATTGCTCTTGTGAATCTCAAAACAGACTCTTTATTATCCGTTTTTAATACAAGAGTTAACAAACCACCATTGCCTCTCATTTGCTTTTTTGCCAATTCTGCTTGAGGAAAATCAGAAGACATTGTATAGATTACATTCTCTACTTTCTCATGTGCAATTAGGAAGTTATATATTTCTAATGCAGAGGCGTCTGATCTTCTAACTCTAAGGTTAATTGTCCGCAAGCCTCTAATAACCATTGCTGCATCGTTTGGGGAAATGTTTACCCCTAAAGTCATGAACTCTGAGTGGAATATCTTGCTAATGAGTTCTTTGCTACCACAAACTACACCTACGACAACATCACTATGGCCATTGAGATATTTCGTCCCAGAATGTACAATTAGATCAATACCAAAGTCTATTGGGTTCTGGAATATAGGACTGCAGTGAGAGTTATCGATAATCGTGATAATGCCATGAAGTTTTGCCAATTGTGCACAAGCTTCTAAATCTTGCAGTTCGAAAGTAAGGGAATTTGGACTTTCTAAAAATAAGACTTTAGTATTGTCCTTTATGGCTGCCTTTATATTGTTTATATCACGTCCATCAACAAACGTATAGGCTACACCAAACCGAGACAGCATTTTAGAAATTAACTTATTGGTCCAACTATATGGCTTGTCTATACAGACGATATGATCTCCTGCACTGACATTAGCCATAGTTGCTATAGCTATTGCCGCTGCTCCACTGGAAGTGACAAGAGCATCTTCCGCATGCTCTAAAGCAGCAATTTTCTGTCTTAATATCTTTACGGTAGGATTGTTTCCTCGAGAATAGACATGATTATCCATCTCTTCACTGATCTTTGCTCTAAATTCTTCAACAGATTTAAAAACAAAATTACTGGTTTGAATTATTGGAGGTGCCACAGCATTAAAGTAATTCTCACGGTCCTCACCGAGATGAATTAAGATTTCATTGATGTCCATAAATCAGTATTTTAGATTTGAACATACAATGTAATTATTCTTCTGAATAATAGTGATTGTATTTACCAGTTGTGGAATTAATATATGGTTTAGACACTAATATATTCAGTCTATCAGGATGAAATTTTAATAGACTCGCTTCATTTTGAAAAAGAATTTGAATTTGGTATCATATTACTTTCTACTAATTTTTTCTCTTTTTAGTTGCCTTCTGATTCATACCTAAAATATTACGCTTATCATTTCCTAATACAGGTTTTGGAAATGGAGCTTCAGCTTGAGTCTCGTGATATATTTTATCCACATAATTGAAATATTCACCATCCCATTTATATCCAACATAGCTTCCATCTGGGAGCATCGTTGGGCCCTGACCTGGAAGTCTACCCATACGTGGAATTAGGTGGTCAAAAACTATCATATCGAGATTAGGGTTGAAATTAAGGGAAACATTCGAATCGCTCGCGTAATCTAAAACCAATCGATTTTTAATTACACCTCTATTTTCATTTTCTTGTCTTTTGAAAATTTCATAACCAAAAACGGGTACACCATTATCAAAAGTGAGCGCATCCGCTATCTTTCTACTTTCATAATTTTTGTGAGCATTATAACCAAAGAGAATGTAGATTTTTTCACCTGCTTTGTCCATTGTGAGAATATTATAATACATCACTCCTGCCCAATCGTTAGTCCCTAAGACATTATATTCTAGATCTTCATCATCTCCAGAACTATTTAATTTAATAGCTTTTCCATCTTTCAAAATATAGCCGAAATAGTGATTGCCCTTTTCTCCTTTGAGGAGTTGCCAAGTAATTAGTGTGAAGGATTCATTCTCTGGTCTTTTGACAGATAACCACTGGATACTTTCTAGATCACCTACATTAAATTGATCAGAGTTTAACCACTCATCAAAAATCTTAGCAAATTCATCATGTGCTCTTTGTTTGTGAATAGGATTACCTGCATTAGCTATCACATCAGCATAGAAATTTAAATCGTCAATGGATGTCCTTAATAATTGGCCATTTAAACTAAACGAACCTGCAACCAATAGCAGCGCTAAAATAGAAAACTTCATTTTTGACATTTTATAGTTTAATATAATCATGTTTCCCCAAACATATAGATCATACTTATAAATCTGTTGTTAATCAACATGATAACGAAAGGGAAGTGATAATAATTCTTTTTATGACGAATTTATAATAAGTATAAAAGGCATAAAAAAAGCCGTCCCTTTTAAGGACAGCTTTGGTTGGTGGTTTTAACAGTTGCAATTAAGCAATCAATATATATTATTCAATTACCATGCCACATATGACAAAAAGTAATAATATGTTTTATTTAAAATTTGATTCCTACACTAGCCACTAATCTTCCTGGCCTTTGGTCAAAATCATAAGGTTGACCATCTATATTAATATGGTCCCCAAATTGAGATAAGTTGGTTTCATAGTTAAAATCAAGCCTTACTTTGAGAATATCTAAACCGATTCCTCCTTGAATACCATAACTTGCATCTTTAAATTTCTGTGCATATCCACTTATAGTAGTTAAATCAGAAGAGGAATTAAGAAATATATGTGCAACGGGTCCACCTTGTAACCTAAATGGCCCAACCTTGATTCCAACCATCAATGGGATATCAAGATTATTATACGTTTCACTTCTAATACTAGATATGATTCCAGAATCGAAAATTTCTTCAGTAAGATTATAATCAACGCTTGTACTATTTAATAAAAATGACGGCTCAATAAATATGTTTGCTATAGTTACTCTAGTGTACAAACCAAGATGAAAACCATAATTAGCTTCTTGAATAGTGAGTGTCATATCATTTCCACCGTTATTAATAAGGATGGATTTGGGTGATAAGTCAGTAGAACTGATCCCTGTTTTTATTCCTAATTCAAATTGAGAATATGATAGGGTAGATAACATCATTAATAATCCTAAAAATATCTTTTTCATATCTTAAATTTTAAATCATTTAGAATCAACTATTTCAATTTGTGAATTAGTAACGTATGATCCTTAAAATGAAGAAGTTAAAAAATAACTTCATTGGAACTAGAATTAATCAATTGGTAGAACCAACTTTCTTATAATAGTGTTTACTATCTTTGTTGTTGCATAACGTCTATAAAACTTATTTTGTAACTCATTTATTTGATGAGGAATAGAAACGAATTATAGTGTTTTGATATTCAGACATTTACAGAATCAATTATTTTGTACTGTTAATATCAGTAATCAACGGTAGTGCAACAAATTAGTATTTTAAGTAATATATCAAAAATGATGCCTTCATGGATATCAAAGAGGTAAGTTTTATAGGCAGTTTTGAAAGAGAATCACAATGTCCACAGGATATGGTGCCAGAATATGCATTTATTGGTAGATCAAATGTTGGTAAATCTTCTCTTATCAATATGTTGTGTAATTACAAAGGATTGGCCAAAGTCAGTAATACACCTGGGAAAACACAAACAATAAATTACTTCAAAGTGGATTCTTCATGGCATTTAGTGGATCTACCAGGTTATGGTTATGCAAAAAGCTCTAAGAAGAAGAGAGAGAAGTGGGAGGACATGATAGAAAGGTATCTTATCACTAGACCTCAGCTTCAATGTGTTTTTGTTTTGATTGACTCAAGGCATGAATTACAAAAGATAGATTTGGAGTTTGTAAATTGGATGGGAGATCGTCGAGCGCCATTCGTACTTGTATACACTAAGACTGATAAATTAAGCTCGAAATTGGTGGATAGTCATGTGAAAAAAATACAAAATGGTCTGCTCCAATTTTGGAATGCACTTCCTGATCAATTCGTAACAAGTTCAGAAAAAAAGGTAGGCAGGCAAGAGATATTAGATTATATTGGAGAATTAAATAATAATTTTTGATTTTTGCATCTTAAACTGAAATAAGCAATTTGGAGAGTACACTTCCGCATATCATACCAAATATTGAAGACTGGCCTATCTATAAGATCAGTGAAAATAGAACTGAGTTTATCTTGGAGTTAAATCGGTATACTAAGTCTCGATTGTATAATGAAACAAAAGTATCTACGGAAGAACTACTTGAGAAAACTATATATTTAGAAAAATTAAGATCAAAAAATAATCCATGGAAAGTAGATCCTGTAGATGATAATAGTTATTGGAAGGACCTCGAAGGAGAAATTAAGACTGCCAAGAAATACGATGACAAAGAAGAAAGATTAATAGCCATAGTAAATCGAATAATCAATAGATATAATGAAGAAATAGTTGGTAATTTCAAGAAGAAAACATTTAAATTTGCTAGGAATTTCCTTCACGCATTATTTAAGAGATTACTTAATCCTGCAACTTTCAGAGGACAGAAACGATTATGGGGCAATAGGTCACAAACGCGTCAAAAGATAAAATTGCATGGTCATGTTGATGAGTTGCGATCACTTTTTACGAAAGGAACTGTAGTCATTGTCCCAACACACTTTTCTAACATTGATTCAATATTAATTGGATATGCTCTTGATGCTGTAGTTGGTGTTCCCGCTTCTTCTTATGGTGCTGGACTTAATTTGTTAGATAATGAAATAGTAGCTTATTTTATTAATAGATTAGGTGCGTATAGAGTTGATAGAAGAAAGAAGAATCCAATTTATTTAGAGTGTTTGAAGAGTATGGCGTCTTTCTCATTGCAGAAAAATGTAAATCAAATATTCTTCCCTGGTGGAACACGTGCTCGTGATGGAAGATTAGAAGATAAGTTAAAATTAGGTCTTTTAGGCTCTATGGTGGAAGCTCAACGACACGCAATTACTGATAAAATAGATAATAAGATTTATGTTGTACCTCTTGTAACAAGTTATCATTTTATCCTAGAAGCAAAATCTCTAATTGATCAATACTTAAGATCAACGGGTAAAGAAAAATATACTAGATCAAAAGACCAGGATAAATCATCAGGTAAGCTATTCAAGTTCTTGTGGTCTATAATAACTAAAGGCACTAGTATTGAGATGTCTTTTGGTCAACCTATGGACGTATTTGGTCATTCTGTTGATATCGAAGGGAGATCATTGGATAAACATGGGAATGAAATAGATATTACTGGTTATTTTAAATTGGATGGTGAAATTAAAACTGTAGCTCAAAGAGAAAAAGTTTACACTAAACTTCTTGGAGAAAAAATCGTAGATAGTTACAAAAAGAATAATGTAGTCCTAAGTAGTCATCTTGTGTCATTTGCAGCATTTAGAATATTATTAGCCTCCAATACAGAGCTAAATATATATGATGTGCTAAATGTACCCGCTGCTAATTTTGAAATAGATCAAGCAATGTTGGATACAGTAATAAAAAAAATGCTGACTTCATTAAAAAGATTAGAACAACAAGGGAAAGTCAAATTATCTGATTCATTAGCGCAAAGCCAGCAAGAAATGATTAATGATGGAATTAGAAATTTAGGACTATATCATCCGCAAAAGGTATTAAAAAAGAATAAAGAAGGTAAATATGTCTCTGAAAATTTCAGGCTACTTTACTTCTATCATAATAGATTGGATAGTTACGATTTGCAGGATACAGTAAATTGGGATGAACTTATCCAACGGAATAAAGCAATACTAGAAAATTCAATTCTGTGAGATTCATTATATACGATTTAGAAGCAACATGTTGGTTAGGTAGACCACCAGGGGGATTGAATGAAATCATTGAGATTGGTGCTGTAATGGTAGATCCTACTGGAGAAGTATTGGGCAGTTTTAGTAAATTTGTAAAGCCGACTATCAATCCTAGATTATCTGGTTTTTGCAAAAGACTCACTAGTATTAGTCAAGAGAATGTAGACAGAGCGGACCTCTATCCGAAAGTGATACAACAGTTCCAAGAATGGATAGATATTTGGGATGAAGATTACAGACTTTGCAGTTGGGGACAATATGACAAAGTAATGCTCACTGATAATTGTGCATTGTTTAAAATGGAGATCGATTGGTTAGTGCCTTCGACGGACCTTAAAGCAGAATATCACGAAATCAAAGGAGAACATAAACTTACAGGCCTTAAAAATACGCTCAAAAAGGAAGGGTTCGAGTTTACAGGCATTCATCATAGAGCCATATCAGATGCAGAAAATACAGCGAAGATATTTGTTAAATATGTGGATGAGTGGAGGTGGTAGTTGATTTGTTGATTTGGTTTATTTATGTTGACAACAAAATGTAAGGTCAAAATGACAAAACAAATCTATCAAATTCCGCTAATCTAGTAAATCTACAGTTTTTAACAAATCTATCAAATCTATCAAATCCAACATCACAAATTATTCTTCCTCGTCCGATTTAGGGAATTCGTAAGCAATTAAATCTTCTATCATTTCTTTCAGATTTGGCTTAGGCACTAGACCATTTATTACCTCAATCATTTTCTGATCTTTGATAAATACCATTGTAGGAATGCTCTTTATCTTAAAGAAAGTGGACAACTGAGGATTTGCTTCTGAATCTACCTTCGCTATGATCACTCTCTCTCCAAACTCATGTGCTAGTTCATCAATAATAGGCGAGAGAACCTTGCATGGTCCGCACCATGATGCATAAAAATCCAATAAAATACCTTTATCTGTAGTCTCTACAATCTCTTTGAATGATTGATCCGTAATTTGTGGTGCCTTCGGTTTATCTTTTTTATTCCAGAACATAGTGATGGATTATTATTAGGAAATGCAAGAAACAAAGAAAAGTTCTTTTGTGGATCATTGATTTCTTTAATTATAAAAAAAATGTCTGTTGGTAGTGAATAGGCGGTCAATTTATGACTCTTATATCTGACATCACGTATACTCATATAGATTTTACCATTAGGAGCATTTTGCATAAGCTAGAAATTAGTAGGGAATGGATCAAAAAAAAACCATCATATACCCCCACTACTTTTTTAGAAGCAATTATTTCACTTTTAGGTACTGTAAGATCAAGTTGTATGAGTGTATCAATTTGTGCAATTGATTTTGCAATAGTGTCTGCGCACCTTCAAGGTGTCTGACACTTTCTTGTTCAACGGCAGCTTGTACTATTGTACTCACAAGTTAAATATGTCAGACACTCTTAGAGATGTCAGACTTATCAGTATTGGAAATATGTAGTTATGTTGCGAAAAGTACAATTTGATCTGCATACTAAGCCATTTCCAAAAAAAAAATCCTTTTCTCTGTACACTTTTAAGGTGTCTGACACTTACTTGTTCAACGGAAGGTTGTATTGTTGTGCTCACGAGTTAAATATGTCAGACTCTCTTTGAGATGTCAGAAATGGCAGCATTAGAAATATGTAGTTATATTTTAAGAAAAGTGCAATTTGATCTACATACTACGCCATTTCCAAAAAATCCTTTTCTTTGCGCTACAATTAAGAAACATATGAGTGATAAAACTATAAAAAGTACAAATACCATATCAATAGATGTAAGTCTGAATGAAGATAAGCATCCTGTAGCATTACATTGGAACAGTACAGCAAACCCAGAAGGTACGGAAAGTAAAGAATGTAAAGCTATGTTGCTTTCATTGTTTGATAAAGATCATCTTGATACCTACAAGATTGATCTTTGGACAAGTGAGATGCAAGTTGCTGAGATGGATCGATTTATGTTCCAGACTTTGAAAGCGCTATCGGACACATACTTTAAAGCAACAAAAAATCAAGAATTAGCAAATGATATGCAACGGTTTGTTCAATATTTTGGAGAAGAGACGGAAATAGTAGCAAAAGAAAAATAAATTGCAGTTTTCTGATTTCTATATCGACACTGCTGGTTTTGTAGCCTATACTTCAGAACATTTTTGGGGTGTATTTTCTGTAGTGCTATTTGGGGTTTGGTTTCTTTATATGGGAAAGTATAAATGGAATGAAGAAAAGCAGTGGAGGAATGCGCTCATTTTTGCTTCAGCTCTTTACGTATTACAGTTATTTAAAACATTCATAAGAATCTATTTAGGTAATTTCAATGTGACAACCGATCTACCGTTGGAATTATGCAATATTATACCATTGTTGATGACTATTGCCCTTTGGAGAAAATCTAGAATGCTACTTTCTGTGATTTTCTTTTGGATAATGGCTGGAACAATACAGGCTAATATCACCCCTACACTTCATAATGTATTCCCGCATTATGAATGGATCCGTTATTGGGTAATTCATTCAGGATTGCCAGTGTTGGCTATATATTCATTTTATGTTCTTGGTTTTAGATATAACTTTAGAGATATAGTGAGGTCTGCTTTGGGTATGAATATACTAGCTAGTATTATTTATATTATAAATATTTATTTGAATGCCAATTATATGTACTTAGTTGCAAAACCACCTCATGGTACAATATATGACTTTTTGGGCCCATGGCCTTGGTACATTTTGAGTTTAGAGTTTGCTTTAATTATTTTCTTTTCGGTTGTTTTATCTCCATTTTTATTGTATTCGTATTTACTTGACCCCAAAAAAGAGGAATGATAATTGGTAATTCAATCATTCAATAATTCATTAATTCAATCATTCAATTGTACCTTCGTACTTCGAAAAATAATGCACCAGTATTGAAGTTATTAGTGATGTGTCCGAGATTTCCTTACCCTCTTGAAAAAGGGGATAAGCTTAGAATATTTCATCAATTGAGATTTTTAGGGGAGAAACATCAAGTTCTTCTTGTAACAATTAGTGATGAGGATATCTCAAAAGAGCATTTAGACATTATAAAGTCCTATGTTGATGAAGTCAGAATTTTCAAATTATCTAAAGTAAAGCAGGTATTCTCATTGGTTAAATCTGTTTTTTCGAAGTTGCCATTTCAAGTATCATATTATTTTGATCTTAAAATAGCGAAGAAGATAGAAGATACCGCTAAAGAATTTAATCCAGATCATATATATTGTCAATTGACTAGAATGTCAGAGTACGCTAAGAACCTGCCATATCCAAAGACTTTAGATTATATGGATGCTTTTGGAGTAGGAATGGAAAGGAGGGCAGCAGTTGTAAGTGGTCTATATTCATTCATTTACAAGAAAGAAGCGGCTCGTATGAAAGCGTATGAAACTGCAGTTTACAGTTCATTTGATCATCATACTATTATCAGTAAGCAAGATGCAAAACAAGTAACTGACGATTCCATTGATATTATTCCAAACGGAATTGATACGGAATTCTTCGCACCAATTGAGATCTTGAAAAAATTTGATATTGGATTTATTGGTAATATGGGTTATGCACCTAATATTGATGCAGCGGAATATTTAGTCAATATAATTTTACCTCACCTCGACCCAAAAACAAAAGTTATTATCGCAGGTGCTAGACCTGACAAAAGAGTAAAACAACTTAGCTCTTCCAATGTTACAGTAACTGGTTGGATGGATGATGTGAGAACTGCATATGCAGAATCTCAAATATTCGTAGCGCCACTTTGGTTAGGTACTGGTCAACAGAATAAAATACTCGAAGCCATGGCGATGGGAATACCATGTGTGACGAGTTCCGTTGTGAATAATGCTATAGGAGCCAAGATCGGAACAGAAATTCTTGTCGCGGATAATGAAGAAGAATTTGCTGCATCTATCAAAATTTTGATGAATGATCCTGAATTATATAAGAGTATTAGAGGAAATGCGCTTACTTTTGTGCGAAAGAATTATAGTTGGGGGAAAAGTGTTGAGAAATTAAGTCAGTTAATGCAAAATAGTTGATTCTAATTAAAAAGAATAATTTTTAAAAATTAAAATAAGGTTATAAAATTACATAGTATGGTTGCCACAGAAGAACAGAAAGACATAAAGTTGGACACAATTGAAGATGCGATACAGTCGATCAAAAAAGGCGAGATTATCATTGTGGTTGATGATGAAGATAGAGAGAATGAAGGAGACTTCATCTGTGCTGCAGAATCGATCACTCCGGATATGATAAATTTTATGGCAACTCATGGAAGAGGTCTAATTTGTACACCTATCGAATCGGACAGAGCCAAAGAGCTTGGTTTAGAACTTATGGTAAAAACAAATACAGCGCTTCATGAGACTGCTTTTACTGTTTCTATAGATCTTATCGGTCAAGGATGTAGTACTGGTATCTCAGCTTATGATAGATCTACAGGTATTAAAGCTATGGTTGATCCAAATATCAAAGCTGAAGATTTTGCACGTCCTGGACACATTTTTCCTTTAATAGCAAAATCAGGAGGAGTACTAAGACGAACTGGTCATACAGAAGCAGCTATTGATTTAGCTAGGATGTCAGGTTTTTACCCTGCAGGTGTTCTTGTTGAGATTTTAAATGAAGATGGCACAATGGCAAGATTGCCGCAACTAAGAGTGCTTGCTGATAAGTTAGAGTTGAAGCTTATCTCAATCAAAGATTTAGTTGAATATAGAATGCGAACTGAACGTATCATTTCTAAAGAAGTAGAGACTGATATTGACAGTGAACTATATGGTAAATTCAAAGTTGCCGCGTATAAGCAGAATACCACTGATGATGTTCATTTAGCTATCTTTAAAGGAAATATTAATCCTGACACTCCGACAGCTGTAAGAGTTCATTCTAACACAGAAACAGGCGATGTAATAGGCCTCCTTTTTGATGGATATGCAGATAAATTGGATAAGGCAATGAAGATCTTATCTAAAGAAGAAAGTGGCGTATTTCTATACATGAGACATGGTGAAAAAGGAGATCAAATCATCCAAAAATTAAAATCTATTGATGAGGATCCAGATAATGATCCTGTCACAAATTCAGAACAAAGAGATTTTGGAATTGGTGCGCAGATACTGAGGGATCTTAATGTTGGCAAGATCAAACTAATATCTAGTCATGACAAGAAAAGAGTAGGTTTAATCGGCTACGGTCTTGAAATAGTTGATCAAATAGAGCTTAAGTAAATTATAGATGTCAAAAGAGGTAAAAGTCATATCAGAGTTAGAGTTAGAGGAGTTCTACGAAGTCATAAAAGTGATAGTAGATAAGGGCCAAAAGGTGGAGCGTATTGATAAGTACCTCATGAACCGCATGGAAAATCAAACTCGAAATCGACTTCAGAATTCATGTAGAGAGGGATTGGTCAGAGTAAATGGTGAAACAATTAAGCCAAATTATAAAGTCAGACCATTAGATGAGATTCGAGTTATGATGGAACATGCTCCTTTGGGCGGTACTGGTTTGATACCGGAACCAATTCCATTGGATATCATATATGAGGATGATCATTTAATGGTTATAAACAAGCAAGCTGGATTAGTTGTACATCCTGGTGTAGGTAATTGGTCTGGAACCTTGGTAAACGGTCTGGTTCATTATTTCAAATCTAAAGAACTACCAGTAATGGTGGGAAATCAACCTGACCGACCTGGATTAGTACATAGAATAGATAAAGATACCTCTGGTCTTCTCGTAATAGCTAAGACTGAAGAGGCTATTACTGGATTGAGCAAACAGTTTTATGATCACTCGATAGATAGGGAATATCTTGCATTAGTTTGGGGTAACGTTGAAGAGCGAAAAGGAACTATCCATGGTAGAATCGCTCGTCATCCAACCAACAGAATGCAGATGTTTGTCTATGAAGATGAAGATGAAATAGGCAAAGATGCTACTACTCATTATGAGATTGTAGAAGATTTATATTACGTTACATTGGTGAAATGTAAACTTGAAACGGGCCGTACGCATCAGATCAGAGTACATATGAAATCTATAGGCCATACCTTATTCAATGACGCGAGATATGGTGGAGAAAGAATATTAAAAGGTACCGTGTTTACTAACTACAAACGATTTGTAGAAAACACCTTTGATCTACTTCCAAGACAGGCACTTCATGCAGCATCACTAGGATTTGAACATCCTATCACAAAAGAAAGAATGCATTTCGACTGTCCTTTACCTGAGGATTTTAGTGCAGCATTAGAGAAGTGGAGAGGTTATACAGCAACAAGAAAGGAATTAAAAGAATAATGACACTAGACCGAAGAATCGAAGTCTTATCGACACTTGGAAAGGAGATATTGGATAAACCTGATTGGTTACAAGATGCCGTTCAGAGTGCATATTATGCGAATAAGTGGTTCACTATAGATGAATCATGGAAAGCGCTAGAAGCTATAGCGACTCATTTTCTTTCAAAAGATATATTGTCAAGATGGACTTCAGAATATCAAATTAAAGATGAGGTAGATAACAAGACAATTGGTTTAGTATTAGCGGGAAACATTCCTTTGGTTGGCTTTCATGATGTGCTTTGCTGTTTTGTAACTGGGCACAATAGTTTAGTAAAATTATCAGCGAAAGATGAGATCTTAATGAAAGCTGTTGTTTCTAGGTTGATTGAATTAGAACCTGAAGTGAATAGTCGTATTTTATTGATAGACAGGCTTAAAGGGTTCGATGCTATTATAGCAACAGGAAGCAATAATTCTAGTGCCTACTTCGAAGAGTACTTTGGGAAGTATCCTAATATTATAAGAAAAAATAGAAATGCAATTGCAGTAATCAGTGGGGATGAGACTGATGAAGACTTCATAGCTCTTGGGCATGATATCTTTAATTATTTTGGATTAGGGTGCAGAAATGTTTCAAAACTGTATGTTCCATCAGGTTACAAATTCGATCACATGCTTGGGATTTTGCATGACCATTACAAGGAATTAGCAAATCACGATAAGTATAGAAACAACTTCGATTATAACAATGCTCTTCTTATGCTAAATAAGGTAGACTATCTTATGAGCGGAAGTCTTATCATAACTGAATCAGATGCAATATCGTCTAGAATTGCGACGGTACATTATAGTTATTACGATGATTTATCTACTCTTGAGCGGGAGTTATCCAAAAGGCAAGAAGAGATACAATGTATAGTAGCAAATGTCAAGTTTGATAAACATAGTACATTCTCATTTGGGGAAGCTCAAAAACCAAGTATTTCTGATTATGCAGATGGGGTAGACACGATGGAATTCCTAACGAATCTATAACTGAGAAGTATGGCTATAAAGCAGGAAAAAGTAGAGGATATTGTCAATATTTTAGAAAAGCTATATCCAGTAGTTCCTATTCCATTAGATCATAAAGATCCATATACTTTATTAGTTGCCGTATTACTATCAGCACAATGTACCGACAAAAGAGTAAATATAGTAACTCCTGATCTCTGGAAACTTGCTAATAACCCTTACGATATGATGCTTCAGGATGCAGATGATATAAGAGCGATCATAAGGCCATGTGGTTTGTCTCCGCGAAAGTCAAAAGCTATTCGTGATCTCAGTGAGATATTGGTGAATGAACACAATGGAGAAGTTCCTCAATCATTCGAAGCTTTAGAAAGACTTCCAGGAGTAGGACATAAAACCGCGTCTGTGGTAATGTCTCAAGCATTTGGAGTGCCTGCTTTTCCAGTTGATACCCATATTCATCGATTAATTTACAGATGGTGCTTAAGTACAGGAAAGAATGTAGAAAAAACAGAAAAGGATTGTAAACGATTATTCCCAGAAGAGATATGGAATAAACTCCATCTACAAATCATTTTCTTTGGACGAGAATATTGCCCAGCCAGAGGTCATGATGCTAATAATTGCCCAATTTGTAGTAAATACGGGAGAAGGGAGCTGTTTAAGACGTAAACAAAATATATCAAATTTCAAGTATCTTCACTCGCTCAAAAGATAGATAAGATATGATTAAAAAAATATTGTATAGTATTGTAGGATTGATCTTAATAGCGGGAATTGTATTTTATCTATACTTACGCAACTCAGCACCTAATTACAACGGAGAAATATCTTTTTCAGGAATCAAATCTGAGGTGGAGATCAAGTTTGATAACTTTGGGATCCCACATATATATGCACAGAATGATGAAGATTGCTACAAGGCGTTAGGCTATGTGCATGCCCAAGATCGATTATTTCAAATGGAAATGGTCAAAAGATTAAGTTCTGGCCGATTATCTGAGATACTTGGTTCTTCTATGATTGATGCGGATAAGTACTTTCGTACCCTTGGAATCAGACAAATGGCTGAGCAAACTGTGGAACTAATTAAAAATGAAGGCACACCAGAAATGCATCGTCAAATCAATGCATACCTTTCTGGAATCAATGAATTTGTAAATAATGGTAAAACGCCGATAGAATACCAGTTAATAGGCATTCCAAAAGAAGAGTTTGTAGAAGCTGATATATATTCCATTCTCGGGTATATGGGATTAGGATTCACCTTGGCTATCAAGGAAGAACCCATTATTGATCAGATTTATCAAAAGTTTGGTTCAAAATATCTTGAGGATTGGGAATTCAATAAATCCTACCTTCAAGGAGTTTCATTAGGAGATTCTTCGAAAAGTCTCAGTGATGTATTCACAAAGGATACTGAACATCATTTGAATAGTGTAGGTTTACCACTTTGGGAGGGCAGTAATGGTTGGGTTGTATCTCCTGAAAAGTCAAAATCTGGTAAGGTGTTATTTGCAAATGATACTCATATCGGAATTTCTCAACCATCGGTTTGGTATGAAGCACATCTCAATTACCCAGGTTTTGAATTCTATGGTAATTTTCTAGCGGGTGTTCCATTTGGAGTTATTGGCCATAATAGATCAATCAGTTATGGACTTACAATTTTCCCTTTTGATGTAGTAGACATGTATCGTGAAAGGATCAACCCTGATAACAACAATCAGGTATGGGTAGATGATCATTGGGAAGATATGTTGTTACAAGAAGAAATCATAAAAGTAAAAGGGGAATCTGATGTGACGATAACTCGAAAAGTAACGCGACATGGGCCAATTATAAATGAAGTTTCTCCCATCTTAAAAGAATCGGAGAAGGAGCCAATTTCTCTTTGGTGGAATTTCTTAGAACAACCTTCGCCTACGTTAATCGCCCTTCATGAATTGAATAAAGCTCAAAATATTGATGAAGCGAGATCAAGTGTCCAAAAGATTGATTTTATTGGGTTAAATGTAATATATGGTGATAAAGAAGGAAATATAGCGCATTGGGGGGCAGGAAAGATACCTAAAAGAGCACCGCATGTATTGTCAAAGTATATTCTTGATGGTGCAAGTGGTAAAGATGAATTACTTGGATATCATGATTTTAGTGAAAATCCACAATATGAAAACCCTGAATCTGGCTTTGTCGCCTCCGCTAATAATGATCCAGGAATAATTGGAACTAATTATTTTCAAGGCTATTATTGTACTGATAATAGATATAATCGTATTGTCCATCATCTAACGTCTCAAGATAAATGGTCTCAGGAAGAGATGAAGCGAATCCAATTAGATAATATCTCAGATGAACATAAAGAAATTGCTCAAATCGTAACTAAGGTTTTATTAAAGTCTGTTAATACTGATGAATCAACCTTGAAATATAAAGTTGTAAATATTCTCAATAACTGGGACGGTAATTATACATTAGATGGTGTAGCGCCTACGATTTATACAAAACTAATTTATCATTGTATGAGATTGTGCATTGCTGATGAAATGGGAATGAAGAATTTTCAGACGATTCAAAGGTCCTATTTATATAAAGGATCAATAAAGAATCTTTTAGAAAATGAAGAGAGCCCTTGGTGGGGAAATGTATCTGATATTTCAACGGTAAGTTCAAGAGAAATCTTAATCTCAAGTGCTCTGAATACTACAATCCATGAATTGACCAATCAATTGGGGGATGATCCACTTAATTGGACTTGGAACAGAGTCCATACAATAGAACATGTGCATCCAATCGGAAGAAAAAAGCCATTTGATAAATTCTTTAATGTGGGACCGTTTCCTGTAACAGCCGGCAATGATGTACCAAATAAGATGATGTACACAGTAGATTCAACAGGGTTGTATAAATCATACAGTTCTCCTGCATTAAGAATATTATTAGATTTCGCTGATATAGAAGGATCTGAAAGTATCAATCCAACCGGTCAATCAGGTAATCCTATGAGCAAACATTATGATGATCAAGCTGAGATGTTTGTGAATGGTGTATATAGACCTCAATTAATGAATCATGAGAAGATAAAGAAACAATCCCGTGTTTTAGTGATGAAGCCAAAGTAAACAGGTATCCAATTGTTGGAATGGCATATTTTACGACAACTTCCTCCTCTTTAATTCTCCTTTCGATCTCTCGCGTGTTTTTATAAAAACACACTACAAGGTCTTAGTCTTACGGATCTACTGCGTAGTTCCTCTGTGCCTCCAAAGGAGAACATAAAAGGCATTGCGCTGGCCCTTCAGTTCCTCTTATTCGAGGATCAAACTTAGTCAGCTACACCAAAGCCCCATCCTTAACATCAGCTACAATTTCAGGATTCAATAAAGTAGAAATGTCACCTAAATTATCTCCATCCTTAGAAGCTATCTTTCTGAGTATGCGCCTCATTATTTTTCCCGATCTTGTCTTAGGTAGTCCATTAACAAACTGAATCATGTCTGGCTTTGCAATAGGGCCTATTTCCCGTTTGACAACATCAAGAATCTCTTTTCTAAATGTATCATCTGTTTGTTGATTCTGACTGATGACATAGGCATAGATTCCTTGACCTTTGATATCATGTGGATATCCTACAACTGCAGATTCTATGACATTTGGATGCTCGTTGATAGCATTTTCCACTTCTGCAGTTCCCATTCTGTGACCAGATACATTGATAACGTCATCAACTCTTCCGATTACTCGAATTCTACCAGCTTCATCTTTTCTAGCACCATCACCAGTGAAATACATTCCTTTAAATGCTGAGAAATAGACATTCTTGCACCTTTCATGATCCCCATAAGTCGTTCTGATAATCGATGGCCATGGAAATTTGATGCAAAGCAATCCTTCTACATTATTTTCCTCTTTGATATTTCCTTCAGTATCTACCAGTACGGGCTGGATTCCAGGAAGAGGGTAGGAAGCATATGTTGGTTTCGTATCTGTAACTCCAGGTATTGGAGTAATCATAATTCCGCCAGTTTCTGTTTGCCACCAAGTATCTGCAATAGGTGCATTTCCTTTTCCTATATGTTTATCATACCATTCCCATGCTTCTTCATTAATAGGCTCTCCGACTGATCCTAACATTTTGATAGAAGACAGATCGTATTTTGCTGGCCAATGATCTCCCTTCGCCATTAAAGCTCTGATCGCTGTAGGTGCAGTATAGAATTGATTTACTTTGTGTTTTTCACAGATCTCCCAAAATCGTCCAGCATCAGGAAATGTAGGTACACCCTCAAACATCATTGTAGTAGCTCCAGCTAATAATGGACCATAAACAATATAAGAATGCCCAGTGATCCATCCAATATCAGCAGTACACCAATAAATGTCACCATCTTTATATTGGAATACATTCCTGAAACTATAGCATGTATATACCATGTATCCTCCGCATGTATGTACGACGCCCTTCGGCTTTCCTGTCGATCCTGAAGTATACAGGATGAAGAGCATATCCTCGCTATCCATAATTTCTGGTTCGCAGATATCTGATTGACCAGCGATTATTTCATGCCACCAAACGTCTGCATCATCACTCCATTCGACATCTCCATCAGTATTATTATGCACAAGTACAGTCTCAATAGAATTACATCCTATATCCATCGCTTGGTCTACAACAGATTTTACTGGGATATTCTTATTGCCTCGATTATTGTAATCAGAACACACGATCATCTTTGCTTGAGCATCATCGACACGGTCCGCCAGCGCTTGAGCTGAAAAGCCAGCAAATACAACTGAATGTATTGCACCAATTCGTGCACAAGCCAATAATCCTATTGCCAATTCCGGAACCATAGGCATATAGAAAATCACTCGATCTCCTTTCTTGATTCCTTTTGATTTTAATCCGTTGGCACATCGATTGACTGCTGCTAATAGTTCTTTGTAAGTATATTCTTGTACTTCAGCTTTAGGATCATTGGGTTCCCATAGGATTGCAGTCTGATCGCCTCTTTTTTCAATATGTCTATCCAAACAATTGACAGTAATGTTCATCTTACCATTAAGGAACCACTTCACGTCTGGTTCATCAAAGTTCCATTCTAAAGTCTTGTCAAATGGCTTAGTCCATGTAAATGTCTCCGCCTGTTCTTTCCAGAAAGCTTCAGGATTATCAACACTTTTTTTGTATTCTTCTTTGTATTGAGAAAGAGATGTGATTTGTGTAGTCATATTCAATTGATTATTAGAAGCTAAATATATAAAATCTAATGGTAATAATATTTACTTTTGAGCATGCTATAAATGAAATAGTAATAATTGAATTATCGATTTATGAACAAAGGAAATATCTCAAATCTGCTACGTAAATTTAGATTGATGCATCTGACAGATCAAGTGAGGTATTATGTTCAGAGTTATAAAAACAAACAAACGAATAGCGCTTTTTTGAAAGCTAATCCTAATATAAATCTACCTCCTGACTATCTGATGTACGAGTCTTTCCAGATTAATTATGAAAAGTACTTACTGGGAGGGAGAGAAGTAGCTTCTTGGATAGTTGATAATCTAAGAAAACATGTTATTACCAATAAAGTAGCTGTACTTGATTGGGGATGTGGCCCAGGTAGGGTAGTTAGACATATGCCAGAACTATTAGGTGAAGGAAGTAATGTGTTTGGGACTGATTATAATGCCAAGTCAATAACTTGGTGTAACGATAATCTTCCTGATATTGATTTCAATTTGAATACATTAGAACCAAGTTTACCTTATTCAGATGGGACTTTTGATTTTATTTATGGAATTTCAATATTTACACATTTGTCGGAAGAGATGCATTATAAATGGACTGCTGAGCTAAAACGGATATTGAAAAAAGATGGAGTGCTATTTTTAACTACTCAAGGAGATAATTTTAAAAAGATAATGTCGCTTACGGAAATAACAAAATACGATAAAGGAGAACTAGTAGTTCGAGGAAATGTAATAGAAGGCCATCGCACATATTCAGCATTTCATCCAGATTCATTTATGAGGTCGTTGTTCAGAAATGACGAAGTTTTGGAAGTGATAGTTCAAAATCCAAAGGATAACAAAGCAACTCCTCAAGACGCTTGGATTGTCCGAAAAATATAGATTTTATTATTTCAGATCCCCATGACTTGGTCATAGATTCGTTTTGTTTCTGGAAGTGGATCTATACCAAATTCTTCATCCAAAACCTTAGAACAAATTTGATATGTCTTTATAACTTGAGGCCGGTTTTTTTTTAAAGCATAAGCAGTCATTTGAAGGCGGTATGCTTCTTCCCAAGTTGGATCAATTATTAATGCTTCTTGAGCTAGTCTAATACTTTCAGTTGGATTTGACTGAAGCGTTGATTCTCCTAAACTGATCATTGCGTTTATAGCGAGTAATTGAAGTCTTTCTCTTTCTGTTGCCGTCCAATCATCGAAGGCTCTATTTGGAAGATAAGAACCTTTATATAGCTCTGTTGCGTACCGCAATATTTGCTTAGATTTTTCAGGATTTTCATTTATATTTAAACTTTCTAAAGCAAGCGCTTGATCAAAAGCTTCAGCATCTATCCAAACATCTTTTTCACTAAGTTGGTAAGTGACACCTTGCCGAATGATATATTTTGCTTCTTCTCTTGGTTTTCTGTTCGGTTCTAGTGCTTTGTTGATGCCGTGAAGTGCGACTTTGAGATCTCTCATACCTTCATCGACAGTAGAATCTTCCCATAGTCTATCTATAATCTGTTCTTTATGTAGCCCACGTCTATGTCTAGCTGTTACTAAAAATTGAATGAGTTGGACAGTTTTATCTCGTCCCCATTCTTTAGATGAAATCTCTCGGCCGTTAACAAATACATGAAAACCACCTAAAGTCTCAATGACTAAAGATGCTTCTTGCTTGCTACGTTTTATATCTTCAAGATTGTGATCTATGGACATTATTACTTCTTTGATTTGTCCAATTTGTCCACTTTATCTGTAAGTTTTTCTATTTGTTTTGACATGGCTTTTATCATAGATAATACTTCCTTGTAATCCGATTTTGATGCCATTCTCAAATGGTCAACATCAAGTTTTTGACTTAGATCATCACTTACATCTTTGATTTGTTCTTTGATCTGACCTTGGATGTTTTCAACCTGACCCATTGGATCCTTGATCGTATCCATTACAAATGTTGGCGCTTGATCTTTGAATTTTTTTAACATATCAAAACTCTTAGATAGAATTCCCTCTTGTTCTTTCTTGGTTTTGTCTTCTATGGTAGATTGAGTAACATTACCGAGATGTTCCTGCATAAAATCTACAGCTCGATCGAATTCGACAAAACCTTGATTATCTCCGCTTTGTACATGAGAAATCTTTCCTCTCCATTGTACATTTGGACTTCCTTCTTCAGATTCATATATCTTCTGTGTGAATCTAATCATAAATGACGCTGACTGATCTTTGGACATGGTACTGTCTTTTTTGTTATGGTGCTAAACTAAGGAAAGGCATCGTGAATGGCAAATGGAAGTTATGTATACTTTACAGCATACCCTCTAAAACTGTCCAAACATTCCCTGCCACTATTTTCTGACCTTCGGCATTGGGATGTTTTCCATCTTGGAGCATTAGATCTGGATGTCCAGCCACTCCTTCTAAGAAAAAAGGAAAGAAAACGATATCATCAGGTGCTGAAAGGTCTTTATATATCTTAGTAAATTCATTCACATAATCATCTCCCATATTAGGAGGAGCCAGCATTTCGCAGAGACCAATTTTTACATTTGGATTTTTTGCTTTTACGCCACTTATGATAGCCGATAGGTTCTTTCTTGTTTCATCTATAGGTAATCCACGAAGCATATCATTAGCTCCTAGTTCTAGAATAAAAAAATCTACTTTTTGTTTCATTACCCAATCCAGTCTTTTTAGTCCTCCAGAAGTGGTTTCACCACTTAAACCTGCATTTACAACTTCATACTGCAAATCAAGTGAATCTATTATATCTTCAATGTTCGAAGGGAATGATTCGCTTGGATCAAGGCCATATCCAGCTGTCAAGCTATTACCATAAAAGAGAATTACCTTTTTATCGCTCTTTTTAGCTAAATCAGCTTTTTTAGTTTCCACTTTGTTCTCATTTATTGCTTTTGTGTTGGTAGACTTTTCATCTTTGCACGAAATTGCAGATATAGCAATTAGAATCAATAGCAGAAATGATTTTGAAAACTTCTTGATAACCTTGATTTTCTTCTTTTTGATTTTAAGTTTATACAGTTTTCTCCAGTTCTGAATAGTCAGTTTTTCAAGGATTCGTCTATAGTTATGGCTCATTTGTATATCTATCTGTTTAATATGTAAACGAAATTAGTTTTTATTAGTTCTTGTAAGGTAATTAATAGATGAAACGTTCTATTGACTATCATAAACTATAGTTGGCAAGATTAGTTAAACATAGTACTTAAAGGAAAATCAAAATGATTCTAGAAGCAAAATCAATTTTTAAGAAATATAAAGGCATACATAAGGAGCTGACTGTTTTGGATGATATCAATTTCTCTGTTAATAAAGGAGAGATAGTATCCATTGTAGGTCCATCAGGATCAGGAAAGACCACAGTACTTGGACTTTGCGCAGGCTTAGATACTCCAACTTCAGGTTCTATTTCACTTGCGGGGTCAATGATAAGTAGTTTGACTGAAAATGAAAAGGCAGAAGTTCGAAATCGAAAAGTAGGATTTATATTTCAAAATTTTCAATTGCTGCCTACATTGACAGCATTAGAGAATGTAATGATTCCTTTAGAATTACAAGGACGAGCGAAAGGGGCAAAAGAAAAAGCGGAACAACTTTTAGAAAGAGTTGGATTAGGCGGAAGGTCTCACCATTATCCTAGTCAATTATCAGGTGGAGAACAACAACGTGTTTCTCTGGCAAGAGCTTTCAGTAATGATCCAGAAATTTTATTTGCTGATGAACCTACTGGGAATCTTGACGAAGAAACTGGATCAATCGTTGAGGGATTACTTTTTGAATTAAATAAAGAAAAACAAACTACGCTTATCATTGTAACTCATGATTTAGAATTAGCCAATAAAACAGATAGAATAATAAAATTAAAAGGCGGTAAAATAGTAAGTGATCAACGTATAAAAGCAACGGCACAAATATGAATTGGTCATTAATTGTAAAAACAGCTATCCGAGATAGTAGGAAGGATCGTTCGAAGCTTATATTGTTTATGTCTTCGATAATACTTGGTGTTGCAGCATTGGTTGCTATCAATTCCTTTAATGATAATCTAGTCAGAGATATAGAAAATCAATCTAAGTCACTCCTTGGTGCTGATATGACTGTTGGAGGCAATAAACCTCTTAATGAAGATTTAGTAGCTTCCCTAGATTCACTATCTACAGAAAGGACAAGTGAGTTAGAGCTTTTCTCGATGTCATATTTACCATCAAAGGATGAAAGTCAATTTGTAAGGTTAAAAGGACTAACAGGAAACTTCCCATACTATGGTAAACTTATCACTGAACCTTTAGAAGCTGCAAATACTTATAAATCTGAATTGGCCGCTTTAGTCGATGATGGCATGATGCTACAGTATGGTCTGGAGGTTGGAGATTCTATCAAATTAGGAGAAGTAATGTTTCCCATTACTGGCCGGTTGATGAATGCATTTGGAAGTGTTGATGCTGGAGCTTCTTTTGCTCCTTCAGTATATATTGGAGGTCAGAATATAGAAGCAACAAATTTAATACAACCGGGAAGCCTTGTCAATTATAAGGAGTATGTAAAAGTATTTAAAGACATTGACCTTGATGATTGGGAAGATGTCAGACGAAAAAAATTCAGAAATGAAGCTCAAAGAATTACAACTGTAGAAGACCAAAGACAAAATCTACAAGAGGCATTCTCAAATTTGAACAATTTCTTAAATATTGTAGCTCTTATATCATTGCTGTTAGCTTGTATTGGCGTAGCAAGTAGTGTTTTAATTTATGTAAAAACAAAAGTTCAAAGTATAGCTATCCTTAGATGTTTAGGAATGAAAAGTGAAGAAGCCTTCATGGTTTATTTTCTTCAAATTATAAGTTTAGGTACTTTAAGTGTAATCTTTGGTGTTGCTCTTGGAAGTATAATTCAAGTCATATTACCTCTAGTTTTAAAAGGCTTTTTACCTTATGAAGTCAATATGTCTATTTCACCAAGTGCTATGATCAAAGGATTTGTAATGGGAGAGTTGATTACATCTCTCTTTGCAATTGGACCTCTCTTAGGCATCCGAAGAGTGACTCCATTGAGAGCATTGAGAATTAGTGATGATACTCAGCAAAGAGACCCTCTTCAATGGTTAATTTATGGATTAATCTTTATAACAATTACAGGGTTCCTATATACATTAACTGAAAATGTATTAGATGCGATCACCTTCTCTGCAGGCATACTTTTTGCATTTTTAATTCTATATGGAGTAGCAAAATCCGTTACGTGGGCAGTTCGAAAGTTCTTTCCTTCTAGTGCGAGTTTTGTTGTGAGACAAGGTTTATCTAATCTCTATCGACCTAATAATCAAACATTGACCTTGATTGTATCGATTGGTTTAGGAACAGGAATCTTGACTTTACTTTTTATACTTCAAGGGCTTATTCTTAATAATGTTGAAGATATGGGGGTAGGCAATCAGCCTAACATGATCGTATTTGGAATTGAAGCAGATCAAAAAGAAGAGATAGAGGATCTTACCAAGTCATTTGAAATGCCAATTATTCAACATGTTCCAGTCGTAACTATGGAATTGGCTGCATGGAAAGGCAAGTCTAAGAAGGATTGGTTGTCTGATACTACACGTACTTCTAGCAGATGGGCAATCAATAGAGAAGCTAGGGTTAGTTATCAGGAGGAAATGCCTGTAGACGATGTACTGTTGGAAGGTACATATACCGGTGTCCATGATGGAGGAGATTCTATATTTATATCTCTAAGCGAAAGATATAGTAACGGTCTTGATGTTGAAGTTGGTGATGAATTGGTTTGGAACGTTCAAGGTGCCATGATTACAACTTACGTTGGCAGTATTCGAGAGATCAATTTCCGAAAAATGGAATCTAGGTTCTTTATTTTATTTCCTATAGGTGTGCTTGAAGATGCTCCTCAATTTCTCATTCTAGTCACGAAATCTCCAGAAAAACAAACTACGGCAGACTTTAGAAATGCTGTTGTGAAAAGTATGCCAAATGCCTCTGTAATTGATCTTGGGAGTATACTTGCTACTCTAAATGATATAATTACTAAAGTTAGTTATGTAATCAAATTTATGGCCGGCTTTAGTATTTTGATAGGACTTATTGTATTAATTAGTTCTCTATTTTTGAGTAAGTTTCAGAGAATTCGCGAAAGTGTACTGTTAAGAACTTTAGGTGCGGTAGAGAAAAAAATCTATAGAATTAATGCTGTGGAGTACGCATCGTTAGGAATTTTATCAGCACTCACTGGGATCTCTTTGGCTGTCTCAGGTAGTTATCTGCTGGCCAAATTTGTTTTCGAATTAGATTTCAATCTTAGTTGGTGGCCAATTTTTGGGATCTTTATATTTATCGTGGCGCTTACTGTTATTATCGGTTTGTGGAATAGTCGTGATGTTGTAAAAAGATCTCCTTTAGAAATATTGAGGAATGTGTAATGAATATTATTATTATAATGAATGCAAACGTAGTTATTTTGAATAATTGAGTGGACAGCGTTGAATATAAATCAAACAAAAAAGAGTCAATGTTGTTAAATAACTTCTTATTCAAGAATTGAAATAATATCCGTTTAGTCCATAAGATGAGAATCCAATCTAGACTATCATGAGGACTTAGAAATTAAGAACTCTACCTTTTTAGATTAATGATATCTATTAAGAGTAGACTAAACCATAGATTATTTTCATTAATTTAATATTAAGAAGAACATATAAGTATTAACTTTACGGTTCATTCAGGTGAATTATTATTACTATTTAAGTTATTTATTTGGTTTCAACACGGTTAAATGATTATAAGATCTACTCTCTGTTTCCTACTGACTATCACATGTATCACAGCTTACAGTCAATTATATATCAATGAATGGATGGCGTCCAACTCCTCTATCATCTCTGATCCAGATTTTGATAATTCAGGGGATTGGATAGAAATATTCAATGATTATAATGTCGAAGTAGATCTAGGTGGATATTTTCTAACAGATAATTTTAATAATCCAACCAAATGGACATTTCCAGAAGGCACATTGATTCAAGGAAACGCTCATCTTTTAATCTGGGCTGATGGTGAAAATATTGGTAATCATGCTAACTTTAAATTGACAAAAGATGCAGAAGAGATCGGACTGTCGAATTTAGATACAATCCTCATAGATCATATCTCTTATGTCAATCATAAAACAAATATTTCCCAAGGAAGAAATACAGATGGCTCATCGATAATTTCTTTCTTCATAGATCCAACTCCAGGCGAAAGTAACACGACCACTGCATATGAGGGGATTACATTTTATGAACCTCACTTCGATGTTAAAGGTGGCATATATACATCTTCTGTCGAAATAGCAATGAAAGCCATAGAAGGTACAATAAAGTATACAACAGATGGATCAGAACCTAATCTATCTTCTTCTACATATACATCTCCCATTCAAGTTTCCGAAACAACTGTTCTCAGAGCAAGGATCTTGAATGAGAATTTCATTCCTGGTAAAATCAAGACTAACACTTATTTTATCAATGAGTTAAAAAACATTAAAAACTTACCTGTAATTTCTATAAGTAGTAATCCTGAAAACTTTTGGGATCCTGCCATCGGTATATACGTACAGGATTTTAAACCAGAATGGGAATATCCAATCAATATTGAATTGTTTGAAAATGATGGTAGCGATAGAGCTGCTTTCAATGAATTGGCTGGAACAAAAGTAAATGGCCTAAATGCTTGGGTACTCCCTCAAAAAATGTTGGGGATTTATTTTGACAATGATTACGATAACAATAACTTAGAATACCAGTTGTTTTACAATAAAAAGCGTAAAAAATATGACAACTTTACGTTGAGAGCTTCTGGCAGCGATTGGGGCAATACGCTATTCAGAGATGCACTGTGTCAAGATTTGACTGATGGTTATATGGATCTCGAACATATGGATTATAAACCAGCCGTGGCATTTATTAATGGCGAATATATGGGTATTCATAATATGCGCTCGCGAATTGACGAAGGCTTCATAGAAGAAAACTTTGGTTTGTTAGCTAGTGAATATGATCTGATCGAAAATAATGGATATGTCGAACAAGGAGATAATACATCGTTTAAGGAATTGTTTGCTTTGTTTGAAAATGATATGTCCAATCTTTCTAACTATCAAGAAGTGAGCGAGCTAATGGATATTGAGAACATGACTGATTATTTCATAGCTCAAATTTGGTCGAGTAATAGCAGTTGGGGACATAATATACAGATGTGGAAACCCAAAAATAATACAACAAAGTGGCGTTGGATAATGCAAGATTTTGATAGAGGATTTGTAGGCAGAAATGATAATCTCATAGATTCCTATTCTACAGAAGTTAATCCTGCTGGTTATAATTGGGCGCGATTGCCGCTTAAAGCTTTATTAGGTAATGATGATTTTTCTAAACAGTTTGCATCGAAATTTACTACTCATTTATATACTACTTATCACCCAACAAGAGTAATTAATAAGATCAATGAATATGCAAACTATATCGCACCAAATATTCCTAATCATGTAGATAAATGGGCTGGAACTACTTCTGTCTACGGCAACGGTTTACCATCTGTCTCATACTGGGAAGAAGAGGTGGATGAGTTACGTTTATTTGCCAATCAAAGAAGAGGGAACTTAATAACTGACATAAAGAGTACTTTTTCATTGTCTGGCCCAGTTACACTTAACGTCATCAATCTATCGAATACAGATAGTTATGTTACTATCAATGAATTGAAAATTCCAGATGATATATGGACTGGCCCATATTTTCCTGATATGCCATTCGAATTAGAAGCGGTTGTCTCTCCTGGAGAAGACTTCATTGGTTGGACTACTGCAAAATTTAAACCTTTGATTGACTCTCCATCAGAATGGAAGTATCTAGACTCAGGTTTAGATTTAGGCCAGGATTGGAAAACATTAGATTTTAATGACAATAATTGGTCGAACGGACTATCTGAACTGGGTTATGGTGATCAAGATGAAAACACTGAAGTATCTTACGGTGGAAACCCTGACGAAAAATTCATTACAACGTATTTCCGAAAAAGAATCCAAATAGACAATATTTCTGAGGATGCTGGATCAATGATATTAGAATTATTGGCAGATGATGGTGCTGTAGTTTATATCAACGGTCATGAAGTGGTAAGATATAATATGCCATCTGGTGTAATTTCAAGCCAGACTCAAGCCTCAAGTACACTTGCAAACCCTGAAGAGTACACATTTTATCAACATTTGATATTATCAGAATCACTTATTCAAGGAATCAATATAATCGCAGTAGAAGTACATCAATCTGGTAAAACAAGTTCTGATATTAGTTTTGATTTAAGACTTAAGTGGCTTACTACTCCCTCAAATCAGTACATTTCTACAGAACCTAAAATAACAGTTAATCTTTCAACTGATTCTTCCTTGGTGGCAAACTACATTTCTAATAATTCTTGTGTATTGAGAGGGGTAATTTCAGAAAACACGACGCTTATAAAAGATTGTTCTCCATATCTAGTGACTTCAGATGTAATTGTTTCTTCTGGTATCTCTTTAAATATAGAAGAAGGTGTAGAGCTTAAATTTTCATCAAAAACTAACCTCACTGTTCTGGGAGATTTGCAGGTCTTAGGTACTGAATCAAATCCGATTATTTTCTCTAGTATTTATTCTGATGAGGATTGGGGGAGCATTATATTGAAAAATGGGACTGCAAAATCAATATTGAATTGGACAGAAATTATCGGTGCGTCCAATGGACCACATCCAGTCTATGAAAATGCCGCAATATCAGTTTTTAACTCAGCTATAGAACTGGATCATATAACAATAGTGGATGTGGCTAATAATCCTATTTTAGCTTATTATTCAGATGTAGATATGACTAATAGTTTGTTGAATTCAAAGGTGACAGGTGATTTGATAAATGTAAAGTATGGATCAGCAAGCGTAATAAATTGTACGTTTGAAGGTAATAAAGAAATTGATACAGATGCCATTGATTATGATGAAGTTATTGATGGAATTATAAAAGGAAATAAGATCACTAATTTCTTAGGATTCAATAGTGATGGAATAGACATTGGTGAAGAATCAAAAAATATTTTGATACAGGACAACTTTATTCATAATTGCACAGATAAAGGAGTTTCAGCGGGACAACAAAGTAGTTTACTTGTCACAAATAATACTATTGCTAACTGTGATAAAGGTATAGCAATAAAAGATGAAAGTTCTGCCATTATAGATCAGACTACCTTTTATAATGTAACAACACCTGTTGCAGCGTTTGAGAAAAATATTGGTATTGGTGGAGGAATAGCATTTATAACTAACTCAATATTATCAAATTCAGCGGGGCAATCTATCGAATATGACGATAATTCATATATAGATGCATCATATAATCTCTCAGATACGGATACAATATTAGGTGAATTTAATATTGAAGGTCATCCGCAATTTATTGCTCCTAGTAATTATGATTTTAATCTTTTGAATACTTCAAATGCAATAAATGCTGGTGTTAACGATTCAGGAATGGCTATTGATTTAGGAAGTAAATTTGTCGATTCTCAAGCAGAACCATTGCTGATGATTAGCGCTATTAATTATGCTCCTTTAGAGAATATTGATGCGGAGTTTATTGAAATTTATAACGCTAGTTTAGAATCCATCAATATTCAAGATTACACAATATCTAATGCAGTGGATTTTATCTTTCCTATATATATTATAACGTCAGGAGAAACCATAAGGATTGCACTCAATTCGTCTCTTCAATCATCATCAGATAAGACCATATTCCAATGGACTCGTGGTCGATTGTCTAATGGGGGAGAAAAAATTCGTCTAACTTCAAAATACGGTATTGTATTAGATCAAGTAACCTACGATAATAAATCGCCCTGGCCTTCAGAGGCAGATGGACAAGGTAGTTATCTTTCTCTTATTTCACCAGATTTGGATAATCATCATTCAGAAAGTTGGATTGCTCAATTGTCTACAAAAACCAACGACCCATCCGACATTGAATATGATATTGAATTATTTCCAAATCCGACTTCAGGTATTCTGAACATCAGATCTAAAACTCCCTTTTCTAGAATTGATATTTGTAATTCACTTGGTTTAGCATTAAAATCTCAGCAAATAAATAATAATTTGGAAACGAAGATTGATATTTCAGGACTAATTACAGGAAACTATTTTGTGAAAATAGATGGACGATGGATTAAAACAATAGTGCTCATTAACTAATTTTTCTTATCGAAATGATTTGTAATATCAAGAAACATTAGCGAAATAGAATATCTCTTTTATGCTATGCCCACATCTTCTTTTACCTCTATTATTTCACCACTGAAATGTAAGCTTATTCCAGCCATAGGATGATTAAAGTCTACTTTAACAGTTGAATCATTTGCTTCTTTTATAAATCCTGAAAATGATTCTCCATTTTGGTTTTTCATTCTTATTTGTTTTCCTATTGCAACAGCATTTTTATCAACATTACCATCTGCATCCGCAAAATTAGCCAATGGTATATCGACCACTGAATCATGTTTTGTTTCACCATATGCTTCGCCTGGAGCTAATAAGAATGCGAATTTGTCGCCCACTGATTTACCTTTTAGGTTTGCCTCAAAGCCTGGTAACATCTGACCTACACCAAAAGTAAAAGTCACTGGGGCTTCACCAAATGTATCTTCAATTAGTTCTCCATCTTGTCCGTCTTCTCTAAGTATGTAGTGTAGAGATACAACCATGTTTTTATCTATTATTGCCATTATATTTCTTTCTTTGAAGTACGAAGATAAAATTACAAATGAAAATTTATAAATATGGAGTAAAAGAACACTCCAAAACAATACATAAATGTCATATTTTAATAATAAAATTGTTTGGATAACGGGCGCTAGTTCTGGAATTGGTCGAGCGTTAGCGATTGAGTTTTCTAATCAAGGAGCTAAATGCATATTATCTGCCAGAGCAAAAGATGGACTTGAACAGACAAATAGACTTACCGAAAATGCAGATCAAAATGTTGTAATGCCACTTGATGTAACGAATGAGCAAAAAGTAGAATATGCAGTTCAGAGGGTCATAGAATTAGGTGGAGTTGATATTTTAATAAATAACGCTGGTGTATCTCAGCGATCTACAGTGGAAAAAACTGAAATGGATGTCTATCGAAGTTTGATGGAAGTGAATTATTTTGGAGTAGTTAAACTTACCAAAACTGTATTACCACATATGATAGAAAAAGGGCAGGGTAGTATCGTTACAATTAGCTCTATCGCAGGTAAAGTAGGTCCTCCTTATAGAGCGGGATATGCTGCAAGCAAACATGCCCTTCATGGATTTTTTGATAGTATGAGAGCTGAAACATCTCACAAAGGAATACATACATTGGTCGTGTGTCCAGGGTATATTAATACGCCAATAGCACACAATGCTTTAGCTGGTGATGGTCAAAAATATAACAAACGAGATGCTGAAAATGCCAATGGTCTTGAAGCAAATGATTTGGCAAAGAGAATCTTAAAGGCAATAGAAAAAAAGAAAACGGAAGTCTATTTTGGTAAGTTCGAAGTCAATGCTGTAAGGTTGAAACGATTTCTTCCTGGAGTTTTGACAAAAATGCTCAATCGTAAATTTTTGAAAGATCCAGAAAAGTAGATTGAAATACTTAAAGTTGATTGAGTAATACCATTTCTGTTTTGGTATGTCGGAATATGATTTTGAATTCTTCGAAGTGAGTCAAGGCAAAAAACGCAGAGATAGCCTAGCTATAGCGAGGCTTTTTAACGAAGAATCGCAAAGAAGAAACTAAATAATAACTGACATTATCAAACAGAAAAGGTATAAAACTACATCTGGTTAGAATTCATGAATTATCCAAAAGAGTGATTTTGAAAATATATGATTTCAAAAACATAAAATATAAAGACCAGCAAAAATGTTACTCCTTGCTGGCCTAAATTATATTAGTATCTGTTTGCAAAATAGAGTCTTATTCTGTTGACTCTTCAGAGCTATTTTCATTTTTTGCTTCAACTCCTTTTTTAACCAATCCTTCTGGAAGTGACATGCCACTTTGAGCTAAGAAATCATTCAGTTGTGGCATCATACCGTACAAACCTTGCACAAAATTTGATACCCCTTTACCGCTGCCATTATCATAAACTACGACTTTGTCAATGTCTAATTCTTTGATAGCAGAAGTTTGAATTTCGGTTAATTCCGCTAGTTTATCAATCATCAAGAAGTTGATTGCACTTTGTGGATCTCCTCCTGCGGCTTGGACTAGTTTTTGGAATCCATCAGCTTGCTTGGTTAGAAGTTCTTCCATACCTTGTGCTTGTGCTGATAATTTTGATACGATTGCATCTGCCTCTCCTTTTGCTATCTCTCTTTGTCTTTCCGCTTCAGCTTGAGCACGTATTACAGCTTTTTCTTTTTCGATTTGTTCAGCTACAACTTCATCGGCAGATCGTTGTGCCTTATCTCTTTCTGCTCTTGCTCTTTCGGCAATCTCCTCTGCTTTATAAGACTCTTCTAAGGCCTTGGCTGCGGCTACTTTTCTGGCCGCTGTAGATTCTCTTTCCATCTCTGCCACTTGGATTTCTCTTTGAGTATTAGAGTCAGCTATTTTTATGGCACTTCGGTTCTTACCTTCTATTGCAGCAGCATCCGCTTTAGCTTCCCCAATTTCAGCACGAGAATTGGCATCTGATACTTTTACTCTTTGATCTTGTTTTGCTTCCGCTTCACCAATTGCTCCTGTTCTTACTTCATTTGCTACCTTCACTTTCGCATCATTTATGGCTTTCGCAGCTGCTTCTTGTCCTAATGCTTTAATATAACCAGACTCATCTTGGATATCCGTAACGTTTACGTTTATCAATTCAAGACCAATTTTGTGTAATTCGTCTCCTACATTTCTATATACAGATTCTACGAATTTGTCTCTATCAGTATTCAGTTCTTCAATGTCCATATTGGCGATTACCAGTCTCATTTGCCCCATGATGATATCATGTGCTAGTGAAGTGATATCCGCTCTTCCTAGAGCAAGTAGTCTTTCCGCCGCTGCGATCATTAAATTAGGTTTATTAGAGATACCTACTGTGAATTGTGCAGGCACTGATACTCTAATGTTCTGCTTTGATAATGCATCCTGAAGATTTACATCAATAGAAAGAGGTGTAAGGTCTAGGAATCTGTAGTCTTGAATAAATGGTACAACAAAAGTAGCACCACCTGCATAACATTTTGCAGATGCTCCACCACCAGTCTTTCCATAAACAACAAGAATCTTGTCACTTGGACATTTTTTATACCTGGCCAGAAACGTTACTAATGCAAGTAATAATGCAAAGCCAATTACAGCTAATATAACGGGAATTAAAGTTGAGCTCATAGTTAAGTTTTAAAACGTGATTATAATATAGAATAGTTATTTTAGTATTGCTGTTACGATGGCAAATTCGCCTTCGATTTTTTCGACTTGAATCTCAGTTCCAGTAGGAATCTCAGACTTGTCGTTTGTTCTTGCTTTGAATTCTCTAGTCACACCATTTATATCAATATGTATTAGACCACTTCCATCTGTTGGAATTTTAAGGTAGGTTTTTCCCTTTTGGTATAAAGCATCTGCCTTTGACCAATTTACATTCTCCTGTTGCGTTAAAATCCACTTTAACACTAGAGATAATATAAATACAGCAATACCACCAGAAATGATACCTGCAATAAGTGCAAGAATTGGATTACTTTCTGCCATCAAAAAACCTCGAACAATATATGATCCTATAGAAAAGAAGACTAGGGTAGGTTTAAGAATACCTCCTCCATCATCACCATCTCCAAAATCAAAATCTAGATCAAGTCCTGAAACTAATGATAGTAATAACATAATGACCAAAAGGCCGCCCGAAATCATGGAAATATAGAATAGTGTAGTTAGCATAGTTGGTAGCAGTTGTGTTCGGTTGTATCAATGCAAAACACAAAGTAATAATTTCATTTTAGATATCGATTGGTCTTTGAATATTTATCGTTGGTCGAAAGAGGGGAGAATATTGTAACTTTTCCTGAAATTGGATAAGAAAAATGGATTTTATTACCCAATAGTGTCTGCACACCTCCAAGGTGTCTGACACATTTTTGTCATTTGGCAATTTTTATTATCGTAATTGTAACTTAATTATGTCAGACACTCTTTAAAGTGTCTGACATCTCAGCTATGTATTTTTCAATAGTGTCTGCACACCTTCAAGGTGTCTGACACTTACTAGTTTGTTAGCAATTCTTACTATCGTGACAATAACTTAAATACAACAGACACTTTTTTATACTAAGACGGTATTAAGCCATCTCAACTGTTCTCTTAGCTTTTCGATAAAGAAATGAATTGAATATATGTCTCTTTCCAAAATTATTGATAGCCTTTGCATTATGGAATTTGTGGAATAGTTTATGATTAACTCCAAAATACTCATAGGTATTACCATCTGCAAAAGAAACTTCAAGTAACATACTCTTATGACGATAGTCGATTACTCTTGATTGCGTTATTGTTGCCGTATATTCCTCGAAGTTTTTTTCTTTAGTTGAAGGTGCTATGCTTACTAGAAAGTGATAACCATCTATTATTTTTACAGTTTCTTCTTCTGCCTCTGCCTTTTTATCAGGATCTTGAAATTTATCAGGATGCCATTCTTTTACTAATCCTCTATAGGTAGATTTAAGTTCTTTTAGGTCAATCGCTTTTTCTACTTTGAATAGTTTTTTATACTCTTTTACACGCCTCATTTGTACTTTTTTTCAAATTCGGGTGCAAAGGTATTCTTATTATGTTAATAGTATGATTTTTTGATCAAATGATGTCTGCTATCTTGATATAAAAGTATCAGAAGCTAAACACTAGGCCTAAACCATTTTTAGTTTGACCAATATTATATAAGAAATCTTCTTGAGATTGGAGTTTATTGTAGCAGAGAATCGACTTCTTCTTTAATGAAGCCGAAGAAAATAAAAAACCAATGGCAACAACACCAGAACTTAGACTAGCAGCTAAAAGTGACTTTGCGCCAGATCTAGGAGAACCAAACCTATTCTTATTTATCGACCTTACAGCTAAATAAGCTGTTGTAAGCTGTGTTCCTACGGCGATATAAGCATAGGTTTTGTGACGTTTTGACTTATTCCAATATGTTTTAGTGAGATCATGCTGTTGCATTAAGCTATTAACCTCTGTTTTTGAAATATCAATATCATCCTGATAATATTGATATCCAAAGAAGTTATGAAACATGGTTAATTCTTGAGCGTATGAATTACTAAATGAAATTGCTATAAAGAAAATGAATCTGTCTCTTATACACATCTGACGCTGCCGACGAAGAGGATAGTGTAGA
>OJIO01000311.1_pt1 | contig 35249 bp, 26 predicted proteins | sample 1595621 | NCBI WGS metagenome assembly OJIO01 (sample SAMN05416776, study PRJEB24817) | seawater metagenome | isolation source: Sea water | place: Canada:Atlantic | collected 2013-07 | reverse complement strand
GAGATTTCTGCCTGTCTCGTGGGCTCGGAGATGTGTATAAGAGACAGTAATAATTCTTTGTTTTTATAGTATTGTCATGTTATCTGAAAATATATTAGAGCGAGAGAACGGAGTTATATTCTTTTCATTTTTTTTATGTTTTTTTTCTTTAAATAATTATACTAAAGATGAACAGTAAAATTTCAATTTTGTTAATAGGCCCTTTTCCAGAACCCCTTTCGGGTGTATCTATTGCGAATCAAGTAGTAAACGAAGTTTTAAGTGAAGATTCTCAGTTTGAAGTGGATTTAATTAATACTTCATACTCAATATTTGATGAGGAAATTGGAAAGTTTTCTTTTAAAAAGGCTTTTTTCTATTTAACATTAAACCTCAATATTTTTAAAATATTTAAACATAAAATTATATATATAACTCCAGGTCAAACCTTTTATGGAATTTTAAAGTATGGTTTTTTCATCATTTTAGGCTCTATCTTTAGAAAAGAACTGATAATACATGTACATGGTAACCATCTAGGTCAAGAATATAAATCTTTAAATGGGATTAGAAGAAATATTTTTTATTATCTAGTTTCAAGATTTAACAAGGGAATAGTTTTATCTAACTCATTAAAACAGAATCTGACTCCCTTTATAGACCAAGGTAGTATTTTCTGTCTACCAAATTTTGCTCAAGACTACCTATATACAGAAGATAAAAAGTTAGTTAATGATGAGCTAAGAATCTTTTATTTAAGTAACTTAATGAAAGAGAAAGGAATTATTTGTTTATTAAAAGCATTAAAAAACTTAGAAAAATATAATATAATATACAAGGCTAAAATTGCAGGCAATATAGATGAGAAGTTTTCTAAAGAAATTTTACAGTTATTCAATGAGTTAGAAAATACTGAATATGTTGGTATTGTAGATGGAGATGACAAAAAAGATCTTTTAAAATGGGGAAATATATTTGTACTACCAACTTTTTATAAAATGGAAGGTCAGCCTATTTCTATACTGGAGGCAATGGCAACAGAAAATTTAGTAGTGACAACAAATCATGCAGGTATTCCAGATATTTTTAAAAATAAAGTTAATGGATATTTAGTCAAAAAAAATAGTATTAAAAGCATTCAAGATATATTAACTTATATTGCAACAAATAAAAGTGAGATAGAAAAAATAGCTACATATAACAAAGAGTATTTTTTAGATAACTTCACAGTAAATGCCTTCAAGAAAAATCTGATAAAAATTATTAAATAATGTTGGTTCAAGACTTAAACACATTTAAACTACCACCAAATTTTAGAGGTAGAAATGCTTTTATTGTTCAATTATGGTGGTTGGTTCAATCTGTCTTATTCAAAACCTCCCCTCAATTTTTATATGGATGGAGAGTTTTTTTATTACGATTATTTGGGGCCAAAATTGGTAAAAAAGTAATTATAAGACCCTCAGTAAAAATAACGTATCCTTGGAAATTAAGTATTGGTGATTTTAGTTGGGTAGGTGATGATGTAGATTTATACACACTAGGAAATATTGAGATTGGAAATAACGTTGTAATATCTCAAAGATCCTATCTTTGTACTGGTTCTCATGATTATATGAAGGCAGATTTTCCTATTTATCAAAAACCTATAAAAATACATGACCAAGTTTGGATTGCTACAGATGTTTTTATTGCTCCTGGAGTTATTATAGAGGATGGTTCTGTTGTTGGGGCAAGAAGCTCAGTTTTTAACAACATCCCTTCAAATAAAATATGTGCTGGATCTCCAGCAAAAATTATAAGAGAAAGAATACTTCAATAGATATATTTGCATGAAAAATAAAATTACTATTGTTGGGATTAATTTTTGGCCAGAGGATACTGCAATAGGTCTATATACCACTCAGCTTGCTAATTTTTATAAAGAGCAAGGTCTTGAAGTAAATATAATTTCGGGTTTTCCATACTATCCGGCATGGAAAATTAATTCAGAGTACAAGTCCAAAAAAAAATTTCATGAAGAGTCTATTAATGGAATAAAAATATATAGATATAAACAATATGTTCCAAAAAACCCTATTTTTATTAAACGTGTTTTGCATTTATTAGATTTTACACTTGGCTCTTTTATTAATCTTTTTAAGATTAAAAAAACAGATGTTGTTCTTTGTGTAGTTCCGTTTATTGGATGTGTTTTTATTGGCAAATTTCTTGCAAAACTAAAAGGAGCTAAGCTTTGGGTACATATTCAAGACTTTGAGTTTGATGCCGTAAGTGATTCTAATTTAGTTGAAGATAAAACGGATAAAAATTTTATTTTTAGAATACTGTTTTATTTTGAAAGTAAACTTTTAAATTCTGCAGATTTATTAAGTACAATTAGTTCCTCTATGTTTAAAAAGCTGACAGAGAAAACAAAAAGTGAAATAGAAAAAAAACTTTTACCAAATTGGGTTGATCCAAATTTTATTCTTCCAGAAGAACACAAGAAACACCCATATTTAAAATCAGATAAATTTAAGATACTATATTCTGGAAATATTGGAGAGAAACAAGACTGGGACTTTTTTATAAAATTTGCTAAAGAATTAGAGAAAGAAAAAGACGTTCAAATTATTGTAGTAGGAAACGGAAGTAAGCGTTATTGGTTAGAGGAAAAATTATTAGATTTAGAGAATATTTGGTTTTATAACCCTGTTGCCTATTCTGAATTGTCAGATTTGTTATGTAGCGCAGATTTACATATATTGTTTCAAAAAGTAAATGTAATAGATACTGTAATGCCGTCAAAGATTTTAGCAATGATGGTCAGTGAGAAACCGTCACTAATAACAGGAAGTTTAAAGTCAGAGGTTGCGAAGGTTTTAATAGAATCTAAAGGAGGTGAGTTTTTTGAAACTAACAACACCCAAGATGTTTTAAATTATGTATATGAGTTAAAATCTGATAAAACGTTAATAAATAAATATGGTAAGAATGCTAGAAATTATATTGTAAAGGAATTCTCAAAAAATCAAATTTTAAATCAATTTTTAAAAACATTTAGAAACCTGTCAAAATAATTGAAAACTAAAATCAAAAAATATTCGTATTTAATTAGACCATTAATAATATTATTTGACATAATTTTCATTAATTATATTATTTATTATTTTAGCCCCAAAGAGTTTTTAGGATTACAATTTAGAATCTATATTACCATTTTATGGTTAACGATTTCCTATTTTACAAAGTTTTATAATGTATATAGATATACCCATATTTTAAGGATATTAAGTCTTTTAGCCGCTCAGTTTTTTATTTTTATACTTGCTTTTTTTGCATATTTCTCTATCTTTAAGGAAGGTGAAGTTATCAGTAAACAATCAAACATAATATCTTCTATACTACTTGTTATTTCAACAACTAAGTTTCTTTATTTTTTTATTTTACAAATCTATAGGTCAAGTGGAAAAAATTTCAGGACGGTTATTGTAATTGGAGATAGTAAATCAGCTCAAGATGTTGTTTCTATATTTAATAATAATCAACACTTAGGATATCGTTTTAGAGGTTATTTCTCTGACAATAAAAAATCATTAAAACACCGTTTAGGTACTATAAATGAAGGTTTAATTTTTTCTAGAGAAAACAATATTGATGAAATTTATTGTGAAGTAAATTCTGTAAGCCCTGCTCAACTCAAAGAAATTATAAATTTTTCTAATGACAATAAAATTGAATTCAGATTAATTCCAGAAAACAAAGCGATTTACAGTAAAAATTTCACAAAAGAATATTTTGGGACAATTCCAATTTTAAAACCAAAAAAACTTCCTTTTGAAAAGATTGAAACACATTTGATTAAAAGATGTTTTGATATTGTTTTTTCGATATTAATTTTTTCACTAGTATTATTATGGTTATTGCCAATTTTATGGTTTGTAGTTAAAATAGACTCTAGAGGTCCTTTTTTGTTTAAACAAAAAAGAGATGGTATGAACGGAAATCAATTCTATTGTTTTAAGATTAGATCCATGAAGATAAATGCAGTTTCAGATCAAATATCTGCTTCAAAAAATGACGACCGTATTACTAAAATTGGTCATCTTCTGAGGAAAACTAGCTTAGATGAACTTCCTCAGTTTTTTAATGTTTTAATAGGTGATATGAGTATTGTTGGTCCAAGACCTCATATGAATATTCAAACGAAAAAGTATATCAATGATATAGATAATTATCTAACTAGAAATTCTGTAAAACCAGGAATAACAGGATTAGCTCAGGTTTCTGGTTATAGAGGTGAAGTTAAAAAAACATCTGATATTGTAAACAGAGTTAGACTTGATATTTTTTATATCGAGAATTGGTCTTTTTTATTAGACTTAAAAATTATTGTATTAACATTTTTTCACATGTTAAGAGGACAAAAGAACGCATATTAAAGGATGAAAAATAAACTAGATTTCACCGCATCTATAGTCCTTTTTAAGGAAGACTTATTCGAACTGTCAAAAACAATTGATTGTTTTTTAAAAACCCCATTAACAAAGAAGCTTTTTTTGATAGATAATACCCCTGATAAAGAATTTGAAAGAGTTTTTAATCAACTAGAAGTTGAATACATTGCTGTTGGTGAAAATATTGGATTTGGTACTGGCCACAACCTTATCATAAAGAAAATTCAAAATCAATCTAATTATCATTTAATTTTAAATCCTGACGTCTCTTTTAATCCTTCTGTTATCCCTAATTTAATAGCAAAATTAGATAGACATGATATTGTTTCAATGATTGCTCCAAAAGTGTTATTTCCTAATGGAGAATATCAATACTCATGCAGAAGATATCCAAAAATATTAGAGTTAATTGCTAGAAGGGTTACATTTTTAGCACCTCTAGTTGCAAATTTAATTAGAAATGGAATATATAATGATATGAATTTAGAAACTTCTTTTTTTGCAGATTACATTACAGGATGTTTCCATCTCTATAAAACAGACGATTTTGTTGCATTAAATGGATTTGATGAGCGTTATTTTTTATATATGGAAGATGTAGATATTTGTAGAGAAATCGAAAAATTAGATAAAAAGAAACTCTATTACCCTAAAGAAGAAATAACTCACGTTTTAAAGCAAGGCTCCTCAAAACAAACTAATTTATTTTTTATACATACATCTTCTGCAATAAAATATTTCATGAAATGGAGTTTTAAAAGCACATAAATCAATTTCAGAAACTATCTTTACAAAAGATTATAATATTATGAACATACTTATTTTAGGCGCTGGTGGACGAGAACACGCCTTCACACATAAACTTATTCAAAGTAAAAAAGTAACACAAGTTTTTGTAGCACCAGGAAATGCTGGTACACAAAAAATCGCAACTAATATTGATGTAAACCCAAAAGATTTTGAAGCAATTAAAGAAGCTGTGCTTGCTTATAAAATTAAGATGGTTATCGTAGGGCCAGAAGCTCCTTTAGTAGCCGGAGTACATGATTTTTTCCTAGCAGATGATCAGTTAAAATCTATTCCAGTAATAGGCCCAAAGAAAGATGGAGCTTTGTTAGAAGGAAGTAAAGATTTTTCTAAACAGTTTATGATAAAGCATAAAATACCAACAGCTCAATACCAATCGTTTACAAAGCATAATTTACATGAAGGGAAACTTTTTTTAGAAACATTACAGCCACCATATGTTCTTAAAGCAAACGGATTAGCAGCCGGAAAAGGAGTCTTAATTTTAGATTCTTTAGACGAGGCAAAAGTAGAATTAGAAGAAATGGTATCTAATCAAAAATTTGGGGATGCATCATCAACTGTGGTTATTGAAGAGTTTTTAAAAGGAATAGAATTATCTGTATTTGTTCTTACAGATGGTATCAGCTATAAGATATTACCATCAGCAAAAGATTATAAAAGAATTGGTGAGGGAGACAAAGGTTTAAATACTGGTGGAATGGGTGCTATTTCTCCGGTTCCATTTGCAGACAATGCTTTTTTAAAAAAAGTAGAAGAACTAGTGGTGAAGCCAACAATTTTAGGGTTGCAAAAAGACGGAATAGATTATAGAGGGTTTATTTTTATTGGTTTAATGAATGACAACGGAAACCCGTCTGTAGTTGAATATAACGTACGAATGGGAGACCCAGAAACAGAAGTTGTTTTACCAAGAATTGACTCTGACTTATTTGATTTATTTGAAGGAGTAGCTCATCAGAATCTATATGAAAAAGAACTTTCTGTAACAGCTAAAATAGCAACAACTGTAATGCTAGTATCAGGAGGATATCCAGAAGCTTACAACAAAGGAGCTAAAATTACGGGATTAGAAAACATACAAGAATCTATTGTATTTCATGCAGGCACAACAGTAAAGGATGCTGCTGTTATAACTAACGGAGGAAGGGTTATTGCTGTAACTTCTCTTGCAGATACTCTTCAAGAGGCATTAGATGCATCTTATAAAAGTATTGATGAAATTCATTTTGAAAAAATGAACTATAGAAAAGATATTGGATTTGATTTAGTATAGAAGTGATTTTTATTTTATTTCAATTTACTAAAAAAATGCCCTTTTGCACCCATATTTCATAATTTTTGATTTCCGTAGCGCTTCTTTACAACCAAAAAAACGCCTTTAACTGAGTACAAATTGATTATTTTTCACTTACATCAAAAAAGGTTAAATTACTTCATCATAAAATCTACATTTCTTTTTTAGAAAGTGCGACAAAAAGATAGACTAACTCACATGAAAAAAATAATTGTTGCACCACTAAATTGGGGATTGGGTCATGCCAGTCGTTGTGTTCCAATAATTAAAGAACTTCAAAAAAACAATTTCATTCCAATAATTGCTAGTGATGGAAATGCGCTTACTTTTTTAAAAAAAGAGTTTCCGATACTAGAATATTTTGAACTTCCATCGTATGATATTTCTTATGGTAAAAATTTAAAATGGTCACTTCTACTAAAAACAATAACTATTATAAGAGCCGTTAAGAAAGAACAAGAAATTATTCAATCATATATTGATAACACTAAAAATGTAGCAGGAATTATCTCCGACAATAGATTTGGTTGTTATTCTAAACAGCTTCCTTCTGTCTATATGACGCATCAATTAAATGTTCTTTCAGGGTTTTTAACTCCTATTTCAAGTTATATTCATCAACAAATTATTAGAAAGTATGATGAATGTTGGATTCCTGACGAAGAAAACTCATTATTTTCTGGAAAATTATCGAAATCTTCAAAGAATTTACATCAAAAATATATAGGTGTTTTAAGTAGGTTTGAAAAACAAGAATTACCTCAAGAGATTGATGTTTTAATATTGTTGTCTGGCCCAGAACCTAATAGAACTCAATTAGAAGATAAGCTAAAGGAAATTTTTAAAACTTCTAACAAGAGGGTTTGTTTAATTCAAGGAAAAGTAGAAGAAACTCAAAAAATCACACAGTTACATCAACTCAAAATTGTTAATTTTATGTTGTCTGGTGAATTAGAGCATACCATAAATTCCTCAAAAATAATTATATGTAGAGCTGGGTATTCATCTATATTAGACCTTGTTTTACTTAACAAAGAAGCAATACTAATTCCTACAAAACATCAAAACGAACAAGAATATTTGGCAAAACACGTTCAAGAAAAAGGCGTATTTTCCTTTATAGAAGAAAAAGATATTGATAAAAAAATAGTAAATATTTCAATAAAACCCTCAGCTACTGGCTTTAAAAAACAAGAATTTAATACAGATTTATTTCGCCTTTTTTAAGGTGAAAGAAAATTCTGAACCTTCAGTAAAAGTACTCTTCAGAAGAATGGTTTCGTTATGCGCTTCAATAATATGTTTTACAATAGAAAGGCCAAGACCAGATCCACCTTGCTCTCTAGATCTGCTTTGGTCTACTCGGTAAAAGCGCTCAAATAACCGAGGAATATGTTCTTGTTTAATACCTTCACCATTATCTACTACTTTAATAATGAATTTATTTTCAGTATAAGATTCAATTCCAAGGGTTGTAATACCATTTATTTTCCCATACTTTACAGAGTTCACAATTAAATTAATTAAAACTTGCTCTATACGTTCTTTGTCTGCTTTTACAAAAACTGGAAATTCATAGATTTTATCAAATTGTAGCGTAATATTCCTTTTTTTTGATCTCATTTCAAGAAGATCAAAAACATTCTGAATTAGATCTATAATATTAAAAACTTCTATGTTCATGTTTAAACCTTCAGTTTCTAATTTTGCAATCATATCTAAGTCTTTAACTATTGCAACCAACCTTTCAACTCCTTTGTTGGCCCTGCCTAAATATTTATCTCTTATTAACTTATCATTTACAGCTCCTTCAATTAGTGTTAAAATATAACCCTGTACCGTAAATAAAGGAGTTTTTAATTCGTGAGCAACATTTCCTAAAAAGTCTTTTCTAAAAGAATCACGTTCTGTTAGATTTTTAATTTCAATTCTTTTACCCTGAACATATTCTTGTACACTTTTTGATAAAGCATCTATATCTGTGGTTGCATATTCTTTACTAAATTCATCTTCGTTTAGAATGGAAACCTCATCGTATATTTTCTTAATTCTATTGTAAATAAAACGTTTGGCTCTATATTGTGTTATAATAAAAGAAGTTACAAATACTAAGAGCATAAAAATTAACAGTCCAACCAATTCTTTTCCATCCTCAAAAAAGAAGAAAAGAATAGCAGCTATGAATCCTACAGAGATTGTCAAGTAAATAGAGGACCATAGAGTAAAGGAATATGTTTTTTTTAATTTCACAGCGAATCAATTTTATTTTTCTATTCCTTCCAGAACAAACTTATAACCAACCCCTTTTACAGTTTTAAAATAATCATCACCAATTTTTTCTCTTAATTTTCTGATGTGTACATCAATAGTTCTTCCACCAACAACAACTTCATTTCCCCAAACCCTGTCTAAAATAGTTTCTCTTTTAAAGACCTTTCCTGGCTTAGAGGTTAATAAAGAGAATAATTCAAATTCTTTTCTTGGCAAAAATATTTTTTTGTCACCCTTAAAAACCACATACTCGTCTCTATTAATGGTAATGTCACCCACTACAACAGTAGAATCTGCTTGATTTTCGGCTTTTAACCTTCGTAAAAGTGATTTTACTTTGCTGACTAAAACTTTTGGCTTAATAGGTTTTGTAATATAGTCATCTGCCCCTGCTTCAAAACCAGCAACCTGAGAGTAATCTTCATTCCTAGCTGTTAAAAAAGCAATTAAAGTATTTTCTAAACTTTTTATAGCTCTTATTTTTTCACAAGCCTCAATGCCATCCATTTCTGGCATCATAATATCTAGTAAAATTAAATTTGGTGTGATCTTTTTTGCTGATTTTAAAGCATCAACTCCATTGCTAGCTGTATAAACAAGATATCCTTCATTTTTTAAATTGTATCCTACAATTTCTAAAATATCTGGTTCGTCATCAACTAAAAGAATTTTAATATCACTGTTATTCATCTTTATATTATAAATAATGTTATATCAAAAGTAGCGAATCTAAACTAAAAATTAGTCACTTAACAATCATTTAACCCAGTAACATTCTGTTAACATTGCTATAACTGAATAGTAATGCATGAGTAACATTTACTTTACAAAACAACATCACTTTTGTGCCATAAAACAAATTCAAATAAGAATAAATGAAAAAAATTGTATGTATTGTTGCTTTCATCATTTGTCAATTAGTAATTGCACAAGATAAAGGGATTATTACTGGGACACTATTAGATAAAGAAATGAGTAATGAACCTTTGTCTTTTGCTAGTGTTATTATTAAAGAAACATCTATTGGAACAGAAACAGATTTAGATGGTAATTTTAGGTTGTCTGTTGCTCCAGGTTCTTATATAATAATGTTTGATTTTTTAGGATATAAAACCCTGGAAGTTCCTGTACTAGTAAAGTCTGGTGAAACAGTAATTATTAATAGAACGCTAGAAGCAGCCGAAGGTGTTGCTTTAGAAGAGGTGAAAATAAGGGCAAGTACTAGCAAACAAAAAGAAAGTGCCTTGTTGCTTGAACAAAGAAAGGCTACAACTATAAAAGAAAGTATAGGGTTAGAAAGATTAAGTAAAATAGGAGTTTCAAACGCAGCTTCTGCCACTACTAAAATATCTGGAGTTACAAGAAGTGAAGAATCTGGAGATATTTACATAAGAGGGTTAGGCGATCGATATTTATTTACAACAATGAATGGTCTTCCAATTCCGTCAGATGACGTTCAAAATAAAAATATTGATTTATCGTTATTTTCTACAAATTTATTAAATAGCATCAGTATAAGTAAAACCTATACCACTTCTAGTTATGCAGATCAATCTTCCGGGGTAGTAGATGTTGTTTCTAAAAAGTATTCTAAAAAAGGAGTTTCTATAGGAATCAATGGTGGTTTAAATACTGCTGTTTCTAGTTTAGAAGAAGGCTTTAAAAAAACCTTAATGAGTGATGATGTTAGTTTTGGCTTTCATAACAAAAAATACACGCTGTCAGATGCAATTATATACCAAGGATGGGATCCTTTAACAGCCAGCAACACAGCTAATTTTAATGGATCGTTTTCAGCAGCCTATAAATTTAAAATTTTAGACAAAGATTTTTCTATACTAGCAACTGCTTCTCATGGTCAGTCTTTTGAATATCAAGAAGGTTTTTTTAAAAGTTATAGAGCTAATATTCTAGATAATGAGTTTAGCACAGCATCTTTTAAAACCAACACCAATACAACAGGATATATTAGAGGAGATCTTAAACTAAATGACAATCACAAAATTTCTTATAATACCTTATTTGTTAATAAAGGAGTAGACAATGTTTATGAACAAGGAAGGGATGGAAACGGCTATGTATTTGATCAACAACCTCAAGAAGATGGTGCCTTTGTTAGAGACCAAAACTATAAGCAAACAACCATGTTTGTGAATCAGTTAATGGGAGAACATAAGTTCTCTGAAAAAAACAATCTTACATGGGCAGTAGGATATAATTTTGTGTTAGCAGAAGAACCAAACAGAATTAGAAATGAAGGAAATATTATAGATGATAATGGAACGTTTACCTATGCATTTGTTGGTGGTTTTCAGCAAAGAAAAACGAGTCAAAAGATTCAAGATGATGAAATGAACGGATATGTTGAAGATCAATTTTCTTTTGGTGAAATAGACCAAGACGAGAAGAGGCCTTTTAGAGTAAATATTGGGGTAAATTTTAGACAAAAGAAAAGAACATTTAAGTCACTTTTTGTTGGTGTTAGTTCTAGGGATTTTACAGTCTCTTCTGTAGATCAAATATCAAGTACTTTCATAGCTAGTAATTTTAACACAGCTTCTGGTCTACCAGAATTAATATTAAGAGAACAGCTTCCAGATCTATACAATGCAGATTTAACTGTAATGGCAGGCTATGCCAGTTTAGATTTTGGATTAAATAAAAAGTTTTCTGGAAATATAGGCCTTCGTTATGAATCAGATAAAGTAGACATTATCTGGGATGTTACAAACTTTGTAGGTAGAATAGGAACTATTACCAAAGAGTATCAAGAAATGTATCCAAGTCTTAATTTAAAATATGAAATCAATCAAAAAAGTTTCTTTCGTTTAGCGTCTAGTGTTACTCAAACACTTCCAGAATTTAAAGAAATAGCTCCATTTGAATACGTATCTCCAACAGGTAGAGTAATTAAAGGAAATCCAAATTTAGAAAGATCATCTGTTTTTAATATTGATACCAAATGGGAGTTTTTTCCAACAAGAGAGGAACTTTTTTCTGCAACAATATTTTATAAAAGTATTCAAGACCCTATCAACTTAACTCAAGCAAGAGGCTCGGCAGGAATTTTTCAATACGAAAATACAGGAGAAAAGGCATCTGTCTTAGGAATAGAATTAGAAGGTAGAATTAACCTTATAGAAAATGATGATGAAAAAAGTATTCTCTCTGCGAATGCTACTATTTCTAGAATGTGGTTTAGTCAAGACATCTTAGAGTTATATCAATACAACGGACAAACTGATACTGGTTTGCAAGGGGCATCAGATTTTATTGTAAACAGTTCATTAAGCTATAGAAGTAGGTCAGAAAAAGAATTTATAGTTTCTATCTCAGGAAACTATTCTTCAGACAAAATATACGCACTTGGAAGCCCTGAAGATTTTGTGAATAGCGCTACTTTATTTAATGATGAAATTATTGAAAAAGGATTTGTTTCGTTAGACCTTGTTGCTAGTAAAAAAATAAACGAAAAACTATCTTTAAGAATAATTGGTAAAAATCTATTAAACCCAAGAATAGATCAAACACAAGTTGTATCAATTTTTGACGCAAGTAATACTATTGTGAGCAAATCAAATAAAACTGTTCAATCTTATAAGAGAGGGAGCCTTTTTAATATTGGTTTTAGTTATAAATTCTAAGTAACTATTTGGTAACAATAACTGGTGATATTCAATTCATACATAATCTATATTTAATATTCTATTAATATAAATTAAAGGTTCATTATAGTTCTTTACAACAGAAATAAAACAATTAAAAAAGCAACAAAAAAATGAAAAATTTAAAAGTAAATTTAGTAAGTATTCTATTGTTAACTATTGCATTCACAAGTTGTGGTGACAACGAACCAATAGCAATTACACCTCCTTTAGATGCCGTATTAGAGAATTTAAATAATGGAATCATGGAAGGAACATTATCAGAAGATTATACTTTAGATCCATCAATACAGTATCGTCTTTCAGGGTCATTTATTATAGATGAGAGCGGTACATTAAACATTCCAGGAGGAACAACTATTTTAGCAGATGCTGGTGGAACAGAAGTCTATATTGCTGTTTTGCAAGGAGGCCTAATTAATATTAATGGAAACGCAGGAAGCCCAGTACTAATGTCTTCTGCTAATGGAGCACCAGGAGATTGGGGAGGGTTAACCTTATGCGGGAAGGCATCAACTACAGCAGGAATAGGTGCAACTGCAGAGGTTGGAGGTTTTGTTTATGGAGGAACAGATGATAACGATAGCTCTGGAATTATAAGATATCTTCAAATTATAGGCACAGGAGCGCAAATAAACCCAGAATCTCAATACAATGGTATTTCATTCTATTCAGTTGGTTCAGGTACTTTAGTAGACAATGTAGCTGTTATTAATGGATCAGATGATGGTGTTGAATTTTTTGGAGGAACTGTAGCAGTCTCTAACATGTATTTAGAAAATAATGATGATGATTCTATAGACTGGACAGAAGGATGGAGTGGATCTGTAACTAATGCATACATTTCACATACAATACCTGGTTTTTCTACCGTTTTTGAGGGAGACAAAGACAACGCAAATCCAACTTTTACAAACATTACTGCTATTTCTTCAGTAGGTGGTACAGGTTTACAATTCAAAAAAGAATCAGGAGGAACTATTACTGGACTTCATTTAGTAGGGTATGATGTAGATTTAGATTTAAAAGACAGTGGTGCATTGTCTAATGTTCAAATAGATGGTGCTACTGCAGATGCAACGTTGTATTCAGGAGAAACAAATAAGTATAAGTTAAATTCAGGAAAAAATGCAGCACCTTTAGAGATCTCTAAATGGTCTTGGATAACTCCAAGTTTTTAACTACCTAAATACTTCCCAAAACATATCCGAAAAAGTAGGCTTTATTAGCCTACTTTTTATGTTTTATTGTTATTAAATGTTTGTCTACAATAACATTAATTTTTAGTAAATTCACTAAAATTTATGTTATGAATCTAAAAATAAAAATGAGCAATGTCTTATTCTTAGACATTGAAACAGTACCTCAAAAAGAATCTTGGACAGAAGTGTCAGAAATAACACAAGAATTATTTGCAAAGAAAACAGCCTACCAACGCAAAGAAGATATTACTGCTAAAGAATTTTATGAGCGTGCAGGAATCTGGGCAGAATTTGGAAAAATTATCTGTATTTCTGTTGCGTATTTTACTAGTAATAAACAAGAAAGAAATTTACGTGTTACATCTTTTAGTGGAGACGATGAAAAGCAGTTATTAATAGATTTTAAAAAACTCTTAGACACTCATTTTAATAAAACCTATCACGTATTGTGTGCACATAATGGAAAAGAGTTTGACTTCCCTTATATAGCAAGAAGAATGATTATACATCAAATAGAATTACCATCTAAACTAAATTTATTTGGTAAAAAACCATGGGAGGTACCTCATATAGATACCATGGAGCTTTGGAAGTTTGGAGATTATAAACATTACAGCTCTTTGCAATTATTAACTACAATTTTAGGAATCTCTTCTCCCAAAGATGATATCGATGGAAGTGAGGTTGCTAAGGTATATTATAAAGAAAAAAATCTAGGAAGGATTGTAAAGTATTGTGAAAAAGACACCATAGCTGTTGCACAATTATTGATGCGTTTTAATAATGAAAAGCTAGTAGAAGAACATGAAATAATAAACGTTTAGCCTTCTAATTTTAAAGAAATTTCAAACCATCTTTCTTCTTTTTCTTCTAGTGAAGAAATAACTTTATGAAGTTCTTCAGATTTTTCTTTTACTTGCTCTTGTGAAATCCCTTCTTGCATAAAAGAAGCTTCAATAGATTTCTTTTTGCGACCTAATCGTTCTATGTCTTTTTCTAGGGAACCAAATTCTCTTTTTTCTTCAAACGATAATTTCACTTTAGAGGGAGTAATCACAGCTTGTTTTTTTTCAACTTTCACAACTTTTTCTTTAGGCTTAGAGTCTTCGTAAGTTCTGTAATCTGAGTAATTTCCTGGAAAATTTTCAACAACTCCATCGCCTCTAAAAACAAATAGTGAATCTACAATTTTGTCCATAAAATACCTGTCATGAGATACTACAATTAGGTTCCCTGGAAAGTCTAACAAGAAACTTTCTAACACATTTAAGGTAATTACATCCAAATCATTGGTTGGTTCATCAAGAATTAAAAAGTTAGGATTCTGTATTAAGACAGTGCAGAGGTACAATCGTTTTTGCTCTCCTCCACTTAATTTTTCAACAAAATCATATTGCTTTTTTTTATCAAAAAGGAAACGTTCTAATAGCTGAGAAGCAGAAATACGTCGTCCTTTTGTTAAAGGAATTTCTTCTCCAAATTCTTTAATAACTTCAATTACTTTTTGTCCTTCTTTTACAACAATTCCTTTTTGAGTATAGTATCCAAATTTTACAGTTTCACCAACTACTACTTTACCTCCATCAATAGGTTCTCTGTCTGTAAGTATGTTTAAAAAAGACGATTTACCCGTCCCATTTTTTCCGATAACACCAATACGTTCTCCTTTTTGAAATACATATTCAAAGCCATCAAGAATTTTTAAATCGCCAAAAGATTTTTTTAGTTTGTGAAGCTCTACAATTTTACTTCCTAAACGTTCCATGTTTATTTCTAACTGAACGGTATGATCTTGTCTTCTTTTATGGGCTTTTTCTTTGATTTCAGAAAAATCATCAATTCTAGATTTAGATTTTGTTGTTCTCGCTTTTGGTTGTCTGCGCATCCAATCTAGTTCTTTCTTAAATAGATTTTTTGCCTTATTTGTAGTGGTAGCCTCCTGTGTAATTCTTTCTTCTTTCTTTTCTAAATAATAAGAATAGTTTCCTTTGTATTTATGAAGCTCACCATGATCTAATTCTATAATTTCGTTACAAACTCTTTCTAGAAAATAACGATCATGAGTCACCATAAATAAGGTTATTTTTTCCTTTTTAAAGTACTCTTCTAACCATTCTATCATTTCTAAATCTAAATGATTTGTTGGTTCATCTAAAATGATTAAATCTGGCTTATTAATTAATAAAATAGCTAAACTTAATCTTTTTTTCTGACCTCCTGAAAGCTTGCCTACTTTCATAGACAAATCGGTTAATTTTAATTTTGATAGCACTAATTTATATTGAGTCTCAAAATCCCAAGCATTGTGTTGATCCATTAGATCAAAAGCCTTTTGATAGTTGTCAGAATCTTCTGGGTTTTCTAATGCTTTTTCGTATTGTTTTATAATAGGTAAAACTCTATTCTCAGTAGCAAAAATAGTTTGCTCAACAGAAAGGCTATCATCAAAAATTTGATTTTGTGATAGGTACGCAATTTGAATATCTTTTCGTTGAATAACCTGTCCTTCATCAGGGGTATCTAATCCTGCAATAATATTTAGTATGGAGGTTTTTCCTGTTCCATTTTTTGCTACAAAAGCAACCTTTTGGTTTTTATTGATTCCAAATGAAAGATTACTAAATAATGTTCTATCTCCATAAGATTTAGAGATGTTTTCTACTGAAATATAATTCACAAAAATAAATTTAGACAAAGGAACTAAAAAAACCTGATTAGAACACCTAGCTTCTCATTTAATTATAAATATTGAACGTGTTCTAGAAATGCTCCAATTAAAATAAATTTTACAAAAAATAAAGACCTAGAAAAAATAACTTTCTAGGTCTTCTGATATATTAACTAAGGTTAGGGGATTGCCTTAAGTTAATAAACTTAAAATTGTTATTATTTGCAGATCGTATACGGGGGATTACAATTTCTAACAAAAAGAACATTGATTAAGAGTTAATACAAAGAATAGTAACACTGTAAAAATAGTTACTTAACTTTAACACCACAATACCTTGAATTAGTGAAATTTTTAGTTCCCTAGAAAAGGGTACTAATTTTTTTTTATGTTTAATATATAGCCTCATGAATTCAAATTCAATATGTAATTTTCATACACAAGAATAGATGTTTTATCAATTTTCATTAACCAAATACCCTATCTATGATAGTATATTCATCATTTATTTTTTATACATTTAGTAGTACCCATAAATAGGGATGTATCTACTTAGAAAAGTGGATTTAAAAAAAATATTTTATAATGATTTTAAAAGTAAACAACCTTACTGTAAAATTCTTATCTAACAAACAAGAAAATGATGTTGTTAGAAAAATTTCTTTTCAGCTAGATAAAAATAAAATTTTAGGCATAGTTGGTGAATCTGGTAGTGGTAAATCTGTTACTGCTTTAGCTATTCTTGGTTTGTTATCTGAAAACGCCATTCTAGAAGGAGAGATTTTTTTTAAAGAAAAAAATCTTATTAAAAGATCTGACAAAGATTTTCAAAGTATAAGAGGAAGAAAAATAGGAATGATTTTTCAAGAACCAATGAGTTCTCTTAATCCAACATTAACTTGCGGAAAACAAGTTTATGAAGTTTTAAAACAACATACAGATTTAAATAAAAAAGAAATTTATGAAGAAGTTATTGCTCTTTTTGAAAAAGTAAAACTACCCAATTCTGATAGGATTTTTAATTCATACCCACATCAAATAAGTGGTGGTCAAAAGCAACGAGTAATGATAGCGATGGCTATAGCTTGTAAACCAGACATCTTAATAGCTGATGAACCTACAACAGCATTAGATGTGACGGTGCAAAAAGAAATAATACTTCTTTTAAAAGAATTGCAGGAGCAAAATGACATGAGCATTCTATTTATATCTCATGATTTGCCATTAGTTTCAGAAATTGCTGATGATGTGATTGTTGTTTATAAAGGAGAAATTATTGAAAAAGGAACTACTAAGGATATCTTTTATCACCCAAAGAATGAATATACTAAAGGACTTATTAATTCTAAACCAAGTCTTAATCAAAGGTTAAAAAAACTACCAACTGTTAATGATTTTATGAATCACGAGGCTGTATCTGAAATTTACTCTACAAGAGAAAGAGAAAAGTTTCATCAAAAAATATATGCCTCAAAACCATTATTAGAAATAGTTGCTTTAAAAAAATATTTTGAAACAATTGGCGGTTTTTATAAAAAACCACCAATTAAAGCAATAGATAATGTGTCTTTTAAATTATATGAAGGAGAAACATTAGGGTTAGTTGGTGAGTCTGGTTGTGGAAAAACCACTTTAGGAAGATCCATTTTACATTTAGAAGAAATTACATCTGGAAAAATATTTTATAAAGGGAAAGATATTACACATCTTTCTACATTAGAGTTAAGAAAATTGAGAAAGGAAATTCAAATTATTTTTCAAGACCCATTTTCTTCATTAAACCCTAGAATATCTGTTGGGAATTCAATTCTAGAACCAATGACTGTTCATAAGATATTATCTTCTTATAATGAACGTAAATTATATGTTCTAGACTTATTAAAAAAAGTTGGTTTAGAGGAGGATAACTTCAATAGGTACCCTCATGAATTTTCTGGAGGACAAAGACAAAGAATAGGCATTGCTAGAGCAATTGCGTTAAAACCAAAATTGATTATTTGTGATGAATCTGTTTCTGCACTAGATGTTTCTGTTCAAGCACAAGTTCTTAATCTGTTAAATGAATTAAAAAAAGTGTTTAATTTCTCATATATTTTTATATCACATGATTTAGCTGTTGTTAAATATATGTCGGATCAATTAATTGTTATGAATCAAGGAAAAATTGAAGAAATTAATGATGCAGATGAAATATACAGAGCACCAAAATCTAGGTATACAAAGAATTTAATTGCCGCAATTCCCAAAGGGATTTAGATTCTTATCCTTTTAAAAATTGCTCAATAAATGGTATATTGCAGTACCTAAAAAACACAAAAAAAAGATGAAAATTATAGTCCCCATGGCCGGTATTGGATCTCGTTTAAGACCCCATACTTTAACAATTCCAAAACCCTTAACAGTTATTGCTGGCAAACCTATAGTACAAAGATTAGTAGAAGATATAACCTCTGTAGTTAATCAACCTATTGATGAAATAGCTTTTATAATTGGCCCATCAGCAAAAGGATTTCCTGCTAATACTAAAGATAAGTTATTAAAAATAGCAAAAGAATTAGGAGCTAAAGGCTCTGTATATGTTCAAGAAGAGGCTTTGGGTACTGCTCATGCAATTTTTTGTGCAAAAGATTCTTTAACAGGTCCTTGTGTGGTTGCCTTTGCAGACACGCTTTTTAAAGCAGACTTCACTCTAAATTCCGAGGCAGATGGTGCTATTTGGGTGAAACAAGTAGAAGATCCTAGCGCCTTTGGTGTTGTAAAATTAAACGATGGTTATATTACTGATTTTGTTGAAAAACCAACAGAGTTTGTATCTGATTTAGCAATTATAGGAATCTATTATTTTAAGGATGGTGATAAACTATCTAAAGAAATAAACTATTTGATAGAAAATGATATTAGACCTTCAGGGGAGTTTCAATTAACTGAGGTGCTAGAAACATTAAAAAAAGAAGGAGCTAAATTTTTGCCTGGAAAAGTTGATGTTTGGATGGATTGTGGCAAGAAAGATCCAACAGTAGACACCAATAAAAAAATATTAGGTTTTGAGTATGATAATAAGAATAACTTAGTGGCTGATTCTGTGGTGCTAGAAAATTCTAAAATTATACAGCCTTGTTATATAGGAGAAAATGTGATTTTAAAAAATACGACAATAGGGCCTTATGTTTCTATTGGAGAAAACAGTTTGGTAGAAGACTCTAAAATCTCAAATTCCTTAATTCAAAACAGTGTTACCATCTTAAATGCAAGTTTAGAAAATGCAATGATTGGAAATCATGCAACTTATAATGGCAATTTTACCTCTGTAAGTATTGGCGATTATTCTGAGCTGACATAAAATAAATAGAAATGATTAAAAGGATTGTACTTAGTATCTTTCTTGGGCTGTTGTTCCATCCTTTTTACTCTTTTTCACAAGACAGTATTGCTATTGCTGAAGACATAGAAGAAAAAAAACTATTACAATTTCAAGAATATTTTTTTAAAGCACTTTCAGATAAATCTATAAATAATTATCAAAAATCTATAGAGAATTTAGAGGCATGTAATGAAATCTTACCCAAGAATAAATCAGTTTACTTTGAGTTGTCTAAGAATTATTTGTTGCTAAATAAAACAAGAGAAGCAACACAATATATCAACAAAGCATTACTTTTAGAGCCAACGAATACCTGGATGTTGTTACATTTAGTAGCCATTCAAAAAAAAGATAGAAATTATCAAAAGGCAATAAAGACTCAATTAACAATTGTTCAGCACAAGTCTAAACAGCGTTCTGAATTAATTTTGTTATACTATTTAAATAGTGAATATGCGAAAGCGTTGTCTTTGATCTATATTATTGAAAAAGAAAAGGGCTTATCCACAAGATTTAAACAGTTAAAAGATACGATAGAACTCAGAAATAAACCCCTAGCCCTGAAAGTAAGTAAGGATAGTTTAGCTCAATTAATTACTGATTATAAAGCCAATAAACCTTCTTTTTCTAAGTTAAAAAAAATATTAATTTTAGCATTTAATGAAAATACTGAAATGTTTTATAATTATAGTAGCTTAGCAGTTGATCTTTTCCCAGCCCAACCATTTGCGTATCTTTCTAGAGGAAAGGCATTACAACTTCAAAAAAAGCATCAAGAAGCTATTGATATTTTAGAAATAGGCATAGATTTTGTAATAGAAAATTCATTGCTAGAAGCTCAGTTTTATACTACTTTAGTAAAAGCATATACTAGCATAAATAATCCTAGAAAAGTATTAGAATATAAAGTAAAACTTAAAAACCACAAAATCTAATATGAGAATAATAAGCTGCTTATTTCTTTTTTTAATAGTATTTGGTTCTTGTAAAAGTAAAAAAAATCTTGTCAGATCTAATTCTGAAGCAATCAAAAGTATATCGGCTAAAAAAATTATTAAAAAGCATACTGCAACTTCTTTTGATGCTAAAACACTAGAAGCTAAGTTAAAAATTGGCTACATAGATGCTAGAAATGGAAAAAAAAATAGGGTAGCTTTTACAGTTAACCTACGTATGCAAAAAGATTCTATAATCTGGATGAAAGGATCTAAAATTATTAGTGCTTTTAGAGTTAAAATAACCCCATTAACTTTTAGTTATTATTCGCTTATTGATAAAAAATATTTTGAGGGAGATTTCTCGCTTTTAGAAAAAATGTTAGGAACTAAAATCACCTACAAACAGATTCAAAATTTATTACTTGGAGAAAGTATTTTAGATTTAAAAAAACAAAAATATCTATCAGAAGTAGCTGGCAATCTTCATAAGTTAACCCCAAAGGATCAGCATCAATTGTATCGTATTTTCTTTTTCTTCGACCCCAATAACTACAGGTTAAAAAAACAACTGTTAAAGACTTACAAAGAAAATAAAATAGTACAAATAGACTATAACAGTTATAGTTTATTAGAGAAGCAATTAGTGCCTAAAAAAATTGTAATAAATGCTTCGCAAGCAGAGAATTATACCAAGATAACTATTGATTTTAAATCAGTAACTTTAAACAAACAAATTAGTACTCCTTATAAAATACCATCTAGCTACAAACCCATTATACTTTAATGCTTAAAAAGTACCAATACATATCTTTTTCAGTCCTTCTCTTTCTAACGATATCTTTAGCTGCACAAAAACAATCTCGAAAGCAGTTAGAGCAAGATCGAAATAGAATAAAAAAAGAAATTACAATGGTAAATAAATTACTTTTTGATGCAAAAAAAAGTGAAAAAAACGCTCTTGAAGATCTAAAAGATTTAAATCAAAAAATTACTGTCAGAGAAAAATATATTTCAACCATAAATTTAGAGGTGCAATCATTAACTAATGAAATAGTTATTTATGAAAAAAATATTCATCAATTAGGCAAAAAATTAATTAGGCTAAAAAAAGAGTATGCCGCAATGATTTACAAATCATACAAAAGTAAATCTCAGCAAAGCAGTACCTTGTTTTTGTTTTCTTCGAAAAGTTTTTATCAAGCCTATAAAAGAGTAAAGTATATGAAACAGTATGCTTCTTTTAGAAAAAAACAAGGAGAAGAAGTACATCTATTAACCAATGATTTTTTGCGATTAAAGGATTCACTGTTGTTTCAAAAGCAATTAAAAGACACCTTATTGTTTAATGAAGAAGAGCAAAAAATAAAAATTGAAGAGGAAAAAATAGATCAACAGAAATTAATTTCTGAGATCATAAATCAAGAAAAAAAATATAAAAAAGAGCTTCGAAAAAAACAACAAGAAGAAAAGAAAATATCGCAAAGAATAGATAAGATAATTAAAGAAGCCATTGCAAAATCTAATGCAACAAAAGGAGCTAAAACTTCTAAAGGTTTTTTACTAACTCCTGGAGCTAAAGCTTTAGCTGTTAGATTTGAGCAAAACAAAGGCAAGCTTCCTTGGCCTGTAGAAAGTGGACTTATTACAAGGAGATTTGGTAAACAACCACACCCGGTCTATTCTGGAAACTATATTAACAGTACCGGAATTCATATTGCAACCAAAAAAGGATCTAATGCAGAAGCTATTTTTAACGGTGAAGTTTTAGCCATACAAACTCAATCTGAAGGAAAAAAATCTGTTTTAATTAGACACGGAAACTATATTTCTATTTATAATAATTTAGAAAGTGTATATGTTAGTGATGGAGAAAAAGTAAAAACTGGACAGCCATTAGGGAAGATTTTTACAGATAGAATTACCGGAAAAACGAAGTTAATTTTTGTATTATCAAAAAATACAACTAGATTAAACCCTACTAGTTGGATTTTAAGAAATTAATTAGCGCATTACTTTTTTCATAATATTTTTACCAGTCATTGCGGCACTTGTTATTACCCCAGAAAACAATGCTGCAGCAACACCTGCAGTAACAATATCTTGGCCAGTTAGATATAGGTTTTTAATAGGAGTTTTTGGTTTTAGAAATTCTTGACGAAACCTTTTTGGGCTATGATCTAAGCCATAGATCTCACCTTTATCATAGTTTATAAAGTGTTTCGTAGTTAATGGCGTAGAAAGTTCATAGTGAGCTATCTTACCCTTGGCTTGAGGGATTCTTTTGTACAGAACTTCTAATAGCCTTTGTGTTATTTTTTCTTTTAATTCGGTATAGTCTTCTCCTCGCTTCATCCATTTACTGCCATCCCAAGATTCAAAAAATTCATATGGTACTAATGTAATAATATCTATGGTGCTTTTCCCAGGATACCTTTTATTCCAATCTGGATCTTTTGCAGACGGAAATGAAATATAAACTACTGGAAATTCTTCTTCAATATTGGCTAAATATCGGTCAACAGAAGCATCATGATCTAGATCACTAGGGTAAATCCAGTAATTTGTTTTTGGAAGTTGTAACTCCTCAGGTGAACCCTCTAATCCTAGGTATAAACATGCATGAGAAACAGAACGATTTACCTTTTGTAGTTGATTGTTAAGTTTGTATTTCTCAGCAATAGTAGTAGGAATAAGTCTGTTATATGTAGTCATAATTCCAGCTCCACTAATAATTTTTTTTGCAGAGAAAATTTTTCCATCTTTCATTTTTACTCCAGTTGCAGTGTGGTTAGAAATAATTATTTCTTCAACATCTGCACTAATTAAAATAGTACCACCAGCTTTTTCAATAACGGTATCTATTGTTTTGGCAATTTGAGAAGAACCACCAACAGGAAAACTTCCTCCCTCAAAATAATGCCTTGCTACTGCTGCATGCATCACAAAACTGCTCTTTTTAGGTGCTAATCCATAATCTCCATATTGGCCAGTTAACACCTTAATAAGCTCTTCATTATGTGTAATAGTCCTTAGAACCTCATAGGTAGTTTTATCAGAAAACTCATAAAAAGGAGCTCTCATTTTTTTACCAATAAAGAAATTTATTATGGAAGGTAAAGCCTTATTAATGTAAAATTTTTGACTTGTTTTTATTGCTTTAAAAACAAGTGCTACATAGGAGTCAATAGCTTCTTTTTCATTTGGAAAATAAGCAGTAAGTTGGTCTTTGAAATTTTGTGTTCCTTTTACAAAATCATACTCCTTATCTCCAATAATAATTTTATCATAAACATCTCCCATATCTGCCCATTTTAATTGGGCATCTGAAATGTAATCAAATAATTTTCTTATCACAGAAGTTGGTCTTTGAACCTCACCTATATAATGAATGCCAACATCCCACTCAAACCCTTTTCGTTTAAAAACATGTGTAAAACCCCCAGCTGTGTAGTGGCGTTCTAATACTAAAACTTTTTGACCTTCTTTAGCAAGTATTGCTGCAGTAGTTAAGCTACCCATTCCAGAACCAATAATAATGGTGTCATACTTATTTGCTAATGCAGGGTTTTTCTTATAGGATTGAATCATTGATGATGTGATAGTTTAGAAATTAACAATTGTTTGGTAACAGAACTTAGATACTAAAAACACTCAGTAATTAAAGATGGTTTTTAAGTAGCATTAGTTTACAAATAATGCCTTTAATTCGGTTGCATCATTTGGTTGCATTTTTCCAGCTAAAACCAAACTTAATTGTTTTCTCCTTAAGGCGCCATTAAAACGTTCTTTTTCTAATGGTGTTTCTGGAGTTATTTGAGCAATTTCAACAGGCTTTCCAGTTTCATCTACGGCAACAAAAGTATAAATACCTTCATTTACTTTTGTTTTAGAGCCAGATTGTCTATCCTCGATCCAAACATCTACATATATTTCCATAGATGATTTAAAAGCTCTAGAAACTTTAGCTTCAATAGTAACTACACTTCCTACAGGAACTGATTTTGTGAAAACTACATGGTTTACAGACGCAGTTACTACGATTCTTCTAGAATGACGACGAGCAGCGATACTGCAAGCTCTATCCATTCTTGCCAATAATTCACCACCAAAAAGATTGTCAAGATAATTTGTTTCTCCTGGTAAGACAAGATCTGTTAGAATTGTTAACGATTCACTAGGTGTTTTTGGTGTCATCTGTAATTTTTTACAAAGATAGACAATCACAAAGATTGATGATAAGTTAGTGAAGAAAAGAGATATAAATTACTCGAATTTTTTAACTAACAACCAAGCATCTTTAGAATCAATTTTTCTAATATCAGCAAGGCTTTGGAATGCATCTGATTTTTTATAAAAAGAAGTATAGGCAACTTGTGTTAACCCCCACTTATTGGTTCCTAAAATAACAGCATTAAACCCCTTTGCTTTTAGTTGATTAACTTTTTTATGTGCATTTTCTACAAATTGAAATGCACCAGCAATGACATGAAAAGGCCTCGGAAGTTCTTTGTTTACGTTTAATTCTATAGTAGCTAGAGGGTTTTCTATAACAAATGTTGCAGATTGAATCTTTTCCTCTAATTGTTTTTGATCTTGGGCAAAGTTTAATTGTTCTTGCTTGTTTTCATACCCTGTCCATCCCACATAAGCAAGCGATAATAAAACTGCTACAGTAGCAGCATATTTTAAAAATACAGGAACTTTTCTATGGGTATCTTTAACGAGAACAAGTGGAATTACTTTTTTGTGAACCCTTTCAATAACAGAAGATTCAAGGGGAGTTAATCCAAATGAAGATCTTAAATAGTTAACCTTGTTGTTTGGACTAAAAACTAATTGATTTTTTTCATTTAATGAAAATGAGCCAATATTGTTAATTTGTAGAGGAGCTGTCTTAATTGTTGCGTTCCAAACAGCAACAATATCTTCTATTTTAGAAGTTGCTTGATCAAAAGAAATATTTTCTAACGAAGCTATATAATTGGCTAATAATCCATCATTATGAGTAAGGTTCACATTAAAACCTACTTGTTTTGTTGGCGGAAAAAAATTGTGAGAATCTTTATGAATTTGGGTACTTATCTTGTTTGTTACAAAACCTCCAAAATGAGGTACAATAACACAATCGTATCTGTACAATAAATCTTTTATGTAGTTTGCTATAGCCATCTTAACAAAGATAAATAATTAAATAAAAGATGTGTTAAAAGTATCAAATAATTATCAACAATATATTTGTATATTGAAAGTAAAAAAATTGTATTGTGAAAGAAGAAGAAATCCTAGCACTTTTGCGTTTGCAAAAGACTCCATCTATAGGCGACATTCTAGCAAAAAAACTCATTGCTACTGTAGGTTCTGCCGCCGATGTTTTTAAAGAGAAGAACTACATACTTCAAAAAATTAATGGAATTGGTAGCTATGCTATTCAAAACTTATTAGATGAGTCTAATCAGCAACTTGCTGAAAAGGAATTTCAATATATCAAGAAACATAAGATTGAATATTCATATTTTCTAGATAAAGACTACCCACTAAATTTACAACATTGTATAGATGCCCCAATTTTGTTTTTTAAAGACGGAACTATTGATTTTTCAAACGAAAAAATTATTTCTATTGTCGGCACTAGAACAATGACAAATTATGGTCGTAGTTTCTGTGAAAAACTCATAGATGAGTTAGCTGTTTATCATCCTATTATTGTAAGTGGATTTGCTTATGGAGTAGACATATGCGCCCACAAGGCTGCCATGAAGAACAACCTACAAACAATTGCAGTTTTGGCTCATGGCTTAGAACAAATATATCCAAAAGTTCATAAAAAATATATCCATAAAGTTAATCAGCATGGAGGTTTCATTACAGAATTTTTTCATAATGAAGCTCCTCACCGCGAAAATTTCTTGAGAAGGAATAGGATTGTGGCCGGAATATCTAAGGCAACAATTGTTGTAGAATCTGCATCAAAAGGAGGTTCTTTAGTTACAGCCGATATTGCAAATTCATACGATAGAGATGTGTTTGCGGTTCCGGGAAGAATTAATGATATAATGAGTGAAGGCTGCAATGATTTAATTTATAGAAATAAAGCTCATTTACTACAATCTTCAGAAGATATTGTAAAAATGCTTAATTGGGATATTTCAAAGACTACCGTCTCTAAACAAACAAGATTATTTGTAGAGTTGACCGATATAGAACAAAAAATAGTTGATTTTTTACAACAAAAAGAACAGGAGCTATTAGATGTTATTGCCCTAGAAACTCATATTCCAGTTTATCAATTGGCAACCATCTTATTGCAGTTAGAGTTGAAAAATGTGGTGAAACCTCTACCAGGAAAGATGTTTAAATTGAGTTGAATAAAAAGATTATATAGTACATTTGATTCTAATCTTAGAATAGATGGCGGTAGAAAAAAAATTAATGTCTAAAAAAAAACCAACATTTCCTGTAAATGAAATGTTAGATAGATATTTAAAAAAATACAATAGAAATGTAAAGATTTCTATTCTTTATGACGATTTATTACGCTTTCAAGGCTCTGTTACTGTTTATGATAAAAATGAAGAAGATACGCTGTGGATAAGAACTTATTATTCTGAGTATGATAGAGAAGAAATTGATACTAGTTTAAAAAAAATATACACCATATTACATTCAGATGGAAGTGATGAAACCATTCCTTTTTTAAATGTAGATGCCATTGATTACTGTACGTTTGGTAATTCAAAACCTTTTCGGGTAAAAATTAGAAATATTATAAATGATAATTACACCTATTTCTACGTTAAAAAAGCAGATGCTTCAAGAATTTATGGCTTAGAATTAGAACATATTTTGTCTCCTCATACTATGAATTTTTTAGTACACAAAGACACCTTAATTGAAGAACATATTTCAGGAATTCCAGGAGATGATTTTATTAAAGATTTTTTACCAAAATGTACAGAATCAGAAAAATCTCAAATAGCAAAAGAATTTGTAAAATTTAAAGAACGTTGTCTGGTTCGCCTACTTGGAGATATGCGTTCCTATAATTATGTAATTATTCCAACGCATGATTTTGATCAAATTATTTATAAAATTAGAGCGATTGATTTTGATCAACAATCTTTTGAAGGAAATTTAAAAGTATACAATTTACAATTTTTGAAAGAAAATTTCAAAATTGTAGACATGGTAAATAGAAAATTAGACAATAATTCTATTAATCAGTATAAGTTAGAAGAGCGTTCTTTTATGGCAAAGAGAATGATTACATCTCCAAGAAGAGCTGCTCGATTAATTAAATGCATGAAAAATGACACGATTTCTTTCCCTAATAATGTGCAGCTTTTAAAAAAGCATTTAATTAAATATGTTGGAGATGTTAAGTTTAAAGAGTGCAATAATATGGGTGAGATTTTGGAAACAATCTTAGTCTTTGTAAAACGTAATTACCAAGATGTACTGACTAAATAATTAGCTTATTTTTTTAGACCTTATTGTCTCAATAAACACGGTTGAAATAATTAGTAATCCTCCCCAAATAGTGTTTTTGCTTGGAATTTCATCAACAACTACAATAGCTATTATAATTCCAAAAACAGGTTGAATGCTACTTATAATTGTAGCGGTAGATGCTGAAAAAAACTTCAAAGAATGAACCATTAAACTATGTCCAACGGCCGTAGTTACTAGAGCTAGTAAGAGAAGGTATGGAAATTGAGATTGAAAACCAGAGATATCCATAAAAAACAATACAGGAAAGAGTACTATTGTAATTACTGAGGTTTGATAAAACATAAGCATGCTTCCGTGATAATGCTTCACATGTTGTTTTAAAATTAAGATTCTAATTGAATAACATACAGCAGAAAACAACCCAAATAGAATACCTTTTACATCAGAACTTTCTATGTTAAATTCAGGCGCTAAAATAGATACTCCAATAAGTACCAAAAGACCTAAAACAAGGTGTACTGGATTAAATTTAGATTTCAAAAAAAGAGGTTCTAGTAGTGCGGTTATTACTGGAAATGTAAACAAAGAAAGCATTCCTAAAGCTACATTCGATAATTTTAATGCATAAAAATAAGTTACCCAATGAGCAGCCATAAAAAGTGAGCTGATGATCAAAGGGATATGCGTTTTTAGATGAATAACGTTTAGATTTATTTTCTTGTATTTACAAAAAGCACACAAAAAAATCATCGCAAAAGCAGACCGAAACCAAATAATTACTTCAGATGGCATTGCTATGTATTTGCCCAAAACGCCAGAAGTACTAATAAATAATGTTGCTAAAATTAAGCTTGAAAGGTTTTTAAGGTAATTATTCTCCATTTTATTAAAATTTAACCCTTTAAACTTTTTACTTGTTAAGAAATATCTGCTACTTTTTTCAATCTTTCTAAGGCTGTTTCTACAGAATTTATTTTGATAAAAGTAATCAATAATCTCAAACCACTTTTGGTTTGTTTTTCTTTCATCACAGAAGTAGTTGGGTTCTGTTGGATATATTTTAATATGTTAGTAAACGCTTCTGTTTGATAAAAAGCACTCTGCTGATCAGCTATAAAATAACCAATCATTCTTTTTTGTTTTAAAACCACCTTCTCTAGGCCTAATTTTTTTGCAAACCATTTTAAACGAACACTATCTAATAAATCGATGGCTTGAATGGGTAATTCACCAAAACGATCAACTAATCGTTGTTCATATTGTTGTATTTCTTCGTCAGTTTCAAGAGTAGATAATTCATTGTAAAGATTTAGACGTTCTGTAATTGAATTGATGTAATTGTCTGGAAATAAAATCTCAAAATCTGTATCTATTTGAACTTCTTTTATAAACTCTTTTGGTTTGGTTTCTTCAGAATTATAAAGATCTTTAAATTCGTTCTCCTTCAATTCTTCAATGGCTTCACTTAATATTTTTTGATAAGTATCAAAGCCAATATCATTAATAAAACCACTTTGCTCACCACCCAATAAATCTCCAGCTCCTCTAATTTCTAAATCTTTCATGGCTATATTTATACCGCTTCCTAAATCAGAAAACAGCTCTAAAGCTTCAATTCTTTTTCTGGCATCATCAGTCATCATATGGTAAGGAGGTGTAATGAAATAACAAAAAGCTTTTTTATTAGATCTTCCAACCCTTCCTCTCATTTGATGTAAATCAGACAAACCAAAATTATTAGCATTGTTAATAAAAATGGTATTTGCATTAGTTACATCTAAACCACTTTCTACGATTGTGGTAGAAACCAATACATCAAATTCATTATTCATAAATCCAAACATTAAACTCTCCAATTTTTTACCCTCCATTTGTCCATGACCAATTCTAATGCTAGCATTTGGCACCAAGCGCTGTAATAGACCAGCCACTTCTTTTATATTTTCAATTCTATTATGAATAAAAAAGACTTGCCCACCTCTAGAAATCTCATAACTAATTGCATCACGAATCATTTCTTCGCTAAAGCGAATCACCTGGGTATCTATTGGATGGCGGTTGGGAGGAGGTGTTGTAATTACTGATAAGTCACGTGCAGCCATTAAGCTAAACTGTAATGTTCTAGGAATAGGAGTAGCCGTTAAGGTAAGGGTATCTACATTTTCCTTTATTGTTTTTAATTTATCTTTTACAGCGACTCCAAATTTTTGTTCTTCATCTATCACAAGCAATCCTAAATCTTTAAATTTAATTTTTTTATTGGTTAGTTGGTGTGTGCCAATAATAATATCTACACTTCCGTCATTAATGCCCTCTATGGCTTCATTTCTTTGTTTGGTAGTTCTAAAACGATTCAAATAATCTATCTTAACAGGGAAATTTTCTAGTCGTTTGGTAAATGTTTTATAATGTTGAAATGCTAAAATGGTAGTTGGAACCAGAATAGCTACTTGCTTTCCGTTGTCAACAGCTTTAAAGGCAGCTCTAATGGCAATTTCTGTTTTTCCAAAACCAACATCTCCACAAACCAATCTATCCATGGGTTGTTCTTTTTCCATGTCTGCCTTTACATCTTGTGTAGCTGTAAATTGATCTGGAGTATCTTCATAAATAAAACTTGCTTCAAGTTCATGTTGTATATGAGTGTCTGGTCCAAAAGCTACTCCTTTTTGCATTCTTCTTTTTGCATATAATTTGATTAAATTATAAGCGATTTCCTTAACACGTTTTTTAGTTTTTTGTTTTATTTTCTTCCAGGCACCAGAGCCTAATTTATATATTTTTGGAGCTTTTCCATCTTTTCCGCTAAATTTAGAAATCTTATGCAACGAGTGAATACTTACATATAAAATATCACGATCACCATAGATTAATTTAATAGCTTCTTGCTTTTTACCTTCTACATCAATTTTTTGTAGTCCACCAAATTTTCCAATCCCATGATCCATATGTGTCACATAATCGCCAATATCAAGATTATTTAGCTCTTTTAAAGTGATGGATTGTTTTTTTGCATAGCCGTTTTTTAAACGAAATTTATGGTAACGCTCAAAGATTTGATGATCTGTATAACAAACAATTTTTTCGTCTAAATCAATAAAACCCTGATAAAGAGAAAATACAATTGTTTGATAATGAACTTCTTTTTTTGCGTCTTCAAAAATATCGTGAAATCTCTGTGCTTGTTGTTCGTTGGCACAGAAAATATAATTGGTAAACCCTTTTTTATGATAGTCGTTTAAGTTTTCAATTAATAAATTAAACTGTTTATTAAATGACGGTTGAGCTTTTGTTATAAAATCAATGATGGGTTTATTTCCATGAGTGTAGCTTTCTAAGCTAGCCACGGTAAATTCGGATAGCTGATTTTTTATAAAATCACCGTTACAGAATAAATCAACTGGTTTTGAATGGCTTAATTCTTTAGATAATTCACTAAATGCATCTTCTGCTTTAGCAAATAATTTGTCTAATTTTCCAATTAATAAATCGTTATTTTTAGTAAAAATGACTGTCTTTGAAGAAATATATTTTAGAAAACTTTCTCGCTTCTCTTGAAGCGTTTTGTTTTCAACATTAGGCATAATACTTGCTTTTCGAAGTTTTTCCTTAGAAAGTTGAGTTTCTATATCAAAAGTTCTAATACTGTCTACCTCGTCACCAAAAAACTCAATACGATACGGTTCATCATTTGAGAATGAAAAAACATCTATAATACCTCCACGAACAGAGAAATCTCCGGGTTCTGTAACAAAATCTACACGATTGAAGTTATATTCAAATAATACTTCATTTACAAAGTCTAGTGAAACATTTTCTGTTACAGATAGTTTAAGTGTGTTTCTTTCTAAATCTTTTTTTGTTACTACTTTCTCAAATAATGCTTCAGGGTAGGTAACAATTACAGTCGGTTTTTTTCGAGAATTAATACGATTTAAAACCTCAGAACGCAATAGAACATTCGCATTGTCTGTCTCGTTAATTTGATATGGTCTACGGTAAGATCCGGGGTAGAATAACACATTTTTATCTCCTAATAATTGCTCTAAATCGTTTAATAGATAAGCTGCTTCTTCTTTGTCATCTAAAATAAGTAAGTAAGTTTTATCAACTTTTTTAAAAGTTTCTGAAATAACAAATGACATCGAAGATCCAACCATATTCGTAATTTGAAAATGGTTTTGATCTCGTTGTATTTGAGTTAAAATCTGTGTAACTTTAGCAGATTTTTGATACTGATTAACAATTTCTTGTTTGCCCAACGAATTAAAAATTTAAGCAAAGATACTAGCTTGGAAAATAATTTATTGTTAAAAACTAAAATTTTAAATTAAGACAATTATAATTTCTTACTTTTGTTCTTATTAAAATTTTTTTCACACCCCCCTAATAAAATGAAAAAAACACTTTTAACGGCAATATTACTATTTAGTTCTATACTTGCCAAATCTCAAAATTATGATAACAAATGGGTTGCTGGAATAAGCGGTTCTTCTGTAATTTTTCAAGATAATTCACTTGGAAGTCGTTATAACACTCAGGCTCCTAAAATTAATATTAATAGATATTTATTTTATGGATTTAGTTTAGACGGAGCAGTTACTTTAAGCGGAATAGGCGATATAGACGGTTTGTTAAGTAATAGCTTTAGTTATAATTCTTTAGATGGCTATTTGAGGTATGATTTTAACTTATCTGATAATAACCTAGTTCCTTTCATAGCAATTGGTGCAAGTTTTATAGGCGCTCCAAGTAGTCGTCCAAATTCAAACCCAACATCTACTTTTAATACTTCCATTGGAGGTACTCTCTGGGTTACTAATCACTGGGGCATCAATGCGCAAATGACTTACAAGGTTTCTCCACAAGAATTTAGGAGTATGGTAAATCACAAACAGTTAACAGGCGGGTTAGTGTACAGTTTTCGTCCAAGAATTCTTGTTCGTAGACTTTGGAATAGGAGAAGATAATAATAGAAATTATTTTATAGTTTTATTTTTAGTTTTTTCACTAATTGTGGTTTCCGTTACGAAAATCATTATCCATTATGTATTTCATTAAAAAATAGTATATCTAAACCCTATAAACCCTCTTATTCCTTGGTTGGAGGCATATACATAACTAGGGTCAAATGTTAGTGCATTGGGGTTGTTTGGAGTTGCAATTGCTTGACCATTTGAATCAAAATCAACACCAGTGTCAAAAGGATCAAAAGATCTTGCAATACTATTATTGGCAGGAGTAAAATTTAAAAGATTTTTAATACCACCATAGATTTCCCAACTATTACCAATTCTTTTAGTAATTTGAATATTCTGAATACTAAACCATGGTGAATTTTCTCTTCTTGGATCTAAATCGCCTAGTCTTGGAAGTTTCATAGGGCCATAAAGATTTCCTGTGTAGTCAATTTTAATTTTACTCTTTTTTAACTTGTATGAAATGCTCCAGACTCCACTGAAACTCTCGGTTAATAATTGTCTTTTTTTGATGTTATTTTCATTTATTGAAACATCCATTAAAGTTGCACCTAGAATCATTGTTAACCCTGAGGAGAATGCTATATCTGAATTTAACGATAGACCCTTAGATACAGAATAGCCATTGAGATTTGAATATATAATTTTAGTAGGATCAGTCTCGTAATCAGGTAAAATTCTATTGTTGAAGTGAGTGTAAAAAGCACTAGCATCTACTGTAATGCTAGTATTTTTAAGTGATATTTTTTTCACATAATTTATATTTGAATTCCAAGAAGTCTCAGGAGAAATTTCTCCATCAAATTCTATATCTCTTGCTCCTGTTAGTGCTGCATGATCTTCCGTGAAAATATTGGCAACTCTAAAACCGTTTCCAACACTAAATCGCAAGATGTTTTTATTGTTTTTTGAGTTCCATTTATAATTAACTCTTGGAGAAAAAATATTCCCGTGAACACTGTTGTAATCATAACGAGCCCCAAGAAGTAATTTATGCTGATTGTTTAGTTTAATTTCATCCTGTAAAAACATACCAGGTAAATGAATAATAGATGGTTTATTTGTAATTCCATCAGTCTCAAAAGTAGCAAATGTATTATCATCATATAAGGTATATCTGTAAGCAATACCCAAAAGCAAGTCATGTTTCTTTTTTATTTTTTTATTGTACACAAACTGTCCAAAAGCAATCAATTGATCTGCGTTATATGAATCAGCTCCGTAAAATGAATTTTGGTGATGACCATTAGCGCTAAATTGAAAACGAATATTTTCTACTGTTGGTAATTCATAAGTACCAAAAGTTTCCCATCTACTTGTATAAATACTTTCACCATACACTAAGTTTGTTCCTCTAAAACTTTTATTCCAGTTGGTTTCTCCTCCCCAACGATCCTCATAAACATATCTAAAAGCTATTGTAAATAACTTATTATTTTTTCGCTCAATAGTTAACTTATTAAATACTGAAATTCTATTTTGAAGTGTTAAATCTGTAAAGTTATCATTGTTATTGTCTATGATATTTTGATAGTTAAAATAGTTAACCCCCAATAATCCTTGTATTTTTTTAGATACGTTGTATTTAAAACCAATATCTGTATTTACTTCCCCCCAAGAGCTTGAAAAATTATCTACAAAAAGCATTGGAGAATTTGATGGTTTTTTAGTAATGATGTTTATGATTCCACCAACAGCCTCAGAACCATATAATGTGGATGCTGGCCCTTTTACAACTTCAACCCTTTCAATCAAAGCTTGTGGTATACCTGTTAAACCATATACAGTGGAAAGGCCACTTACTATTGGCATTCCGTCAATCAAAACAAAAGTATAAGGGCCTTCCAGTCCATTGATGTGAATATCACCTGTATTGCAAACGTTACAATTCAATTGAGGTCGTACTCCATTAACATTTTGTAAAGATTCGAAAATTGATGGTGTTGGATTTTTTTTAAAAAAAGCTTTGCTATAAACCTCAACAGGAACAGAACTTGCAGATTTTGAGACAGGTCTCAGGGTTCCAGATATTACAATTTCATCTAAAGAATTGTCTGATTTTAATGAAAAGTTACGAGTAATTTTTTGGTTGTTACTAAATGTAATATTAATTATTTTTGTTTTGTAACCCAAACTACTAATAACTCTGTCTCTTATACACATCTGACGCTGCCGACGAAGAGGATAGTGTAGA
>OJIO01000307.1_pt1 | contig 35588 bp, 23 predicted proteins | sample 1595621 | NCBI WGS metagenome assembly OJIO01 (sample SAMN05416776, study PRJEB24817) | seawater metagenome | isolation source: Sea water | place: Canada:Atlantic | collected 2013-07 | reverse complement strand
TAGGCGAGGCTTTTTAACGCAGAAGAAGGGAAAAAGATCAAGCTGAAGAATGTAAATTTATTATTGTTTCATTCCTTATACGAGTTCGTTACTGTGATCATTGATTATGATGTCGAGTAACTCTAATCCGTCGTCATAGATGTTATCCATATCTACAATATCAACCTTCTTACTCTTTTTATAGATGACTAGGAAATCTCCTTTCCCTTCAATAGTGTAATCACCTAATCTGAGCATAACATCTGTAAAATGAGTGGTAATCATCATCCTCATATAGTTCATATCGCCAGATTCCACAACAAAGTCTTTGTCGAAATCTCTACTCACAGTTGACCATTCGGAAGAAGTGAAAATATTTCCAAGCTTACTCAGTCCTCCTTTAGGTTTTACGATAAATCTAGGTAGATCTAAAGCACTGGTATCATATAGAAAGATAGTAGTAGTTGTCGTCCCATAATCACTAGAATAATAGTAATCAAAAATCTGAGTCAACGCATCAAACTTAATATCCTTTTTGTAGAGGTAGCCTTTGATTCTTTTATTTTTCTTGCCTTCAAAGAAATGCATAGCCTGCACATCCAAATGCAGTTGCTCGGCAACGACTTTTCTCCTTATCTGAAAATCTTTACTCTTCGCAAAGTGCTTCAGTTCATTGAACCTTTTATTTCCGAATATTGCATCGCCTATATCGTCAAAGAAGTCTATTAATCCCATGGAATTTGAGGTAAATTAAATGCAAATATAATTCAATTTACTGAACATCTATTTTAACTGTATTTATCAACTTACTGAAGTTTGTAGCATCTATTCCTATGTAGTTTGCTAGATATTTATGAGGAATCTTATTTAAGACATGAGGACTTCGTGCAAGTAACTTTTTAAACTTCTCTTCCGAAGAAAGAGATTGTAGTTCTGCCAATCGCATCATAGTGCCTGAAAAGGCCTGATACAGCGCTTTATCAAATACTAATTTTAAATTTGGATGAGCCGCTAATACGCGTTCGAAATCTGAATATCGACAACGAATCAGTACCGATTTTGATAATGTTTCATAATAATATTTAGATGAAACTTGAAGTAAAAAAGAATCTAATACTCCTCCAAAATCACCTTCATAGGTTAACACTATCGTAGCTTCCCTCCCTTCATTATCTAGATAATACAATCGTTGGATGCCTTCAAATACAAAATAAGTGTACTGTTCTACTTGATCGGGTTCTGACAGATTCACTTTCCTGTTAACCGATATAGGCTCCCATACTTTAGAAAAGGCTCCCCAATCTTGATCGGTTATTTTTCCAAGGCTTTCAAGTGCTTGCCTGAGTCTATCCATAGATCTATCTTATTATTTAATCTTTCCTAATAATCACTTCGCCAGTTACCTGCAAAATATTATTGTTTAAAATTAAACTTTCGGGATTTGGAGCATTTACGTTTCCATGAATTTCAACATCATTTAATATCAATGTACCATCATTAATGATTGCGCCACCAATACTTAATGTTCCTGATAATAAATTCACTCGACCTATTTCCAAGCTTCCTATTGGAGCAATTTCGAAGATAGGTTCCATAGTATTGATACTTATACTATATTCATTATTTGCCGCAATATCTAGTTTAATCACTTTATCTATTAATACTTTAGACAATAAAGAGATCGTATCGAGATTGAGTGATTCATCAACGGGAATAGTCGAATTATTTTCCGCGCATTCGATTGTCCGTCTTAGCGAACCCCAGCCATCATCTGTCAATTTAGATACTGCTTCTGAACAAAGAACATCGCAAGTCACATCAGCATCCCATCCATCACCAGTTACAGATTGGTCACTTCTGAATCGCAAAGTAATACATCCACTTTCACTAGTCGCAGTAAATGGCCCTGGTGCTGTAGTTCCATAATAACCTCCCGCTGAAAACCCAGCTTGCGTTGCACCATTACCACTATCAAATATTGGACTATTTATTGAATTTCCATTGTGAACATACAATGCATCCCAATTTACTTCTATATCTAATGAATTGAAAGTAAGCACAATACCTTGATCCGGATTATCCGGACAAATAACTGTTGTTCTGTCTTCATTGTTTGAATAATCAGAGGAAGGTCCTCCTGAATCAAAAAAATCATCTCCACAATTATATTTATTAACCTCTGCACTATCAATTTTAACACAATTGTTTTCATCAGTTACAGTGACAACATAAAAACCTTCTTCTTCAAGATTACTGATCGCAGCGGTGGTCGCTCCAGTTTCCCAGAGATAAGTAAAATCTCCTGTTCCTCCCGATGGAAATACTTCAATAGAACCATTATCTCCTTCCAAATTAGTTATGTTCTCTACAGTAAACCCTAGAGTGATTTCAGATGGCTCAGACACTATTCCCACTTTTAAAATATCATCTACACCATCCGAGATAGTAACTATATATATTCCTCCATCAAGGTTTATTCTATTTTGCGTAGTTTCTCCATCATTCCATAGATACGTATAACTTCCACTCCCTCCTTGAGGGCTAGTATTGATTTCTCCATTCGATTCACCCGGACAAAGTATGTTTGTCTTTGTAAGGGCAGCTTGAAAAACTCCAGTAGGTGGCACCAATGTTACTGCATTAGAGTTTACATTCGCTGAATAAACATCACTTGAAACAATTGCTTCATTAATCGTCAAGGACTTCAAATTTGTAATTGCAATATCATCAATCCACCAGCCATTGCCCCCAACTGCTTGGTCACAATCCATTTGAAATCTAATCAAGACATTTTGACCGGAATAACTATCTAAATCAATAACAGTATTTACAAATCCATTACTATTCCCGCTAAATCCTGGGACTGAATTAAAAACAATATTGTTGTACCCATTATTTGTCATCTTAGGACCTAAGTCAACCCATTTTGCTCCCCCATTTGTGGAAATAAAAACTCTCCCTCCGTCCCAATTGTTTTCTGTATCGTATTGGTGATAAAAAGATATTTCCGATCCATCGCCTATACCAATTTCAAAAGCCAAGTCGAGATACGCAGAACCTGTGGTACTATTATCGGGAGCAAACCACGCATTGGTACTGCTATTAAATACAGTAGATTGCAAAGACCAATTTGTACTTCCAGTAAATTCTGTTGACCAATTTGTTATTCCATTTTCTAAATCATCATAAATATCTGACACAATATAATTAAGACCCGATTTTACCTCAAAAACAACATTAAACGTATCTGCTTCCGAAGCTAATAAATCGAATAATGGCCAGCTTACAATTCCGCCTGTTTCAGATCCTCCATCAGAAGCTGAAACAAAAAATAAATCTTGTGGGATCGTGTCTGTTACAACAATATCCATCAAATTCATATCTGGAAGGCTATTCTCTACTATGATTTCATAAGTGATTTGATCCATTTCACTTGCAGCTGTAGTTCCAGTAGATTTCTTTATATTTAACGAACAAGTTGGAGGCAAATCAAATGCTTCTATACCATCACTCCTGCTTCCTGAGCTAACTTGATTGGCACTATACCCTAATCCTCTTGTTGCAAACGCATTCCAAATTAAACATGCATTTTCACCTCCGTTTAACATCAGATCAGCTTCTAATATCGCATCCCTTCCATCAACGAATCCTGGACTACAGGGTTGAAGTTTCATTCCCTCCATGACCAATTCCATAGCTATATTATTTCCTCCTGTCCCGTTATAGATATCGGCATCAAACCCATATTCGTCTATAAATGCCCATGTCATATCCCATAACATTGTACACCAAACTGACCCAACACCATGAGGAACACTCACTGTTTTTATTGTATTGTATGTCATCGGATTAACAACAAAATCGGTACTATATGGATATGGACGAATTCCATCTCCATCTGGTCCTTCACCAAAAAGCCAAGTCCCCATTCCTCTTGAGTCCGGGCCTAAATCACCAGCTTCTATAGTCATAACCATCCCGAAATAATCAGACCATCCTTCACCCATTTGTTCTTGATTCCCAAGACATCCAGATGCTGCTGGTCCTCCAGTTAGTCTATTTGAAATCCCATGACCATACTCATGAGCAATTACTCCATTATCATAGTCTCCATCTCGGCCATTACATAAATACATTTGCATCCTAGGATTCGATCCATCTGGAGGTGTCCCAAAATTTGCATTACATGTACCAGACCCATCTTGTGCTTCACTTCGTACGTAATCAGAACCAGCACCATTTGCAGTATAGTTTTCTTCTTGGAAATTTCCAGATGCTTCATCAAATCCATAGTTGTACCAAACGTCATGCATTAGATTGGTCCAATAAAATGTATTTGTAATGGAAGCATCAATATAATCAGTAGGGGGTAGATTGATATCAAGTGGAAAAAAGAAATCTAACATTGCTCCTCCATCTGCTCTTGCTGCATCTCCTCCTGTTGGCGAATTGGTATTATCATCATCAATATATGTATCCGTATTATTCCCTCGAGTGGTCGTGTAATCATCTACTCCTATTGTATGCCATCCGTTTGGAGAAGCGTCGACATTATCTAACCATGGACTCGTTTCAGATGTTCTGCCTCCAAAATTTGGACTCTCCACAGGCCAAGCAAACACTTCGTAACTATTTGGAGCAACTGAAGTACTTGATCTATTATTATTGGTCACTTTAGAATGAGAATGAGCTTTCTCACAATTATGGATTTTATCATTTGGCTCTCCATGATTACATTCCACTGTCCAATCTATTTCTTTTAAGATTTCACCATTATTCGCATCAACTAAATAATTGGTATACCATGCTGTAATTACATTTTCTACAGGTAGTTGCCACACTAATCTTAAGTCCGAATCATTTACATAATAATACTCAAGACTACTGGGGATGTCTCTAAGTGAAATTTTTAACGCTCTTAGTTTTTGAGCTTTTATTATTCCTTTTTCAGTTACGACTACCTCAATATCGCCAGATTGATCCAAGCCTTTTGTTTCTATTAATCTTTCTAATGCATGTTTTGCAGATAGAAATGGTGTCTCCAAAACATCCATTCCTTTTGAGCTTCTTTTCAATGCATGTTTAACAATTATATTATTCTTGTTTTTGTAATGAATTGCACCTCTTGAATTGAAGACAGGGATGCCATTAATAGCCTGTTTGAAATAAGTATGTGTTATTCCTTGAGAAGTATAGTGATCCGTAATATAAATTTGATCGGCAACGATATTTTTATCCTTCAATGCATTTTGGACAAATTGAACTTGACTGTGGTCTGTCTGTGCAATTGCATGTGTTAAAATAAAAATTGTTGCGAGCAGAGTACCCAGTAATTTAGACATAGAATTATATTTGAAGATAAAGAAACTGATCTCTTGGGAATGAAGTATTGGTGAAAGTAATAAAATACACAAACTTCTTTTATCCGAAATCATTAATAAATTAGAAACCCTTTAAAATATATGATTGAATGTCTTTTATTTTCCGAAAAGTAGAGTTTTAGAACTTATTATGATCCATCATTCTTTAATAATATTACTATGTCCTCGGATTAATAATTGACCATTGTTTTGGATTAATGATTCTACATCTATCGTTTCTTCATTTTGAAAGACATCAACATTTTTAAGAATCAATACCCCATCATTAATAATCGCTCCACCATTGCTCAATGTTCCTGAAATTAGATTTAAATAATCCAGTTCAAGTTGCCCATTATTTGTAATTTGAAAAGCTGGTCCAAGACCTGCAGGAATTAGATTGATATAATTGCCTTGTCCAATATTTATCAAAACATCTTTATCAATTAAGATTGTGCTGTACAAAGCGTAATTTTCAAAAATTACTCCTGGAGAAAAACCAATAGATTCTCCTGGGTCAGCACAAAGAATTGTCCTTCTTAATGATCCCCATCCATCATCGTTTGTATTTACAACTTCATCTGAGCACAACAATTCACATGATATATCCACATCCCAACCAAGTTCGGTCACGAAATTATCACTTCTAAATCGGATGGTAAGACATCCTGTTTCATCTGTTGAAGTAAATGGTCCAGGAATAGTAGTTCCATAATATCCGCCCGCTGGAAAACCTGCCTGTGTTGATGCTGCACCACTTGAATATTGAGGACTATTTATAGAATTCCCATTATAAACATAAAGTGCGTCCCAATTGAATTCAATATTAAAATTGTTGAATGTGAGCTTTATAGCTTCGTCTTGTCCATCAGGGCAAATGACAGTGGTGATATCTTCTTGATTTGCATATTCATTGGAAGATCCTCCAGAATCATAAAAATCATCTCCACATCCATATTTGGTTGTAAAGGGTCCAACAGTTACCCACGAAGAATTTGATGACTCTGAACATTTTGCTCTTACAAAAAAGTAATATGAGGTACCACTATCTAAATTATTGATTGTAACATTTAATCCACTGGTATCTGTTGTACTTGCAGGTAATGATGAGGAAGTATTATATCCCCACTCATAGCCTTCAGATGGGCTTGGGTTGGTAGCGGACCATGATAAATCAGCTGAATTATTCATGATATCAGAAACATCTACTGATGAAGGATATGGACAAATAGAAGATGAGCCTATTGTAATATTTTTCCATACACCTCTACCGTAGGTTGCAATATAAATTTCATTTGATTGTGCTTTAATCTCTACTTCTGAAACCTGCACATTGGGGAGATCTGTATTGTACAGTACCCAATCTGATGTAGAACTATTTCTATAGTACACCCCTATGTCCATTCCAACATAAAGAGTTGCGTCACCATCGTCATGAATAGCAATGCTATTTGCTGGAATATTTGGTAGCGTACCAGAAATATTAGTCCAAGAGTCTCCTCCATTTGTAGATTCATATACCTTATTACCGTTTGAAAAATTTTGTCTTACCGCATATAATGTCATGGGATTAGTAGGATGCGCCTTAACCATAGCTGTATTACTACCTGGCCCGCTCAATGTTGTCCAATTAGTACCACCATCTGAGGTTCTCCATAATTGAGAACCTCTTCCTACATAGATATAATCCGAGTCTGAAGGTGCTATTTCAGCATACTGCAATGTACTTGAGGTTAGCCCATCACCGATCTTGGTCCATGAATCTCCTTGATTTGTAGATTGATATACATTTTCATAACCCACTACTATTGTGGAAGGATTAGATGGGTCCAGTACATAGGGAGTAACCCAAGCTGCATTTTCACCAGACTCTTCTGGTATTGCATTTGAAATATTACTCCATGAAGAGCCACCGTTAGTTGATCTTCGAATATCGCCGTAATATAGACTCCCATATAAGACATCTGCATTGTTGGGATTTATGGCGCAATCCATTCCGTCTCCACCTATTTCATCACTCCAGTTTCCAGAGGTGTTCCTCACTTTGGTTCCATTGTCCTGTAATCCACCTATAACCTTATTATCTAATTCTGATACTCCTATCTTATACAATTGACTGATTACCAGATTCGTTGTTCTATCAGTCCATGCCGTACCATTATTTGTGGTTTTATAGATTCCTCCATCATTTCCTTCCCAAAGTGTGTTATTATCTTGCCACTCGAGCATATGTTTGTCAGCATGTACTTCTTGAACTCCTCCAGCTCCATTCCAAGTAGATTTTACTCCCCAATTCACGCCACCATCTGTAGATCTCCAATGATTGACGCCACCTACATGAACACTATTCGCATCATTCGGATCTACGGCAATTACCAAATCATACCATCCTTGTCCATTCGAATCAGAACCTGTTGGCTGCCATCCAAGTATGTTAGGGGTAGTTGATTGTTCCGTATAATTTTGTCCACTATCAGTTGACCTATACACACCTTTAAATCCACTACCCGATGACTTGGAAGCAAGCGCATATACATAATTGACCTCGTCTTCAGAAGTAGCTAAGGCTATTCTATTCGTGCCTGACAAAGTATATTCCGACGCCCAAGTATCTCCACTATTTGTTGATCTGAAGATGCTGCTAGATGTGCATGCATAAAATGTATTTGATGTATTCTGTGGTTTCAATTCTATATCATAGAAATTGCCAGATTGTTCTTTAGTCCAAGATGTTCCTCCATTCGTAGTTCGATAGATTCCATCGTTTGATGCTAATATTAAAGTATTCACATCGTTTGGATGCATGACCATTGCCCTAATCAGATTCGTATTATTCGTAGACCAGTTTAGTCCTGTAGTATTCCAAGTTGTTCCACCATCCGTAGATTTTAATACCCCAATAGAATAATTGTCAGATGCATCTCCATCCCCTGTGCCGATATATACTGTCTCTGGATTCACTGGATCAACGATGATAGCTGAAACTCCAATTGATCCTATATAGTCAGAAATCGGTATCCAAGAATCTCCTCCGTCTGTCGTCTTCCAGATTCCACCTCCTCCAGAACCCACATATACGATATTTTGATTTGTAGGGTGAAAACCAACGGAAGCTACTCTACCTGTCCCAGCATACCCACTAGTGTTTGAAGATGGACCTAAGCTTTCCCAACTAGTCATAGAAGATCTACTCTCTAAATCATTGGCTTTTAAGTAATTACTAAATGCAGAATAGTGACTACCAGCACTAGGAAAAAACCCTTCTTCGTTAACTCTTGGGCCCCATTGATACTCCCATCTTTTTACAGGTTTATATCCTTTCCCTCGACCAACTTCTTTATCCTTCCAATATGTATTAAACTGAGATATGATCTCTTTGAAATTCGGATTCTCTTCAGGAGTTCTATTTTCTTCCATCCACTCTTGAGCTACTAAGTTTGAACCAATAGAAAAACAAAAGAAAAGCGTTAATAACGTAATTTTCTTCAAATTCATAATCTTAACATTTAGAAATATGAAATTACAAAACCCTATTGATTTCTAGTCAAACTCTAGGCTTTACATGCCCAATTTGTCAGCAATTAACCGCAATTTGAAATGTTATGGAAGGAATTGTATACTAAAGTAAAAATTTATCGATCATTCAGCGTTTCGTGAATATCCATTTTAGCTGCGCTGATGGCAGGAATCAAAGATGCTACAACTCCAATCAGTAAAGAAAGACCTAACAACATCCATTCTTCTTTCATAAATTGCCACCCAGTGAAGGAATATTTATATGAACTCTTCAATGAACCCGCCAGTATCTCCATTCCAATATGACTAAGAATAAAACCAACGAAAAATCCGATAGCCGTCATTATCATGCCCTCTATTGTAATCAAGGAATATAAACTAGATCGACTTCCACCCATTACTCTTATCAGTGCTAACTCATACTTTCGTTCTCTCATAGACTTCAGCAACACGATAAAGATGCTTATTGCTGATATGATCCCAATCAAAGCAGCTAACCATTCTAGCATTACCCTTCCAGAACCAATCATAGCATACAATCTGTTGATCTCTATCGCAGGCGAGGCAGCTTGCATATCTGTATTATCATTAATAGATCGAGGCATGCTGAGGGCTTGGAAGTTTGTCCTATTTCTGAATTTTATAAGTAAGGTTGTTATCTCTTTATCTGGGTAGTTAAGCAACTCTGCATTCGTTCTAGCTACAGGTCCATGGTCGTGAGCTGAATGATCGTGGCCTTCATGGTCTCCTGCAGCATGATCAGGAATACCGTCGCCATCGTGATCATGATCAACGTGCTCTTCTGGATCATGATCAGGATGTCCATCCCCATCATGATCATGGTCAATAGCATCATCTTCACTTGGAGTTGGAGCACTCTCCTCATTGGAATGATCATGGACCTTCCAAACAGTTGATGGATTTGTTAGGATCAATTGATCTATAACACTCCCTGTTCCATTGAGAATACCTACGACTTTAAATGCAGCATGATCATGAGCAAGATCGTCATCATCATTGAATCCATGAGAACTTTTGAATTTGTCCCCTAATTTAAGTCGTGTATCATCGGCTACCGCTCTACCTATCACCACTTCCAAATCTCTATCGTAGAACTTGCCTTGTTGTAGCGTTGCATGATAAAATGACATCAAACTATCTGTTGTACCTACTATTCTATATGATTTGTAATTATCTCCTAGTGAAAGAGGAACAGCCGCTTTAATCAGTGGGTGTTTAGGATTTAAGAATGCCTTTACTTCACTTACTTTTACATTTCCAGTTGGAGCATCTACATGATACATACTAGAAAGTATCATTTGGAGTGGTGATCCTTTAGATCCTATTACGAGGTCAATTCCAGCTAGATTACTATCAAACTTATTTTTCAACTGTGTATTGAAAAGTATTAAAAAATTGATCAAACCTATACCCAATCCAAACAGAATAATGCTCAATAACAGGTTAAGCGGATTGTGGATTATATTATTCCAAGCTAACTTTAGTAATTTCATTTGGCTAAGGCTATTTGGTTAGATAATGTAATCTGATTTGAAATAATATCCTTCAATCTTGCATCATGTGTCACTATAACCAACGCCGCCCCAGCCATTTCAGCTTGTTCTTCAAGAAGTGAAATAACTTCTTTACAATTATCATCATCAAGGGCTGATGTAGGTTCATCCGCTAGTATCAATTTAGGACTATTCACCACTGCTCGTGCTATAGCTACCCTTTGTTTTTGACCTTCACTCAGTGTGTTAATTGGCTTATATGCTTTCTCTCCTATATTGAGTCTATCAAGAAGAGATTTACATTTTGATTCATCTTCTTTGCTGCCAGAAAAATACTGTGACATCAATAGATTTTCTAGCACGCTTAACGAGGAGATAAAGTGATTGTTTTGAAATATGATTCCAATATTAGTTCCCCTAAATTGATCCAATGCTTTATTACTCAGCTTCGTCATATTTTGACCTGCAAGTTCTATGGATCCATGTTTTGTTGTCAATAATCCACCTAGCAAATGTAATAATGTACTCTTCCCCACTCCTGAAGAACCGAGAACTAAGAGATGTTCTTTTTCTTTGCACTCAAAGTCAGGAAAATCAAATGATTCCCCGTTTGGGTATTTGTATTTGAGGGAGGTTGTTTTTAGCACGTTTTATTTGTGTTGATTATAAGCATAAAGGTAATAACTTTTTGATGAGGTATCTACTCAATTAAATCCATAATTATAAACCTTCTCCTTCCCATCTTTAGGTACAATTGCCCAAAAATGATGATCTGACAACTCAGGTATTTGAAGTAAGAATATCCAATTATTTTCTACATTCTCTCCTTCTTCTGCATGCAAACAGTTCTCGGAAGCACCATCGACATCTGGCATGCATAAACTACCACCACTATTAATCAGTTCTATTAATTTTTCCAGATGTTGTTGTGGTTTTGAGGCATTGCCTTTGTAGGATTTCATTTCCCCTGGCACAATACGCAGTGGCGATTCTGGATTGGTATCATCATACAGAAAACTCTCAAGTGCTAAATCCAATGCGTCTAAATACGAATACATATCGCCCGTTGTTACAGACTCAATTGCGATCATATCGTAATTAACATTGAGTCCATTCAGTTCATACTTTATTAATAAATCAATTGTTTGGGCTCGCTGAACTTCATCCTCAGTTACTACCTTTTTCGTACTGCAATTTATCATGCAGCAAGCAATTAACATTATAGATAAAAAGACTTTCAAATTACACATGGGATTCATTTTCAGCTTATCACTTTACCAATCTTGTTTCAGGGTACATATTATACCATGCAAACCAAAATGCATTATGAGCAGGGGTTCTCAACAACTTCCTTCCATTGCTGGATATTAAGTGTTCATCAGTTACGGTCCAGACTTTTCCTTTTTTATCAGTAAGTACACCTTTCTTATAGGACTTAAACTTCACATTTTTTGAATAATAGACTCGTGACATACCATCTTTTTCAGAAATTACAATCACGTTTTTATCCGCCACATTATTATGATGAATCCTTTTCCTTTTTAAATATTTGATTGAGATTGCGAGAGGATCTGTCTTAAATCGTGGTGACCTTATTATGAGAACTTCATCTTTATTTTCCAGTCTATCGTCTTCCAAAGGAACAGGAAACATCAATCCATCATGAGAGAAGTATGCTTTGTAAGCTTCGCCCTCATCATAATTCCTATCAAATCCTGTTTCAAGATCTAACACCAATGAATTTGGATGATCTGCTTTCCAATTCTTCCATTTTGTAGTAACAACAGGATAACTATTTAGTTTAATCCCCCTTCCCGCCAAGAGACCGAGGACTGGCTCACCATCTATTGTTGACCAGAGCGACTTTGTCTTGTTGTCATACATCAATTTATTCGATCTGTATAAAAAACCACTCGTACTCAAATCGTGAATATCATTTCGGTGATTCATATCATAAGCTATCATGGTACCACAGAGCGTGCAATACACTCCCGCAATATTTTTTCCTCCAATTTTATCAACAAAGAACTCGTGCCATGCAAGTATTCTCTTAGGATAGGCTTTTGCTTCACCATTGATCACTATACCGAAGACTATATCATCTCCATCAAGATAGTCTGCATTTCTTGCATCTATCATTTTTGGCCTTCTTAACGGAGGTATTCCATTATGTTTCACACCGCCCCAAACGATTTCATCCATACTGATTTCGGCAGTCTCTTGTTGCCCAAGAAAAAATAATTGAAAAAGTGGATCTGTATGTTTATAGATTTCAGCTTTATTATCAGAGTAAAATTCATCATAAACTGGATCTCCTGACCACATCCATTGTAATCCACCATAATAATTATAAATATTTGCCTTATTTGCTAATAACTCAATGATTCTAGGATTTATATCTTCAGAAGTGATCATCTGATTGATATCTAACAAAAGCGGGAGATAAGATTCTTTCCAATTTTGATCCATGTAATCTAAAATTTGGGATCGAATTTCCTTATTTCCGTACAATAATGCATGAGTAATCGTCACTGAAGTAGTGTCCAATTCTATTACAGGAATCCTTTCGATGGTCTTTTTATTTTCTTGTTTAGATCTATTGTATTCCAAAGTAAATCCGTAGTCAAATGGTAATAAATTAGAAATTCTTTGCTCTGCCCAATAACCATATTCTTGAACTTTCTTTTGATTCATTATTTGCCCATATTTATCTACTATCAGGCTAGGCGAAGTTTTGTATAACATAGAAATAGGATTGCCGATTTTAGTACCTTTTTCTTGATAATTAATTCCAAAGACACTGCTCTCCGCTGCTCCAACAGGCATTCCTATGGATTTGTCTTGAGGTTCTCGAATGCTTAAATGCTTAACTTCGAGATAGTCATTATACATAATATGATGAAGCCCACTCAGTGAATCTAGGAAAACTAAATCCGCCTTTTTAGGACTACTAACTTCTTTGAATTCGATACCAGTATATCTCTTTAATTTTATTTTATATTTGGCTTCTGTGAGGTTATCTGCAATAAGGTTGAGTAAGAAATGATTTATGCTTTTTTCATAAGCCTCTTTTCTGTTTTCTTCAATTTCTACCGTATTCGTTGTCAGGCTTCGGTCTGTAAATTTGGGATACCCAAAATACTTCATAGACCCATCTTTTGCTATTGTCAATTCTTTTAACAAAAAATCAACATCATAACCCAAATAGTGATTCTTTATTTTTAATATATCGATTGCTGTAGCTTTAAAAACACCATCTTCTTTAGCAAATCTAAGTACCTCAGGATTCTTTATTTCACATAATGCCGCTCGCTTTCCTTTCCCGATAAATGCGCTTGAAAATTTCCTATAATTTTTCTTCCATTGTTTTGCTCGTTTTCCTTCGATCACTATTTCACTGAGATCAATACCATTAGGGTTTAAAAATATCGTATCATAATCCTGTAAGCCATCGTATTTGCTGAATTGCAGCACAACTAGATCATATGACATATGAGAAACTACGAGTTCCTTGGTTACATCTTCAGGAATATCAAATTGACATTTTCCACTATCGTCAGTGATAGAACCAAATGTAGCATTACCAATAAATACATGTGCATCCTGTATTGGAAGATTTGTGATTTTATCTACAATAGAGAATTCCAAACTTCTAACCTGTGATTGTACATCACTAAGAAAGAGACAAAAGAGTATGATTAGTTTATACCTCATATTTTAAAACATTATTTATTTTTTTGTAAATTCGAAAAGATAAACATGTGGAATAGGATAAGGAAAATCACCATATACGAATTTGCCTTTTTCCACTTCCTTCATAGAATCAAATATATTATATGGAGAGTAATAATACTCTCTGAATGCGGACAAATTCATACCTCTTTTAATATAAGGCATTGATAATTCCTCCAAGCTATGTTGCCAACAGTACTCTTTCCCTCTCAGAACTTTACCTTCATTTTGAGCATAGGTGCCTTCTACATCCTCTTCGTAGACATGAGTATTATTATATCCATAACTGATCTTATCCGTATCAAAATCAAAAGTGAAAAGCATGGGGTGAAATTCTGCACAAATCAGTCTGCCGCCAGGTTTTAATCTTGCATTTACTATCTCCGACAACCTATTGATATCTGGCAACCAGCATGTTACACCATAAGACATGAAAACAATGTCAAATTTTTCTTCGACGTAATTTCCAATATTATAAGTATCCGTCTCCACAAAAGTAACGTCTGTACCGCAGGCTTCATTGAATTTGCGTGCTGCGTTAATTGCTTTATTAGAAATATCGGTCGCTGTTACTTCAGCCCCCATCCGAGCCAAAGAAATACTATCTTGACCAAAATGACATTGGATGTGAAGTACTTTCTTCCCTTTTAGATCTTTCAAGTATTCTAGTTCGATATCATTTAGAGAGTTCCTTCCGGATAAAAAACTTTCATTATCATAAAAATCTGATTCAATATGAACATCCGTTTTATTATTCCAAAGCTCTTTATTAGCTTCAAAATACTTTCTAAGTTGATCATTTTCATTCATTTCACTATCATTTTTCAGGTTTATATCAAAGCGGAAAGATACTAGTAACAAATTATTTTTTTTACTATATATAAAAAACAATTATATATCTGTCATATTATCAATTAGTTCCATATATATATTTGTTTATCAAAGAGATACAAGCAATTACATATTCGATTTTATTAACATTTTTAGTCAATTTACTTTTATATCGGCCAGTTTTCCTATACTTTTGCAGCGTATAAAGTATTCCCAAAATACAGTGTGCACATTTTATTATAACTCAAATCCGATTTAATTATGAGAATCAACGATTACTCTAGTTTAGAACTGTCTACCCCTACTATAATTTCTCAAAACGAGAATTTCAATCAAAAATTTGTTGAAAAAATACTTTTATTTCTAATCGCATTTTTAGGATTCATGGGATCATTGTACGTATTTACTTCAAGTCCTAACAATAACAACAATCCAAATTATCAAAATCTTGCCATTGCAGCAGCATCTGTATCTGACTACGCTACTTTAGATGCAAAAGATGCAAAATTTAAAGATTTCTTCAAAATCAGTGGAAAAAAGAAAGCAGGTAAAATGCTAAATTTTGTTTTCAAAGAAGATAGAAAGGCGTCTAGATATGTGTTAGATATGGGAAATGGTGAGAGAGTTATCATTACTTCAAATGAATTCCCTTATAAATTTGACACGCCAGGTAAGTATCTATTAGAATTAAAAACAATAAATAGAGGATTGATCACTGTAGTGGCAACTAAGGAACTAAAGATAAAATAATTACCTCCAATTTATTTAATACTGTTTTGTTTAATCTTACTTTGCTAAGTACTAAACAAAATATATGGAAGTATAGAAATTCTCAGAAAATTATCCTACTTTAGCGAAGTGATAGGTATAAAGAACATAATAGAGAAACAAGGATTTGGTGTTTGCCACTATCTAGGTAATAAAATGGGAATTCAAATTTCTCGCGTTCGATTGTATTTCATTTATTTAAGTTTTGGTACTTTAGGATCACCTATTGTAGTATATCTTTTTGTTGCTTTTTGGTTGAATATTCGCAGCTACATTCGTAAAGGGTATAATGTAGTTCTTAATTAAGGAATGATACATTAATAAGAACCATAAAATATTAAAAATAATAAAGCCTTTCGATAAATCGAAAGGCTTTATTATTTTTAGATTTATTCAGAATGAATATCATCATTCAACATTATAGATTTCACTTTCAACATACCAACAGCAAACCACGAAAACTTTGTGTCCGTCTATAGGATGGAATCCTTTTTTTAGATATGAACAAATCAGGTAAGAAAATCACAGATACTTGACTTTGATAACTTTAATGAGTTTTCTTACTATTTCAAGTTCCTATTTACAGGGGTTTTGTGGACATGATAAAAATGGTAAAGAAATCGACCCTTTATTTGCCGAATGCGACATTCTAATGCTTGTGCGAAGAGTTTTAAATATGCAGTAGTTAAATCATAAACCTAGAAACAGTTCGATAAAAAATAGAAAATTACTTCTTTACCAACTGATAATACCCAATTACCTTCCCATTTTTAATAAGGTGTATAAATTTCATGCCACTAGACCAAGATCCGATAGTCCCATATAATAATTGTTTGCTTAATCTGGTATCCAAAAGCTTTCTCAAGAAGGTCGTTCTCATCTAATTTTTGTACTTGATAACGTTCTTCAGAACTTTAGAACTAAAGTTGCTTTCGCTAAATAACAAAAGCCCCAGATCTCTCTGAGGCTATACTTTCAATTTCTTAAATTCATATTGGTCATTCTTTAGATATAGTAACTAAAGGATTTCTAAAGATTAAGTAAAACCCTATTAGTAGATTTAATATAGCTATAAGATTTCCTGTGAAATTCAATTCTTTAAATCCTGAACCAACTGCGATCATCACTCCCCCTAACAAAAAGATTAGCGACGAAGCAACAACAAGAATGCCTAGAAGAAGTATTGACTTAAAAACATGTTCCGACCTAAATAAACGAAATGCAATTACTGAACTACTAATTATAATCTTGGCGATTGTAATAATTGATCTATCCGTTAGAAGTACTATAATACCATCCACAAGAAAAATTATAGCTATTATTAAACAAACGGTGGTGTATTTATTATTCTGGTCCATGCTAATCGTCTATTGTTTGCCAAATGACACTGATGTCAACTATTTGAAAAATTAAGAATAGTCCTAGGACGTAGAAAGCAATTTTATAGCATCCTCCTTCAATCTTGTTTGTCGGATCAGAACCACGGCTCTCATCTTTTCCCACATAATAGCCTAAAAGCATCAAGCCCATTCCAGCAATTATATTTAAAAATATATTAGTCATCTTTAAGTTCCTTGTCAAGAGCAATTTTGGCTCCGTCAACACTTGATTTCAAAATATTGTTCATAACTGTGTTCCCTGTCTGGCCAAGTATGCTAGTTTCATTAATCACTCCTTTAAGTTTTTTAGAGGCCCCTCTTGTCGTTTGCTCAATAAGAAAATTTCCTAATGTTTCATTTTTAATAGACCCGTTCTCCATATATTCACCGGCAAGAACCATCCCTGACCCAATAAGACCTGTAATTCCAGATGCTTTCGCGATAGTTGGGGATAATGGACTCGCTGGGGTGCCCGCAAGCATAATACTGACGCCCATTCCTTCTTGGCTTGTTTCTTTCATTGCATCTCCATAATGCTGTAATGATCCTCCGAGTTCAGATATGCTACTTTTAGCTCTATCTATATCATTACCATCTATAGTCACAACTGCTGTCAAGGCATTTCCAACATCAGTAGCCGTTGGGGCATCATCACCGCCAAATCCAAGTGCTGTAGTAAAATCGCCCCATAAGCTTTTAAATTTATCTGTTAGATTCACTTTTGGGAACATCTCATAATCTGCCTTTTGAAGACCATGAAGATCTATATGTGCCACAGGATCATTCTCAGCATAATTAAATCCACTCACAAAAGCATACTGTTCGGCAATTGGATCTACCCCTGTAAACCGTCCTATTGCAGGATCGTACATTCGGTAACCATAGTAGTGTAAATCTATCCCTAGCTCATCTTGAAATTCCTTACCATTATAAGTATACTCTTTATTACCTGCACAACTTTTCCATCAACATCCTCACTCCATTAGACAACTTTTCGTCTAATTCAAAGATAATCTTTTATGACCTATTTTTTCTTTCAATTGAAAAAAGAAAAAATTAGTCTTTTTGTTTTAATTCAGATCGACGAACATATTCTTGGTATACCAAAGGAGCACAAACCGTTATTATTACTACTATTATTTCTTGCATCTCGCAGTTTCATTAATTCTAAGCAAGTTTAAATGATTGTTTTGAGCTGTACAAATTGCTTTTTTTAATCGTCTTTCTGTACTGACTAATTGTCTGTAATTTATGATGATTTATATTTTAATTTGTGCAGCACACCTCTTTTCAATAGACCTTTCTCAACTGATTTCAATTGAAAGAAAAAAGGTCTATTCCTCGATTATTAAAGATGAAGCGAGGCATTTGAGCGTGGTAGCGTAGCGGCTTTATCTTTAATAATTGAGGATCCAACCGAAGGGCGGAAGGTCAACATCCAAGTTGTCGTTAACAAGGAACAAGGCTACATAACGGGAAAGACTGGAAGGAATGGAAGTGGCGGACGACTGCGGATACCAACCGAGGTGTGAGCTGGGAGAGCCGACCCGTAGAGGCTCGAAAGCGAAGTTGCTGCTCTTGCAGCAAATGATATGATTAAAACAGGGTGAAGCTTTAGCGGAACCAATATAGAAAAGATTCATGCAGCCGAGGGCGGAGCGCAGTCCGCCAAATATGTGGCTGTGATGGATGTGGCAGTCTATGGCGTAGCGTACTGTAAAGAATCCGCCAGTTGGCGGAGTAGTGGAAGCATAGTCTGTCGCAGACAGTAAAACAGACTGTGAGGAGTCCGAAGGAGACGCATACTGTGACAAAGGTGCTGACGTAGGAAGCTCCTGTTACTCGACTTTGGAGAGTATGGCGCTGTATGTGTGCGACTGAGTCACGACGAACGCCGCTTCACTGCCTGAGTGTCGAAGCTTTTTAGCGGAGATACGAAGAACTATAAATTTGCGACAAAGGAGCAAGCAACTTCTTTTTATTACAACCAATAGTCACACTGTCATCTCTAAGCTTGCATATATGACTTAATGTCAGCAAAATACATATGGCACATTTATCGATGAGTAATAGTAAATACAATAAACTATGAAGGTTAAAGAGTTAATCGCAGAACTAGAAAAACTAAATCCTGAAGCTGATGTACTTTGTTACACAGAGGATGAACAGTTTATTCCTGATGGTCATATATTTAGATTATTGGATATCGAGACTGTATCTACTTCTAAAGCAAGAAAACGTAGAGGCGAAGATCATATTCCTACTTTAAAATTTGGTGATTCTGAACTAGCTAAAGATCATATATTAATCCAGGTTTTATCTGATTTTTAAACTATCTTTACATCAATGGATTTCTTCTTAGACATAGTATCTGATATCATTTCTACAGCCTTAATTTCAGGCAGTGGTCTTCTCTATGTCCTTTTAAAAAAAACCATTTTTAATTTAGATATCTAAAAAAGTAATAGATATCTTATTTTTTTCGTCTCCATTACCCCAAAGGATGATATTTCAACACCTCGATTTTTAATTCCTCAACGTCTGTTTGCTTGTATTTTTCAGTAGTACTTGGATGTTTATGGCCAGCAAAAGCTTGGACTATTCTAAGGTCTTTTCCTTCTTTCAGTAGATTGGTAATTACACTTTGTCTGATAGTCGTAGGATTCAGTTTTCTAGATGGATATTTCTTTCTTAAAGTCTCTGTTAGATAATGGATTCCTTCACCCTTTTCCGCTGTTCCTCTCATTGTTAGTATAAGGATATCAGTTTCTTCTTTGATCAGATTTAGACGTACTTCATGGATGTATTTGTAGAGCATCATGATTTGGTTAGATCTTAGTTTTAAAGTTCTTTCATTAAGAGTTGAACTTTGTCTGATATAGATTTCTGCCGCTTCTAAGTTGACGTCTGATAGTTCTATTCTTGTGATTCCCCCATTGCTTAGAGCTTGATAGATTAAGAGACTTATGATGATTTGATTCTTGAGTTTATTCCTGGGATATCGTTCTTTTCTATCGAGTAGCTTTTCCAATTCTGCAGTAGTAAATAAGTCTTGTAATTGGATGTCTTTTTGTCTGCCATCTCTCAGCTTAATAAACCTACAAGGATGATCCTCTCTTTGCCCGGACTTCATCAGATAATCATAATATTTCCGGATGCTGTAAAGTGTGGTTAGTATCGTTTGTGATGTGATTTCTGTACGTCTCAAAGAACCAATGTAATCCATGATATCTTTGTGTATTGCAGTCTCATGATTAGCATTGTAAGTTTGATATTGCTTGATGTCATGTAAGTATCTTCTGACAGATTTCTCACTATGTTTTGATCTTAGATAGTCAGCTAGTTCCATGTAATAATTGTTTGCTTACTCTTGTATATCTCATGGTTGATTCTAGATGTTTATGACCTAAGAAGTCTTGTATCTTTTCTATTCTCATTCCAGATTCTAGTAAGTGTGTAGCAATCGAGTGACGAAGACAATGAAGAGTAATATCCTTATTGATTTCTGTTTTGAGCATCATCTTTTTAAGTAGTAGTCCATAGGTTTGTCCTCTCATTCTTCCATCCTTTTTATTAATTACTAAAGCTTTCAGTTGATTGGGATTCTGTCGTTCTTCATGGATGTATTGATAGATTGGTTCCGCTACTTTCTTACTCATGGGTACAGCTCGTCTTTTACTTCCTTTCCCCTTTCTCACATACAAGATTCCACTTCTAAAATGTACGTCTTTAATATCCAATGATTCACCTTCTGATTTTCGTAAACCACAACCATAATACAGACTTAGTAGAGTCTTTTCTTTCCATGTTTCTGTTACTTCGTAGAGCTGGTGGATTTCTGATTGTGTTAGGATCTGCATCGGTCTGCTTTCTCCTTTTGGGAACGTCAGCGGACTCATTGGATTTCCTTCTATCGATTGGATGGTTTGTTGCCACTCAAAGAAGATCTTCATGCTATAGATGTGATGATCGATGTATTTGCCTGATAGTCCTCCCTGAGTGATTTTGTTGGGTCTTTCGTTGAGGTAATTGTAGTGATCGATAATGTCTGCAGATGTGATGTCTTGGATAGCTTCAACTTGTTCTATTTCTAATCTAGTCATAAATTCTAGACAACATCTTTTGATAATAATGATGGTCTTTTCTCCGTAGCCTAATCGATTTAAATAAGTCTCTAATTGATGGATAATTTCTAGTTTTCTCATGCCTTATTTTTTATTTCCCCCTTAGTACTTTCTTGGGTCGTGGGTCGCCAGCGCCTAAAGCATTGATATTGAGTTGATAGAGTGACCCATCTGGTGACCCAAGCATATGGGTCGCCAACTTATACTTTCGACAATACAGGCTCACTCATTTTCTCTATTTGTTGATATAGATAGTTCTTGATTTCTGCTCTAATCTTTCCGATATCATCCCAATACGTAATCTTGTATTTGTAGCCTCTATTGTGATGACCTCCTGATTGTTGGATGTATTCTAGAGTCACCAAGTCACTTATATATCGTTGCAAACTCGTTTTACTGATTCTTAGATTGTGCCTTATTTCTCGCTGGATAAAGTCTTGTAAACTTGGTTTCTCTTCGTTCTGTTCTGCTTTTTCTATGATGTAGGTTTTCAATCTTTCATAGAACAATCGTAAGCCTCCATCAAGCTCGTCTATCTTCAGTATGATACTGTCAAACATGATATTTACAGCTGTCTTTATATCTTCTAATTCTGTGATTAATCGACCTTTCGCATCCGTCTTCCTTTGGTATTGATTGATTAATGTGATCTGTCTTATGAAGGCTTGGAAGTTGCTGTTGAGTCTTCTGATTTTAAAAGCTTCTGGTGGTAGATTCAACTTTGCAGCATATGGATTCACAACGTCTATTGGCTTTAATAACCTCATGCAGTTACCTAAGAATCTTACTACTTTCTCTTGTTTGGCTTTGTCGATTATTCCTGCTGATACTTGGTTTTGGTATTTGATAATTCTGTGGGTTTGCTGGCTGCTTTCGTCTACTGCTATCACAAAACACCTACTTAGATTGTCTTCATAGATTTCACTTCTTGTAGTTGCGGATAGACTACCAATAGGACCTTTTACCTTTCTGATCATGGCTTTTATTTCTCCGCTTCTTTCATCCTTTACACTTGTACTACTTATGATCTCCTCATTACTTTGCAGCTCTCTAAATGCATATTCTGCTTCTTCTTTTAGTCCATCATAATCTTCTATTACAATCAGCTTTCCTCTCAGTTCTGTTTCTCCATAATTGTAAAAACTTGATTCTGTAACTCTGGTTAATCTGATTACATTTTCTACAGGCATCAGATTAGTGATTTGTTTAAGTAGATGTGTCTTTCCACTTCCTGAGCTTCCCTGTACGAGTGCATGTAATGTCTGAGGCATCTTGTGTGATGCAGCTATACAAAACAAGTTTATCCTGTTGCTTTCTTCTCCAATTACACCAGATTTCTCTATTAATTTATCGATGCTCTTTATTAGGTCGGGTTTCTTCAAGAAGGTTAAGCATTGCTCTCTTTCTTTTAAATTCAGTAGTTGCACTACAGGCATTTTTTCTTTCTTGTCTTGCTCTCTATATTCATCCAGTAAGTCAGTTAATCGATTCAGATCCTTTTCTATTTCTGAGGCTTCTATATTGAGCTTTTCAGATGCTTCTCTGCTAACCTTCTCTACTTGTTTGTCTTCGTATAGATCAAGCTTATTTCTGCTCTTCCTGTGGCTGCCTTCTATCTCTATAACTAAAGTTACTTTCATAGCATCCAGACTATTCTTTGTGATGCCGCCTTTGATGCTATATGTAGCTGTGGTAGTTTTGTAGCGTAGATTGTGCTTGTTACTTGTATCTAATTTGGATTCTATTATTTCAGTTTCCTTTTTTCCTTCAATTGTTTTTTCAGTTGAAAGAAAAAATTCAATTCTATTATCTGTTAAGTCTTTGATAAGTTCTTTGTAAGTATCTGGATGATTCACTACTAAACTATTGATATCTGTATCTCTCGGAGTTTCTACATAGCTCACTTTTATTCCTGGTCTTATTTCGTGTAGTTTCTTTCCTACCTTCTGTATTGCTGAATCTCCTGCTTCATCTCCATCAAAGAACAAGATGATTTCTTGCAATTTCTCTAGACTTTGGATTGACACGATGTGTTCGGTAGTTAATCCATTTGTGCCATACATGGCCAACTTTATTTCTGGCACATGTACACTATCTATTATTGATTCTGTCAGTGTTAGGATTTCTGTTTCTTCAGTTGGATGATTTGGATAAACTCCTGATCTATTCTTTAGATAGTAATGCTTGTTTTTATCTGTGCCTATTATCGATCTTCCATATAGACTTACGATCTCACCTTCTTTGTTTCTGAGTGGGAAGATGATACATTGTTTTAAGTGTTGCCAGCTTCCTCCATTATATCCAAGCTCTTCACCTTCTATCATTCTACTCTTTGCATACACTTGAGCTTTGGACGATCTCTTGTAATTCGCTTTTAGTTTGGTAAAGATCTCGCTTAAGCACTCTTGTGGTTTCGTCTCTTGCTTCTTGATCGTTGTATGCCCGAGTAGATCCTTTGCCTTTTTCAGTGCTTCATGTTTAGTGCATTTCTCCATCTGTTGGATCATTTCTATCGCGTCGCCACTGCCTGCCTCACATTTACTGCTGAAGCATGTCCAAGTATTTGTCTTTGGATAGATCTGGAGACTTGGAGTTTTATCACTATGCCAAGGACAGCACAGGCGGTTGTTTCGATCGGGAGTAAGATTGTAGTGAGTAAGTACTGTTTGGATAGGGAGTTGGGCTTTGATTTGAGCGATTTCCATAATTATGAAACTTTAACACTTTTATTGATTGTAAGCAAGTCTGCTCACAAATATAGCAAACTTAGTTTCATATAACCAAGCATAGTTCTTTCTAAATAAGCCTTCATGCTTACAACAATTTGCTTTAACTAAGCATTAGAGCTATATTTACGTAAGCAAACAAAGCATAGTTAGCATGGAATTTAAAGATAGACTAAAACTAGAAAGAGCAAATAAAGGATTATCGCAGAGTGCATTAGCCAAATTAGTAGGTGTGCATGTAACCAATATTTCCAGATATGAAAGAGGCGAAAATAAACCAACATCAGAAGTACTCACAAAACTTGCAAACGCTTTAACTATTTCTGCTGATTACTTGATGAATGGGTCGATTGATGAAAATGCAGCTCAAAGTATTTCTGATAAAGTACTATTAGATCAATTCCGAAAAGTAGAACAACTTCCCGAACCGAAAAAGAAATTGGTGAAAGAGTTTCTTGACGCTTTTATTATGAAAGCCGATCTCCAAAAGAAACTTGCTGTGTAATATAAAAAACAAAAGCCTCAGATTTCTCTGAGGCTATAATTTCTAATTTCATAATTATATTACACCTTGAGCGTTTAATCATCGCTACGTATTTGTTCCCACCAAGTACAATTAAAATACTTATCATAAGTATAACGAAGGCTGTCAGGGAATTCAAGATTCAATTCTTTAAAATCGTTTTCTCTAATTAGAGAAATTGCTAAGTTGGGATCTAAATTAGAAATAGCTACTGGAAAATTAAAACTTATGATTTCATTTCTCATTTGTACGTTATCCAAGTCACTATCTCTACAAGGAATCGTCTTATCAAACTTCTTAAAATAACGCTTCCCTTCTACAGTATATGTAAAAGTTGAACGAATAGTACGACCAATTCCTGAGCGTTGAATTTTATCAAATTGACCATTTACAATGGAAAATTTAGCAAAATTATTCTCAAACCTCTTAGGACTTGCAAAAGTTATTTCAAAGCCTAAATAACATAGATACAAAAAACACCCTGCAAATATTAATCTACTTGCGTAATAAGCAAATTTACTTGATTTCATCATTGATTATTTCTCTTGATGCTGTTGTTACTAAACTTGGCATGTTTTTCAAAAATGATGCCATTGAAACTCCTCCGTTTCTTGAAGTACTATTTATAGTCTTTCCTATACCGTTACCTAATGTTCCTCCCGCTTTACCAAAAGCTGCACCTACTAATCCTCTATAAGGATTAAAATCCAAGCCCAACTTGTGTCCTCCTCCTTCTCTACCTACATCAGTTACCTCAACAGCTCCAGCTATAAAACCTTGAGTAAGGTAAGCATTTGGCATTATAGCCGCAGATACAGTTGATGCAAAATTAAATTCCGCTCCTGTTGCAGCATTAACAACTGTTTGAGAAACAATGTCAGTTCCAACAGCTACAGCTCTTTCACCCATAGTCCCAGCAATCAATGATTTTGCCCCACTTTGTAAAGATGAAGGAGCAGCTTTCATCATCCCACTTAAAGTTGATGTTGCAGAAGTAATTCCCGAACCAACAGCAGTAACGGTTCTTGAAACAAGAGTCCTTAGGGCCATCAACCCGACCCCTACTGTTCCTGAACCAATAGCAATTCCAGCTCCTAATGCAACTGCAGGCGCTGCAGCTAGAGCAGCTGCAGTTTTAGGGTGAGACTTTTGAAACTTCGAACCTTGTCCAGAATGAAATGAATTAGCTGTACTATTAACTGCTTGCAATCCATGCAAATCAATATTTGCGATTGGTTCATTCTCTGCATAATTAAACCCACTCACAAAAGCAAATTCTTCAGCAATTGGATCAACGGATGTAAACCTTCCTATAGCGGGGTCATATACTCTAAATCCGTAATAGTGAAGATTAATATCTAAATCATCTAGATACTCTTTTCCATTATAAGTATACTTAGATTTAACACCTGTACTAGCAATCGAGTTCCCGCTTTGATCATATTGGGGCAGATCCCATTCCATACCAAAAGGATAGTAGTGGTGAGACGCCATTACCTCATCTTCTTCAGGGTTGTTCACATCATAAAACACATTATTGTCCCCGTTTTTATCAGCTATTCTTACTCTTGTGTTTCCCAAATGATCTTTTATATAATATTCAAGAAATTCATTATTATCCACTTCATACGTCGCTCTACCTTCACGGAAATATATAGCTTTTAATTCATTATTCTCGTATTCTTGATTTGCAATATAATTAGTAATTTTTGGTATGAATCCATTATTAGCTGTTGACAACAATATAGACTTTAACTTTATGCCTGATGAGGTATAGAAGTTTAACACTTTTCCTTTCGGAGTTTTCATGCTTATTGGTAGGTCATTGAAACTATAAACAGTACTTACACTTCTATTTGATGCATAGTTCATATTTCCAGTGCCATCATGAGTGTATATCGATGAGCCTCCTTTAAATCCTTTGTCTATTTCAGAGGCATCAATTACCGATTGTACGATATTTGGACTATCATTGGGATATATGTAAGTTAATGCATCAATGGGGCCATATGCAGGACTCGTATTGTTTGTTGAACCAAGTAATCCTTTTCTCATTACAGATTGAATATTACCCAATTCATCATAACTTATATCTGGCACACTATACTTATCCGTTTTTATAAGCTCGCACTCAGTTTCAAGACTAATTTCTCCATATAAAGCCTTGGTCAATCTATTGTTATCATCATAAGTGAATCCATAAGTATGTACATGGTCTCCTATTGTTTTCCACTTCATCCAAGAAATATTACCATTATACCGTGAGATTGCCTCTAACTTTTCGTTTGCGCCATAATAAGATATCTCCATTCCAAACACTGGAGGGCTTGCTGGAGTACTCGTTGGTGGTTCTTCTGGCTCAGAAAGTTCTTGATACCCTTCTATAATTGGAGTTAAATTATCAATCAATCCTTGATTAATAAGATCTTCAAGTGTAGGAAGTAAATCTGGATTTTGTAAAATACAATCTAACAATAGATTATAAATACCCAAGGAGACATCATCTAATGTTGTGATATCATTAAGATTAAAGGCAAACTCATCTGGCAAAATCGATTCTGAAGAAGCGCCTCCATTAATAGGTATCTCAATCGATTCTATTGTAATCCCATCTAACAATCCATTTTCAAAAGATTGACTTGATACTTCTATTTCAATTCCAGTAGGATTCCCATTGGCTAATTCTTCACAATCATAATGTATGATAAACGTATTGATCAAATCCAATAGATTTTCACAATCGAAGTCAGGTATTTCAGGAGGCTCTAATTCTTTACATTTTATATTTCCTCCACTTGATACATCCCCAACAGAGTTTATTTTATTTAACCATCCTCTAGGATTATACTCATATTTGATTTCCTGAAGTATGCTACCTAATTTTTTATTTACTAGCCAATCATTACCGTTATATTCCTTTTTAGTTCCACCGGATAACTGGCCCGCTAAAAAACCATAGTTTTTTTCTCTTATACCTTTTTGAAAGGTCCAAGATTCACTTGCCAATTTACTATTATTAAAAGCGGTAACAGTTGCAGCTTGGGATTTCATATTCCCTAAATCATCATATCCCATTTCCATGATGATTTCTCCATCCAAAGTAGATATGTTTTGAGCTAACGATCGCCCAAAATCTTGATCTATCGAAGTATGAGAAATTACATGTCTTTGCCCTAGAATATTTTCGCTTTCACTTCCCCAATGAATAGAATAACTTTCTTCTCCGATAAAATCTTTCACATAGGATAAATCTATTGGAATATATTCTTCTAATAGGTGACCATCCATTTCGCGGCTCGTAAGAAAATCATTATACGTCCCATGATAATTGTTCGTAATAATTTTCTCATTTGGAAGTGTTTCTGTTTCTATTTGATCATATTCATTATATGTATAAACATAATCTCCTTTATCTGGAATTGTTTTAACCTCTAATTTACCATCTGGAAAATATGTATATACATAATTAGATCCACTATCTCCAGGGGGATCTATAGTAAGCACTTGATCTCTATCATTGTATTCCATGACGGTTTCAAATCCCATTCCGTCTACATTTTTAGTATTCCTTCCAAATATATCTGTAAAAGATTTAGTTTCTATTCCATCCTCATCTGTAGTTTTTATTACAAAATTATTTTCTTCTATTAAGTTATCAAACTCAATAGGGGAAGGTGATCCAGCTGGCATTACAGATTCTAATACGTTTAGAGGAGATGATTCGTACGTGTTAACCGTCGTCCCTCCTGTTCCAGGATCTGTTACTTCCTTAAGTCTACCTAGAGCATCATAAGTTTTAGTTGTAACATAGTCACCTCCACCATCTAAATAACCAACTTTGGTGCTGGTTATTTCTCGACCCAATCCATCAAAAATCATTTCTGTTAAATAACCAGTACCATCAGAGCCTTGAAAATTATCTGTTTTCAAATTTATTCCTCCGTCAATAAGGCCATATTCATATGAATATGTATTTGAAAGTCGACCATTATTTGAGGATGAATATGTTAATCTTCCAAGTCCATCATATAGAAATGTAGATTCGATTTCATTATAATCCTGTGAACTTGTCAATTGACGCAAATCATTATAACCGTAATCCCATTCTCTTCCAAAATAAGAAAGCTTATCTAACAAACCTATTTTTCCTCCTGAAGACCAAGTCATCTCGATATCTCCAGCTTTTCCAATTTCTTTTATTTTATCTGGATAAGTATCGTCAAAATTATCGTATTTCAACTCTTGAATTAATTTCCAAGAACCGTCGTCATTTTGACTAGAGAAATACCTAGGAAGAATATGTGTCTCACTACTAAATTCAATTTTCGAACCTCCTCCTGCACCTCCATTTACACTAGTCGAAATAGGTAAGTTTACCATATGCTTATCAGCTAATACGCTTGTTTCTGTATTGTCTTTTGGATAAGTGTATGTATAAACTTTAGATTTTTCACCATCTGAAATAATTTTATTATTTAAAAATTTATACTCGTTTGTATTAAGAGTTAAAATATCATAATTATATGTTTCTAACTTTTCTAAACTGCCGTTTCTAAAATTTTCATGTTTTATTTCTCTTATATAATCTTTGAAATAATAAATCTTTAAAACATTTCCATTAGGGATATAATCACTCGGATTAAAGCATTTGGATCGAATAAACGCATTAGAAGTAATGTCATACTTATCAGATTGATTATTTAATCTAATATCTTCTCTATAACTCGATGATACTTTCTCTAAAATTGTTTCATCGCTATCGTAAATTGATTTACATGTTTGTTTGCCTCGCAAAAAACTCTTATCGGTAAATTTGGAATATGGACTAAATTCATTTAGTTCGAAAGTTGATATTGGCAATTCATCTTTTACCGTTTTATGAGAATCATACTTGTACGTTATATAACTTTTGTTATCGTACACTTCAGTTACCTCCTCATATCCAATATGACTTTCAAACATATTGCCTAATGGAGTCATTATATTATTAGAAAAAACAGAAGATTTGTATCCACCATTTGGATTATTTATTGATGGTTCTAGATAATCTATCCAAACATATTTTGGTTTTAATGCTAACACACCAGAACTAATACTATTTTGACTATTCGGAGCATAATCTTTTGTATAAAATATTTCTCTTGTGCTTGTTGGAGTGGTTGAATCTGGGGTGTCAAACATTTCAACTTTACTAACTCTAAGTCCACAAGTAGAACCCGTCTCATTTAATATTGATTGCCTGTTATCAGAGACAAGAGAAGAATAATTATTTAGCTCATAATGAAATTTTGTATAGCCCCCAGTTGGAAATGTTATCTTTTCTAAACTACCATTTTTTGTTCTATTTAAATTGGGTTCTCTGGAATTGAAATGGTTCAGTTTAAGTAAATTGAAATCGTAAGCATCACTTGAAAGAAAATAATTACTTCCTATTTGGTAACCAAAATGATCAATTTTTGCACTTAGAAAATCAGGGATATCCGATTTATTAGTATAATCAAATTTATATTTTAAACTGTTCGCCGCAGATGCTGCTGATTGACTATTTTCCTTTATTGTTACATCTTCTAAAAAAAGCCTTTCATTAACGTTGTCGTTGTAAGAAAAGGAAACATTTCTATTGTCAACCCCATTTATTTTTACATCAATTTCTGACAGTTTTTTCCATTTTAATTTATATAGCACATCATCATCTGTGCTAGGGTATGTATAGGCTGTATAAGGAGGAAGTTGCAAATAGGGTAAATAATTACCATTAAGTGCAAAATCGTAATAATAAGAATCACTTTTGTAATTTAATTGATCTGAATCTTCGCTGATGAAGTCTACTGTCTCATTGTAAAAAGTAGTAATTTGATCTAAATAAGAGGGAGAAATAAGAAATCCTCTGGCTTCATGTTTATTGGTGGATGTACCACTACTTTCCCATCCTGAGGACGTTTTACAAAAATCTTCCTTACTGAAATCATTAATACTTATATTTGCAATATAATATCCTCTCTTATAGTGGAGGTCGAATAAGACTTCATCATTTACATTTTCTACTTTTGTCAAATACCATGAATTGGCTGTCCAATGTGTATTTGGAGCATTCTGGCTAAAATAGGGGATTGAAAATTCTATCGCTTCTTCATTAAACCCAAAAGTATATTTATTCCCATATTCATCAATAATTTTAAAACCAAATAATGATTTAAATAATTTATTGCCAAGAAATGTAGCATCAAATAGGGATGTTGTCCAATTTTCTGGATCAAGGATATTTAATTCTATTTTCACATTATTCTCACTTATTACTTTCCATTCACCATCAATCCCCATGAAAAATTTACCGCTATAGCCCATGAAATTAAAACTAAAAATATCTGGTTCTGTTTCAAATTGCCCCGTAATTGTCTTTGGATAGATAAATTCAGATAATTTATCAAATGTATTAACGTTTTCTTCTATAAACTCAGGTGAATTTGCGTCTATTCCTATTCCCGTGACTAAATTAAAATAACTATAAACCCCAGGAATTGATATTCCAGCATCAGGAATCAATGGTGCATGATCATCTGGAGAACCTTTAACTTCTCTTGTAATTACTCCTCCTACATTTAAATTCCAATTTTGACCTACCCAGCCATTTGGATCATTTACTCTTACTCCACCAGAATTATATGAAAGACTAATAGGCATATTCATGCCTTTCGAAGAAATATTATACAAAGGAATATTAATTTGTGCTCTTCCTGTATAGTAGTCCAAAGGAAAATAGTCCGATGCTACTATATTACTTGCTGTTGGGCTGGGGACAGAGTGGTTTTTATATGCCTCTTGTGCCAAAACATCCAAACTAATTAACATTAGAAATGTCCCAAGAATAACAGCAAAGACGCCTTTTAATTTTATTTGATTATTATTATTCATAATCTTATGTATTTTGTTTTGGTTTAAAATGATTAATCGATCAATACTATTTTACTATAGTATTGTTCACTTCCAGTTGTGAGTTCGATAAAGTAAATTCCTCCCAATAGTTCCGTAAGATCAAGGCTACTTCTATTGCTGCCTTTTATCATTTCAATATTGAGAGATTTAACTATTACCCCATTAATTTGATACAGGTTTATATGTCCAGTATTATTAGTTGAAGACAAGATTTCAACAGTTAAAAACCCTCTTGTTGGATTCGGATATAATTTCAAATCTTTTGTGTTTCTTGAATTTGCTTCTACTAGTATTGATGTTGTACTTTCTTTTGAATTTAATGACTGGTCTTGGTCATTAATAATCAATGCACTTGAGCCCAAGCCATTTTCATAAGTTAAAATAGATGTACATCCATCTGGACAGGTAATTGTGACGGAATAGGATTGACCTTCTTGAACTGGAATCATTGCCGCTGTAGACTGTGTAGACCATAAAAAAGAAGCTCCAGTACAAGCATTGGCCACGTAGATAGAAGGCTCTCCATTTGTGTCACTGCAGTTATCTTCTAGAAAAGGAATAATATCATAACCGTTGCTAGAAGTTGAACCCCAATCTAGGGTTTCATAAAAGTAGGCAGTGTTGAAAACAACATCGGTTTGTTCTATCCAAAATGGAGCATTAAATCCTTTACATGTTCCAGATCCATTATTTTCCTGGGCCGTTCCTTCGTAACCAAATGCATCTAACCAATCGTTTATATCACTAACTAGATTTGAAAAGGGAGGCATGTCTCCACAATCTACATCTGTCCCATCGGGTTGGCAGCCCTCTCCATCACAATATGGAAAATCAAAATAGTCGACATATGAAGCTAAATCAAAAGTTGATCCATTGATCTCTACGTAGATATTAAATAATGAATCGGTACATTCATTCACAAAGCAATAATCACAAATTTCTATGTCTTCTTCTGTATATTCAATTGTTGCATGCGGACTACAACATGCTTCATACATCTCAGTTGCACTTACTGGGTCACATTCGTCGTTACATGTAATTGAAAATTGGTAACATCCTTCTCCCTCTGGCTGAATCTCCATAGATCCTGTCCCTAGAATAGGATTACTTGATTGATTAAGAATTTCAATATCGTTTATAATAGAAAAACTAGAGTTTGAACAATCTGTTAAACCTCCACTTGCCGCTGCATATGACCATGCAAATTCTTGCATTTCAAAGCATCCTGCCCAGTTTACTATGATTGTACAATCATCAGAAGGTGTAAACCAGACCACAAGATTACATTCTACACATTCTATACTTATCGTTGCTTCTTCTATTTCATAATCCTTTGATTCTACAACTTTCTTATACGTTCCATTAAGATTTGGTGAGATGTTATTTCCTGTATATTGAGGTTGATAAGTCCATGACCCATCCTCTTCTTGGATATACCATTTGATGTCTAATATTAATCCACAGCCATCATTTGTAGATTCTATATTGCAATCTTCACTAATATCCATTTGTATTTCACAACAATCTATCGTACAATTGGTAGTGTATGGTTCTGAATAGTACGTTTCAGTGGTACATCCACAACTATCAACTACGAACCTAAATGTTCCATCTTCTTCAACTTCAAAAGTATTTCCAATTGCTCCTGTAATATCTACCCATACCCCATTTGTGTGGACTTGCCATTGTAATATGGGAGCATCACAGCTATCGACTATGGCCTCTAATGTACAACCATCCAAAGCTATATATAGGTCTATCTCACAAGGGTCGTCGCAATCTGAACACATTGGCTTACACTCTATATAAATACCATCAGAAGTTTCATCACAATCAACTGAAGTGTAGGTAATTCGATATGATCCATTGCCGTGTTCGACAGGGTCATATGGGAACACAGGATTACTTACAATTACCCATGTTTCAAAATCCTTTAGGTAGTATTCAAATATTTGTTCATAGCCTTCACAACCGTTTTCATCCAAGGAAATGATGCATTCGTTTTGAGTTAAATCCACATCACATCCGCACTCTTCCCCACAATACATTTGAATTGAAGATGAGCTTATATCTTCCTCACATTCAGCACATCCATTAATGATAATATAATCCATTTTGATCCGCTTCAACGGAAGACGATGTTGCACCACTAATTTCAAACTTTCCATCATCGGTTTGCACATACCACTGAAATTGTGCATTTGGGCAACCAGTCAAAGTTACAGAGGCAATACAACCTTCTGAAGATATTTGAACATCAAAATCACAAGGGTATACAAAACAATCTGGGTAATACAAGTTTGAACCAAATTCACAACCATTTTCACATTCTATGGTCAGCTGATATAAACCTTTTGATGTAACAATGTAATCATCTATTTGAGGGCCATCCCCAGATTCCAAATGAAATAATTGTCCATCGATCACCTTTGACCATGTCCATCGTTTGACACTATCACAAGATGAAGGTAATTCTGTAACTGTTATTGTCTTACAGTCGAGCTTGTCAATTACTAGAGGCCCTTGACATGGAGAAGTTATACAGTCTCTAATATCCAACTCCAATGCATCAAGGTCAATTCCATAGGTATTGGGGAGGTTTAACCAGTTTTCAGAAAATAGAATGTACGCTAGAATGTCACAGAGATCACAATTCTCATAGTCTAATCCTCTAGAAATTGTTTGACTATTCCCTGTCAACACATAATCTTTTTCTTTTAGATCAGAAGGTAGAACTATAGCTGCACTTTCTAACTCGGTTAATCCATATGCTAGTATATCAAGGGATGAGCCGAGAAGTACATTTTTGCCATCTCCAGAAGTCATCTTGCCGCTATAGACGGTCAAACCCCATTTAGTTGTATTGATAAAATTCCCCACATAGTCCTTACTTAGACTTATAGAAAACTCATCAATTATTGATTTATCATCTAATAATATATCTATGCCATAATCGTACAATTGTAACTGAAGTGCGGAGCCTCTCAGAATTGGTACTGCACCTATGTAAGTAATGTTTATATAGTCAAAAGTATTAGCGTAAGTAATCCAATCTCTATTATCCGATATTCCATTGGTGATACCAAAAGAGAAGTTAGTAGGAATATCCTTTGCTGTGATGAGTATCAATTCATCAGATTCTGTATTATCAATGTCCGAATCTATACCTACAAAAAATAGATCATAGGTAATGCTTGGTGTTTGAAAAGCAAATGAGTTTTGAAAATGGCATAGGAGTACCATTGTTGCTAGAAGCAACTTGTATAATTTTTTCATAGAAATGAATGTATTAGCGAACCCTTACATGGAGGATCCATTGTTTATTAATTGGTATATCCATTATACTTAAAATGAACTGTAATCTGGCAAATTTGTAATTGATACAGATTACTGAAACCGATTGTTTTTTGTAATTATTAATTAAAGGTGTTTATGAGTCATGAATTTGTGGTTTTAGTGTGCAATTATTTATCTCTTTTTAAGATTAAAATCGTAATTCTATAAAATAGCGGGGGATACTATTTATTAAGTTCTTTCATTTTTTACGAATACATACTTATCAAAAATTCAATGATCTATTTCCATTAATTTTTGATATTGGTTCGTGTGTTTAATAGCCTTGTTGCTTCTTAACGATGGCTAATGTATATATTATTGTACAACAATCAAAAGATTAAAGTGTAAAAAATAAATCACTGCATGCTTTATAATAGCCTGATTGTGTGTCTATTAAAGACGCAAAATCAACTTTCTTACCTCCCGTTTCTTAATCCAGTAAGTAATCCTCAACGACATATATAATGTTAAATCACATATTTATTTAATTTCAATATGTATCATATTAAAAAATGAATATGTGAAAAACACCCATTTTATTTAGGTGCTTTTGTATTGTTATTCTGCTAATCAGTCATTTGACATGGTAACGATTTTCTCACGATGCGGATATCAGGTGTATAAAAAACGTTCGTTTTCTTTACTTTTAATCTATGTCCTACTATTACATTAGAAGAAGTCAACTATATCTCTTCATAATTGCAAACCCAAGTTGAAGCATACCCTAATTTCCAATTAATCTTCGGCTGATGCTTACCGTAATATTTTATCTTCTTTCTGTTTGCTTTTATGGTCTCAATTGAACGACTAGCGCACTAAGAACTAAATATCCCACCCCATATACTAGTTCTTTTTTGTGTATATATC
>OJIO01000303.1_pt1 | contig 35675 bp, 30 predicted proteins | sample 1595621 | NCBI WGS metagenome assembly OJIO01 (sample SAMN05416776, study PRJEB24817) | seawater metagenome | isolation source: Sea water | place: Canada:Atlantic | collected 2013-07 | reverse complement strand
TCTACACTATCCTCTTCGTCGGCAGCGTCAGATGTGTATAAGAGACAGCTTCATGTCCCCACTCAAAGGTGCCTGCGTCCCCTTCTAGGGCGTTGACCAAGATCTTGAGCAGAGTGGACTTTCCGACCCCGTTTGCCCCGACCACGGCTACCCGCTCGCCGCGCTCGATCTCAAAGCTGACGTTCCTGAGCACCTGCAGGTCGCCGTAGGCCTTGGAGATGCCCTTGGTCTTGAGTACGTGGCGGCCCGATTGGCGGCGTTGCTTGAACACGAAGCGTGGATGGCGCCGAGAGCTGGTCGGCAGGGTGTCGATGACGATCTTCTCCATGCGCTTCTGGCGTGAGTTGGCCTGGCGGGCCTTGGAGGCCTTGGCCTTGAAGCGGGTGATGAAGGCCTTGTGCTCGGCGATCTCCTTCTCGCGCTTGCCAATCTCGCCCTCGCGGCGCTCCCGCTCCTCCACCTTGGACTTCTCAAAGGCGGTGTAGTTGCCCTTGTAGAGCGTGACCGCCTGGTAGTCCACGTCGATGATGTGGGTGGCCACAGAGTCCAAGAAGCGCAGGTCATGGCTGATGACCGCAGTGCACCCGGAGAACTCCACCAGGAAGCTCTCCAGCCAGCGGATGGCCAAGATGTCCAAGTGGTTGGTGGGCTCATCGAGCAGCAGGATGTCGGGGTCAGCCGCCAGGGTCTTGGCAAGCAGAGCGCGCAGCTTGTAGCCACCGCTCAGGGAGCGCAGGGGCTGGTCGTGCTTCTCGGTGGGGATGCCTAGACCTTCCAGGATCTGGGCTGCGCGGGCCTCGAGCATGTAGCCGTCGAACTGATGGATGATGTCTTCCATCTCGGCGTACTTGTCATCGTCCCAGGCATCGGGGCCGCCTGCGAACATGGCCTCTTTGCCCTGAATGGCGTCCCAGAGAACCGGGTTGCCCATCATCACCACATCCAAGATGCGGGTGTCCTCGTAGGCGAAGTGATCTTGCTCCAGCACGCCCATGCGGCTCATCTTGGGCCGGGTCACGTCCCCTTCTTGAGGGGGCTCCTCCTTGCTCAAGATCCGAAGCAGGGTGGACTTGCCCGAGCCATTGGCCCCGACGATGCCGTAGCGCTTGCCCTTGTCCAGTTGCAGGTTGCAGTCGGTGAACAGGACTTGGCCGCCATAGGACATGGCGAGGTTGGTGATGGTGATCATGGGCGGCGTATAGCCTGCTGGCCGCCGCGCGGTCCCTCAATCACCTCCAAAGTGACGGTACCGACCCCCAAGGCACTCCCCGTGACCCTTCACCAGGATGCAGCAGGAGGGCAGCTGCGCCGAGAGTGCCTCAACCGCTTTGATGCTCACGGAGTGGCGGTCCAGCAGCAGGTCTCTGAGCCCCTTGAGTGCCGCCAGAGGGGGCAAGTCGGCGCTTGAAATGCCCGATCCATGCAGCTGCAGCTCGGTCAGTGCCGGGAAACGAGAGAGGACGGCCGTGGCCTCTGGCCCCAAGGCTGGGCACTCTTTGAGGCGCAGCCAGCTCAGCTTGGGCAGAGTGCGCAAGTGAGCGAGGCCCTGAGCGGTGACCGGCGTCTCCTGCAGATCCAGCTGCGCCAAGCCCCCGAGTTTGGCCACGATGGCCAAGCCGGAGTCGTTAATGTTGCTGCTGCCTAGAGAGAGAGAGCGCAGCTTGGGGAGCTGCTCGAGCACAGCCAAGGCTTGCATCTCTGGAAAAGTCGCACAGGCCAGACCCACATGTGTGCTGTCCAGTGCGAAGCGCTCTCCGGCGAGTTCAACCACGCCTAGTAGACGTTGTACTTGCGTTTAAGCGCGTTGTGCTCCGCCAAGCTGCGCCCGGGGTGCAAGTTCCCCTCGGAGTCATGCAGGTAGTACCAGTACTCGCTGCCTTCTGGGGAGAGGGCAGCGTTCAGGCTCTCGATGCTCGCGTTCCCAATCGGCGTAGGCGGCAGGCCCCCACGCAGACGGGTGTTGTACACGTCGGCGGGGTCGCGAAGCTGGCGCAGGAAGGCCTTTCGGTCGTTCCAATCCGCCAAAGTGTAGCGGCTGGTCGCATCGATGCCCAGGTTCCACTGGTTGTCCAGACGCTTCCACATCACGCCGGCCACCACGGGCCGGTTGCTGGGCCGGGGTTCTTCCCGCTCCAACATGCTGGCCACGATGAGCAGCTCGTACAAGCTGCGTCCCGAGGCGTCGATGGCCGCCTGGTTGGGCTGCACAAAGCGGGAGTCCAAGAGGTCGATCTGCCGCTGGATCAACACCTCCACGTCCACGCCATCGGCGGGCACCGAGTAGCTCTCAGGGAGCAGCAGTCCCTCAAGCGAGGTCAGGCCTTCCAGCCCTGCGGGCAGGGTAAAGCGCCCCGGATCTTTGGCCGCGGCCCAGTAGGTACCAGCCTCGATCAGACCCAAGCGCGAGAGCTCGGCGTCGATCTCGCGCATGCGCCAGCCTTCAACGAAGGTGACCTGCACCTCGTCGGCGATGGGCGCTTTGCACATCGTCTCCATCAGCTCGGCCATGGTCATCGCTGGACTCAGCTCAAAGTTGCCCGCTTTCAGGCAGCCTCCAGCCTTGTCCCGCTTCAGGTAGAGCTTCCAAGTCAGCTCATCGGGGATCAGCCCTGCGTCCATCAGTGCGGGGCCTAGGCCCCCTGCGGACGAACCCTTGGGCACCTCGAAGACCACCGGGTTGGTGTTCGAGGGGTCCATGGGCTGATCGATGGCGCCGATGCACCCGGCCAGCCACCACAGCAACATGCCTACTCCTGCTTGGCGATGAGGAACTCAACCCTGCGGTTGTTGGCCTTGCCTTGGGCCGTTGCATTGCTCTCTACCGGCATGGCCTCGCCAAAGCCAACCGCTGCCAGTCGGTCCGCCGCAACACCCTGCTTGATCAGGTAGGTGCGGACAGCCTCTGCGCGGGCCTGGCTCAACTTCAGGTTGCTCAGCTCGTTTCCGTCTGAGTCGGTGTGGCCCTCGATGCGCACCAGCAGAAGCTGCGGGTTGCCCTTCATGACCGCGGCCACCTCGTCCAGCAGCCCGTAGGACTCCTGCTTGATCGTGGCCTTTCCGGTCTCGAAGTAGACCTTGTCGTAGATCTCAATCTTGTCGTCCTTGAGCTCCACGCGGCCCTCATCGGGACAGCCATCTTCGTCTTCGTTGCCGTTGAAGGTCTCGCGCACGTCCGGGCAGGCATCTTCCATGTCGAAGATTCCGTCGCGGTCGTTGTCCTCGTCGGGACAGCCATCGTCGTCCTCGAAGTCGTCCATGTCCTCGGCGTCGTAGGGGCAGCGGTCCACGCCGTCTGCAAAGCCATCGCCGTCCGAGTCGGTGCTTGGATCGTCGTCTGGGCAGCCGTCCTCGTCCTCAAAGCCGTTGACCGTCTCCGCATCGTCCGGACACTTGTCGTCGATGTCGAGGATCTCGTCCTTGTCGTTGTCGTCCTCTGGGCAACCATCGTTGTCCATGAAGCCGTCATCGTCCTCGGGGTCATCGGGACAGCGGTCCACCAGATCCTCGATGCCATCGGAGTCGTTGTCGGACTCGGGGCAGCCGTCCTCGTCTTGCCAGCCGTCCAAGTCCTCGGCGTGCTTGGGGCAACGGTCCATGCCGTCCGGCACGCTGTCACCGTCCGAGTCTCGGGCGTCGGGGTCAAAGCTTGGGGCTGCGCTCAGGCCCAAGAAACCGCGGTAGTCCGGTGTGCCGAGACCGGGGAGAACGCCCAGACCAAAGCCGGCGTTCAAGGTTACCCAGGGACCGATCAAGGCCTTGACGCCCAGGTTCAACTCCAGGGGGTTCTGCGCCACGGAGCTGCCGTAGCTCTGACCGTGCAGGTCCGCGATGAGCTCGATGGGCTCGGTTGGCCGGAAGCCCACTGCGGCGCTGTAGACCATCGCGTTGGGGACCTCGACGTCGCGCACCCGGTCGCCTTGGCGCACCAGGTAGCCCAGGTTGGCCGCCGCGCGCCATTTGTAGGAGCGGCTCCAGATCCCAGCGTCGGAGAACTCCACGGCCAGGGTCGGGGTCGCTGTCATGGCGCCCTCACCCAAGAAGCCTTCGGTTCCGCCTGTGGGGATGGTCACAGGGACCACCAACGCCAATCCCAGGGGCTGTTCGTCCCTGGAGAGGGGGGCGATCTTCGGCACCACACGCAGATCGCCTAGGCCACTGGCCTTGAGGGCTGGGGGCTGGCTGGTGCCGTTGAGGTTGGAGATGTCGTAGCCCTGTTGCCAGAGCACGATGGGCAGATCCGCTGAGATGGAGGCGAAGTTCGTGATGCCCACACCGAGCTGGGCGTTGCCCGTGAAGCGGCCGTCGATGGGGGAGCCGGTTCCGTCTGAGAGCAGGGGGACCTGCTCGCCGTCTGGGCCGCGCAGGACCAACGGATTCTTGGCGTAGTTGCCCCAGATCCCAACGCCCACCTGCATGTGGCCCAGGGTGTCTGCGGAGTGGGTCTGGAAGTAGCCGTAGTGGTCCGAGGCCGGCTTGAACTGCTCGATGTCCAGGCTCTGGTCTTGGGCCTGGGCGAAGGAGGAGAGGAGTAGAAAGAGTCCCATGATCACACCTCCTCCCGGCGCCTAAGGGCAATCATCGCGAGCATCGCCAGTACGGCCACCGCCCCCGAGGTCCCGCCGAGCGCTCCGCTGGCCGCGCTGCAACCCCAAGGGATCAGCGAGCCGCCGCTCAGGGTCGCGGTCGCAGCGGGGTAGGCGCAGTTCTCGTTGACCCAACCATCGCAGTTGTTGTCCACGCCGTCATCACAGCGCTCCTCCACGGCAGGGTTCACGTCGACGTCTTCGTCATCGCAGTCCCCATCGTTGATGCCGAATCCGTCGCCGTCCCGGTCCGGGCTGTCCACGATGCCATCGCAGTCGTTGTCGACGCCGTCCGCAGCCGCGTCGGCGTCCGGGATGCCGGGGCGAATCTCTGGATTGCTGTCATCGCAGTCCAGTCCCCCGCACTCCTCGGCGTCGTAGCTGTCTCCGTCGACATCGCACTCGTCAAAGCCGTCGCAGTCCTGGTCGATGCCATCGTAGGGCACCTCGGTCGCGTCCGGGTTGATCAGCTTGGGGTTGCCCGTGACCGTGATGTCGTCGCTCTCATCCAGGCAGTCGGTCTCCGCGTCGGTCTGGCAGAAGGGCTCCACCAAGCCGATCAGGCTGTAGCTTGCACCCACCAGGGTGGTGAAGCCGTCGCCGTCCTGGTCCACATCGTCGATCCAGCAGTTGCAGTCGTCGTCCACGCCGTCGGCGTTCTTGCCCTCGTTCACGCCGGGGTTCACGTAGAAGTAGTCGTCATCGCAGTCGCCATCGACCTCGGCCCAGCCGTCTACGTCATCGTCCGTCAGCCCGCTGTCCCGGTGCCCGTCGCAGTCCGCATCGTCGTTGGCCGCGCCGAAAATGAAGTCCACGCCGTCGATGGGGTAGGCCCCCGCCCCGTCGATGGTGCCTGGGTTCACGTAGGCGTCGGTGTCATCGCAGTCCCCTTGGGACTCGGAGTAGCCGTCACCGTCCGCGTCATCGCCAGCCCCTGCGCAGGGCTCGTTGTCCTCGCCTGGGGTGCCCTTCAATCCCAAGGGCGCGATGTACTTGGCCGAGGCGCACCAGTTGTAGGCCAAGTCGTTGGGCCACTCGTAGAGGGCGTGTGGCCCCGCTTGAAGGCTCGCGCCCTCTGGCAGGCTCCATTCGGTCGTCCAATTCACCGCATCGAGCACCGTGCCTGAGGCGGTGTGCTTGATGATCAGCGCATCGGCCGACGGGTCCAGGTTCATCTCGGTGAAGAAGGAGTAGGTGATGTCAACCGGGATGCCGCCGTTGAAGTCGGCTGCGCCGGAGTCGGAGTCATTTGAGGAGACGCCAAAGACCAGATGGTCGCCGACCGCGAGCTGCAGTCCGCTGCCCGCGGGCAGGGTGATGACCTCGGTCCCTGTTGCGTTCTCGATCGTGAGTCCTTCGAGAAAGAGCAGCTCGTCGGCCACATTTCGGATCTCGAACCACTGCCCTGCGTAGTTGGGCACGCCGTTCTCCGGACTGGTCATCACTTCCGTGATCACCAAGTCGCCTTGTTGGCTCGCGCCGCGCGCTGCCAGGGCATTGGGTGCCCAGAGCAAGCCCAAGATGGGAAGGGACCATGCCAGTCGAAGTCTCATCACATTCTCCTCACGCCGAGCCCGCAGACACCCGGCTCAGGAGTCTATCACTCACTCATTCCTTGGGGCCCCCCTTGCTCACTCGTGCAACTTGGCATAATGTCGCGTCGATCACTCGGGACCTTCCACAACGCCCGAGAAAATGACTAGGAGCCTGCCATGGGTGAGATCTCGAAGCCTGATACCAACCCGATCGTTCCCGCACTTCTGAACTTCCTCGTTCTGGGCGGCGTCGGCTACCTGATGATGGGCCAGCAGAAGAAGGGCATCATCGCCATTGTCGCCACCATGGTGCTCTGGATTTGCGGTCTCGGTTTCATCCCCCAGATGATCTTCGCGTACGACGCCTACCTCCTCGGCCAGAAGCTGCAGAGCGGCCAGTCCATCGGCGAGAACGAGAACGGTCTGGACTTCCTGAACAGCATCTTCAAGGACTGAAAAGTCCCGACAAGATGGCCCCACGGGGCTGTTCAAGAAAAAGGGGTCGCCATCTTGGCGGCCCCTTTTTTTGTTCCTGGGGTCCCTATTCTGCGGGCGCCGGGGCTTGCGCGCGCAGGGTGACCTCCAGGGTGAGGCGCGCCTGATCCTGGATGTCGATGGACTGCTCGGCGAAGGGATCGTCTGCGCTCGGCCCATCACCGCCGGCGTCTTGGAAGAACTGAAGAGTCAGCTCGCCGAGGCCTTGGGGCACCATCAGGGTGAAGGGTCCCGGGGCGGAGAGCTGCTCTTTGCCAACGAAGGCGTCCCCGGTCTGGCTGTTGGGATCGGGTTTGCGGATGTCCACGGCCACCGGCGTGTCCCCTTCTGCGATCACCATGCCTTGTACCCGGGTCCATGGTCCGGGGTGAGAAGGCCAAACATGGCTGCGGGCGCCGGGTACTGGCGCGAGGGCGCGGCCCCCAACGACCAAGGCCAGCTCTCCCAGGTCTAGGTCCTCGCTCTCCACAAGGATCGCGCGCGCCACAAAGGGATCTCCGTCGTCCGGTCCGGGGCGTCCCTGATCCACGAAGAACTGCAGAGTCAGCTCACCTTGTTCTTTGGGCACCTGGAGCTCGAAGGTGCCGCCGTCTGGGAAGAGCACACGCCCCACCATGGACACACCGGCCTCGCTCGTGGGATCGATGGTCAGGATGTCCAGGGAGATCACCTCTTCCACAGGCGAGGTCAGGCTGCCCCGCACCGTGATTCCATCCTCTGCGTCCGCCCCAAAGGGTGAAGTCGGTCCGGCCTCTGGGTCGTGGGTCACCACCTGGCCGCCGCTCTCTGTGGCGCCGGCTGTAAAGCGCGGATCCAAGGGCTCAGGCTCACCGGTGGTGCGCTCCAAGCAAGCCAGCAGGGACAGGCAGAGAATCATGCCTTCAGGCCCGCCTTGCCCAGGGCCGCCAGCTCATCGAGCAGGAACACGTTGGCGGCGATGGCCTTGCGGAAGATGCCCAGATCCATGGACTCGTTGGGCCCGTGCGCGGTGGTCAGGGGATCCATCACGCCGTTGAGGATCAAGGGCAAGTCTCCAAAGCGTCGGCCAAAGAGCGCGACGAAGGGGATGGAGCCTCCCACGCCGACCTGGACCAGCGGTGCGCCCCAGCTCTTCACGTAGGCGCGGTCTGCTGCCTCGAAGGCGGGGCCCTTTGGGGTGTAGAGCCAGCCCTCGCCGGGGCCCGGCAGCTGTTCGGCTTCCACGAGCACACCCTGGGGGGCATCTCGTGTCAGCTCCGCCTGCACCAGCTCCCAGAGGGTCTCGCTGGACATGCCGGGCGCCACACGAATGGAGAGGGTGGCGCTGGCGTGGGTGCGGATGGCGTTCTTCTTCTCCGCCGGCGTGGGCAAGGTGGTGGCCACCACGGTGAGGGCAGGCTGGCGCCACATCCACTCCGCAGCGGAGCGCCCGCGCAGGGGCAGCGGGTCCACGCCCTCGAGCATGTGGGAGCCCTTGCGGATCACCTCGTTGTTTAGCGGCACATCGAAGCTGGCCTTGGCCCACTCTTGGCCCACATCTACGCGGCCCACCTTCATGCGGCCGTCCTCGTCCACCAGGCGCCCGATGAGCTGGATCAGAGCAATGGCGGGGTCCGGCACCATGCCGCCCCACAGTCCGCTGTGGCCATCAGCCTGCAGGGAGCTGCAGGTCAGCTCCACCTCCAGCAGGCCGCGTAGGCTGACGGTCAGGCCCGGCACGCTGGTGCTGGGGTTCTCACAGTCGGTGAGCACCATCACGTCGGAGTCGAAGGCTTGGGGGAAGGTGTCCATGAAGCGCTCGAGGTTCGGCGAGCCGATCTCCTCTTCTCCTTCAATGAGCAGGCGCACGTTGCAAGGGAAGCCGCCCGTCTCTTGCTTCCAGGCCTTCAGGGCTGCCAAGTGGGAGATCCAGCCGCCCATGTCATCGGCGGCGCCTCGGCCATAGAGGCGTCCGTCCACCACCACGGGCTCGTGTGGGTCCGTGCGCCAGTTGGCCAGGTTCACCGGCTGCAAGTCCAAGTGTCCGTAGATCAAGATGGTGGGCGCATCGGGACCGGCGTGCAGCCACTCTGCCGCCACACAAGGCAGGGCCTCGGGCAGCTCCAACAGGCGCGCGTTGTCCAGTCCCAGGGCCTCCAGATCCTCTCGGATGCGCTCGGCCAGCTTGCGTACGTCCCCGAAGTAGGCTTCATCGCAGGAGATGGCAGGAATACGCAGGTAGGCGCAGAGCTGCTCCAGAGTCTCATCAAAGGCCTGGTCGGCCCGCTTGGCGACGCGCTCCGCCGTGTTCTCTGCAGTCATTCTCTCTCCGCCTCTGGGCTGGGGTGCTCGCGCAGTGCGGAGCGTAGGTGCTTGTAAAACTGTGCGATGTGTCGGCCGTCGACCAAGGAGTGGTGTGCTGTTACACAGACTCCGACTTGGCCATTGTCGACCTTCCCCCAAAGGATACGAGGGATGCAGTCGTCTGGGTCGCCAGGCATGGCGTGCTGCACGCTGTGTACCGTGCTCCAAGGCAGGCAGCTCAGGTACAACATGTCGGCCCGAAGGGGGCCCTTGGGCAAGAGCTTGCCGTGCTCGCGGGCGCTCTGTATGTGCGCTGGAAGAGCGTCCAAGAAGGCCTGCCGGTCGGGGTTCCAGAGGATCTCGCAGAACAGAAATGCCCCGTCCTCTGTAGCGACTGTGCAGGTGGTGTCCACGCGGGGATGGCGCTCGATCCAGTCCTGTCCGTCCACCACGATGCGGTCCCGCAGCTCGGGCACTTGGTTGGCCGCGTGAAGGATGGCCCAGAGAATGCCGCTGAAGTACTCGCTCTTGGGCAAGGCCACCGGTACTTGGGTGCACAGGGTGAACATGGGACTCTGAAAGCGTCGAAAATGGGCGTAGATCTCGGCTCTTGGCCCTGTGAGGGGATCACGCCTCAACGGTTCTCCCGGTACCAAGAGATGGTGCGCCTCAAGCCCTCGTGCAGGTCGACCTGGGCGCTCCAGCCCAGTCCTTCCGTGGCCCGCGAGGTGTCCAAGCACTTGCGGGGCTGGCCGTCCGGCTTGGTGATGTCCCAGAGGATCTCCCCCTCAAAGGCGCAGTGCTCAGCGATGGTGTGTACCAAGCGTTTGATGGTGAACTCCTCGCCGTTTCCGATGTTCACCGGCTCCGGGCTCTCCCACTGCTCGGCCATCGCGATGACGGCTTGGGCGCAGTCCTCCACATACAGAAGCTCTCGGGTGGCTGTGCCCGTTCCCCAAGCGGTGATGGACTCGGCGCCGGAGTCTACCGCCTCCAAACAGCGGCGAATCAGTGCAGGCACGACGTGGCTAGAGCGGGGGTCAAAGTCGTCCCCAGGCCCATAGAGATTGGTCGGCATGGGGAACACGCAGCGCATGCCGTACTGCTCGTGCAGGGCCCGTCCGTGCTCCATCATCAAGCGCTTGGAGAGCCCGTAGCCGGCGTTGCTGGGCTCTGGATAGCCTTGGAAAAGGTCCGGCTCTCGCATGGGAATGGGCACGATGCGGGGATAGGCGCAGACGCTGGAGACGCCCACGAAGCGCTCGATCTTGGCCCGCCTGCAGGCCTCCATCAAGTGGGTGCTCATCAGCACGTTGTCGTGCATCACGTCTGCGGCGTGGGCCCGCATGTAGCCGATGCCGCCGCCGTTGACGGCCGCGTGGATGACCCAGTCGGGCTTGGAATCGCTGAGCAAGTCTGAGCAGGCGGCGGCCTCGCGCAGATCGTATTCCTTGGAGCGCGGCACGCTGCAGGTGTAGCCGCGGGCAGTCAGACCTCGTACGATCCAGGACCCCAAAAACCCGGCACCGCCGGTGACCAATACACGGGACACAAGGCTCCTCTACACGTTGGAGTAGGGCTTTCTAAACTCCAAGAGACTGAGCCCTCGGACCATCTCATGTACGCCTTGCTCCATGCTGATGGAGGTGCGGAAGCCCGTGGCTCGGATCTTCTGGTAGGAGACCTCGTAGTCGCGCTTGTCCGCATCGCTCCCGACTTCGGCGAAGTGGCAGGCAAACTGGATCTTGGACTGGAGCAGACGCACGATCTCCTCTTTGGTGAAGTTCATGGAGTCATCGCCCACGTTGTAGACGTTGCCTTGCATCGTCTCCCAGTTCTCCAGGGTGTGTTCCACGCAGCGCGCCATGTCGCGGACGTGGATAAAGGTCCGGCGAAAGTGCTTTTCGTAGACCAAGAGATAGCGCTGAACCAGGGCCTGCCAGGTAAAGTCGTTGATCATCAAGTCCAAGCGCAGCCGCGGCGAGAGTCCGAATGCCGTGGCGAATCGGTAGGAGCTGACGTGGCCGCGGGCCATACAGAGGTATTCGGCCTCGGTCTTGGTCTCGCCGTAGAGACTCAGGGGGTTGAGCGGGGTCTCCTCGGTGCAGACGCCTTGCACCTCTCCGTAGTTGCTGCCGGTGGAGGCGTAGATGAGCTTGGTCTGTGGATCCAAGGCCTCCAGCACCGACTTTGTGCCGCCCACGTTGACCGCCACGGCACGCTCAGGCTCCTTCTTGCACAGCGGATAGCCCACCAGCGCCGCCAGGTGAACACAGGCCCAGGCACCATCCAGCTCGCGCTTGAGCAGCTCGGTGTCCAGCACATCGCCCCGGGTAAAGGAGAAACGCTCGTGGATGAAGAGCTCCATCAGCGACATGGGGCCGTACATCAGGTTGTCCACGACGTGGACGCGGTAGCCAGCGGCCAAGAGCTGACGGACCACCAGAGAGCCGTAGTAGCCGGCCCCTCCTGTGACGACGATGCGGCGCTCAGAGTTGTTGCTCATGCCAGGATCTCCTGCAGTCGGGCGGCCAAGAGCGCGCCATGTCCTGCGTGAAAGGCGTGGCTGTTGCCGACAAAGAAGCCGCGTTCGTGGACGGCATCAGCAACAGGAAGGGGGCCCCCAATACGCGCGCCAGGAACCCGCTCGAAGGCAGGCTGGCGTGCGAGGTTGGAGCCTGAGATGGGGCGGGTGGCGATGCCGCTGGACTCCAGTGCGGCCATGACGGGCGCACGCTCGATTCCTTCTTCCAGAAGCATGGCGAAGGAGAAGGCCGCGTGGGTCTCCCCTTCTCGCATCGGGAAGCAGCGCAGCTTGGGGGCCAGGGGAGCCAGGAGCTCACACCAGTGGCGGTGGTTCTCGCGGCGGCGCTCCAGCCAAGGCGGCAGTCGCTGCAGCTGAATCAAGCCCATCGCGCCGGCCATCTCCGTGGGGCGCAGGTTCCAGCCGGAGCTCACGAAGAGAAAGCGTGGGTCGATCTCAGGGTGCTTCTGCTCCCAGTCCGCTTTGTCCTCGCGCTCCCGCACCCAGCCATGGGCCCGTAGGCTGCGCATCGCATCGGCCAGCTCAGGATCGTTGGTGACCGTGATGCCGCCCTCGACCGTGGTGATGTGGTGGGAGAAGAAGAAGGAGAAGGAGCCAGCGTGGCCCATGGAGCCGGCGCGCCCCAATCCAGCGATCTCGGCGCCAGGAGCCGGACAGGCATCTTCCAGCACCACGAGGCCAAGCTCCCGCAGGGCATCGACCCGAGTGGGCTGACCGAGCATGTGAACGGCCAGGGCTGCCTTTGTGCGGGGTCCCATCGCGGCCTTGGCGGCGGCCGGGTCCATGCACAAGGTCTGGGGATGCACGTCCACCAGAACAGGCACCAGTCCGCACTGCTGAACGGGAAACAGGCTGGTGCTCCAGGCCACAGCGGGCACCAGGACTTCGTCGCCGCGCTGCAAGCGACCGGTCTCGACCATGGCCGCAAGCATCAGCAGGTTGGCCGAGCTGCCTGAGTTGCTCATCACCCCGTGCTTGGCCCCGCACCAAGCAGCCCATTCGGCCTCAAATTCTCGCACCTTGGGGCCCATCGTGACCCAAGTGGAGAGCATGCATTGAAGGGCCGCAGTGACCTCGTCTGCGCCGAAGCTGACCACTTGTAGCGGCAGTCCCTGGCTGGGGTCATGGCGCTCGGTGGGCAGACCGGCCATCTCGGCTTCGATCAACGCACGAATCTGGGACAGGCGATCCATGCCGAAGGATAGCAGTACACTGCCCGCCACCACTGAGGGAGTCTGCCGATGAGTGCACCACGCTGGGACCTGGAGCCGCTGTTCAGCGGCGGAGCCGACGGTTCTGCCTACTTGGACGCCGTGAGCGAGACCGAGGCCAAGGTCGAGGATCTCTTGAGTCGGGCGGACGCTCTGCCGGCCCTGCCCGCGCAGATCGCGGATTGGACAGCTTGGCTGGTAGACGCCGAGCTGCTGAGCGCCAAGGCGCATCAAATCTCCACTTTTGCGCACTGCTGTTTCTGTGAAGACGTGAAGAACAAGGCCGGGGAGCGCGCGGCTGCCCGCAGCGGGGCCCTCTGGAACCGCTTCTCCCGAGCCTGGGTCCCCGTTCAGGACGCCATCGCGCGCGGCAGTCAGGAAGGCTTTGATGCGCTGATCGCGCGTCCGGAGATCGCCGAGCAGCTGCCCAAGCTGCGACGCATGCGCGACCAAGGCCACCTGCTCTTGCCCTTGGGCGAGCAGGCTCTGGCCACCGAGCTGTCCCGTGACGGAATCGGTGCATGGTCCCGCATGTACGACAGCATCAGCGGCCGCTTGACCGTCACTCTGGGAGAGGAGTCCTTGAGCGCTGGACAGGCCCAGAACCGCCTGGGCAGCCAGGACGCCACCGTGCGTGACCAAGCTTACGAGGGTCTGCAGGAAGCATGGACTTCGGCAGAAGACGACTGTGCCCGTGCCCTGACCCACATCGTCGGAGCACGCCAGACCATCAATGACCGGCGAGGTCTGGACGAGCTCGCAGACACCCTGGCAGCCAACCGCTTGGAGCGCGCCTCCCTGGACGCCATGCTCGAGGCTTCCCGGCGCGCCCAGCCCATTCTGCTGCGCTACCTCAAGCTCAAGGCCAAGCTGCTGGGCCTGGAGCAGATGTCCTGGGAGGACCTGGCCGCACCCCTGCCCAGCACCGCCGCAAAGCAGGACTGGCCCCAGGCTGAGTCCTTTGTGATGACCCACTTTGGGGCCTACCATCCAGACCTTCAGGCCTTCGCCGGGCGCGCCTTTGGCGAGAACTGGATCGAGGCCGAGGACCGCGGCGGAAAGCGCCCTGGAGGCTGGTGTGCTTTTGCACCTGGCATCGCCCAGAGCCGCATCTTCATGACCCACGGCGGCACCTTCCGCAGCACGGTCACCTTGGCCCATGAGCTGGGCCACGCCTACCACAACCACGTGACCGCGGACCTGCCCCCCAGCCAGCGTGCGATTCCCTCCACACTGGCCGAGACCGCGTCCATTTTCGCCGAGTCGCTGGTGCGGGATGCGGCCCTTCGCGCGGCCAAAGATGACGAGTCCAAGCGCTCGATGCTGGATGCCCGCTTGATGGCCGGCGTGAGCTTCCTGATGAACATCCCGATGCGCTACGACTTTGAGCGCGCGCTCTACCGCATGCGCCGGGAGGGTCCGCTGGATCCCGCGGCCCTGCGTGAAGAGATTGTGGGCATTCAGAAGCGCTGGTACGGCGAGGCCCTGGAGCGCTACGACCCCAGCTTCTGGTGCGCCAAGCTGCACTTCTACATTGGTGGCCGCAGCTTCTACAACTACCCCTACACCTATGGCTACCTCTTCGCCCAGCTGGTGTACCGCCAGGTCATGGAGCGCGGCCCCGAGGCCCACCAGGACTACATCGAGCTGCTTCGCCGTACGGGTTGGCAGGGCGGTGAGGACCTGGCCATGGAGACCCTGGGCTTGGACCTGCGGGATCCAGAGACCTGGTGGCAAGCGATTGCCCCGCTCGAGGACGACTTGAAGGCCCTCGAGGCCCTGGTCGCAGGGTGAGCTTTGGGGGTTTGCCAGTCTTGGCCCGCTCCTTGCTTTGTGCTCGGGTGAATCCCACCTGAGCAGGCCCAAGCATGCAGTCCCTCTCTCTTCGACTCTCTTCGATCGCCGCCCTGGCTCTCCTGGTCTGTGGGGCTTCGGCCCAGGCGGAGAGTCCTCTGCAGATGGCAGCCTCCTCAGCGGCTGGGACTGTGCGCCCCAGCGACGTCCAGGCGGCCAACAAGGCCCTGGCTGAGGCGGTGCGCTGCACCACCCGCACCGAAGCGACGCCCTTTCCGGGATGCGGCCCCTTGGAGCAGGCCAGCGCTGAGCGCGTGCGCTTCCCGGAGCTGAAGGACTCTGGCCGTCCGGGTGAGTGGACCCAGACGGTGGAGCTGCGGCTCAACGATGGCAGCTGGAAGCACTACGAGGAGATGCACCGCTCCTTCCACGGCATGCTGTGGGTGCCGGAAGTTGGGCTCTATGTGGGCTACGCGGCCTGGTATGGGGAGCAGGGCGGGGTGGTGATGGTGCACCCGGAGAGCGGAGCGCTGGAGGTGGCCGCCGGGATTCCACAGCTGACCCCCGATGGCGCGCTCATGGTCGTCGCGCACACGGGTGTCTTCGACGACGGCCATCTGCGGGTGCAGGTCTTCGCGATGGAGTCCAAGGGGCCCCGAAAGCTTTCGGAGCGCAGCATAGTGGTCCGAGCGGACACCGTGGAGCGGGTGGTCTTGGTCCAAGAGCACAGCGCGGCCGTGGTCTACCTGCTGGACTGGGATGGCAAGAGAGCAGCGCTGTCGGTGGACCTGAGCGAGCACTGGCCGGCCAAGGCCGCGGATCTACTCTCGGTGGAGGCCTGTGAGAAATCAGAGAACGCCCGCTACGTGACGGGAGACCAGGTCTTCCTGCGTGCGGGGCCCTCCAAGCAGGCCGAGGTGGTGGCCGCGTTGCCCTGGGGAAGCTGTGTGCAGCTGCAGGAGACGCCTGGCGACTGGGAGTTGGTGCGCATGGCGGACCAGAGGGGCTTTGTGTCCTCCAAGCTTGTGGCCGAGGCGGCGCCGGCCCGTCTCGCCTCGAGCAAGGACTTCGTTCAGACGTTCTGCCAAGCGGGTCCACCAGGGCCCGAAGGCTATGGCGGCCCTGAAATGAAGAGGGCTCTGCAGGCCAATGAGCGAGCGGGTGTGCCGTCCTACTACGCCCGACCCTTCTGGGATGACTACTGCGTCAGCCTGCGTCCGACCGAGACCCAGGTGTCCCTGGGGGGCTTTGAGCGCACCGACAGCGAGAACATCAACGTGCGCTTCGCCACTTGGACTCTCGCGTTGGCTCCAGAGAGCGCCTACCGCAGCCACAGCTCGGCCGCGGTGCTCAACGCGAGCCCGCTCTTCCGGCCCACTGTTGAGGCCCACAGCCCCAATACGCAGCGGCAGCTCCCCAGCAGCGAGGGCTACCAAGCTCTGGGTCAGGTCTTTGGCTCCAAGGAGCTGCGAGCCGCCAGTGTGCCTCCGGCCGATGTGCACCTGCTTCAGGTCTTGGTTCAGGAGGAGGGACTGCTCGTCTCTTCCTACGAGCTGCACCAGAGTTTGGGCGTCTCCCAGGGTGGCTTTCCAGGAGGCCAGTTTCAGCTCAGCGAAGACCTGAGCCAGGCCCGCTTTGACCGAGACCTGCCCGGTGCGGTCTTGGATCCCTGCACCGGAGAGTTCTTGCCCACCAGCGTGAGCCAGATCGCCTACATGCCGGGCAGCGGACAGCTTCACGCCAAGGTGACTCCAAAGGTCCAGGAGCGCCTGAAGCAGTGTGTGGCCAGCCAGTCCCCCGAGAGCCTGCCTCAGCTGCGCTTTGTGCTGCTCGTGGACGAGAGCCATGGCGGCAAAGCCTTGGCTGCAGTGGCCGGGAAGGCTGAGCGGAAGCTGCTGTATTCCAGCGATGAGATGCCCTCGAATGTGGTCTCCCTACGTTGGTCTGCAGATGGTGTGGACCGAGCCTTCTTGCGCGCCGCACTCGTAGCGGACTGTGGGTTCAACTCTTTCCACATCTTCCAGTTCTACGACGGCAGTGCCTGGCAGCGCGTACAGGTGGAGGCCTGGGACTCCAACGATTGTGGAGCCTGAGGGGTGCGAGAGCACTCAGCAATGGCTGTCGGTGCTAGAGAGCCGCCGAAAGCTGACAGCCTTGGCTGTCTGTCGTTGGGGGCCGACAGAGATAGAGCATAGAGCCGGCCTGGTTTCCCAGGCCGGCTTCTGGGCACCACAGCAGGCCCTGGCACGGGGTATCTGCCGGGGGGAGGGGAGCGCTCACCGCTCCGCACCTCCACAAACGTCTAAAAACTAAGGGACCACCAGCTCCATGCCCGGCTGCAGCGCGATGCCGCCGTTCAGGCTTGGGTTGGCGTCTTGGAGCTCCTTCCAGCGTGCTTCGGTCCCGTAGACCTTGCCGGAGATGCCGGCCAAGGAGTCACCGGAGCGCACCGTGTAGGTGCGTGCGCCGGTTGGGGCTGCTGGAGTAGGAGGGGTGAGCACCGGGTCGGCGCCAGGAGTGACCTGAGCATCGGGCCCGAGGGCGTCGGGTGCGATGACCACGGGGGTGTCGAGCTCGGGGCTCAGCTCAGGGGTCTCTGGAGCGCTGTCGCCGCCAAAGGCCAAGGTCATGCCCAGGCCGAAGAGGCCGATGAAGGCCGCCACGGTGGTGGCGCTCATCCAGAGGCGGGCCTTGTCGGTCTCCTCCTTGGCGATGCGCTCCAGGCGGGTGTTCTCGGCCCGAAGACGGCGGGCTTCCTCTCGCAGGGCTTTGACCTCGCCGGCGGTGCGGGCAGTGATGCGCTCGCTGCGGGCAGCGTCGTCGCGTGAGGCATCGCGTGCGGCCTCGAAGCGGCCGCGCAGGGTGGGATCCACCCGCATGCCGCAAGCCTGGGCGCCGTCGAGCTCCTTGATGGCGTCGCTCCAGCGCTGCTGGGAGCCAAAAACCTTCGCCAACAGGAGGTGCGCGGCGGCGTCGTGGGGGTCCAAGCAGAGCAGCATGCGCAGGCGGTCCCGTGCGCGTCCCAGGTGTCCCTGTCGCGCCAGAACAACCGCCTCGTCGTAGAGGTCGGAGCTGGCATCTACGCCGTGAGAGTCGAGCACAGATGCGATGCCCTTCACGCCGTGAGGGGTGCCGGTACCGCGGGGTGCCTCGTCAAAAGGAATGGGATCCAGGGCGGTCATGTTCGTCTAGCCGGGCGGGGGAGGGAGAGGGGGGGGATCGCCAAATGAACACGCTTCTCTGGACATGTCAAGAGTTTTCATCAGGTGAGTCCTCAAGGATCGGCCACCTTGCTCCTACGCCCTCGCCGGGTCACTCTCCTTCCATCTTGTGGACTCTGCTGGCGTGTAACGGTGGAATGCCCCTCTTCGAGGCGCAGCAGGTGGACCTGCGTCTGCCGGAGACCGTCACCTTGGTCGCGGGTCTGGAGCGCGAGGCCCTGGCCCAGGATGCGCTGTTGGAGCCGGTTTCGGTGGCGCTGGAGATGGCTCTGGAGGACGCCCAGCTCACCCCCGAGGGGTCACAAGCCGAGCTGGCCTGCTGGTCCAAGGGCTGCTTTCTGAGCTTGAAGGGTCAGGTTCAGGACTGGGAGCGCCCCGACGCTCTGCCCGCTCAGCCGGGGCACCTGACCTGGTCGGTGGGGCCCGGTCACAAACGGCAGCTCATTGGGGAGGAAGAAGGATCCTTGCTCTTGGGGGACCGCAGCGCGCTGCAGCACACCCGCGAGCGTGTTCCCCTGTTGCCGCCGCTCACGGGCCAGGGCATGGTGCCGGAAGGGGCACTGTGGCTCTACCTGGTGGACTTGGAGCGGGCCCTGAACCACATCGATCGCCGCCTGGCCCGTGCCCCAAGTGCCGACGCACGACGCCTGCGCGTCGCTTTGGCGCAAATCTCACCGGCCCTGGCAGCCGGTGAGATTCAAGTGGAGGCCCTGGGCTTGTCCCTGACCCCAGAGGAGCAGGGCCTGCGCCTGCGCGTTCGAGCCTCCTGCCCAAGCATCTCTCAGGCCCGTAGCTTGGCCGCCGCGCTGCGTTTGGGGGTGCTGACCTTGCGCCGGGGTCGCAGCCCAGAGCACTCCGCAGCGCTGGCGCGCCTGCCCATTCACGCCCACGGGCGCATGGTGGATCTGGAGCTGGCCCGGGTCCAGGATTTGCTGCCCGAGGGTCTCTGAGAGACCTGCTTCAAGAAGAGCGCCGGTCAGGTGAACCAGGGGCTGCGCTCAACTTGGGGGGCGCCGGCCAGCAGGCCCAACAGGGGGCGGGCGTTCAGGGTGCTCCAGTACAGGTCTGGGCCATCGCGCCAGTCCAAGGCCTCCGCCAAGGTCTTGGCCGTGTAGGTCCCTTCCACCTTCACGTGGCCTCGGGCGCGGGCGAGGGTCTCCAAGGTGCCTGGCCCTGGCCAGCCGTAGTCGGGGCCCAGGCGTGTATCAACGACTTGAATGGAGGCAGGCTCCTCCCCCACCAGCTCGGAGATCTCTTTGGCCAAGCGCTTGAGGCGCCGCAGACTCAGCCAGCTCTCGGGGACCACACGCACGCCGTGAACCTGGGTGCTCAGTCCGCCCATGCGACAGCCCAAGGCGAGCCCCAGCGCTGAGCCCCCGGTGCCCAGTGCGATGGCGATGCGCTTGGGCTCCGGCAGCAGGCCCTCCCTGACCTGCTCGGCCAGCTCCAGGCCGGCGCGCACGAACCCCAGGCTGCCAAAGCGGCTGCTGCCTCCAGCTGGAATGACGCTGCCCTTTGGCGCGGCCATCAGAGCGGCCTTCGCCTCGGGCAGGCCGGCCATCAGGCGAAGGCTGGCGGCGTTCTTGAGGGTCACGCGCAAGGAGGTGGCAGGCAGGGGGGCCCAGATCCGGGGAACGGCCAGGGCGTGCACCTTGTGGCCCATGGCTTGAGCGTGCAGCACCGTGGCCAGGACATGGTTGGAGCCGCTGGCGCCGATGGTCGTCAGCTCTGGGGGGGCCTCGTGGAGCAAGAACTCCAGCTTACGCACCTTGTTGCCACCGTAGAGGGGGCTCAAGCCGCCGTCGTCCTTGAGCCACAGCCCGGGCCGAAGGGCTTCCAAGGAGGACACTGGGGAGGGCGTCGTGCAGAGGTGGACGCGTCGCTCAAGGGGATCGCCGGTCTTCACCGCGCCGCTCATGGGGCCAACCAGGAAGCAGGGTTCTCCATGCGCTCTCGCAGCAGCTCCAAGCTGGAGGTGCAGTACAGGCCGTCCTCTACCCGCTCGTCCAGGGTCCACTTCAGCACGGCGATGTCCCGGACCACGGGCGCGCCGTCCACGACTCGGAGGGCCTGATGGGTCTTGCCGACCACGCAAAACAAGGGACAGTTCCCGTACTCGTAGAGGTGGTGGTAAGCGGCATCCAGCTTCACGCTTCCGAGGTTGGCGACAAAGACCGAGCAGTACATGGGGTCGTCGGCGAGCAGGGCCGCTGGCGCCATGTTGTGGAAGTCCAGCCACTTCAGCAGGCGAGTGGCCATGGCCAACAGGGGCCTGGGCAAGGCCAAGAAGATGCGCAGCTCTTTGTCGATGGGCGAGAGCTCGCTGCCTCGGGCCGCTCGGATGTCTCCTCGGAGCAAGGTCACCGCCTCGGAGATGGACTGGCCCTGGGGAAAGGTGCGCTTGACGGTGCTGAAGGGGTGATCGTCGTCCAGGGACTTTTTGGCCGCAAAGGAGATCTGAACCTCGTCTCGTTGGTAGAGACGCTGGCCGCTCACGAAGCGGTTCAGGCGCGGCCGCTCGTGCAGAGTCTCGGAGATGGCCAGCATGAGCAGGGGGAAGAGGCTGAGGCGGTGACCCAAGCGCTCGCCGGTCTCTTTGAGCCAGGGCAAGGTGAGGCTCAGATCCAGCTCTTGCTCGAAGAAGACCACGGACTCGCCGGTGGTCTCCATGATGAAGGGCATGATCGCCCGTGTTCGGGGCACATCCTCGACGAGCTTGCCGTCGTGTCGGGAAAACAGGGGCATGGTCCGAGTCTACAGGTCTTGGGTCAACAGGTCGCCCTCTCTCAAGCCTGCGGCCCGAATCGCCGATCTTCCCAACACACTGATCGGGAGAGAGAGATGTCCGTGGCCTACGCCATCAGAGAGACCATGGTTCAGACGCTCTTGGACCTGCGGGCCTCTCTGTCCGACCCCAACTACACCCCGCCCATGTTGCCCAGGGCCGCCATGGACGTGATGCGGCTGTCCAGGCAGACCAATGTGGATCTCTCCCGGCTGGCACATGTTTTGGAGCAGGATCCACTCTTGGCGGCCTCTGTTCTGCGTGTCGCCCAGTCTCCTGCGTATGCGCGGCGTTGGGAGCCTCGCAGCGTTCGCGAGGCCTTGGGGCGCTTGGGCATGCGGGGCATGCGCGCTGTGGTGATGGAGGCTGCGATCAAGGCAGTCCCCTTCCCTGCAGGGCGTTGGCAGAAGCAAGCCAACCAAGTGCAGAAGCGTTGCGTGGCCATGGGACATGTCGCCCGCGCCGTGGCCCAGCTCCCGCAATCGGGGGTCGATCCCGAAGAGGCCTTTCTGACCGGCTTGCTCTCGGACGTTGGCAAACTCGCCGTCTTGGGGCTCATCGCGGAGCAGGGTTTGCCCATGGAGCGCAGCGGCAGTCAGCCCGTTCTGGAGGCCTTGCACACGGACGCTGTGGCCTTGCTCGCCCGCTCTTGGCACCTGCCGGAGCCGGTGCGCGATGTGCTGGTTGCCCACCACAGCTTGGCCCTGCAAGGGGAGCTGGGCCGAGTGGCCTGTGTGGTCCGTGTGAGTGAGACGCTGGTCGATATGGCGGATGACCAACACCGCTGGGTGCCCGCCGAGCTCAACGAGACGGGCTACCGGCGGGCGCTGCGTGGCTGTGGGCTTCAGGAGCTCCCTGTCGCTGAGTTGCTCTTCGTTGCCAAGCGAACCCTTGCGGCAGGCGGCTGAGAGGGCTCAGGGCCTAGCTGGGCGTCTTGACGCGCTACACTTGGGGCATGTTCTTGTTCCTGCTCGCTTGCGGCTACCCCGATGGCCCCCCTGGTCCTCCTTCTACACCGAACACGATGGACACGGCCGCCTTCTCGGCGCCTGTGGCCACCACAGCCAAGGTGCGTGAGGTGCCCGCCGATTCGGTGGACGGCACCGCGACCCTGAGCAGCCCCATCACAAAGAAGGCGCCGGTCTCCCTGAGCATCGAGGGCACCGTGGTCGCCATTGTGTGGCTGGTCAACGGCACCGTGATTCCCGGGGCCACCGGACGCAGCCTGGATCCGGTCTGGTTCAAGGCCTCCGACCGAATCCAGGCCAAGGTGGAGATCAGCGACGGGTCTACGCGCCGCACCCTGGAGACAGCCTCGGTCAAGGTGGACAACTCCCCTCCTGAGTTCACCGTCGATCAGCGTGACTTTAGGCAGATCGAAGGCTTTGTGGTCGCAGCAGAGGACGCCGACGGCGATGAGCTGACCTGGTCGCTCACCGGTGGCCCTCCAGGCATGAGCGTGAACCCCAAGACCGGTCAGCTCAGCTACCAGGCCACTCAGGATGCGCAGGGTGGCACTTACAAGGCCCGCATCGTGGTCAAGGACCCCAGCGGCTACAAGGACGTCTGGCCCTTGAGTCTGGACGTCTCCGGCGGCAAGCAGGACAGCGTAAAACGGCGCTACGGCGGCGAGTAGTTAGATCTGCTCTTCGGGGTCGGTGAGCACCCCGGAGTAGGTCTCCCCTCCTCCGTCCCACTCGGCTGTCTTGTCCTGTTCGGACAGCTCGAAACGCTTGCGCTCGATCGAGGCCACCACGCTCTGGACCAGAGGCTCCAGCAGTCCGACGCCCACCAGCTCCAGGTCTGCGAAGCTGGCGCTGGGCACGACGAAGCGCTGGTGCATGGGACGCACCGTGCTCAACCAACGGTTCAGGACCCCCTCCAGGTTTCGGCCGCGCTTGGCCACATCCCGGCGGATGCGACGGGTCAGGCGCAGGTCGTCCGGGCAGTCCACCCAGACCTTGATGTCCATCAGGTCCCGCAGCTCTTCGTTCTCCAAGACCAGGATGCCCTCGACCAGGATCACCGGGCGAGGAAGCACCCACTCCGGCTCAGGCTTGCGGGTGTGGGTTGGAAAGTCGTAGTCAGGAAGGGCCGCCGCTTCACCGATGCGCAGCGCAGCGATGTTCTGCGCGAGCAGGGAGGTGTCCAGGGCGTCCGGGTGGTCGTAGTTGAAGGACTCAGGGTCCTGGACGTTGTAGTAGTAGCGGTCGTGAGAGAGCAGCAGGCACTTGTCCGGACCCAAGTATTCCTGCAGCCGCTTGGCGATGGTGGTCTTGCCTGAGGCGGTGCCACCGGCGACTCCGATCACCAGGATGTCTTCTTCGTCTCTCTTGGACATCGTCGCGCTCCCTGTGGGGCTGTGGCTCTAGTCGCTGGCTCGCAGCGCCTCGATAAGCCGCTCCAGCTCATCAGGGGAGCTGTAATCGATCACGATTTTCCCGCCCCCTCCCCTGGCCTTTGGCTTGATGTCCACCGCGGTGCTCAGGCTTCGGGAGAGCAGATCGGAGACGTAGCGCAGGGCCTTGTCGGCCTTCTTGGCGCCGGCCTTTGGCTTGCCCTTGGCCTTGACTTGGCTGCGCACCAAGGCTTCGGTGGCGCGAACGCTCAGATCCTTGTTCAGGATCTGAGCCACGATGGCCTTGAGCATGCCGCTGTCTTCTACGCTCAACAGGGCCTTGGCGTGGCCCGCTGTGATGCGGCCCTCGCGAAGCAGGTTCAGCACCGAGTCTGGCAGGCGCAGCAAGCGCAGGGCGTTGGCCACCGTCGCGCGCTCCTTGCCCACCTTGTTGGCCACCTGCTCCTGGGTGTAGCCGTAGTCCTGCTGTAGGCGACGGTAGCCGCGCGCGGCCTCTACGGCGTCCAGATCCTGGCGCTGGAGGTTCTCCACCAAGGCCAGCTCAAGCTGAACGTCCCCTTCCCCGGCGTCCGCCCGCAAGACCGCTGGAACGGTCTCCAGGCCCGCCAGACCGGCAGCCCGCAGTCGACGCTCACCGGCGATGAGCACGTAGCCGCCGCCAGGCTTGGACCGCACCAAGATGGGCTGGATGATGCCGTGTACTTGGATGCTGTTCTTGAGGTCCGTGAGGGCCTGGGGATCGAAGTGGGTACGCGGCTGCTCCGGGTTGGGCTGGATCTCCGCCAGCGGCACCTCCAGCACCCTGTTCCGGGTGCCGATCTGAGGCTTGGCCTCCATCACGTCGTCGGGGATCAGGGCGGCGAGGCCGCGGCCGAGGGATGAGCGGCGGGTCATGCGATCTCCTGGGAGCTTTCGGGGAGGACGTGGCCGTCGAGCAGCTCGTCGGCAAGGGCTGCGTAGGCTTGGGCGCCGCGGCAGTTGGGGGCGTAGGCCAGGATGGGCAGCCCGAAGCTCGGGGCCTCGCCCAGGCGCACGTTTCGAGGAATCACCGCCTCGAAGACCTCACCGGAGAAGACCTCGCGCAGCTGCTTCTCTACATCGCGACAGAGGTTGTTGCGCGAGTCGTGCATGGTGATGACCAGGCCCTCTCGGCACAGGCCCGGGTTTAGGGCGCGCTTGACCTCGGACATGGTGCGCAGCAGCTGTCCCAGGCCCTCCAGGGCGTAGTACTCGGCCTGCACGGGGATGAGGACGGAGTTGGCGGCGGTCAGCGCGTTGATGGTCAGGAACCCCAGGGAGGGGGGGCAGTCCATCAGCACGAAATCGATGTCCTGAGGCAGACCCTCCAGGGCGCGGGCCAGCTTGGTCTCTCGGGCCAAGGCACCGGTCAGCTCGACCTCGGCGCCCACCAGCTTTGGACCGGCTGGCAGCAGCTCGAGCAGCTCTACGCCGGTCTCCATCACCACGTCATCGAAGCTGGCTTGGCCCAGCATCAAGTCGTAGATGCCGTGCACCACCTCTCGCGGGTCGTTGCCCAAGCCAGAGGTCGCGTTTCCCTGGGGATCCAGGTCCACCACCAGCGTGCGGTAGCCCTGCATGGCCAGGCCTGCGGCAAGGTTGATGGTGGTGGTCGTCTTTCCGACGCCACCTTTCTGGTTCGATACAGCGATGATCTGGGGCATGGCGCACCGGGGGATTGGGGTGCTCCAGAGCTGGCGCACCGCGGGGGAGCCCCACCATAGTGCTCAGCTATTGACAACGCAAGAGCAGTGCTCTCAAGGATCCTTGAGGTTCAGGGACTGTTCCACGTGGAACATCTGCACCTGTGACCCCCTGGATGGCCCCCCTCTCTGCTCTCTGAGCCGGCCACTCAGTCCAGGCGTCGGAGCTGCAAGAGGCAGCGGGTGCGGCCGTCGCTCAGAGCGTAGTGTTCCACGTGGAACATCTCGAAATCCGCCGGTGCCTCCACGTCGTCTTCGGCGCGCATCAGCGCGACGTGTCCACCCGGGGCCAGCAGGCGACGGGCGTCTTCAAAGACCCCGGCTGGAGGCTTGTAGGCCCGGGAGACGATGCCTTGGTAGGCCCCGTCGGGCAGGGTCTCGCTGCGTCCATGGTGGATCCTCGCGTTGCTGAGGGAGCCGAGCACCCGCTTGAGGAAGGCCACCCTGCGCTGGCGAGACTCGACCCACTGCACCTGGAGTCCAGGGTGCCTCGCAGCCAAGGCCACGCCAGGGAAGCCGGCACCGCTGCCCAGGTCGGCCCACAAGGGCCCTGGAGAGCCCTCAGGGCCCATCTCTGGCCTTAGGGCACCCATGGCCAGGGCGGCGTCCTCAAAGTGGGGCTCCAGGGGACCTGGGCCCACCAGGTCCATGGCCTTTCGCCACTTGGCCAGCAGGGTCATGTGGGCTTTCTCGGCTGGGAGAAGGTCGATGTTCAGGGATGGGCTCATGTCTGGTGCTCCGAGGACGCTTTGGCCGCATTGGCCGCCTTTTTCTGGTGCAACTGACGCCCCAAGTGGAAGGCCAGCACCTGGATGGCGGCTGGCGTGATGCCGGGAAGGCGCGAGGCCGACTGCAGGTTGGCGGGCTTGTAGCGCTCCAGGCGCTGAATGACCTCGGTCTTGAGACCATGAATGGACCCGTAGTCCAGACCATCCAGGGGAAGCTGGGCCAAGCGTTCTGTGCGTTTGGCGCGTGCTTGTTCTCTCTCAATGTATCCCGCATATTTGGAGTCGGTGTCCACCTGAAAGGTGGCTTCTTCGTCAATCTGTGGGAGGTCTAAGACGCTGGAGAGCTGGGCGTAGGACAGCTCTGGGCGCCGCATTAGGTCGATTCCTTGGGTGGGGCGGGCCAGCTCGGTGTCGATCTTTGCCAGCTTTGCCCGGGTCGGGGCGTCCGGCTTGATGTACAGCTCTCTGAGTGCTTTTAGTGCACCGTCTATCTGTATTAGTTTGGCTTGGAATCGCTCCCAATCCGCGTCCGGAACGAGACCCAAGTCTCGGCCAATGGCCCGCAGTCGCCGGTCGGCGTTGTCCTCGCGCAGCAAGAGCCGGTGCTCGGCTCTGGAGGAGAACATGCGGTAGGGCTCACCGCCCACCCCGCGGGTGCACAAGTCGTCGATGAGCACGCCGATGTAGGCCTGGTGCCGGCCCAGGATGAAGGGTGCGTCTTGGGCGGCGCTCACCCCAGCCACGAAGCCTTGTACGGCGGCCTCCTCGTAGCCGCTGGTGCCGTTGACCTGGCCGGCCAGGTACAGGCCCTTGATGCCCTTGTGCTGGAGATCCGGGCCCAGATCACGGGGGTCAGCGGCCTCGTATTCGACCGCGTAGCCGTACTGAAGGATCTCCGCGCGCTCCAGACCGGGGATGCTGTGGATGACCTGGGCTTGCACCTCTTCCGGCAGCGAGGTCGACAGCCCGCTGATGTACACCCGATCGCTCTGGTGGCCCTCGGGCTCCAGGAAGAGCTGGTGCCGCTCGCGGTGGGGAAAGCGGTGGATCTTGTCCTCGACGGAGGGGCAATATCGGGCGCCGGTTCCGGTGATGTTGCCGCTGAACATCGCCGACTTGTGCAGGTTCTCGGAGATGAGCCGGTGGGCCTCTGGGCTGGTCCAGGTCAGGGTGCAGATGACCGGCGGGAGCTCCCGTGGGGTGGGGGTGAAGCTCATGCAGCCCTTGACCGTCTCCTGCTCTTCGGTCTTCTCCCAGTCCACGGTGTCGCGCTTCAGACGGGGCGGGGTGCCGGTCTTTAGGCGCTGCAAGCGCAGGCCCGCGTCTGCCAGGGCTTGGGCCATGTCTTGGGCGCTGTGCTCGCCGATGCGGCCGCCGGCGGTGGCAGACTGGCCTCGGTGCATCAAGGCGCCCAAGAAGGTCCCGGTGGTCAGCAGGACCTTGGGGGCGTGGACCTTCTCTCCGTTGGCCAAGATCACACCTTGCACCACGCGATCCTCCAGGATCAGGGTGCTGGCCTCGCCTTCGATCAGGCTGAGCTTCTCCAAGGCCAGCAGCCGCTCGGCCATGCGCTTGGGGTAGGCATCGGTGTCCACTTGGGCTCGGCTGCTCTGCACGGCCAGTCCCTTGCGGGTGTTCAAGCGGCGGAACTGCACGGTCGTGGCGTCGGCCACCTGGCCCATCCAGCCACCCAGGGCATCCAGCTCGCGCACCAAGCAGCCCTTGGCCAGTCCGCCGATGGCGGGATTGCAGCTTAGACGGGCGATGTGGTCGCGAGAGAAGGTGATCAGGGCCACCCTGCGGCCCATGCGCGCAGCGGCGGAGGCGGCCTCACAGCCAGCGTGGCCAGCACCGACGACGATCAGGTCATACTCGTTCATGCGCGGCGGATAACAGGGCGGCTTGAAGCCGGCGCCTGTGTTTCAGGCTCAGTGACCCTGGGCGAACATGACCTCGGGCGGGCCAAGCACCGGCTCACCCAGCCAGTGGGGCGCGATGTCGGCCACAGCGGCGTTGGCGAACTCCCGGGAGAGATCGCTCAGGCCGTGCTCCTTGCTGAGCACCCCGGCGTAGTCGTCCTGGTAGCGGAAGAGCACCTGTCCGTGGGCATCGACCAGGGCCAAGCCCAGCTCAGCGCGCACGGTGTAGGGCTCGGAGACGTGGTCGACCATCACCGGCAGGCCCTCGGCCCAGACGAGCTCGCCCACCATGTGGGTGTTGGTCAGGGGGCTGCCCTCGGCTTGAATGACCCAGGTGAACAGGGTGGCATCGCCGCCCATGGCCTGTGCCGCCTGGGAGAAGGCCTGGCTCAAGGAGGTGTTGGGGTCGGTCAGGGCGTTGCTCAGGTGCACCTGTTGGGCCATGTTCAGCTTGCCGTCCATGAAGCGGGCGTCCCAGTCGTTGGGCAGAGCCTGGTGGAGGGCCCCGGGCACGGCGCTCCGGTAGGCGTAGGGCAGCTCGGCGAGCTCCTGGGTGCGCTCGATGCGGCCCTGGGCCAACCAAGGGTCCAGGCGCTCGCCTACGCCGTCTTCCAGCTCGGCTTGGGGCAGCTCGGCGATCACGATCACGGGGGCCACGCGAATCACGCCCGTCACCAGCTCCGGGTGGAGATCCCAGTCCAGGGCGTCCGTGGGGCGCGGTTGGTGGCTGGCACAGGCGATGGAGAGCAGCAGGAGCATGAAGGAGCCTTTTCGACGGGATCCGCGGGAGCGGCAAGAGGGCAACGCCCTCTTGGACAGTCCGCTTTCGCTTTTGGTTCCAACCCAGGCGAAAAAAAGTGCGGAAGGCGGGTCCAGGCTACCATTGAGCCGTGCGATCCGCCCCATCTAAGCCCCTGCCAAAGCTCCTCTCTCGGCCCGTGCTGGCCGCGTTGCTCTGCTTGGGGCTCACCTTGCCCTTCTTGGCCAAGCCGGTGCACGTCGACGACGCCAACTTCCTGATGCTGGCCCAGGGCGCCCGCCTGGACGCCTGGCGGCCCCATGAGATCCCGGTGAACTGGCAGGGCACCCTGGAGCCGGCCTTCCAGGTGCTGAGCAATCCCCCGGGCATCGGCTGGTGGCTGGCTCCGGTCGTGGACGCCCCTGTCTGGGCCCAGCACCTCTGGATGCTGCCGTGGCTGCTCTTGGCCCTCTGGGGGGCTGGAACGCTGGGCAAGGCCTTGGCCGACCAGAGAACGGCCGCGATGTTGCTCCTGGGAAGCTCTCCAGTGGTCCTGCTGGCCTCTCAGTCCCTCACGCCGGACTTGCCCCTGCTGGCGTGCGCTGTGGCCGGTCTGGGGGGATTCTGGGCCTTGGGTCCACGGGCTGCATGGGGCTTTGGCCTGCTGACTGGCTGCGCGGTGCTCTTTCGCTACTCCGGGCTCACCCTGTTGCCCCTGTTGCTCTGGGCCGGTTGGTCCAAGAAGCGTTTGCCTCAAGCCCTGGCTGGCTTTGTGCCCCTCTTGGCCCTGGTGGCCCACGACCTGCATGCCTACGGCGACGTTCACCTGCTGGCCATGACGCGCTTCCAGAGCATCGCCAACACGCCCCGGGATGTCCTGCGCAAGGGCATCGCCAGTCTGGCCATGCTCGGTGGAGCTGGTCTCTTGCCCTTCTTGAGTGGGAGGCGGGGGCTGGTGGGTGCGGTACTTGGGGCTGCTCTGGGTGGCGTGGGGGTATGGATCTCCAGCCTGAGCGGAATCGGTGCGGTGATGACCGTGCTCAGCGTGGCCTCGGGCGGGGGAGTCATCGCAGCCCTGTCCGCGAAGAAGGGTGTGGATCGCTGGCTGATGGCTTGGGGGCTGGGAGGCTTGCTCTTCCTGCTCTCCCTGCGTTTTTCGGCCACCCGCTACTGGCTGCCCTTCCTGCCTGCCCTGGTGATCGCCGCGCTGCGTCTTCGGCCCAACAGAGGTGTGCTTGGGGCGACGGTCGCGCTGCAGGCGATCCTGGCGCTGCTCTTGTCTGTGGACGACCAGAACCTGGCCTTGGCACAGCAGGAGGCGGCGGAGTGGATCGGCCCTGGCCCGGGCTCGGTCTCCGGCCACTGGGGCTGGCAGCACCACATGCAGGCCCAAGGATGGACGCCCCTAAACGAGGACAGTGTGCCCATGGGCCGCTTGGCGGTGGCCGAGAACCCTTGGCCCCAGTCCCCGGATCCCCAGACCTGCCTGCAGCGGGAGAGAAGCCTGTCGCTGCCCGACCGCTGGCCAGGACCCCGGGTACACAGCGCCCTTGGGGCGGCCAATCTGCACGCCCATGTGGTGGCGGGCGATCCCCCTGTGGAGACCTATGCGCCATGGACTTGGTCCAATGAGCCATATGAGCGGGTGGCGCTCTACAGCGTGTGTTCGCCTCAAGCTTCCGAGGGCCTGCCCGAATCGTGGATCCCGGGGACGCCCTGGGTGCCCTGAGGTGTCCAATAGACCAAGCAAGTCTTGAACTCGGTGCAAGTCTTCTGTCCTCGGGCTAGAATACAAGAGATGGCAACACCCCTTCCCCCACCTCCCCGTCAGCACTGGTTGCTCGAGCAGCTGGATGCCCTGCAGTCCGAGCACGGTCGCGAGCGCTTGCTCAAGGCCCCGATGGCTGTTGCTGGCGCGATCAACGACCGCAGCCAAGACGCCGATGGACTGGCGGGAGCGGTCGCTGGGCTCATGCAGCACGTAGGCCTGGGGCAGCTCAAGGTGGAGCTCCGTGTGCAAGCGCCCGGCCTGCTGCCCGGTCAGGAAGGCACCGCGACGGCCTACCGTCACCAGGGAACCTGGTTCATCGGAATTGAGGGGACACGGGCCCGCTTCGGCGCCGATCGTCGCGGCTTTGGGGCAACCCCTGGCGCCCTGGCCCACCAAGTCACCCACGCGTGGCGCGCCTTCCACGGCATGAGCGTGCCAGATGCCGACCTGGAAGAGATCCTCACCGAGCTCACGGCCATCTACCTGGGCTTGGGCCTGTTGACCCTGGACGATGCCCCGACGGGCAAGCCCTCCACCTCCTTGGGGTCACTGACCTTGAGCGAGAGGGCCTTCGTCCTGGGCGCCGTCCTGGCCACCCGAGAGCTCCCCCGCCGACAGCTGCGGGCCTTGCTCGACTCGCTGACCTCCGAGCAGGGCGAGGCGATAGAGACCGCCCGGCAGCACTTCATGGGCAAGGGCAAGCGCGCCCTGATGGAGCTGGTGCTCACCCGGGAAGAGACGGAAGAGGTGGGCTTGTTGCCCGTGCCGACCAAGGGCGCCTCGCCGGTTCATCGGGTTCAGAAGCATCGGGCATTTCCGGGGTTGGCCGCTGGTTTTGCGGCAGGGCTTGGTGGCGCGCTTATCGGGTTTGCCGCCAGTGGAAATCCTCAGCTGCTGATCCTGGCCCCCTTCGGCGCGATCCTCGGCGGCTTGGGTGGTTGGACCCTTCGCACCAGCCGGTGTTCGAGCTGCAGCAACGCCCTTGGAGATGACGAGATTCTCTGCGGCCGCTGCGGTGGCCTGATCATGACCCAGGACTGATCGGTCTTGCGTTGGTCGCAATGACCCATGCAGCTCGCGCGTAGAATGTTCCGGGCGGTGTTCCCCGCTGCAGTGTTCCACGTGGAACATCGGGCCGTAGAACACCTCTTGGAAGCGCAGGAGCACGGGTGAAGGACTTCGCGGAGAGCCTGGCCGACCAGGCGCTGTCCAACCTTGTGAACCAGTTCGCGCGCCCCCTGGACTTCTTGCGAGAGCTGGTCCAGAACAGCATCGACGCCGGCTCCCCGCGGGTCGCGATCTGGCTCGCCTACGAGCAGCCCAAGCCGGGTGAGAAGCAAGGAGTCCTGGAGATCCACGTCGACGACTCCGGCGAGGGCATGGACCGCCGCATCATCGATGAGCACCTGACCCGCCTCTTCTCCTCCTCCAAAGAGGACGACCTGACCAAGATCGGCAAGTTCGGCATCGGCTTTACGAGCATCTTCGCCATCCAGCCTCAAGCGGTGCTGCTCCAAACCGGACGCCATGGCGAGGCGTGGGAGGTGCTCTTCCACGCGGACCGCAGCTTCCAAGTGGGGCCCCTGGACCAGGCCATCACGGGCACGCGCATCATCCTCTTCAAGCGCATGAACCCCGGACAGGTGCCAGCCTACGTGCGGGACTGTCGGTGGATTCTGGGCTGGTGGTGTGAGCACAGCGACACGCCAGTGACCTTCTGGGACCGCACCCAGGAGGTGGAGGAGGAAGACGCAGCGGACCCCTTCGCGGCGTTCTCGAGCGGCCGCAGCACCGGCCCGGAGCAAGTCAATACGCCCTTGGAGCTCAAGGGTGCGCTCTTGGACAAGCGCTTGGACCAGGGGCGGGTGAGCGTGATTGTCGGTACAGGGCAGGCGCCACGCTACGCCTTCTACAACGGTGGCCTGACCTTGCTCTCGGTCAACAACCCCGAGGTGCTCGGAGGCCACGCGCCGCGCCTGCGACACCTCTCCTTCAAGCTCAAGTGTGATGCGCTGGAGCACACTCTGACGCGAGACAACGTCATCCAGGACGGGGAGTGGAGTCAGGCCATGCGTGTCCTGGTCACCGCAGCGGACGAGCTTCGGGAGTCTTTGGTTCAGGTCACGCGGGCGGCAGCGGAGAGGGGCGAGGACCTTGAGGCTCTGCACCGGGCGTTGACGCAGGAAGTGCGTGTTCCGGGGGGACAGAAGTGGTTCGCCTCCAAGCGCAAGGAGCTGCTGTTTCTGGACCACCAAAGCAAGCCCTTGAGCATGGCCCAGATCGAGAGACAGGAGGGCCACCAAGGTGCTGTGCTCTTGGAGGGTGGAGATCTGCGTCTGTGCGAGGCCCTCGATGCACTGGGCGTACACCGTGTGAGCGGTGGGCCGGCCACACACGGCTTGTTGGAGGCCGCGTGGCAGAAGCCTCTGTGGGCGCCTTGGGCCACACCTCGGGTGCTCATTCCCGTTCAGGAGCTCTACCTGATTCCGGACCCCACCCGCGAGGGCATGCTGGACGACCGGGAGCGCTTGGTCTTTGGACAGCTTCGGCGGCTGTTGGATCAGACTCTGGGCCGGCGGGTTCAGCTGCTCATTGGGGACTTTGGAGGTCCCGCGGCAGGGGCGGGCGGTCCCATCGCTCTGGAGGGGCCCGGGGACGGAGAGGTCTTCCAGCGACCCGAGAGCCGGTGGTTACAGATACCGACCTTCTTGCGCCGCAGAGTGGTGCTGCTCAACCGCTACCACCCCAGCGTGCGTCTGCTGGTCACAGCAGGCGCCGAGGCCTTGGATGTCTCCTCCTTTGGCCTGGCTCAGCTCATCTTGCACGAGGACGCCTTGGAGCTTGAGAGCGTGTACCAGAGCCTGCTACAGAACGCCCACTCGGCCGGACAGGAGGGCCTGTGAGTTCCCTCGAGGCCTTGCTGGAGCGCTCCCGCAAGCCGGGGGCCTATGTGGAGCGGCGGCGCTTCACCCTCTCCCGTGAGAAGGCGGTCGAGAAGCAGCGGGCCTACGCCCTGCGAAATGAGACCCAATACATCTTGGAGCTGGTGCAGGCGGCGGTGCTCGCGGGAGCGAGCTTCATCGCCATCGACATCAAACCCGAGACGATTCTGGTCGCGTTTATCGGTGGTCGGCTGATACAAGAACAAGAGCTGCAGTCCATCTTGGACTACCTCTTTGCAGACCGTGGCGACCCCAAGCTGCGGCACTTGGTCCAGCTCGCCATTGGCATCAACGCTCTGCTTCAGCGCAAGCCGCGGGTCATCCGTATGGAGTCCGGTGACGGGGAGCGAGCCGTTCGTCTGGAGCTGGACACCAAAGGCAATGGAGAGATCGGCCAGCCCGCCGAACCCATCTCCGGCACCTACATGCTCATGGAGCGGGACCTGAGCTTTTGGGAGAGCCTCAAGCGCGCACCAGCGGTCACGGAGGAGGAGAAGCTGGTGGCCATCGCTTGCAGCCACACCCCGGTGCCCATCATCATCAACGGCAAGGCCCCTTTTGGCTACACGGCCAAGCGCGAGGTCAAGCTCTTCGGCATTCACAAGCAGCACTTCTTTGACCGGGACGGCGTGCGCGGGGTCCTGGCGTTGGACGACCGTCCAGGGGCCACGGCGCGCTTTGATGTGGTCATCGGTGGCTGCATCATCGTGCAGCTGGAGCTCTCTGAGTTGGGCACCGTGCCCATGAGCAGTGGATTGCGCGGCGTGTTCTACGGCGTGGTGGCCGATGACCGCCTGCGTAAGACCGCAGACCAAGCGGACATCGTTCGCGATGCACGCCTGACGCGAATGCTGCGGGTGCTTCAAGAAGAGGCCCGGCTCTTTGCGCAGGAGGCCTACGGTTTGGCCGCCAAGCAGATCCCCATCCCCGCAGCGCCAGAAGACGAGGACACGGACGAGGACATGGGCGAGCCACCTGCCATGGCCCCGCTCGGGGACACCTTGCCCTGCCTGGGGCCCGTAGGAAGCGTGTCGCTGAGCACCCTGGAGGAGGCCCCAGAGGTACCGGTGTTCTGGATGGATCCCTTGGACCGGGAGCGGCTGGCCTCGGTCGCGGACCCGGCCGTCTTTCCCTTCTCCGTGCTGATTCTGGAAGAGCCTGAGCTGCGCTCTCTGCTGGCGTCCATTCCTGCACTACGCATCCAGCGCTTGAGCTCGGCGGCGGATGTCGTGTTCGTGAGCCGGGTGCAGGTGCGCGATGGCTCTGGGAGCAGCGTCTCCTTTGCGGTCGACGAGCTGGGCTTGCGGGGCACCCTGGAGCTCACTGCCCACGGCGAAGGACCTCGGCCGCCTTGGGGTGGCCCGGGCCAGGTTCCTTTGTGCATCTCGCAAGGGGAGCGGGCCCAGGTGCTCACGGGTTTGAGTTTGCCCTTTGACGGAGTGAGCGCGCGCTTGAGTGTTCAGGCCCAAGTGGACCCCGAGCAGCTGGAGTGGCTGGGCACTCTGACCCGGGTGGTGCAGGCGGAGCTCTGGCGTCTGGTTCTGGCCTGTCCCGCTGAGCCAGCCTGGAGCCGGTCCCTCTGCGCCGGACTGCTCGGCAGCCAAGCCCGGCCACGCTTTGAGCGCCTGGACGATGGGCAGGTACAGGTTCACGCCGCTCTGCCGCCTGAGTGGGGCCCAGCGGGTCGGTCCCTCGCCGAGCGCCCTCTGGATGCCGCTGGATGGACGCTGGAGCGCGTTGTGGCGCTGTGGAATGGTGGTGGCAGTCAGGCTGCCTCAGATGAGCTCCTGGGGGCCTTGGCGCCCTTGTTGGCGGCGCTGGGTGGTGCCCGTCTGCACGCGGAGAGCAGTCAGGCGCAGCTCGTGCTGTCTCTGGGTGCGGAGATGGACGCGCGAGAGCACTATGCCTGGCGTCCGGTGGCCGAGGTTCGGGAGCCGGTGGCCCGGGTCTTGGTGTGTGACTCAGCGGCGCCCTTGCCTGTGCCTGACGCTTGGTCGCAGCGGGTGGGGCCCACAGCTCGGGTTCGCATGATGTGGATCGGTGAGGCCCCTTCTGGGGATGCCCCTTGGTTGGCTCTGCTCCAGGCTTGGCAGACCGAGTCGCCGGCAGACTGGCCGCAGCAGATGGCCCTGGCGGAGGCCTTGGGGCAGAGCTTCGATCCGGTCCTGGTGGCCTCGGATGGGCGCAGAGCTCGTAGCCTCTCTCAGTGGGTTTCCGATCCAGCTCTGCGGGTGGCCGCCTTTGGCGGGGTGGGCCTGAGGGAGTCTTCCACTCTGAGGCTTTCCGTCGACCCCCTTCGCGCCATCGAGGCCAAGCTGGGCCAAGCCGTGACCCTGCGCTTCGACGACGCTCCTGCGGTGTGGGAGAGCCTGCTGGCGCCTCCGGAGCAGGGAGGATGGCTCTTGCGGGAGCCGCTGCAGATCCCTGGCCTGCGGGGTTGGCTGGGGCTGCGTTTGCCCTATGACGGGACCGGTGGTGTGCTGGTTCGGGACCCGGATGGCGGCTGGCTGGCCATGCCGGAGGTGGACGCACGGCTGCCCTGTCACGGGCTGGTTTGGATCACGGACTCGCGGCCGGTGCTCTCCGCCTCGCAGGAAGAGCTGATGGCTCTGTGTGCGTTGCAGATGTATCAGCGCCTGGCAGAGGGCGTGCGGGCGCGTGGCTTTGGGGCACACCTGGAGGACGCCCGCAAGTACGCGATGCGCTTCTGTTGGCTCTGTGCGCAGCAAGGGCGGGCGCACCTGGGCACCGTTCGGCTGCTGGCTGGGGCCGTGGTCTTGGAGGGGGAAGACGGCAAGCGCTGGGGGACCTTGGATGCCTGGCTGGATGCACCGGAGGGGTCTCGACCGCCGCTGCCCATTGAGTTGCCCCACACCGCAGTGAAGCTCTCCCCCAGTGAGGGCATGTCGCCCGAGGGGGGACTGGTCGCGGTGATTCGCAGTCTGGTGAATCAGGTGGACCGTGGGATTCAGATGACGGTGCAGGTGACGGAGGTGGCCTCACAGGCTGCTGTGATTCTGTCTCTTATACACATCTGACGCTGCCGACGAAGAGGATAGTGTAGA
>OJIO01000297.1_pt1 | contig 36381 bp, 31 predicted proteins | sample 1595621 | NCBI WGS metagenome assembly OJIO01 (sample SAMN05416776, study PRJEB24817) | seawater metagenome | isolation source: Sea water | place: Canada:Atlantic | collected 2013-07 | reverse complement strand
ACACTATCCTCTTCGTCGGCAGCGTCAGATGTGTATAAGAGACAGCACCAATACCACAGCCTCGTGCCTTGAGGCGCATGTTGATGTCTTTGGTGATCAGAATAATTTCGCGGCGGGGAAATTTTTCTTGCAGTGCCACCAGGCTGTTGATGATTTTGTTGTCGTTCAGATCCAGCGGCAGGGTGCGATTGCGGCTGTCGAAACCATCCAGCAGAATGGAAAAAAACCCGAGCGGATTACCGTCTGCCCGTTCAATCGGCACCCCCTTGGCGATCTCGGTGGGGGTGGCATCCCCAATAATGCGATCAATCTGTCGTATTGCTTCCCGGCAGTCGGTGGCGATGGACGCCTTGCCCATTTTTAATTTGTCGAGTTCTTCCAGCACGGTCATGGGAATGACCACCTGATGTTCTTCGAACTGGTGAATGGCACTCGGGTCGTGAATCAGTACATTGGTATCCAGAACGTACAGCTTGGTAGCAGTTTTGCGTGCGGCCATAAGGACACTCTCCTGGTTTCAATTGCAGAGAAGCAAACGTTGGGTCTGAGAAATGTTGGATTGGGAACGTGCGGGATGGAGCAAAAAGGGACATGGAGACGCTGGAGGGGAACGGGTTATTGGCAGGGGCAGCCAATGCGGCGGTGTCTGCGACACTGCTTGGCAATGATAAAAAACGGTGCTGCACCAGAGGCTGATACGGAACCGATGGCATTGACAGATTAACTGACAATGTTTCCCTCCCTCCGTGGGTAATGGCCTCACTATGGCCTCTGTTGCCGACCTTGCCAAGTCCTCTGTTGGCAATTTCATCCTGGCGCACTGTGTGAATGATTGCTTGCCTCTCTGCGCTATCAAACTGCGCTATCAAACTGCGCTATCAAAGGCGACAGTGGCCATCGGGCGTTTTGCTGCTCAGGGACTGATCAATGGACAAAATAGACGGGGTCATTGGCAAATATTATTGAACCGTTGCCTTGGCAACCGATAAGCTTGCCCCCATTGATTCGTTATCATTGTTATCTGATGGCTGCGCGATTATTCGCATCGTTGGCAGGCTTCCTTTTCTGGAGATTTTTGTATGAGCTCATCACGCCACGTAAAATTGTTAATCCTCGGCTCTGGCCCTGCCGGTTACACCGCCGCAGTGTACGCTGCTCGTGCCAACCTCAACCCGGTGATGATTACCGGTATGCAGATGGGTGGTCAGCTCACCACAACCACCGAGGTCGACAACTGGCCGGGTGATGCGATGGGGGTTCAGGGGCCGGAACTGATGGAGCGCATGAAAGCCCATGCTGAGCGTTTTGAAACAGAAATTATTTTTGACCAGATTCACACCGTCAAACTGGATCAGCGGCCGTTTGTCTTGCAGGGCGACAGCGGTGAGTACAGCTGTGACGCGCTGATTATTGCTACCGGTGCCAGTGCCAGATACCTGGGTATGGAAAGTGAAGAAGCTTTCAAAGGCAAAGGGGTATCAGCCTGTGCCACCTGCGACGGCTTTTTCTATCGCAAGAAGCCCGTGGCGGTGATTGGCGGCGGCAATACAGCGGTTGAAGAAGCGTTGTATCTTTCCAATATTGCCTCCGAAGTGATCGTGGTACACCGCCGCGACAGCTTCCGCTCGGAAAAAATCCTCGCCGACAAATTGCTCGAAAAAGCCGCAAATGGCAATGTCACCATTCACTGGAACAGCGAGCTGGATGAAGTACTGGGCGACAACATGGGTGTCACCGGTATGCGTATCAAACATCGAGAAAGCAGTGAGACAACGGAAATCGCGCTGGACGGTATTTTTGTCGCTATCGGTCACTCACCCAATACCGGTATTTTTGAAGGTCAGCTGGAGATGGAAGGGGGTTATTTGAAGGTGCAGACCGGCAGTCATGGTAACGCCACTCAAACCAGCGTAGAGGGGGTGTTTGCGGCGGGTGATGTGTCTGACCATATTTACCGTCAGGCGATTACTTCTGCAGGCACCGGTTGTATGGCTGCGCTGGATGCCGAGCGCTATCTGGATAATCTGGCGAGCGGCCAATAACTCGCCGTCACCCTCATCACCATCCGTTCGCCCACGTCTCTTGCGGATGGTGTGGCGGACGGATTCCAGAATTCCTGAGGATGGTACCCCTAAACCCACCATTAACTGTTGTTGCTGCAGGAATTTTTCGCCTATTCTCTGGTATCAGCGTGCTGTTGACTCTTCTAACAAAAACAGCCTGTAGCGGGATGCAGGCGTTGATTAAGCAGTCAAACTCCGGTTACTGACTATTCTTTGTACATCGGTGCATCTGAATGGTGTTTGACGTTCAGGAAGGTTCAGGAAGGTTCAGGGAGTAAAGGAATATGGTTGGCAGACATATTTTGCTGTCGCTGTTACTGGTCGCGGTTATCACAGCTCTGACCGGGTGGGGGATTACTTCGCTCTGGAATGAGCAGATTATTGACGCCAAAAAACAGCATGAAGAGCAGCAAGTACAACTGGTCAGCTCACAACTGTCAGGTTATATGGCGGACAGTGGTGACTTGCTGCGCTCACTGGCGCAGGAGCCAGCGCTTATCGCTGCCTTGTCACAAGATAATGGCAGTGCCCAGGTGGCCGATATTCTGTTTGGCATCACCAGTCGCCACGCTTCCTATTACCAGGCACGCTGGATTGACCAACAAGGCATGGAGCGCGTGCGTTTACAGCGCTACGGGCGTCGTATCCAGCATGTACCCACCAGCGAACTGCAAGACAAATCGAGCCGTTATTACTTTCAGGATGCCATCAACGTTGCGCCAGGCAATGTGTATTTTTCGCCCATCGACCTGAACGTGGAATACGGTGAGGTGGAACGGCCGTTCCGGCCAATGATCCGGGCGGCGATTCGGGTATTTGATGATGCTGGTCATGATCGTGGCATCGTGATTATCAACGACAGTCTGACACCCATGTTTGAGTGGCTGGAACACAGCACCACCGGCAGCCTGTTACTGATGGCTAATAGTGCTGGTGACTGGTTAAGAGGCTTCAGCCGTCAGGACGAATGGGGCTTTATGTTTGGCAAGCCCCGGCGCATTGGTGATCAATCAGAAATCGTGTGGGAGGCCATGGGGAACCAGCCTTCAGGAACGCTGGTGCAGCCGGAGGGGATCTGGATCTGGAACGTGGCCCATACCGGTGAGCGGCAATGGGGCTATGCGGAAACCATGGATTACCAGCACGCCCCCAATCTGCTGTTGGTCAGCTTTATTTCAAATACCGAACTGTTGCAACTGGTCAGCCGCGAGAGCGGTTATGTCTGGGTGGGCTGCATCTCGGTTGGCATGATTCTCTGGGGACTATTGACCGCCTTTCTGTATTTTCGTTGTCGTCACCAGGATGTCTCTCTTCAGCTGCAAGAGTCTGAGCGCTTGCGTGAGATGGAAGCTGATTTGATCCGGGCACGGGCACAAGCGCAAAACCTGGTGAATGGTAACGTCAATGGCATTTTGATTGTTGATGGCAATGGCAATATTCAGATGACCAACCCGGCTCTGGATACGCTGTTTGGTTACCAGAAGGGTGAACTGGTCGGGCAACCGATGGAGATATTGGTGCCGGATAACGCCGTGCTGTTTGACCCAGATCCCTTGGCCACCGGTATCCGCCAGCCCGGACGTCGAACGATGGCGAGAAATCGGCATATTCGGGCCAAACATCATGACGGCAGTCTGGTTGACGTCGAGGTCAGCCTCAGTCCGGTGCAGTCTGACGACGGTGTCAAAGTATCGGCCACCGTGGTTGATATTACCGAGCGGCTGGAAAACGAAAAGCGGCTGCGTAACTACGCCAGTGCCTTTCAGGAAGCCGGGGAAGCGATGGTGATCACCGATGCCAACTGGCAGGTTGAGCACGTCAATACCATGTTTTCCAATCTGTGCGGTATGCCGGAATCAGTTGTCGAGGGAGCCACGCCCACGGCGTTTTTACTGGAACGGCTGGAACCCGGTGGCGCTTCACTGCAACAGCTGGTGGGAGATTCGGATCACTGGGGTGGTGAGTGGCAAGCATTAACCACGGCAGATGAGCCGTGTCCGGTGCGGCTGTCGATCAGCAGTGTCCGGGATACCAGAGGACGCCTGAGTCACTATGTATTTTCTTTTTCCGATATCAGTGAAATCCGCAGAGCTTACGTACAGCTTGAACATCAGGCCTATCATGATGCCCTGACCGGGTTGCCCAATCGTATGATGCTGCAGGAGTCGATCGACTTGGCGATTGGTCGGGCCAAGCGCCACCGGGAAAAATTTGCCTTGTTGTTTATTGATCTCGACAACTTCAAATACATCAACGATGGCTTGGGGCATCGTGCCGGTGACCAACTGCTCAAGCAGGTGGCGGATGCACTCAAAGAGGAACTGCGCGAAGAAGACGTCGTCGCTCGCCTGGGCGGAGACGAATTTGTTGTCTTGCTGGAAGGTATTGGCCAGGCCCATGCCACCCGCCTGGTGCTGGGTAAACTGACGCGCCGGTTGTCTTCAGCGTTTGCGATCGAAAATGACACGGTGCGGGTAACCGCCAGTATTGGCGTCTGTATTTATCCAGATGATGGCCGCGATGGCGAAACCCTGCTACGCAAAAGCGATATGGCCATGTATCAGGCCAAAGAAGCGGGCAAGAACCGCTGTTTCTTTTTTTACGAAGACACCGACTCGATATCACGGGATATGCTGAAAACCGAGTATCAGCTGCACCGGGCGATTCAGGAAAACGAGTTGCATCTGGTCTACCAGCCACAGGTCGATACCTCGACCGGCCAATTGCAAGGGGTTGAAGCACTGGTGCGCTGGTCTCACCCGGAGCGGGGAGAAATCCTGCCGGAAGAGTTTCTGCCGGTGGCAGAAAAAATGGGGCTGATGTCGGAGCTGGAAAACTGGGTAGTCCACACCGCCAGTCGGCAGGCGGCAGCCTGGAACCATGATGGAGTACAGTATGGAAAAATGGCCATCAACCTTTCTGGCAGCTTTCTCAAACGACCCGATTTTGCCACCGATATTATTACCATGATGGCGGAAAACAAATGCCCAGCGAGCTGTATTGAACTCGAAATCACCGAAGGTTTTATCCTGCATGGAGCGAATCAGGTAATCCGCGAGCTGCATCATCTCAAAGCGGGCGGTTTCAGCCTGGCAATGGATGATTTTGGCACCGGCTATTCATCGTTATCGTATTTACGCAAACTGCCCATCGACAAGCTCAAGATCGACAAGCAATTTATCAAGGACATCGTTGATGACGATGGCAGTCAGAAAATTGTCTCCGCTGTTATTGCCATGGCCAAGAGTCTCGGTATGACCGTCATTGCAGAAGGCGTGGAAACCCGGATGCAGGCCGAAATCCTCCGTTTCAAGGAATGTGACCAGTTACAGGGCTTCCTGTTTGAACGGCCCATGGCCGTCAGCGAATTTGAACGCTTGTACGCGTCGACAGGGACTGGCTGAGGTACAGAGCAGGCCGCATTTACACCGCCCATTCCCTGAGCAGGTTGTGGTACAGCTGGCTCAGGCGGCTGACTTCTGCATCACCTTCGCCCAGAGCCACGGTCAAGGCTTGTACGGATTGATCCAGTTCGAACAGCATTTCACGCTGGTGGGCGTCGCGAATCAGACTTTGAATCCAGAAAAACGAGCAGATGCGCTGTCCTGCGGTGACTGGCAGTACCTGATGCAACGAGGTGGACGGATAAATAATCAGCGAACCAGCCTCCAGCTTGACCTGCTGGGCACCATAACGGGTTTCGATCACCAGCTCGCCACCGTCGTATTCGTCAGGGCTGTTCAGAAACAGCGTACAGGAAACATCGCTACGCAGTTGCTCCGGGCTGCCCAACGCCAAGATGGCGTTATCCACGTGCAGGCCGTAGTGGCCGCCGTCCTGGTAACAATTGAACTTGGGTGGAAAATAGCGCGACGGTAACGTCGCCGATACAAACAGCGGATGACTCTGGAGTTTGCCAAGGATCAACTGGCGTAGCTGCAGTGCCTGCTCTGAATGATCATCCAGCTGCAGGTTACGCTTGACCTGTACCGCCAGCGTGCCAGCGGTCAGACTGCCGTCCTGCCAGGGGCCAGCCGCTAATTGTTGGCGGCAGTAGTGTACTTCTTGCGGGGTTAACAGCGTGTCGATAGGCAACAGCATAGGGAGTCCTGGGCGTCTTGTTATTGGCTCTCAGCGATCAGCCAAGAGCATCTGCCTGGATATGGGCGATGGTTGGGCAGCCCGCCAGGGCCATGGTCATTTCCAGCTCATCCTGCAGAATTTTCAGCATATGAGCAACGCCGAGTGCGCCAGCAACGGCCAGGGCATACAGCTGCGGCCGACCAACCAGCACCGCGTTGGCACCCAGCGCCAAGGCCTTGAACACATCCGTACCCCGACGAATGCCGCTGTCCATCAAGACCGGAAAGTCCGCACCAACGGCACGCCGAATGGCTGGCAAGGCGTCGATGCTGGCCGGTAGGCCATCCAACGTTCGGCCACCGTGGTTGGAAACAATCAGACCATCAAATCCGGCTGCTTGCAGCGCAGTGGCGTCAGCAGGATTGATAACGCCCTTGATCACGATAGGGAGGCGGGTTTGCTGGCGCAGCCAGAGCAGGTCGTCCAGTGTCGGGGCGTCGGCCATAATGCCATTAAGAATGATGCTTTGCTCAGCGGACAGTGTCCGTTGGGCGGGGCGGGGCTGGTGTTGCAAATTAGCTTCGATCACCCCGTCGGGCAGTTGGAATTTGGCTCGTTGAGGGCGATTTCTGAGGCCGTTCACCGGCGCATCCAGAGTAATGACCAGCACCTGATAGCCGCTGCGTTCGGCGCGTTGCACCAGTGCCAGCGAGCTGGGCCGGTCGTGTTGCCAATACAGCTGAAACCAGAGCGCGCCCTGATGATGGCTGGCAATGGTCTCCAGTGTCGTACTGGCCAGTGTACTGACCACCATAGGGGTTGCCATGGCCGCAGCGGCCTCGGCAGTGGCCAATTCTCCGGCCGGATGAACCAGTTGCTGGTGGGCTACAGGGCCGAGCAATAGCGGGTGAGCTAGTGGTTGGCCAAACAGGGTGGTACGCGTATTGGCTTGTTGAAAGTCCTGTAACAGACGCGCTTGTAGCGGGATAGCGTCGAGCCGCTGGCGGTTACGTTGCATGGTCAGATCGTCGGCGCAACCGCTGGCAATGTATTCAAGAATATCGTGGCGAATAAATTCAGCCGCACGATGTTCGTAGTCATGGATGGCAACCAGATCAGCAGGAATATGGGATAAATGGGGTTGCTGAATGTGTGTCATCTTGTTTCCTGTGGAATGTAACCGGAAAGCAGGTGCAGCTTGTTGCTGCACCTGCTGTCTTCAGGGCGGATCAGAACTCGTAAGACAACGTCAGCTGGGCATTACGGGCGTCACCAATATAGGCGAAAGTACCGCTGCGATAGGCTGTCAGATAGTAGTTCTTGTCGGTCACGTTACCTACGTTCAGTCGGGTTTTCAGCTGTTCGTTGATGTCGTAGTTGGCAAATGCATCAAACACCGTGTAAGCCGGTACATACAGATCGCCCGCAGGGCTGTCTGGCTGACCAACGTAAGACTCGCTGGCGTGGGTAGCGGAACCACCGAAGCTGAACTTGTCGGTCAGTTGATAACGCAATTGCAGGTAGCCAGAACGATCAGAGAAGTTGGCCAGACGACCACCTGGCTCAACAGCAGAACCATCACGATTGGTGGCTTGGGTTTTCAGTATTTCTGACGTCATCAGGGAAAAGCCGAACTGAGTACTGAGTTTCTCGGTCAGGTTGCCGGTGAGGCCGATTTCCAGACCTTCAACACGGTTTTTACCGGTGTTGTAAGTACCGGCGGTATCGTAATCGGTGCCTTCCATGACATCGTCTTTGGTGATTCTGAAAATAGCTGCCGTGGCCAATAACTTCTCATCCAGCATTTCATGCTTGATACCCAGCTCGAGGTTTTCGACCGATTCCGGTTTGGCCTTGTCGACGCTCTCGGCACTGGAACACAAACCACCATAACCGCAGTTACCGCCGACATCGGATTCACCACCGTTAATATTGCTGGAGGTGCTCCAGGTCGCGTATACATTGGTGTCTTCTGCGACTTTGACGGTACCGCCGAGGTGGCCGTTCCAGAGCGTATCGCTGTATGTGTAAGGCGTTTTTGAGGTTACCTGAGTGTCCCGGTCGGTACTGACCACCACGTTGTCGTAGTCGAAGTTGTCGGCACGAATACCGGCAAACACTGAGACAAATTCGTTTACTTCAATGGTATCCATCAGGTACAGCGACCAGGTGTTGATTTGATAGTCGGAGTCCCAGTCGCCCTTGGTGATGTCGCGTTGCAGCAGGTTGTTAATGTTGCTGACCGCATTGCCGCTTTCATCCAGCAAACAGTAATTTTCAGTGCCATTCACAACACAGTTGGTCGCGCCGGTCGAGGTGCCGGTATAGGTACCGTTCAGCACATTGTGGCGGGAATATTCCAGCCCGGTTACAAACTCATGCTTCTTGCCAGCCAGGTCTGCGTCAAAGTAGAGATTCAGCTGGTTGACGAAGTAATCAACCTCTTGCCAGCCCTGATGGTTGCTTGTTGTTATTGTGAACTCTCCGGTGTCACGGGTTGAGGCACCAGCACCCGTCACGAAATAGCCGTTATTGGTGGTGCCGTAACGCATGGCGTTGGTGATGGTGACATTATCGCCTTCGTATTCGGCGCGCAGGGTGAAGGTATCGACGCGGGATTTGAGGAAATCTTCATCCTGTACATAAGACGGGATATCTTCGTATACCTTGCCGGTATCCCTGCTGATAAAGGCACCCAGGTCAGCGTGATCAAACGCCTGCAAGTGGTAGTAGTCGGCGATGACTTTCAGCTTGTCGGTAGCCTGTAGACTCAGTGACAGCGCGGCACCGTTACGTTCGCGGTCGGCGGGTGCGCGGTCGGGTACTTCCTCATAGGCATGCAGCAGGTTGGCACGTACCGCGATGTCGTCGGTGATGCGCAGATTGCTGTCGAGCGTGGCCCGGCGATAGTCATCGGTGCCGATTCCGGCTGACAGTTTGTTAAAGGAATATTCGCTGTTGGCCTGCTTGGTAATGCTGTTGATCGCACCACCGGTGGAGCCTCGACCGGCGAAGGTGGAGCTGGGGCCCTTGGTGATCTCGACCTGTTCTACCGCAAAACTTTCACGGGTGGTCATACCGGGGTCTTTCAAACCATCGACAAAGACGTCGGAGCGGGCTTCGTGACCACGAATCACATAACGGTCACCAAAGGCGTTACCGTTTTCGCCGGTACCCAGCGTGATACCGGGTTGCGCCGCGAGAATATCTTTCAGATCACTTTTGCCAGACTCCTGAATCATGGTCTGGGTCAGTACCGAGATGGTTTGCGGCGTGTCGGCCAGCTCCTTGACGTGGCGGCGGTCACCGGACACTTTGGCCTTGTATGGCGCCTTCTTCCGCGTAGGGGTTGGTATCGAGTGCCCGCTCTTCAATTTGCATGGTGTCGAGCATGATCGGGGCGTCGTCGTCCTGAGCCATCGCCGTGGTACCCAGCAACAGCGTCGGAATACCGACCATCGCCGATCCAAGTAGCGTGGAACGCTGTTTGAATACCGGTTTACGCAGAGTTAAGGGAGTGCGTCGTGTGTTATCGCTCATGAATCAGTCCTTAAAGGAGGTGTTGGTAATTAATGAATATTCGACAGGAATGACCAGCGGCAGGGTCAACCTGTCGGGGTGAAAGTCATCCGGAACGCCGGGTAGAGGGTTGGCCCGTGCCAGCATTTCGAGAGCCGCCTGATCCAGTAACGGATTGCCGGACGACTGGTAAATACCGGAGCGAATGACCTCACCATTGCGGTTAATGGTGAACTGCAATTTGACGACCCCTTCCTGCTTTTTCTTTTTTGCAACGGTCGGGTATTCCTGAAACCGGTTCAGCCAGCGCTGGATACTGGCGATATAATTTTTGCTATCGCCGCGCTTGCCACCGGCGCGTTGCTGATCTGCCTTGCCAGTGGCTTTCACCATGGCTTTGCTGGTTTCTGTTCGGGTCTCTTTCGGCTCGTCGAGTGGACGTTCGGCCGTCTCTGACTCCGGTTCAGGTTGCTGCTCAGATTCTGGCTCTGCAGGTGGCTGTTGCTGTTTGGCTACCTTGAACGTTGCCACTTCCGGCACCACCGTTGTGGGTTCTGGCAACTTGACGATTTCTGGCTGCGGCGCGATTTCTGGCTGCGGCGCAATCGGTTTGGCTGGCGGCGTTTTGGTAACGGGCTTTGATACCGGTTTTGGCCGCACCGGATCTGGTTTGGGCTTGGGTGGTTGCACAGGTTCTGGTGGTTGCACTGGTTCAGGTTCTGGCTCGGCAAGTCGCTCTGCGGCATTGGCATAACTGCCCAGCATGCCCAGATTGACATCGACACCGGATTCTCCGTCAGCGACGGCATCCCCCAACGCGCTGGCCGGGGTGTAAAACAGCAGCCAATAAATCGCCAGCACATGCAGGACAGCCGCCACGGTCAAGGCGCCCAACCAATGGATTCGGGTCAGTGTCATTTGACGGTTCCTTCCGGTGCTTCGGCGTACAAACGTACCGACTGGAAAGAAAACTGGCGTACCACCGCCAGAGCGTTCTCCAGTGCGGCGGCGGTAGCGCGCTGATCGGCAAAAATTCCGACCGCTACCGACGAAGGCTGGGGCAGCGCTTGCAGTCTGGTAGCCAGTTGTTCCGCCGTGCAGGCGATGCCATCCAGCGTCATGTCACCTTGTTGAGACACTTCCAGGCGCAGGTCGGACTGGCCTTCAGCCTGTTCCAAGGCAGCCTTGGGCAATACCAGCTCGGCATTGGGCAGCGCCCGAATCTGTCCGGCGACCATAAAAAAAATCAGCAGCAAAAAGACGATATTGATCAGCGGGATCATATTGTCGTCGTTGTTTCGCGATGTGTGCGGTGTGAGCAGGGAATGACTCTGGAGCATGACGGGTTATTCCGGAAACAGGGCAGATTGACTGCGGGCGGGTGGTGCAACGGCAGTTGCCGCATCTGTGCCTGACAGCGCTTGCCCGAGAGTGACCGCTGGCAGCTCCAGCGTGGCCAGCGTGGTCATCACCTCGACGATGCGTTGCACCTGAATATCAGCTTCCGGTAACACCACCAGCTTGCTGCTGTGATCGATCTGGCCGATGGCCTGTTCAAGGGCATCAAAGCGGGCCGGTTTATCCTGTGCCAGCGTGACCGAGCCGTCGTGGTGGAGCACCAGCAGTTGGGGCAACTCGTCGCTCCTGCTGTTGGTCGTTACTGCCGACTGCGACGCCAATGGCAGGGTTAGCCATTGACTGAAACTGGAGGTCAGCATGAAGAACATCAGCAGGATAAACACCACATCAATCAGTGCCGTCAGGCTGATCGGGCGTGCCCGGCGTGGCGTTATGGCCAGGCTGCTCATGCGCGCTGGGCCGCCAGTTCGCAAGTCGGCGCATCGGCGTCCGCATCCTGCTGTGTGGACTGAAGGAAGAACAGGCGGTCAATCACATCCTGCAGCTCACTGGTTTGTAATTCGGCCTTGCGCTCCAGCGCGCTGTGGATCATCGAGACCGGAATCGCGACCGCCAGACCAGCAGCGGTGGTCAACAGTGCTTGCCAGATACCGCCCGACAGTACTGCAGGATCAACCTGGGAACCGGCGGCTTCCATGGCCTGGAAAGCTTCGATCATGCCTAGCACCGTACCGAACAGACCCAATAAGGGGGCGATATTGGCAATCACTTCCAAGGGCCGTAATCCCTGAGTCAACTTGCCGACTTCCAGCCGGGCGAGGCGCAGGGTTTCTTCTCGCAACGATGCGACTGACAGCGCGGGTGTTTTACGCAGCTCGAGGAATTTTCCAATCAGACTGAGACAAGGGGATGGATGATTGCGGGTCATCAGCAAGGCTTGCGACTGTTCGCCGCTGGTGATGCGTGCAAAGGTTGCGTCGATACGCTGTCGAGAACCGGAACCTTGCCGGAAAAACTGCCATAACTTGGCCAGAATAAGCGTGCTGGCAACCAGGGAAAGCACCAACAAAATCGCGTTGATAGGCCCTCCGATCGTGTTCATCAGTGTTTGCAGTTGATCCATGGTTACCGTTCCTGAAAGTGGTTATGCAATTATGCTAATATTAATGATAATGCTTATCAAATATTTTCGTAATTCTAATTGAACTTTTTCATTCATTGCAGAGTGGCAACAGAGTGCGGGAAAGGGGGGGGGGGGGAAGGTTTGGGAGTTGTGGGAATTTTGGGATCAGAGGATCAGGGGAAGGGTTCACATAACTCAGGACAACTATTCAGGTGTCACACATGCCAGTAAGAACGCCAGTTACCGCATCGCTTTTAGTGGCGGTCGTTTGCCATGGCCAGAGAATGAGAAAGAGTACCCTGGCGGTTTTGAATCAGTGTACTCACATAAACAGATTCTCTGGTCGACAGAGTTCGAATCGTCAGCGTCTGTACCGGCTTAAAATTCATCTGTCGCAAACCCGGCAAAAGCCGCTGTGCTGTCATAATCACGACAGACTTTCAGTACATTGTTCAGTACATTTTTTCATCTTCCAGCGCATGAACCCTGTAATTAGTGCGTTTTAACCCAAGGGGATCCTCTATTTAATCCTGCACAGCGCTGTGCGAGTGTTGCTGGATGTCAGAGCAAGGCGGCGAACGCCGCGAACGAGTCTTTTTCACGTTCGCCAACACCGCTCTGGCGGGCAGCAACCCGCGCCCTTCGGGGGCTGACAGATGATTACGACTCGGTGTCGCCGGTTGTTGACTTGGCCCGTCAGACCTGCAAACCGGCTTCGTGCTTCGACACCATCCGGAAGCCCGGAGCAGGCACCGGATTAAATAGATGATCCCCAAGGCCTGTTATTTGCAGTTCAGGCTGTAACCGCTAATCGAATCCAGGCTTGCTCACCACTGGCACAGAGGTCAAATCATGGCAAAAATTCAGGTCATCATCGGTTCCGTCAATGGCACTGCCTTGCAGGTCGGTGCTGTGGTTGCGCAACTGCTGGAAAAACTCGGGCACCATGCCTGGATCAATGTTGAACCCAGCGCCGCTGATCTCGGCCGCGATGCGGATGAAATATTGTTGATCTGTTGCTCCACCACCGGCAACGGTGAACTGCCACGCAATATCTATCCGGTGTACCTGGCCCTGGAAGACCAGCTCGTCAACCTGCAAGGCCGGCGTTATGCGGTCATTGCCCTGGGCGACAGCGGTTATCCCCGTTATGCCCAGGCCGGAATGACACTGGAAGCCTTACTGTACGGCAGTGGCGCCAGTCAGGTCAGCGATCTGTATCGCCTTGATGCCGCTCTGGTTCCTAATGCTGAACAACCCATGGCCGCTGCCCGCTGGGCACTGCAATGGTCTGACCTGCTCAGTGCCTGATTTTCTTCTCCACCCGGAAACCCGTCCGAATGTCTGATACGGATATGACTTCAATAGCAGAAAGCCCGATGCAACTGCGCTTTTTGGTATTTCACGTACACCGGGTCAGTGCCCGTCTGCGTTATCTGACCATGCCCTACGGCCAGCTTTGTATGCCAACCCCCTTACCCAAACTGGCGGAACTGATGGATGAACGGCCACAATTCGACAAGCTGGCCATTCATCCCGGCACCTGGCTGAAGCAAGCCTGTGAACAGATGCAGCTGCCGCTCGATCGCCTGTCGGTAGAACCCGGCTTCCGCCGCTGGATAGACACCCCTGGCCAGCCAACTCAGGTATATATCCTGCGGGTTTCAGGCCCGTCGCCCTTCGCTGCCCCGGAAGGCATGCGCTGGATTGAACTCCCGGACTGCTTCAGCATGTTGCCAATCGAACGGCTGTTAATGCAGTCGGTGTATCAGTACTTGCTGGAGTAGCTCAGCATGGTTCATGGTCTGGCCGTGTGCTTCAGCAGCAGCGACCAGAACCACCAGTAGCCCACCCCGAACAACACCATTCCCCCCAGCCCGACTGACGAGGTCGTGACATGGCTGTGGTTCCCCAGCGACAGGCCCAAGCACAGCGCCAGCAGAGGCAAGCACAGCAGCATATTCCAGCCAATCATGGTGGCGATTTGCTCAAACAGCAGCAGTTGGGAGCAGAGGGTATAAATGACGCTGGCCACCAGAATAACCAGCAGTAGCCAGCCGAAGGCGGCACTATCGACCAACAGCACCAGCAATTCCGGCAATATCAGGCTGAGCAGCACGGCAGCAAGCCCCAGCCATGGCCAGTTGGCCGCAGCGGGGAAGGCCAGACGCTGCAAAACAATCAGCAACAGCGCCCGGATGCCCAGTAGCGTACTGGCACCAAAAGCAACCGAAGCAACCGAAAACGACGCCAGCCCCAGTTTTATGCCGATTACCATCACCACTGCGGCTGCCAGCAGCGCGGTCAGCCGGGTGATTTTCGGATAAATACCCGAATGGCTGAACCATTGCCTGATGGCCAGCTGCCATGATGGCAGTGGCAATAATGGTTCAGAGCGACGAAGCTGAAACAGAGACATAAACACCTCGGCTGAATGGTAGGCAGGCAATCCTAATGATCAGGAACCCCGCAATGGCTAGAAACCAGAGCGGCTAGAAACCAGAGCGGCTAGAAACCAGAGCGGCTAGAAAACCAGCCCATCATGCCGTAGCCCGGCCCAAGGTATTAGCACCACAATGGCACTGAACAAGCGGTACAGATGACCCCTGTACAGTTAACTGAACTGGCTAATTGAGAGAAAACTGTACTGGTTGCCAGCGCCATCACGACGGTATGCTCAACAACCCCGAAGTGGACAGCCACTAAAAACCGTTACCAAACAGTCGTGAATCGACGTGAGAGAGAGCCAATATGCTCGAACGTAGCCAGGACAAACCCCTCTACCAGCAACTGGCAGATGCCCTCAGCAACGATATTCGCAGCGGTATTTATCCGGTGGGTCATAAGGTGCCCAGCGTACGCAAGATGAGCGGGTTACGCGGCGTCAGTATCTCCACCGTCAGCCAGGCCTATGGCTGGCTGGAAGACCAGGGCTGGCTGCAAGCACGGCCACAATCCGGTTACTACGTTCGTTCCACCCATACCCAGATGGGACAGGCCAAGGTCATCCGGTTACCGGTCTCCGCACCAGAAGTCGCCCCCTCGGAAGTCACCAAGGCGGATCTGATCAGCCACGTACTGAATCAACTGAACCACCCCAGCCAGGTGAATCTGGGAGCCACCATCCCCCATGCCTCACTGATGCCCCAGCGCCAGTTACAGCAACACATTCAGAAAGTCAGCCGTTACCGGCTGGCCGAAGTGCTGACCTACCAGTTTTCACCGGGCCATACCGGCTTGCGCCAACAGCTGGCCATTCGCATGCGTGATGCCAGCGTAACTTGCCACTCCGACGATATTGTTATCAGCCATGGTTGTGTCGAGGCGCTGACACTGTGCCTGCGAGCCAGCACCACGCCAGGCGACTTGATCGCGGTCGAATCACCCTGTTATTACGGCTTCTTGCAACTGGCAGAATTGCTTGGCCTCAAAGTGCTGGAAATACCCACCGACCCCGCCACCGGCATCAGTCTGGAAGCGCTGGAACTGGCCCTGAGCCAGTGGCCGATCACCCTGGTACTGCTGACGGCGCGCTTCTCCAACCCCCACGGCTCGGTAATACCGGTGGCGCGGCAAAAACAGCTGGTGACGATGGCTCGTCGGTACGATATCGACCTGCTGGAAGACGACATCTACGGTGAACTGGCCTACGTCAACAAAAACACCAGCCCCAAAAACACCAGCCCCAATAACACCAGCCTTGATGGTGCTTGTACCGCCCTCAAAGCCTGGGATACCGATGGCCGGGTAATGTACTGCTCATCGTTTTCAAAAACCCTGTCGGCAGGCTTGAGAATTGGCTGGTGTATACCGGGACGCCATTTTGATGACGTGGTCAAACATCAGCTCTTTACCACCTTTTCGGCCAGCAGCCTCTCGCAAGAGACGCTCTATTCCTACCTGCAACAAGGGCACTACGACCGCCACCTGCGCAAATTGCGGCAAACCATCACCGACAACTGCATGCGGTTCTACCAGGCCATACAGCAATATTTTCCAGCACAAACCCTGATCTCCCAGCCACTCGGCGGTTATTGCCTCTGGGTTCAGCTGCCGGATGGGGTATCGTCCGGGCAACTGTTTCACCTCGCCCGAGAGCAATCCATCAGCATTGTGCCAGGCGGCCTGTTTTCCAACAGCGAACGATTTGAACAATACCTGCGCCTGAACATCGCCCGACCGTGGGACGACAGCGTCGCCACCGCACTGAGCACCCTCGGGCAACTGGTCGCCCGGTTGATGCCGCAGTCACTGCCAACGTAATCGCGGAAAGTAATCGCCGGGGCCTGGCGGCGATCACACCGGGCCGCTGCAGACGCCAGGCGTGTGATGAAATGCGCCATGTTGATGATGAGCCTGGCTGCTCACACCCCCCGGAATCCGTACCTTCTAACGGCTGTCATGGCATCGCCGACAGACCACCGTCGTTGTGAGTGTTGCCGCCAGCCGATACTCTCAACCATCGAATGCCTTTTCGGCAAACAACTCGCCCAAGCAGTCGCCCACAGCAAAAGGAACCACGAGGTATGGCCGTACCCGACCAACACACCTTGTACCTGCTGGCCCGGCAGTGTCGCCGCGCCATTGAAGCCGTTCCCCGTGAAGAATTTATCGGATCGGTATTCCGGGATTTTCCCGCTGGCTGTTGCGGCGATACCTCCAACGTACTGGCGACCTACCTGTTCGAAAAAACCGGCGTAATCGCTGACTACTGTGCCGGTCGAGATGGCGGCACCGATCACGAAATCTACTCCCACGCCTGGCTACAAATAAACAACCTGATCATCGACATCACCGCCGATCAATTTCAAGATCGGGGTTATCCGCTGGATCCCGTCTACGTTGGCCCGGCAACCGACTGGCACAAAACCTTTGACGTAACAGTAGAACCCGATGCCCGACACACATCGATCAAAGACGTTAATTGGCTGGAGGTTGCCTGGCAGCGGATCATGGCGGAGATGGCCGCGACAGAACACCATTGGCTGCCACGCTCCGAGTGGTAGTCTGGCTGAGACGGAGGCGTTCCCACACTCCGCGTGATAGCCGAAAACCAAGACCGAAGATAACTCCCTGACACCCATGTGATATTCTTCTGGCCATTGCCGCTTTTCACCATATTCACCATAAGGACATGCCCCATGGCCAGCAGTACCGCGTCTATCGATACCTCCGTACTGCTGTTTGCCAACCTGCCTGAACCCAGCGTTAACCCCGATTCTGTGGAAGCCTTTATTGCCCGCTGGAAAGATGGCGGGGGCACCGAGCGTGCTAACTACCAGCTGTTTCTGAACGAACTGTGCGAGGTGTTAAACCTCGACAAGCCGGAACCCGCCCGCGACGACGTCCGAGATAACAGCTACGTCTTTGAACGTCGGGTGACCGAAGCCTTTACCGAAGGCGGCAGTACCAAGCGATTTATCGACCTGTACAAACGCAGTAGTTTCGTCTGTGAAGCCAAGCAATCGGGTCTGACGCTGGCGTCTAGCCGCTGGGACAAAGCCATGCGCAAGGCCTTTAACCAGGCTGAAGGTTACGTACGGGCCTTGCCCGCAGATGAGGGCAGGCCACCGTTTATTATCGTTACCGACGTTGGCCGCCACTTGGAGCTGTATTCTGAATTCAGCCGCAGCGGTGGTAACTACACCGCTTATCCCGACGCCAACAGCTTTCGGATCAAACTCGAAGACCTGCGCAAGCCAGAGATTCAGCAGCGTTTAATTGCGGTATGGACAAACCCGATGGAGCTGGATCCCAGCCGCCTGTCGGCACGGGTCACCCGTGATATTGCCGACCAGCTGGCAAAGCTGGCCAAATCCCTCGAAGCTGATAACCACTCCCCCGAGCAAACTTCCGGCTTTCTGATGCGCTGCCTGTTTACCATGTTTGCTGAAGATGTTGGCCTTTTGCCACACCGCAGTTTTACCGAACTGCTGATGGAGCTGGAGCAAGACGACTCTTTCAAGGATATGCTTGAAAATCTGTGGAAAACCATGAACAGCGGTGGCTTTTCGGCGATTTTGCGCAAAAAAGTGCTGAAGTTTAACGGTGGCCTGTTCGCAGAAGCCGAAGCCATCGAACTGAACCGCGAACAGCGCCAGCTATTAATTGAAGCCGCCAAATCCGACTGGCGATTTGTCGAACCGGCCATTTTTGGCACCTTGCTGGAACGGGCGTTAGACCCCCGTGAACGTCATAAACTGGGTGCCCATTACACCCCACGTAGTTACGTCGAACGGCTGGTGATGCCCACCATCATCGACCCTTTGCGGGAAGAATGGGAAAACGTACAAGCGGCGGCGGTCGCGCTGGAAGACAAGGGCAAACACAAAGACGCCGTCGCCGAAATTCGCGCCTTTCATCATCGACTGTGCAATATCCGCGTACTCGATCCGGCCTGTGGCAGCGGTAACTTTTTGTACGTAACGCTGGAGCACATGAAACGGCTGGAAGGCGACGTACTCAACCTGTTGCACGAACTGGGCGAAAGCCAGGGCCTGCTGGATATGGCAGGCATTACCGTTGACCCGCACCAGTTCCTCGGTATCGAAATCAACCCTCGGGCCGCCAAGGTGGCCGAAATGGTGCTGTGGATTGGTTACCTGCAATGGCACTTCCGCACTTATGGCAACAGCAACCCGCCAGAACCAGTGTTAAAAGACTTCCACAATATCGACAACCGCGATGCCCTGATTGAATACGACAGCCGCAGTGAACTGCTCGATGAACACGGCCAGCCAGTAACCATCTGGGACGGCCTGACCATGAAGACCAGTCCGGTCACCGGCGAACTTATCCCCGACGACAGCGCCCGCACAGCGGTGTACCAGTACCACAACCCCAAACAAACCCGATGGCCTGACGCGGATTTTATTGTCGGTAATCCGCCGTTTATTGGTGCCTCCACCATGCGACGGGCGTTAGGGGATGGCTATGTGGATTCGGTGCGTAATGTCTTTAAAGGCACAGTGCCGGAATCCGCCGATTTCGTGATGTTCTGGTGGCATATCGCCGCTGAAAAAGTCCGACAGGGCCAAGGTAAAGTTGGAGAGCCACGCCAGTTTGGCTTTATTACCACCAATAGCCTGCGCCAGACCTTTAACCGCCGGGTGCTGGAACCGCACCTGAACGACCCGAAAAAGCCTTTGTCGCTAGCTTTTGCCATCCCGGATCACCCTTGGGTCGACGCCAGCGACGGCGCAGCCGTGCGAATCGCCATGACAGTAGGCGTGGCCGGAGAACAGCAAGGCCGACTGCTGACCAGTCTGAAAGAATCAGAAACCCAAACCGATGAAATCAAAGTCGATTTCCAGAATCGCCACGGCAAGCTGTTTGCGGATTTAAAGATTGGGGCGGATGTTCACGGAGCAAAACCATTGTTGTCCAATTCTGGTATCAGCTCTCGTGGGGTTCAGCTGATTGGTTCTGGCTTTATTGTTACCCCGGACGCGGCCAAACAATTAGGCTTGGGCACTGTGCCTGGACTGGAACAGCATATTCGCCAATACCGACATGGACGCGACCTGACCGACAAGCCACGAGGCGTGATGGTGATCGACTTGTTTGGGCTGACTCAGGACGACGTACGCAACCAATTTCCGGCGGTGTATCAATGGGTGGCAGAGCGGGTTAAACCAGAACGCGATCAAAACAACCGAAAGTCCTATAGAGATAACTGGTGGGTTTTCGGTGAAGCAAGGAGAGAGTGGAGGCAAGTTGAGAAGGCTCTTTCTGGCTATGTAGCCACTGTCGAAACGATGAAACACCGAGTATTTCTGGCTATGGATGGAGACATTATGCCAGACAACATGCTGGTTGCGATTGGCATTGGTTCACCGACAGCTCTGGGGACATTATCTTCTCGTATTCATACAAATTGGGCATTAGCCGCTGGCGGAACTCTCGAAGACCGTCCCCGATACAACAAATCAGTCTGCTTTGAAACCTTCCCCTTCCCGGATCTTTCCAGCCCAGAACAAGTAACACTCACCGCCCGTATCGGAGAGCTGGCCGAGCAAATAGACCAGCACCGCAAAACCCAGCAAGCCGCCCACGACAAGCTGACGCTAACCGGTATGTACAACGTGCTGGAAAAGCTGCGCAAGCAAGAACCACTAAATGCCAAAGAACAGATCATTAATAACGACGGGCTGGTTGGGATTCTGCGGGAACTCCACGACGAACTCGACTGCGCCGTGTTCGAAGCCTACGGCTGGAGCGACCTGGCGGATAAACTGGTCGGTTTGCCCGGTGCCACCACGCCTTACCCGGAAAAATCCGAAGCCCAGGCCGAAGCGGAAGAAGAACTGCTGAAACGACTGGTGGCTTTGAATCATCAACGCGCCGCTGAAGAAGCCAGAGGTCAGATTCGCTGGTTGCGTCCTGACTATCAAAATCCCAACTATCAACATTCAGATCGGGGCAAAGACAGCGCTTCCGCTTATGAGTCGACTGCTCAAACCGAAGCCGATGTTACCGTCACGCCAGCGGACGCCAAAGCCAAAAAACACACTTGGCCCAAATCTATGCTGGAACAAATCTCTGCTGTCAAAAGTGCTCTGCTGGACGGACTGGATACAGCTGAGGCTATCACTGCTCTGTACAAAAGCCCGAAAACCACTGGACCGAAAGTTCAGGAAGCACTGGATTCACTCTTTGCTCTGGGCTTGGTGAATCTGGCAGATGGCAAGTATCAGCTGGTGATGTAATGGCAACCGTCGACAGGGATCGTATTGGACAAGTACCGCCGAACTTGGCCGGAGTCTACTCACGTATTCTTCAGCAGCTGACTGATTGAACAGAAACCTTGCTGTTTCGTTTATTTCGTTTAACCTGTTCTGAAGCACGTGAGTAACGTGCTGCAAAATCAGAAAAACAGGGGTTAATCCTATGGGCGCAGAAGTTGTATTCCTGCCGACTGCCGAAGACAGTGAACAGGCCAAGGACTCGAGTCGGGTACTGGCGCAGGCGTTGGCCAATTATTCCGCTGATGACCGGGTACGTATGACTATTCAGGGCAGCTCTGGCAGCAGCAACGAACTGGTGCTACCGGGTGACATTATGAACCTGATGCTCACTGTGTTGACTCAGGTTTCCCAAGGCAATGCCATCAGTCTGGTTCCGATTCATCAGGAAATCAGTACCCAGCAAGCGGCTGAATTATTGAGTGTCAGTCGTCCGCATCTGGTGAAGTTACTGGAACAGGGGGATATTCCCTTCCGCAAGGTCGGTAGCCATCGTCGGGTCAAGTTGACCGATGTAATGGATTACCGCAAGCAAGTGGATGAAGCCCGTGGTAAGGCTTTGGATGAATTGTCGGCGCTCTCTCAAGACGCTGGAATGGATTTCTGATGAGCCAGTTTCGCGTCGTTCTGGACGCCTGTGTCCTGTATCCACAAGGACTGCGTGATTTGCTGATGAGTTTGGCGGCTGAACGTATTTTCAAGGCACATTGGAGTGAGCAGATTCATGATGAATGGATTCGTAATCTTCATGAAAACTCGGGAATGCCAATGGCCCAATTGCAGAGGATTCGTGAGCTGATGGATCAACATACGGACGACGCCCTTGTGATGGGGTATGAATCGCTGATTACTGGCCTGAACCTCCCTGACCCGGATGATCGGCATGTGCTTGCTGCTGCCATCAAGTGCGGCGCCAATGCCATTGTGACACTGAACCTGAAAGACTTTCCCGCTGATGTTGTAGCCCCATTGGGGATTGATGTTCTTCACCCTGATGACTTTATTGCGTATCAGGTTGATATGGCGCCCGCTGCTGTTTGCTCAGCTGTTAAGAAAATGCGCCAGCGCCTGAAAAACCCACCCTATACCGCCTCTGAATATCTGGTTGCCATCAAGCCCAGATTACCCAATACCGCGTCAATGATGATGGAATATCAGAGTCTGATCTGATCAAACAAAAAGTAAGATCAAGGTAGCTCTATTTCTACACGTAATTATAAAGCAGGACACATAGGTCTGAAGCGGTGAGCGCGGGCCAGCGGGTGATGCCAGCAGACGGAAACCAACCAAACCAGCACTGGCGCGGGTTGGCGGCGGAAAATGGTCATTGCACGACAGCGCGGGAAAGTGCGAAAACAGCCGCCACGGTTTGACACCGTTTTGACACTATGAGCGGTTTTGACACCGCTATGATTCTGGAGCGAATCGGCCGCAAAGCCTTGAATTTACTGGGTTTTTGATGGTCTCCCCACGAGGACTCGAACCTCGATCGGTCGCTTAGGAGGCAACTGCTCTATCCTGTTGAGCTATGAGGAGACAGGGGCGCGTATGGTACTGGATTCTGGCGTGCAGGAAAACCATCCGCTGCCGTTGGTTACTGATCTGCGGGTATTTCGAGGTAGAAGCAGGTGGTGCCGTTGTGGGAGTGGACGCCGATTTTCCCTTTGTGCAGGCTGATGATGGAGTGGGTAATGGCCAGCCCAAGGCCGGTGCTGTCGGGGTTGCTATCGGGGTTTTTCTGGCGGGCGGCATCGACGCGGTAGAAGCGGTCGAACAGTTGCGGCAAGTGTTCTGCAGGTATGTCCGGGCCGGGGTTGCTGATGTCCAGCCGGGCGTATGGCTGGCCTTGTATTCGGGTTTGGCTGAGTTGTACGGCGACGCTGTGCCCTGGTGCGGTATGGCGTATGGCGTTGGAGAGCAGGTTGCTGATGGCGCGTCGTATCATGTTGCGGTCGCCGGTCAGTTGCGGTGACTCTGAGTGGTTGAAGGTGAGCCTTACCTGTTGTTCGTCGGCCCAGGCTTCAAAAAAATCAAACAGGTCGAGGATGTCGGCTTTCAGTTGGATGGGTTCCGGGTGGATGCCTTGCAGGCCGTTGTCGGCTTTGGCGAGCCAGAGCATGTCGGCGACCATACGGGCCAGTCGCTCTTCTTCTTCGAGGCTGGAGTAGAGCAGTTCGCGGTAGGCGTCGAGATCACGGGGTTGCCCGAGCATCACCTGGGTTTGGGTGATCAGGTTGGTGAGGGGAGTGCGCAGTTCGTGGGCGATGTCGGCGGAAAAATTGGACAGCCGTTCAAACCCGGCTTCCAGTCGCGACAGCATATCGTTAAATGCCTGTATCAGCGGCACCAGTTCGGTGGGTGCCTGGTTGGGATCCAGTCGTTCGTTTAATTGTTCTGAACCGATGTGGGTAATTCGTTGGCTGATCTGACGGAGCGGGGCATGTCCCTGGTGGATGCTGAACCAGACGGCCAGCAGGGTCAGCAGGCCAATGCCAAGCACAATGGCCCACAGGGTGCTGCGGAATTCGTCGAGGAAGCGCAGGTGGAAGCCCATGTCAGTCGCCAGCATCAGCAACCAGGTGGCGTCGTTGGAGGCTGAGGCGACTTTCAGCTTGACCAGCACCCCCCGGTATGGATGGCTTGCTTGTTGCCAGCTGAGCAGTTGGCGAGCGGTGATTTTTTGGATGGGCGGCTGTTGCAGCAGAGTAGCGCTGATGCTGGCGTTGCCGCTGTGATAGAGCGTTGTCAGTGGCTCCGACGGCTGTTGTAGCAGCAGTTGCAGGGAGATGCCGTGGTAGCTGTGGCTGATTTGTTCCAGCAGGTGCTGGATATGATGGGGCAGTGGCTGTCCGGCCAGTACGTCGGTGTGATCGGGGCTGGTATCGAACACCTGTTGTATGGCGGCGGCGGCCTGTGCCAGTTCCTGGCTGTCTTGTTCGGCAAAGTGGCTGCGGATGGAATGCTGCACCATGCTGACCAGCAAGATCAGCCCACTGCTGATGACGAGGGCGGTCAGCAAGGTGACCCGCCATTGCAGCGACAGCGGTCGTCTAGTCATGGCTTTCATCGTCCAGCCGATAACCCATGCCACGCACGGTGTGAATCAGCCGTTGTTGAAACGGGTCGTCGATTTTGCGGCGCAGGCGGCGAATGGCGACGTCGATGACGTTGGTGTCGCTGTCGAAGTTCATATCCCACACCTGGGAGGCTATCAGCGAGCGGGTCAGGACTTCGCCCTTGCGGTTGACCAGCAGTTCCAGCAGCGCGAATTCGCGGTTGGTGAGGGTGATTTTCTGGCCGTCACGCACGGCAATACGTTTGCTGGTGTCGAGGGTCAGGTCGGCGACGGCCAACGTCTCTTGTACCGGGCGTAACCCGCGCCGCAGCAGAGTGCGCACTCGGGCCAGTAATTCGGCAAAAGCGAAGGGCTTGACCAGATAGTCGTCGGCACCCAGCTCCAGCCCTTTGACCCGATCTTCTATCTGGTCGCGGGCGGTAAGAAAAAGAATCGGCGTCTGGTTGCCGGATTCTCGCAACGACTGGCAAATCTTCCAGCCGTCGACGTCTGGCAACATGACATCCAGTAGCAGCAAGTCGAACGCTTCGGTCATGGCGAGGTGGTGGCCGTCGAGGCCGTTACGCGCCAGTACTACATTAAAACCGGCTTCGGTCAGGCCCTGCTGGAGGTAGTCGCCGATCTTGGTTTCGTCTTCAACAATTAGTAGCCGCATGGTGTGCTCTCTGGGATCTGTTACCAGTGTACAAAAACTGGCGTACAGACACATGACCTGAACATGACGGTTTTGTCATGTTCAGGTCATCCGGGGGTCAGTTAGGGGCAGTTATTCTGGCTAAATGGAATATAGCAGGGGTAGTGTGATGAAGATTCTGACTCCCACTGGCATCTCGGCCAGCGGGTTATCACGGCGACGGTTTGTGCAAGGGTTAGCAACGGGTGTGGCACTGGCTGGCATGGGCAATGCTCGGGCGGGATCTTTGCCTGCCAGCAACAATCCACAAGTGCAGGTACTGACCGGCACTCAGTTTGATTTGGTGGTGAGTGAACTGGCGGTGAATTTTACCGGCAGTCGCGGTAAGGCCACGGCTATCAATGGTTCGGTTCCAGCGCCGACACTGGTGTGGCAAGAAGGCGAAACGGTCACCATCCGGGTGCGTAACGACCTGGCGGTGAGCACCTCGATTCATTGGCACGGCATTATTCTGCCGTATCAGATGGATGGTGTGCCGGGTATCAGCTTTGCGGGGATTGCTCCAGGTGAGACCTTTACCTACCAGTTCAAAGTGCAGCAAAGCGGGACGTATTGGTATCACTCCCATTCCGGTTTTCAGGAGCTAACGGGCATGTACGGCGCAATTATTGTGCGCCCGAAAGCGTCAGACCCGGTCTACTACGACCGTGAGATGGCGGTGGTGCTGTCGGACTGGACCGACGAAAACCCGATGGATGTGTTCGCCAAGCTGAAAAATCAGTCGGATTATTACAACTACAGTCAGCCCACCGGGCCAGATTTTATTCGCGACGCCCAGCGTTATGGCCTCAGCGAAGCGTTCGCCATGCGCAAAATGTGGAACGACATGCGTATGAGCCCGACCGACCTGGCCGATACCTCTGGCGAAACCTTTACCTATCTGATGAACGGTACGGCTCCGGCGGGTAACTGGAGCGGTGTGTTTAAACCGGGTGAGTACGTGCGGCTGCGGTTTATCAATGGCGCTGGCAACACCTTCTATGATGTGCGTATTCCCGGTTTGAAACTAACGGTCGTACAGGCTGATGGTCAGAACCTGGAGCCGGTAACGGTGGATGAATTCCGCTTTGGTCCAGGTGAAACCTACGACGTGATTGTGCATCCGGCGGATCAGCCGTACACCATTTTTGCTCAGAACATGGGTCGTTCCGGGTATGCACGCGGAACGTTGACTCCAGCCATGGGGCTAACGGCCGCTGTACCGGCTATGGATAAACCGGAGTGGTTAACCATGGCCGATATGATGGGCGATATGTCGGGTGGTATGTCGGGTGGTATGTCGGGCATGGGCAGTATGGCGGGCATGAATCACGGCGATATGTCGGGTGGTATGTCGGGCATGGGCAGTATGGCAGGCATGGATCACGCAGGTATGAATCACGGCGATATGAAACCCGGGGGCATGGCGGTGCCGTCTGCCACTGTCCATCACGCCAGCAGTGAATACGGCCCGCAAGTGGATATGCGCGTCGATACACCGCGCACCAATCTGGATGATCCCGGCATTGGCTTGCGTAACAACGGTCGGCGGGTGTTAACCCTGGCGGACTTACATACGTTAGGTGGCTCAATGGATAAACGCGACCCCGAGCGTGAAGTCGAACTGCACTTGACCGGCAATATGGAACGCTACAGCTGGTCGTTTGATGGGGTCGAATTTGGCCAGTCGACTCCGGTACATTTTCGCCATGGCGAGCGGGTGCGGGTAATTTTGCAGAACGACACCATGATGACCCACCCGATGCACATGCACGGCGTGTGGAGCGAACTGGAAAATGACCGGGGTGAATTTCAGGCGCGGTTGCACACCATTCCGGTACAACCGGCCCAACGCATCAGTTATCAGGTAACAGCAGATGCTGTCGGACGTTGGGCGTGGCATTGCCACCTGATGTTCCATATGGATGCGGGCATGTTCCGCGAGGTGGTGATCTCATGAAAATACTGATGATGAAAAAGCCGATCGCACAGGCATGTTTGCTGGCCGGGTTGCTGGTGGCTCCCATTAGCTGGGCAGAAACCAGCACCATGATGTCTGGTATGGAATGCCAGGCTGGTGATGCCAATTGCATGCCCCACGAAGGCATGAACCATGAAAGCATGAACCATGAAGATATGGATCATGGCCAGATGGATCATTCCATGATGAATCAAGGCGAGATGCCTCACGAAAGTATGAACCACGAAGGCATGAACCATGAAAGCATGAACCATGAAAATATGGATCATGGCCAGATGGATCATTCCATGATGAATCAAGGCGAGATGCCCCACGAAGGCATGAACCATGAAGGTATGAATCACGAAGGCATGAACCATGAAAATATGGATCATAGCCAGATGGATCATTCCATGATGAATCAAGGCGAGATGCTTCACGAAGGTATGAACCACGAAGGTATGAATCACGAAGGCATGAACCATGAAAATATGGATCATGGCCAGATGGATCATTCCAGTATGCAGGTGCAAGGTGGTTCAGCGCCGACCAATGCCCGCGATCCGAATGCCTATTCCGGCGGTTACACCCTGACCTCTGGCCCCTACGCCAGGAAAGGCCCCCGTCAGCTGCATTTTGCCGATGAACATCGGTTTTCTGCGCTGATGATCGACAACCTCGAATTGTCTCGGCACGACGGTGATACTTCTCAGCGTCTGAGTGGCGAATATTGGTACGGCACTACCTGGGAACGAGCGGTTGTGCAATTCGATGGCGAGCGCCAGGACGGTGCTACCGATGCCGAGCTGGGCGTGTACTGGAGGCATGCCCTGACCGCGTTCTGGAATACCCAACTGGGGGTGCGACATGACAGCTCGGATGATCTGGATCGTAACTGGGTTGGTGTCGGTTTTCAGGGCCTGGCTCCGTACTGGTTTGAAAGCCAGGCCATGCTGTTTGTCGGCAAGCAGGGCGTCACGCAACTGGAGCTGGAGGCCGAATACGACCTGTTGTTTACCCAGCGCTGGATACTCGGATTGGATGGTGCTTTAACGGCAACCGGTAAGCGTGACCCGGAAGGAGCGTTTGGTCAGGGGCTGAACAGCACTCAGTTTGGTGCCCGGTTACGTTACGAATTCAGTCGCCGGTTTGCACCCTACTTCGGTGTCGAACGCAGCCATCATTATGGTGGCACCGCTGGCATCCTTGGAGAACGTGCCAGTACCGAGTGGGTGTTAGGTGTAAAAGCCTGGTTGTAGCGCAGTGTATTGCTCCGGCCTCGATATGCGGACAGCCACGGAGGGCAGTCTGGGCCGGGCGGTAGTCAATACCAGGGCTACAAACGTTATGAGGGTGCAATTTTGAATTGCCGTTCTTCCCACTGAAAGTCGGTGGTCAGACGGTATATATAACGGCGGGCAGCAGAGGAAATCCGGGTAAATACAAATCCGGCGAGGGTATTGCCAGCGCTATCGAGCATCAGGTGGCGTAGTTCCAACCCGCAATCCAGGTAGTGTTGTTCGTTGCAGCGCACGATGGCGGCGGCAATCAAATTCAGTTGTTTCAAATCAGCTTGAATATCACCTTCAAAACAGGCTTTGAAGCCGGATTCTGATAAATCCTGCAGCCTTCCTTTATAACGATAGCGCGGAGCTGTCTGCTCGTCGGGTGTCGGGTGCTGATCCGGTATCTCGACCACCAGATAGTGGGCCGCTGGCACATTGACCCGGTAGGCATCGCGCCGTTGCAGGTATTCAACCTGGCTGGGGAATTCACCACGATACTGTTGTTCAGCACTTTGGTAGCGCAGACGGCCGTCGGCGACGAAGCGAATACGAATGCCCTGGTTGTCACAATCAATGCGGAAGCGTTTGCCCTGACGGATCAGATCATTGCCTTTATCTGGTTGTAACCGGGTCATAAAAAAGCTGCGATTATTCAGCTGCACATCGGTTATTTGAGCACAGAAGGCGGTTGTTTGGTCGTCAATCAGTACTCTTACCGGCGCTTGCAGCAATACCAGGCTGCGGAGCGCGCCGTAGATGTCTTCGTCCTGATCCAGGGCGCAGTCCTGCGGCGGATTGTCAGGTGTCTTGTTTGCCGGAACGCGGGCTGGGGATGTCACACGTAACCTCCTGGCAGGGGTAGGCGTTGGAAGAAAGAAGGCGGTCAGGCCTGAATGTAGCCCTGGCCTCGGCGTGCCGATTTGCCCTGGCCTGTTTCAGTGTAGAGCAATGGCGAGCGATCGGGTTGGCCACGTAAAATATGGATACGCTGCTGGATACGGCGCTTGGCGGTGAGAACCAGTTCGTTCAGCTGGATGGAACGATCGCGGTTATGACGATATTGAGCGGCAAGCTGTTGCCACAAGCGGGCAATCTCTGGCTGCTGGCGGATCTGTGGATGCTGGAGAAAATCGGCCGCCAGCGGCAGTTGTTGCTGGCTCATCCAGTCCATGCGTTGTTTGGTCTGTTCCTTCATGCGCTGCAATATCGCCGACTTGGATTGTCCGGCACGTTGCAGTTGTTCAGGCTCCATGCGGGCCAGTAGCTGGCCTTCCTGCTCCAGTTGGTGTTGTAGCAGGCGTCCCAGGGCCAGTTCATCAAGCAACAGCTGGCGCAGCTGATGACATTCCGGCGTTGGCAGGTACACATTGGCAGTAGAATTCATGGCTATTTAATGCTCAGTTCAGGCGTCCTTCAAAGTCCAGCATTTTTCCTGCCAGTTTTTCATAATCGATTTTGTATTCACCGCTGTCGATGGCGGCTCTGATGCGGTCGACGGCGGCATCGTTCACCTCAGGCATGGCACTGATTTCAGCCTCAACCTGCTGGATGCTTTTGCTGCTGGCGCTCAGTTTGACCTGATCGCTGTAGCTGGCATTCTGGGTGCCGGAGGCTGGATCACCCTTGGCTGACATTGGGCTGGTGGCATCGGCGGTTTTCGCTGAAGCGCGACTACCGGTGTCGATGGCACCTGTTAACTTGTTGATATTCATTGTGAAATCTCCAAACCATTGCATTGTATAAACCCCTGCCATGTCTGTATCGGCGGTTTGCCAAAAGACTTTAGTATTTTTTGATTTTTTTTGCAGTCTGTCGATTTGCTGCTATTCGCGCGTGTGCGCGCTGCCATAAAAGTCATCGGTTGATTCAAGCGGCTAACGGATAGTGACCTCTCCGGGGCCGATGACTTCGGCGGTGAGGGTCTTGCCGGAACGGCGGTTACGTACTCGAATGGTGTCGCCCTTGCGGCCTTGGCTCAGGGCGTCGCCTTCGGTTTGCAGCTGGATGGCACCCCGCTGCAGGTGAATACGCACCAGCGCACCGCGCTCTATCAGCAATTTTGAGATCAGCATGTCCGGGGTGATTACGGTGCCTGGGCGCAGGTTCCGGCGAAACTCCATATCCTGCAGTTGTTCCGGGTTGCGGATATAGCCTTGTTGCAGATTGCCCAGATCTTGTTGCACAAACTGGATGCTGGCGCTGGCGGTGCTGTCACCAGAACGAGCGGCTTGCGTCAGAATGGCGACGCTTTCCATCACGTGCAGTTCGACCGCGACAAATTGTTGCCACCAGGGCGAGGCGCAGCGCAGCTCAACACCATTACGCCCCGGTTGCAGTGGCCGGGCCAGCTCGATATTCAGCGCCTGGCTGCAGGCGGGCAGTTGATAGTCGGGGCTGAGTCCCACCAGCGAAACCCGGTTGCCATGGGCGTCGCCACTGATGTCTGTCCACTGCTGCAGCAACTGGTGTTGCAGTGTTGCCTGCCAGGATTCAGTCGTCCAAAGCGCCGCAGTCTGGAGTTTATCAGCCCAGAGAGGTTGGCATATCAGGAGTAAAACAATTATCCGACGCACTGTCTGGTTCTCTACTATGCTTTTAGGTGACTGATGTAAACGTCATGATTCTGGCGATTAAGCAGCGCTTGTTGAACCTGACAGAGGTTTTGCAAGGGCTGTGCCGGATAACTTTTCGGGAGCTTTTTATGGCTGGTGTGTTAGATGCGGTTAACCAGCGAACCCAGTTGGTCGGTGCCAACCGGCTGGAGCTGTTGCTGTTCCGTGTAAACGGGCGACAGGTTTACGGCATTAACGTGTTCAAGGTGAAGGAGGTACTACAGTGCCCCAAGCTGACTGTTTTGCCGGGCAGTAATCCTGTCGTTCGCGGTGTGGCGCATATTCGATCGGGCACGATCCCGATCATGGATATGGGGCTGGCAACGGGGAATGCGGGGTTGAGCGATCTGAATAATGCATTTGTGATTATTACCGAGTACAACGGCAAGACTCAGGGGTTCCTGGTTGGTGGTGTTGAGCGCATCATCAATATGAACTGGGAAGAGATCCATCCACCACCACGGGGCACGGGTAAAGAACACTACCTGACGGCGGTGACACAGGTGGACAAGCAGTTGGTGGAAATTATTGATGTGGAGAAAATTCTGGCAGAAGTTTCTCCGATCAATGAAGAAATCAGTGCCGGTCTTATTTCAGCAGAGGTGCATCAGCGCGCGAAAGCACACCGGGTGCTGATCGTGGACGATTCCAAGATTGCCCGTAAACAGATTACCCGTTGTCTGGAAAATCTGGGTGTGGAAGTGGTATCGATGAATGATGGTCGTCAGGCCTGGGAGCATCTGTACGGTATCGCGGAGCGGGGTGAGCGCTTGCAAGACGTTTATATGATGATGGTATCTGATATTGAAATGCCGGAAATGGATGGTTATACACTGACGACTCGCATTCGTGCTGATTCACGAATGGCCGGTTTTCATGTGGTGCTGCATTCCTCGTTGAGCGGTGTATTCAACAAGGCGATGGTGGAAAAGGTGGGGGCCGATGATTTTATCGCCAAATTTGATCCTGACGTCTTGGCTGGACAGGTGGCTATTCGGGTTCAGTCTTGCTGAGCCGGCTCGGCCAGGATAAGACGGTTGCAACAGGTTGGATCGCGATTGAATGACGGTTTTCCATAAGTTAAGTGGCGTTTAACGCCGAATTTTTTCAGGACTGAGTATGACACTCCAGATCACTGCAGATGAGTATCTCCGGTTTCGGGACATGCTGGAGCAATCCAGCGGCATCATGCTGGGCGATGGCAAGGAATATCTGGTCAGCAGTCGTCTGCGGCGATTGCTGGAGCAGCACAACCTGAGCTCGATTTCCGACTTGCTGAGCACGCTCAACGGCAATCGACGCTTGCAGGAGCTGGTGATTGACGCTATGACCACCAACGAGACGCTGTGGTTTCGCGATGAACATCCGTACCGGGTGTTTCGTGAGCGTTTATTGCCGGAATTGGCCGGGTTGCGCCGCCCGTTAAAAATCTGGTCTGCTGCTTGTTCAACGGGCCAGGAACCGTATTCGCTCAGTATCGAGATTGAAGAGTTTCGCAAACGTTCTCCTGGCAGCCTGGCAACCGGTGAGCGGATTCTGGCGACCGATATCTCTCCCAGTTCGCTGGCGCAGGCGAAAGACGGTATTTATCAGCAGCTGGCTATTCGTCGTGGTATGAACGAGCAGCATCTGAAAAGCTATTTTCACCCACGGGATGGTGATCGTTGGCAGATTGATCAGAAGATCAAGAGCCGAGTGGATTTTCGCCAGCAGAATTTGCAGCAGAGCTTTACCGGGCTGGGCAAGTTTGATGTGATTTATTGCCGTAACGTACTGATCTATTTTTCTGCTGATCTGAAGTACGACATTCTCAAACGTATGCATGGCAGCTTGAATCCGCAAGGCTATCTGGTGCTTGGGGCGTCGGAGAGTCTGAATAACCTGGGTGAGTATTTTGAGATGGTGCAGTGCCACCCCGGTATTATTTACCGGGCGCGTTGAACAAGCGCCGTTGGGTGAACAACCGTCGTTGGGTGAACAAGAGTGGTTGGGTGAACAAGAGTGATTGGTTAAACGATAGTGGGGGTGAATCCTGATGCTGTCGGTCGGGCAACTGCTTAGGCAAGTTCCAGCTGCATTTCATGCCATTGCAAACCGCCGTGGCTGGAGGCGGATTCGGACTGGTAAATAAAGCCAGCACGCTGATAAAAACGGATGTGTTGGCTGCGACACATCAGATGAATACGTTGCTTGCCGAGACGGCGCATATGCTCAATGTAATTGAGCAACAGCGTACGACCCCAGCCATGACGCTGCCATACCGGGTGAATCACCACCGACATCACGACATTTTCCGGGCCTTGCGGATCGTGGCCTGCCAGTTGCTTGAACGCTTCGTTGTCCATCGCCACCTTGAAACAACAGCCGGAATTGACGAAACCGATGATGGCTCCGGCCAACTCCAGTACCAGAAACCCTTGGGGATAACGTTCGATACGCAGGCGAATTTTCTCCAGCGTTGCGGCTTCATCACCTTGATAGGCACTGTTTTCAATAGCAAAACAGACGTTGGCGTCGGCGGGTTGCGCCAGCCGTATACGGTAGTCGGCGTGTGTGTGCATCGGGATTCCCGGAGTGGTTCAGCTGGCGATAAATTCTTTCCAGGCTTGCATCAGCTCGATAAAGTCTTCAAGCCCGCAGCCTGCGGTCAGATCGTAATCGTGTAGCGTCAGGGATTCATCTTCCAGATCAAGGTCTTCATCGAACATCAAGGCGTTGGATGAGATATCGACCTCGTGTTGCGTTATTTGCAAAATCGTTTCTTTTCCCTGCCAGCGATAATCTCGCAAACCACCGGATTGCAGTAACTCCGCCGTGGTGATCAGTGCCCGCAGGTGCTTCAGATCGTCACCGATCTCATCGGTCAGCCAGTTGCCAATCAGAGAATGCTCTTCATCAAGGCGGGCAACAGGCTTATTGCCTTCAAACCAGAATTCGTAGTCCAAGGGGAATCTCACATAACGGATAGAGCATGATCGTGGTGTCACGAAGGATGGTGTTAAGCCGCTGCGCTGTTACGCTCAGCGGCGGCACGGTGCAGTATCGTTCAGTCTAGCTGTACGCCGGGTTCAATCGCCAGTGGCCAGCCACCCAGATCCTTGTAGCGGTTCACAATAAAACAGAACAGCTCAGCGGTTTTCCAGGTGTCGTAGGCGGCGCTGTGAGCGGCGCTGTTGTCGAAATCGAGCCCGGCGGTAATGCAGCTTTTTGCCAACACGGTTTGGCCGAGGGCGATGGCGGCAATCGAGGCGGTATCGAATGACGAAAACGGGTGGAACGGATCGCGCTTGATGTCGTTACGCTCAATCGCAGCACGCAGAAATGCGTGATCGAAATGCGCGTTATGGCCGACCAACACCGCCCGGTTACAGCCGTAGTGTTTAATCTCACGCCGCACCACCTGGAACATATTGGTCAGCACGTCGATTTCAAATTCGGCATCCCGTTCCGGGTCGAACGGGTCGATGCCGGTGAAGTCGAGGGCTTCCTTTTCCAGGTTGGCGCCGTCAAACGGGTGCACCTCGGCAGACAATGTCTGGTCTGGGTGGATATAGCCTTCGTCATCCATGCGCAGGGTGACCATGGCAATTTCGAGCAGGGCGTCGGTATCGGGATTAAACCCACCGGTTTCCACATCGACCACCACGGGCAAAAAGCCGCGGAAGCGTTGGGCCATTGGGGTTTTTTCCTGCTTTTCGCCGTTTCCAGCGGGAGTTGTACTCATCCTAAGCCTTATCTTCAGGAGTTTTGCAGTTGCCAGCGCAGGGTTTCACCCGCACGCAATGGCACAATGATGTCGTTGCCAAATGGCATTTCAGAGGGCACCTGCCACTTGGATTTCACCAGGGTAATGGTGTCTTCGTTACGTGGCAGGTGGTAGAAATCGGGGCCGTAGTGACTGGCGAAGCCTTCCAGATTGTGGAGTACACCGAGGTCTTCAAAAATTTCGGCATACAGCTCAATCGCGCCGTAAGCGGTATAGCAACCGGCACAACCACAGGCGTTTTCCTTGGCACCCCTGGCATGAGGAGCGCTGTCGGTACCGAGGAAAAACTTGCGGCTACCAGAGACCACCGCGTCTTGCAGCGCTTGCTGGTGAATATTGCGCTTCAGAATCGGCAGACAATAAAAATGCGGCCGAATACCGCCAACCAGCATGTGGTTACGGTTGTAGGCCAGATGCTGCACGGTAATGGTGGCGGCGACGTTGTCACCCTGACTCAATACAAACTCGGCGGCGTCTTTGGTGGTGATGTGTTCCACCACCAGGCTCAGTGCTTTGTGTTTGCTTGCCAGTGGTGCCAGTACGGTATCGAGAAATTCTTTTTCGCGGTCAAAAATATCGACGTGCTGGTGGGTTACTTCACCGTGTACCAGCAGTTTCATATCGTTGTCAGCCAGTGCCGCGCAAACGTCATCAAGCTTGCCGAGGTCGGTAACGCCGGAGGCTGAGTTGGTGGTCGCTCCCGCCGGATACAGCTTGGCTGCCACAACGCGGCCAGTAGCCTTGGCAGCGCTGATCATCTCGGGCGTGGTGTTGTCGGTCAGGTAAAGCACCATTAACGGGTCAAAACCGCTGTCGCCAGCCTGGGCCAGAATGCGCTCGCGGTAAGCCAATGCCTGTTCGGCATTCATCACCGGCGGTTGCAGGTTGGGCATGATGATCGCTCGTTTCATCACCCGAGCAGTGGCGGGGACTGTGTGTTGCAGTACCTGGCCATCGCGAACGTGTAAATGCCAGTCGTCCGGGCGGGTGATCGTCAAGCGGTCGGTCATGAGGATTCCTTCTTTACGTTTTACTGTGCTGTTTGACGCTGTCTGCGTGCTGCGGCCATGACTCATGGTTGCTACACGGTGGCTGGCAGTGATTCCGACAGGCAAAAATGTGACCCGGCATTGTAGCGCAACCGGTTTTTTACTGCTTGGCTTTGTGGTTCCTGACGTTAGGGCCGCGAGCGCTTGGCGGGAGGGCTGTTCACGTTGAAGGTTCAAGATTTTCCGCGACTGGCCGATAGCCCCTCAGAGACATGCCTATTACCAACTTCACTACCACAGAGGCCAACGTAGAGACACATGATTCGTCTGGACAATCTCGCTGCTGGTCATTCACCCGGCGTGCCGGAATCTGGCTCACACTCTGGTTATAAGGCCAGCAGGGTGCTGGCTTGGCTGTTGTTCGGCTTATTATTCTCGCTGTGGTTGGGTCGGCCAGCGCTGGCCGGTCAAACCGCCATGCCGTTGGAATACGGGCTGGATATCTACAACACCCGCTGGGCCGTCTCCGGGTCGGTATTTGACTGCCAGTTTAGCCAGACCATTCCGGGCTACGGCAGCGCTGTTTTTTTGCAACGAGCCGGAGAAAATGTCTCTTTTCGACTCGAAGCCACCCAAAACCGCATGGCATACAGTGATGCCAGAGTCTCATTATTGCCGCCTCCCTGGCGTCCGGCAGAACGTACCGAAAATCTGGGCACTGTTCGTATCCGCCAGGAAACACCACTACTGGCACTCGATACACGCCGCAGCAACCAGTTTATTCATGGCTTGCTGGAAGGCAAACGCCCGACGATCAGCCACCAGACCTGGTATGACGCTAACCGCTTTGTCCGGGTGTACGTCTCCGGTGTCACCTTTCAGGATTATTACCCGGAGTTTCTTGATTGCATCAGTCGGTTATTACCGATGAATTATGATCAGGTGGCCCGCAGCAAGGTGTTTTTCGCCAGTGGTGAAGACAAAATAGAAAAAAACGACATCAAGGTACTGGAGCGGGTTGCCTACTACATCAAACACGACCCCAGAGTCTTTGCGCTGTACCTGGATGGCCACTCAGACCTGTCTCTTATACACATCTCCGAGCCCACGAGACAGGCAGAAATCTCG
>OJIO01000294.1_pt1 | contig 36618 bp, 30 predicted proteins | sample 1595621 | NCBI WGS metagenome assembly OJIO01 (sample SAMN05416776, study PRJEB24817) | seawater metagenome | isolation source: Sea water | place: Canada:Atlantic | collected 2013-07 | reverse complement strand
GGGGGGGCTGGCTTGGTGCTGGTGGGCACCCTGGACCCAGAGGAGGCCGAGCGCTTCCTGCGCGGACAGCTGGCTCGCCCCCTCTCCAAGCTGCAGTCCCTCACCGGCTACGCGCAGGGCTTGCCCCAGGTGCTCTCGGAGCTGGCGCAGCGCGCGCTCTTGCTGGACCCCGACGAGCTCGTTCTGGCCCTTGAGGAGGACCCGGCGGGGATGCTGCCCCGGAGTCATGCTGAGGCCAAGGCTTTCTGGGGACAGCTTCCCGAGGCGCTGCGGCTGTCCTGCGGTCCCATGGCTTGGGTAGAGCGGGAGGGCCTGCCCTTCTTCGAGGCTGCTGCGCTCTTGGGCTTGCAGGCCTTGGAGTCCCTGTTCCAGGCCGGGGTGCTGCTCAGGGTTCCCGGTCAGGGCGCCACCCTGGCGATGCCTCGATTGCTCAGGGGCTTTGCCCGCCAGGCCGCGGGCGCGAATCGCTACGCCGGGCATGTCCTGGAGCGTGCGCGGCGCCTGAAAGCGGAGGTTCACTCTGACCAAGGCAATCAGGCCGTCACGGCGCTGGTGGCCTTGGAGCCGGAGCTGGCCCAGGTCCTCGCCTTGTTCTTGGTGGACCGGGTGGACCAGGCCGCTGAGCTCCTGAGCGCCGTGAACACCGCCTTTCGCCGCAGGGGAATGGAGGAGGCCATCGAGGCTCTTCAGCGCCAGGTCTTGCCCCACAGCGAGCGCCTCTCCCCGCGCGCAGCCGCGGGGTTCTTTCAGGAGCGCAGCGAGCGTCTGCGCATGGCTGGCGATCTGGCCGCGGCCATGGACTTCGCCCGGAAGGGACTGGAGCAAGCCCGGATCTCTACCGAGCAGGAGGAGCTGGGGTTGGCCTTGGCCCAAGTGGCCATCCTGTACCACCACGGCGGGGACTATCAGGAGGCGCTGCCGGTCTATCAGGAGGCCTTGGAGGTGCTGAGCTTGGCCCCCAGACACCGCGCCACGCTCTTGTCCAACTTGGCCGCGGTCCAGCGGGCTCTGGGACAGGGAATCGCAGCCGAGGCCACCTTGCGCAGCCTCTTGGCCGAGGAGCTGGGCGCCAGCAAGCGCTTCGGTGTGCACCGGGCATTGGCCTTCCTGTACATCAACCGCGGCGAGCACACCCTGGCCCAGGAAGCGCACGCCAAGATGACGCCGCTGCTCCAGGGACGAGAGGGCTCCATGGACGGGGCCATCCTCGGCATGCAGCGGGGGCTGCTGGCCTTGGACCAAGGAGCAGGGTTGGCCGCCTTGGCTGCCCTGGAGCCGGCAGCGGAGCTGGCCTTGCGCATCGGAGAGCACCGCACCCAAGCGATGGCCCTGGACTATGCCGGCGCCGCGTGCTTGCTCCTGCAGCGCACTGCACAAGCCATGGAGCGCTTGGCCGAGTCCGCGCAGGCCTACGCGCTGGCGGGAAGGCCTGCGTTGGCCTCGTGGCCATTGGCGTGGCGGGCCCTGGCAGCGGAGGACGTCGAAGAGGGGAAGGAGGACCTGGCGCGGGCCGAGGAGTTGGCCGGCGCAGCGGATCTCTGTCGAGTGGCCCGGGCGCACCTGCGGCTGCTCCAGGCCAGCGGAGCTGGGAGCACCCCCAGCGCCCAGCGCCAGGCGCGGCAGAGCGCACGTCGTACGCTGGACAGCTTGGCCTCGTTGGCGGAGGAGGGCGCAGAGATGCGGGTGGCGATGCGGTGGGTGCGTGCGCACTGGGCGCTGCACTGAGCGCCGATTCGGCTACTCGGAGATGGGTCCCATCATCCAGATCTGGTTCTTGTTCAGGCCCAGCAGGCCCAGCGCATACTCGTAGCGCTCGTCCAGGGGCACCTTGAAGAGCAGCGCGGGGTCGATCTCGGCGTAGAGCCAGCTCCCCCCTTCGATCTCCTCTTCCAGCTGGCCTGGGCCCCAGCCGCTGTAGCCCAAGCAGAGCAAGAAGGGCTCGCCCTTGCCCAGCACCTTCTCCAGCACGTCTTGGCTGGCGGTGATGGACACGCCGGGCTCGGGATTCCAGCCCATGCGCTCATCCACCGGCCCGGAGAAGACCAGGTAGCCGTTGTCTTGCTGCACCGGACCACCGAAGAGGATGGCCTTGGGCTCGGGCAGCGCGGGCATGGCGAGTTGCTCGGTCACCGCCGACATGTCCACGTGGGTAGACCGGTTGACGATGGCGCCCATGGCGCCTTCGCTGTCGTGGTGCCACAGCAGAACCACGGTCCCCGCAAAGTTGGGGTCCCGCAGCTGCGGTGAGGCAATGAGAATGCCCGGCTTTGCAGCCGGAGAGAGGCCGCTCATCCTGTCGCCACGGGCTCCTTGAGCTGCGTGAAGGCATTTCCAGCGTCGTTGACGATGTCCTCTGTGATGACCACCTCCTTGAGGTGCTCCTGAGAGGGAATCTCGTACATGATCTCCAGCATGACCTTCTCCATGATGGAGCGCAGGCCACGGGCGCCGGCTTTGCGGGTCACTGCCTCGTTCGCGATGGCGCGCAGGGCGTCGTCGGTGAAGGTCAGCTTGACCTTCTCGAACTTGAAGAGCTTCTGGTACTGCTTGACCAAGGAGTTCTTAGGCTCCTTGAGAATGTGCACCATGTCCTCGGCTTCGAGGTGCTGCAGCGTGGCGGTCACGGGCAAGCGTCCGATGAACTCTGGAATCAATCCGAAGTTGGTCAGATCCTCTGCCTGTACCTGCTGGAGGGTGACCTCCCGCTCGGCCTCGGTGTTGCCGACCGACTTGACGAAGCCCACTGTGCGGGTTCCGACGCGCTCCTCGATGACCTTCTCCAGGCCCTCGAAGCTGCCACCACAGATGAACAGGATGTTCGTGGTGTCGACCTGGAGGTACTCCTGGTTGGGAAGGCGCTTGTTGCCGCGCACCTGAATGTTGGCCTGGGTGCCTTCCAGGAGCTTGAGCAGGGCTTGCTGCACGCCCTCGCCCGAGACATCCCTGGACACCGAGCTGGTGCTGTTCTTGCGGGCCAGCTTGTCGATCTCGTCGATGTAGACGATGCCCTTGACCGTGCGCTCCAAGTTGTTGTTGGAGGCGTGGTAGAGGTTGAGGATGATGTTTTCGACATCCTCGCCGACGTAGCCGGCCTCCGTCAGGGTGGTGGCATCTGCCATCACGAAGGGGACGTCCAGGAAGCGGGCCAAGGTCTGCGCGAGCAGGGTCTTGCCGGTTCCGGTGGGCCCGATGAGCAACACGTTGCTCTTCTGGATCTCCACTTCCGTGCCGGCCGCATTCTTTTTGTTGTGCTCCAAGCGCTTGTAGTGGTTGTACACCGCCACGCTGATTTGGCGCTTGGCTTGGTGTTGCCCAATGATGTAGCCGTCTAGGAAGGCCTTAATCTTTGCGGGTGGCGGCAGCTTTTGATGCCCCCACGCGATGGGCTTTTGGCTAGAGTCTTCGCGAATGATGTCCAAGCAGAGCTTGATGCATTCACTGCAAATGTAGACGTTTGGCCCAGCAATGATCTTGTCCACTTCGCGCTGTGGCTTGTGACAGAAAGAGCATGAGAGCCCGCCGGGGTTGCTGTACTTCGCCATTCCATCCTCGCGCAGCGCGGCCGTTTCCTGATCTTATAGCTCCCAGATCGGGCGCGTCAAAGTGTTCGGCACAACGGCTGCCAACCTGTAGGCATTCCCACACCCGGCTAAGATGCCGGAACAAGCAAAAGGCCCGTACATGAGCGCTGGTGCTGACTTTTACGCCGTCCTAGGGGTGCCGCGGGACGCGAGCATGGCTGAGATCAAGAAGGCATATCGGGCCCTGGCGCGGTCTCTGCATCCGGATGTTGCTGGATCGAACGCGGCAAAAGCTGAGCGATTCAAGATGGTTACCCAGGCGTACGAGACGCTCTCGGACCCGGCAGCGCGCGGCGGCTACGACCGACGCTTCCAGCGCAGGACCCCGGGCCGGATGGCCGGAGGCTTCCGTCCTTGGGACGCGTCACAGGCTCCAGCACCTGAACAAAAGGGATCGGGACCAAGCCTGGACGATCTCTTTAGTCAGGACTTTGGCTTTGGCGGAAAACGCACTCGAAGCGCTGCAGGCGCCAAAAGCAAATCGTCTTCGGGCGGCGGCGGAGGGGCATCTCGTTGGCACGAAGGTGGCGCGAGTGTGCGAGGCCGAGCTGCGGGAGGCGGCCAGAACGACTTTGGAGACCGAGGGCCTCAGCCCAGTGGGGCCGGGCCCAACCGTGGAAGCTACGGCGGCAACGGCAACTCGCCGGGTCAAGACATCAAGCGCGTTGTGGACGTGCCGGTGGAAGTCCTGGAGCGTGGTGGCGTGGTGACGCTCCACTACACACGCATGCGTCGAACCGACGATGGACGTGGGCTCTATGAGTACGACGAGATCCACGATTTGAAGGTGCCACCGGGCACGCCCCATGGTGCGACCTTGCGGGCACGGGGCTGGGGACATGCAGGGCTCGGCGCCATCCACGGTGACTTGGTCTGTGACATCCGCGCCGTCGGGGAAGCGAAGAAGAAGCCCAGCGCCAAGACCACCATCAAGGGTGGGCCCGCGGAAGAGATGCGGGTGGACCTGAGCATCAGCCAGGCGCTGTTGGGCGGTCGGGTGGAGATCGATACCCCTCAGGGGCCCATCAAGCTGACCGTGCCCCCTTGTACGAGCGGTGGGGCCATGTTCCGGCTGAAGGGCCGGGGGGAGAAGGACGCGGGCGGCAAAGCTGGAGATGTACTGGTGCGCCTGCGCATCGTCGTGCCCCCTGTCTTGGACGACGAGAGCATCGCGCTCATTGAGCGTTTCTCTGAGCTGAATGACTGAGCTGACTGGCTGAGCTGACTGGCTGAGCTGACTGGCTGAGTTGACTGGCTGAGCCGGTCTATTCGCTGCGGTGGATTCTGAGGGTCAAGCTGGGGAAGAGCAGGTCGAAGATCTGCTCGACGTCCCCTGCGTAGTGTAGGCGCAGGTCGCCCAAGAGAGCCGGATCCAGGTCGGCCAAGTCCACGCGGTTGGACTCGGGCAGCAGGACCGCGCTCATGCCGGCTCGGCGTGCAGCGAGAACCTTCTCTTTGACCCCGCCGACCGGCAGGACCTGGCCGCGAAGGGTGATCTCCCCGGACATGGCCAAGCCCTTGGGCAGGCTGCGGTTCAACATCAGGGAGCTCAGAGCAGCGAGCATGGCCACCCCAGCGCTTGGACCGTCCTTCGGAATGCCGGCGCTGGGGCAGTGCACGTGGAAGTCTTCTCGCTTGAAGCGTCCGGAGTCGATGCTCAGCTGGCGGGAGCGGGAGCGCAGCAGGGAGAGCGCGGTCTGCACGGACTCCTTCATCACATCGCCCAGTGAGCCGGTGAGCTGCAGGTTGCCTGTTCCGTCGTCAAAGCCAGCGGCCTCGACATGCAAGACTTCGCCGCCAGCGGGAGTCCAGGCCAAGCCCATCGCTACGCCAGGCCGCAGCACGCCTTCGTTGAGGGTGGGACGGTAGGTGGGTGGGCCCAGGAGCTCGCAGAGGTGCTTCTCGCGGACCAGTAGGGCGCGCTTGCGGCCTTCGACGAAGCGAAGCGCCATGCGGCGGAAGATTCGCTCCAGCTGACGTTCGAGCTCGCGAACACCGGGCTCCCGGGTGTAGCTGCGAACGAGGGTCGTCAAGGCCTCGGGCGAGATTCGGAGCTGAGCTTCGGTCAAGCCGACGCGTTGGCGCACGCGGGGGAGAAGGTGCTGACGGGCGATCTGCGTCTTTTCCTCCTCGATGTAGCCAGGCAGGCGGATGACCTCCAGGCGGTCCAGCAGTGCTGTGGGGATGCTGTGCTCGACGTTGGCCGTGGCGATAAAGAGCACCTGGGAGAGGTCGAAGGGGACGCCCAGATAGTGGTCTTCGAAGCTGTGGTTCTGGCTGGGGTCCAAGACCTCCAGCAGTGCGGCGGCCGGGTCTCCTCGCTCCCCAGAGAGCTTGTCCATTTCATCGAGCAGCAGGACGGGGTTGCGCGTCCCCGCCCGGCGAACGGCCTGCATGATCCGGCCCGGCAGCGCGCCGATGTAGGTGCGCCTGTGGCCGCGGATCTCGGCCTCGTCCCGCACGCCGCCCATGGAGACTTTTTGGAACTCTCGGCCCAAGGCCTGGGCGGTCGTGGCCGCCAGGGAGGTCTTGCCGACGCCGGGTGGTCCCACCAGACAGAGGATGGCGCCGCGCGCATTGGGGTTGAGCTGCCGCACCGCCAAGTACTCCAGCAGACGCTGCTTGGGCTCATCCAGGCCGTGGTGGTCCCGGTTCAAGATCGCCCGGGCGTTGCCCAAGTCGTTGTCATCGACGGTGCTGCGGTCCCAGGGCAGCCCTGCGAGGGTGTCCAGCCAGCCTCGGGTGACGCCGTACTCGGCCGCCTCGGTGTGCAGCATGCGCAGGCGGGTCAGCTCGCGCTCTGCCTCTTCCAGGACCTCGGCAGGCATGTTGGCGGCTTTGAGGCGCATCTCCAGACGGTTCAGGTCGCTCTTGCCATTCGGCTGGCCCAGCTCGGCTTGGCAGGCTGCGATCTGCTCCTTGAGGAAGGCATGGCGCTGCTGCCGGTCCATGCTCATGCGGGCTTGCTGCTGGATGTCGTTGCTCAGGTTGACCAGCTCCAGGGCCTTGGTGGCCTCGAGTGCCAGTACGTCCAGGCGGCTGAGCAGGTCGATCTCTTCTAGCAAGACCTGCTGCATGGGCACGGGCAGCTGAAGCATGCCCGCGGCGTAGTCGGCCAAGCGTTGGGGACCTTCATCCAGGGGAGGCGCAGCACCCATCTCAGTGGGACGGCGCATGTCCGTGCCCAAGAGCTCTTCGAGCACCTGGCGCAAGTAGGCCTCGCTGGCGCCGATCTGTACGGGATTTCCCGGGCTGTCCGGCAGGTCCATGACCTGGCACCACATACCGCGTGAAGCGTGCTGCTCTTCTTCCGTACGAACGACCCGGGTCTGACCCTGAACCAGGATCCGCAAGCTGCCATCACCCAGGGTCACGCTGCGCAGAACCCGGCCTAGACAGCCGACTTCGGCCAGCTGTGCGTCGACCTGGGCGAAGCAGGCGAGGGGGAGATCCTGCCCGATGGCCTCGGCCAAGGCCAGAAGGGCACTGGGCTCGCTGACCACCATAGGGCGGAGCATGCCCGGGAAGAGAACCAGGCCATGGAGGGCGAGTGTGGGGTGGCTTTGCATGAATGCCTTGGGCTCTGAGTTACCCTTGCTTGCGTGGAGCTTCCTGCTACTTTTGGCTCGTACCAGCTGCTGGAGCGCATAGCGACCGGTGGAATGGCCGAAGTTTTCCTTGCGCGCAGCTTTGGTGTGGAGGGATTCGAGAAGCGTTTGGTGATCAAACGCATTCTGCCCCAGCTTGCCCGCAGCCAGCATTTCATCACGCTCTTCGTGCGCGAAGCCAAGATCTCCTCGCTGCTGCACCACCCCAACATCGTGCAGGTCTTTGACCTGGGCCGGGTGGAAGAGGATCACTACATCGCCATGGAGCACATCCATGGCCGGGACCTGACCCGGACCCTGCGTCGCCTGCGCGCCAAGCAGCAGACGGTTCCCCTGGCGGTGGCCATCTACGTCGTCGCCAACGTGGCGAGAGGCTTGGCCTACGCCCACACCCGCTGCGATGCCAACGGTCGGCCCACGCCAATCGTGCACCGGGACGTGAGCCCCCACAACGTGATCCTGTCCTTCCTGGGTCAGGTCAAGCTGGTGGACTTTGGCATCGCGCGTCTGGCCAGTGAGCTGGAAGAGGACGGAGAGCGCGGGGGGCCCGGTGGCGGAAAGTTCGCCTACATGAGCCCCGAGCAGGCGGCCGGCGGCATGGTCGATCACCGCAGCGATCTCTTCTCCTGCGGCATCGTGCTCTGGGAGATGTTGGTGGGGCACCGCCTCTTCCAGGCCGAGGATCCTGAAGAGAAGCTGCGGCTGGTACGCGAGGCCGTGGTGCCCGATCCCCGCCTGCACAACCCCGAGGTGCCCGAGCGCCTCTGGGAGATCCTGCAGAAGGCCTTGGCCAAGGATCCAGCCGATCGCTACGCCAGCGCCAGCTTGATGGAGGAGGACCTGCGGGCCTTGCTCTTTGACTCGGGCATGCGCGTAGACGACGTGGCCTTGGGGGCCTTCCTCAGGGACTTGTTCAGCGACGAGCTTGGACCGGACCCAGGGGTCACCCAGCTCCAAAACCTGGCCGCGGAGCTGGCACGCATCCAGGAAGAGCGGGACACCGGCAGCACGGGGCACAGCGGCTCTACCGGCTCCGAGGTCACCGGAGGCGGGCCAGGGCGCTTGCTCGGCGAGAAGAAGAACGTGGCCGTCGTGGTCGCAGAGCTGGTGGGCTTGACCGACGCCAGCACGATGATGGAGCCCGAAGAGGTGCTGCGGCAGCAGGACGTGGTCATGCGTGCGGTTCGAAAGCTCGCAGACCGCTACGACGGCTGGCTGGATGCCTTCTCTCACGACACCCTCACCCTGCTCTTTGGGGTGCCCAGGGCGCACGAGGACGACCTGGACCGGGCGATGGCCTGCTCCCTGGACCTGCTGCGTGCCGTGGAGCGCCTGCGCGCCAAGGGCCACGCCATGGACTTGGCCATCGGGGTGCACCGTGGCGAGGTGGCGCTGAGCGGGACGGAAGAAGAGCTGCGCTACGTGCCTCGGGGCAACACCCTGAAGCTGGCGCGGCGCCTGGTCAGCTTGGCGGAGCCTGGGGACGTGCAGGTCAGCGACGAGGTGGCCTCGCAGGCGGGAGAGCGTTGGCGTTTCTCGGTGGGCCCCCGCATTCGCATGAAGGGAAGGCGTGAGGAGCTGGCCACCTTCCTGCTCGCTGGACGTCGCCGGAAGGCCCTTGGTGGCGCTCAGGGGCGTTGGATTCGCCGAGGGGATGAGCTGGAGCTGCTGGCCAGTGGCGTGAGCGGTCTGGCGGAAGGACGCGGGGGCTTGATCGCCATTCAAGGCCCCGCAGGAACGGGAAAGAGCCGCTTGGTGGGAGAGCTTCGCCGCCTGACCCGCCGCAGCGGTGTGCCGCTCTATGCCGCGCGCGCCTACCCTTATGGACACGAGCTGCCCCTGGCGCCCTTTCGGGACTTGGTGGGATCAGCCTTGGGCATCGACCCCTTGGATGGGCCCTCCGAGCTGCGGGAACGTCTCTCTCGGTTGGGGGAGCTGGGCATGAGCCAGGCCGACATCGCCCACCTCTCGGCGCTCTTTGGTGTGCAGGCCCGTGGCTGGCATGAGCCCTCCCGCGAGGACATTTTCGGGGCTGGAGCGCGCTTTGTACGGGGCGTGGCCAGCGCCGGCCCGGTGCTCTTGGTGCTCGAAGATCTGCAGTTCCTGCGCCCGGCAGAGCGCGAGCTGCTCGGTCACCTGATGCGGGCCAGCGCTGATCTGCGGGTTCTCTGGCTGGTGAGCGCACGCGGCACCCCGCCCAAGGAGCTGCCAGCCCCCAGCCTGGAGATCCGACTGGGCAACCTGGATCAGACCAGCCTCCGGGCGCTCACCCTGGACCTGCTCGGCGCCCAGAAGGTGGGCGAGCCTCTGGTGGACTTGGTCGCGCGCATCGCCCAAGGCAACGCCCTCTACGCCCACGAGGTGCTCAAGTCCTTGCAGCAGCGGGGGCTCATCACTTGGGACCGTCGCTCAGCCACCCTGCTGGCCAGCGACACCGTCGTGCCCATCCTGCCGCCCACCTTGGAAGGGCTGGTCACCTCGCGCATCGACGCCTTGGACCCCGCCTCAAAGGGAGCCCTCCAGCTCGCGGCCACCGTCGGGCTCAGCTTCTCGCCAGAGCTGGTCGCCGAAGCCGCAGGTATAGAGGACGCCGCGCCCATCTTCGCCGACTTGGTAGAGGCCACCCTCATCGTCGAGGAAGAAGGCGGCCCAGCCCGCTTCGCGTCCGATCTGGTCTGGCAGGTCGTGCGCCGCAGCATCCTGGGCGTGCAGCTGCGCGACCACCACCGCCTGGTCGCCGGGGGCATGGAGCGCCTGTTCAAGGACCGCCTGGCCCCACACTACGAGGCCATCGCCGGACACTGCGCAGCGGGCGGCCGTCTGGCCGATGCAGCTTGGTATGCCTCCAAGGCGGGAGACCAGCAGCGCAACGGCGCCTTTCTGGAGAGGGCACTGGCCACCTACCGAAAGGGCGTGATCTGGCTGGAGGCTGCTGTAGATGGGGGAGAAGACCCAGCGCTTCATGCCCGCGGCGAGGCCACCTTGCACCTCAAGGCTGGCGAGGTCGCCCTGTTGATGGGCCAGCCCAAGAGCGCCGAGCGTCACCTGGTCTTGGCCTTGGACATTGCCTCCGACGCGGTCATCCAAGATGTGGAGACCCGCTGCTTTCTGGGCCTGGGCCGCGTCTTCGCCGCCACGGGCCGCGAGCGCATCGCCGTGGTCAACCTGGAGCAGGCTCTGGCCGACTCCAGGCGCACGCGCGACATCAAGGGTCAGGTCTCGGTGCTCACGGAGCTGGCCAGCCTCAAGAGTGACGCGGGGGACTACGCGGCGTGCGAGATCCTGCTCGAGGAGGCTCTGAGCTTGGCTGGAGATCAGGCCCAGCTCGCCGCCATGGTCCAGCTCGGCCTGGGCAACCGCTTCATCCGGGACGACCGGCCAGAGCGCGCCTGGGAACGCCTGCAGGCCGCCCGTCAGCTCGCCGAGCGCGCTGGGGACCCCATTCTCTTGGGTCGAATCGAAAACAACCTGGGGCTGGCCTTGCACGGTCTGGGGGACTTTGAGGGCGCCCTGCGGCACTTCCGCAGGGCCTTGGAGGCGCGACGGGGCACAGGCTACCGACGCGGCTTGGTCATCAACCTGCACAACATCGGGGACGCGCACCTTCGCCTGGGCCAGCTCGGCCGAGCGCACGCCGCCTTCGTGGAGTCCAGGGACTTGGCCAAGGAGTCCGGCCTGGAGCGGAGCGTGGCCCTAAACAACGGCTACTTGGGCTACTTGGAGGCCCTGCGCGGCGACCCTGGGGAGGGCTTGGCCCTCATTCGCCGTGCCGGCACGCGCAGCCGCTCTCTGGGGGACACCCAAGCCCAGGTCACCGCGAGCTGGCTGGAAGGCCGGGTGCTCTTGGGGCAGGGCAACATCGCTGCGGGCCGAGCCATGTTGGAGAAGGCGCTGGCCACCTCCCGCGAGATCGGCGCCCACTGGATCGCCCGCGACATCGAGGCCGCCCTACTGTGAGCCACACTCCATGAGCACCGCCTTGGCGTCCCGCAGCCCCATCACCCAGGCCTACTGCTTGCCCACGGGCACCCGGCCCATTCCTCCCTTCGACGATCTGCCCAAGGATGCGCAAGTCCTGGGGCGCTCGCTCACGGAATACCAGGACGAGATGCTCGCCGAGGCCGGCCTGAGCCGCGTCTCGGAGCCACCAGCCGGCCCGCACCTGGTCTTCTCGGACCGCACCTGGTTCACCGATGGCGCTCTGCGGCGCATGCTCGCCCAGCTCCAGCCTGGCCAGCGTCTGCAGCTGGACTGCGCCCCTTTTTGGGAGCTCACCGGCGGCTTGCAGGAGCTGGATCAGGACAGCGTCTACGAGCTGGGAATCGCCGCGGCGCCCATCACCTCCTTCAAGGAGCTGGTGCCCGCAGTTGTGGACTTTGAGTTCACCCTCTCTCCGCCGGCCAAGCAGCACGCTGCCATCGCCCACGCTCTTCCAGCAGAGGTCGCCACATCCGATGCCTGCGTGCACCAGATCGACCACTGGCTGCACATCTTGCGCATCAACTGGCTGGCCATGGCCGCCACCATCGAGCGGGAGCGGCGGCGCTTTGCCTCCGAGGGTGTGCTGACCAAGGCCAGCAAGCTTGCTGGGGTGTTGTGGAGGTCCAAGGGGATCAGCCGCGACAAGATCGCCGCCGGACTCTCTCAGATTGGCCCCGACTGCCAGATCCACAGCTCTGCCGTCGTCGAGGCCAGTGTGATCGGCCGTGGCGTGCAGATCGGCCCCATGGCTGTGGTGCGCGGTGCGGTGATTGGAGATGGCGCTCAGATCGAAGAGCACGCCATCTGCAACGCCAGCGTTCTGGGCAAGAACACCCGCTTGGGCCGTCGGGGCATGCTCAACCTCGCTGTCCTCTACGACGGGGCCTTTGTCAGCAATGGCCGGGGCTTTCAGGCCTGCGTCTTTGGCCAGGATTGCTTCGTGGCCGAGACCGTCATGGCCTACGACTTGAGCTTTGGCGCACCGGTCAAGGTCTGGCACCGCGGGGAGCGCGTCTCTGCGGGCACCCACTTCCTGGGCGCGGCCATCGGCCATCGGGCCCGAGTCGGGGCCGAGGTCATCCTGGGCTACGGCGCCGAGGTGCCAAATGACGCCTTCTTGGTCGGCCCTGCACACAATGTGCTGCGCTCTTGGGGGGGCGGCCCGGGGCCTCACCGGGTAGAAGACGGCGTTGCCCGCTCCTGCGCCCCTGCGCCCAAGAGCACGGACCCTTCGGAGAAGTCATGACCAAGCTGAAGATCGCTGTTCCCGTCGTCGGAATCATCACCCTCGCCCTGGCGGCCCTGGTGGCCTGTAGCGGCGGAGAGGCCAAGGATGGCGCTGACAAGCCAAACAAGGGCGCAAAAGCCGACGGCAAGGCTCCTGCAGGTGAATTCAAGGCTCCTGAGCCGGTTCAAGAGGCTCTGGTGGGCGGACCCTATCCCTCCCTGATGCTGACCCAGTCTGTGTTCGTCAAGGACGCCGACGGCAAGCCCAAGCCCGGCCCTGCCCGCTTGGACATCTGGCGCGACACCGGCGATGGCTGGAAGCTCACCCGCCTGGAAGACGGCGACTCCAACGTCTTCCACAAGGCCATTCAGCTCGACGACGGCAGCCTGCTGACCATCGGCGCGGAAGGCGCCAACCTGAAGAAGTGGACCCACGCCGACGGCAAGTGGAGCAATGAGACCCTCTGGTCCAAGGACTGGGGTGGAAAGTTCCAGCGCCTGCGTGACCTGGAGATCGCCGACGTGAACGGTGATGGCGCCGACGACTACATCTTGGCGACCCATGACTCCGGCGTTGTGGCCGTCATCGAGCCCGGCTTGGGCGAGGGGGGCACCCACAAGGTGACCGAGATGGACCAGAAGGCCGACACCTTCGTGCACGAGATCGAAGTCGGCGACGTGGACGGCGACGGCCAGCTGGAGTTCTTCGCGACCCCTTCCGACCGCAACCAAGCTGGCAAGAGCCAGGCTGGCGGCGTGGTCATGTACAAGTGGAACGGCAAGAGCTGGGACAAGACCTGGGTCGAGGAGCAGCACGGCACCCACGCCAAGGAGATCTTGGCCGTGGACCTGGACGGCGACGGCGTGACCGAGCTCTTCAGCGTGCTGGAAGCCGAGATCGACCCCAACGACAAGCGCAAGGTCGTCACCCCTGTCACCGTGCGCCAGTACGTCTATGACGCGGCCGCCAAGACCTTCACCGCCACCGACATCGCCAGCATCGAGGACCGCCAGACGCGCTTCTTGGTGCCCGGTGACTTTGACGGCGACGGCCAGGTCGAGCTGGTCGCTGCGGCCATGAGCTCCGGACTCTTCTTGCTGGAGCCCCCGGCCGAGGACTCCGAGAGCCCCGAGTGGACCACCAACCGCTTTGACCAGAGCTCCGGTGGCTTTGAGCACAGCACCTACGCAGCCGACTTGGACGGCGACGGCATCCCCGAGCTCTACGTGGCCGCGGACACCCAGCGTGAGCTGAAGCGCTACATCTGGAACGCAGAGCGTGGCACCTTCGACAAGCAGCTCTTGGGCCGCTTGGAGCAGGACATTATCACCTGGAACATCACCACCGGGTCGCTCTAAGCGCGCGTCCTATTCGGGCGAATAGGGAAGGGGAATCAACCCTTTCTTAAGGTAGAGGGGGTGGGATGGATCGCCCCCCTTCGTGCGCTGAATCGCGTGCACTGACACCTCGGCCCGCTCCAAGAGCAGCAAGATCTCCCGCCCACGAGGTCTGGCTGCCTTTGCCGCCCCCCAACAGGCCACCACCTGCTGGGCTTGGGCGGCTTCTTGGATCAGGGCTGTGGTGTGTTGGCCTTCCGGCGGGCCCACAATGTCCTCGCCGGCGGCCGCCATCTTCCACAGCGCCGCGGGGGAGGGGGTTCTGCGCGCGAAGAGGTTGAGCAGCACCAAGGAGCCGTGGCCCCACTCCTTGGCGAAGCCGATGCAGCGACGCAGCGTGGGGTCGTCCTGGGTGCCGTCTGCCGTGCTGGGGTTCAGCCCGATGAAACACACGCGGGTGCCGGCGGGATCCCATTGTCGGACCAGGCGGGTGCGGTACAAGCCGCATGGGGAGAGGGTTGCGCGACGCTTCATTGCAAGACTCTGGCACGGGTGAAAGTCTCCAGCACTGGCAGCGTTCCTTTCGCACAGGAGACAGCATGGACTGGTTTCGACGCACCACGGGCATTGGCCAAGGCCACCTGCACCTTCAGCTGATGGACAGCGCGTTGCCGTTGGGCGGGACCCTTCGTGGCCGCGTACGCCTTGAGCTGGTCGAGCCGACCGAGGGCAGAGAGCTGGTCATCCAAATCAAAGCCACCCAACGTGTGCTGCGCACGAAGATGAACCGTGTGAGCACCGTCTCCGGAGGCCGCCGCAGCACGCGCACCTCTCCAGGGCTCTCCCACAGCAACTCCACCCTCTGGTCTCATGAGCTGCGGCTGGAGGGACCGCGCAGCTTTAGGGACGGCGAGGGCTTTGATTTCTCCCTACCGCTGCCTGCGCAGCTTCGGACCCAGCCAGACTTTGGAGACAGCACGGTCGGCGAGATCGCGCAGGTGCTGGACGCTCTTCAGACCCCAGTGCGTGGGGAGCCGGAGTGGACCGTCACCGCCGTCTTCAAGCGGCCGATGGCCATCAACCTGCGGGACAAGGTGGCGTTGGTCGTACGCTAGTTGTGGATCTCCTTGGGCTTTCAGGCTCAACCTGGGGGCCTTGCGGCCGAACTCTCGTATAGGAGGGGTTTCCCGTGCCGCAGACGCTCTACTTTGTACATGTTCCCAAGACAGCCGGTCGCTACCTGGTTGTTCGGGCGCTGAATCATGAGCTGGTGAACTTTAGGCACCTTCCAAAAGGCAAGCTTTACCGAGGTAAACCGACTGGAAAGCTCTACTACGGTGGGCACAATGTCTGCCACAGCCACCCCGCCTCGAGCGTCCGCTACTTCGGGGAGTCCTGCACGATGGACCCCGAATTCCATGCCTCGCGTAGCTTCAGCATCGTTCGCAATCCCTACGACCTGCTGGTCAGCATGTACAGCGCGGGCTGGCCCTACCAGCCCAGCATCACCACACAGACCATGGACAGCTTCGACCGCTTCATCCGCTCCTACTGCGACCCGGGCTTTGAGTGGGTGGTCCCGCTCCAGCAGCAGCACCTCTTCTTCCAGCTGGTTGGGGATGATGGGGCGTGCGCGGTCGATCGGCTGCTGCGCTTTGAGTCCCTGGATGAGCAGCTCGAGCAGCTCTGCGCGCCGATGGGCGTTGAACCCCTGGTCAGCGGCCGCTTCCGTCCCTCACGACGCAGCGCGGAGAGAGACCACCGCAGCTGGTACACCGATGCGCTTCGGGAGCTTGTCGCGCTGAAGTGCCGGCTTGAGCTCCGTCAGCTCGGCTACGACTTTGATGGGGCCACCGGTGAGCTGGAGCAGGAGCGCTTCAACGTGGCCCTGGACTTCGATGTGTGTCGTGCGGTTGCCTAAGGTGCAGGCGAGCAGAAGGAGGAGCAGCATCATGGGCTGAAGACCCAGGGTTCGGTGAGCAGGGGATCGATCTGGAAGTTGTAGAAGGTGTGGAGCTTCCAGAGGAAGTAGACGAGATGGAGCCCGCAGCCCAGCGCGCGCCGTCCAGGTAGCCCCACTTGTCAATCATCACGCTGTGAACCAGTTCCTGTGAAGAAGGAACTTCGCTTCCAAAATTCACGGCGTCGCCCGTCAGCCAGGAATTGCACGCGCCGGTGCTTTGGAAGGCGCGTAAGAGCAGCCCGTTCCGGTTGTAAAAGTAGCTGGGGCTGGAGCCCGACTGTACGCGTTGCTGGACGTCGGGATCTAAGCAGTCCACTTGTCCGTCCACGTCGTTGTCCACCGCGTCGCTGCAGTCCTCGAAACAGATCGGCTGCCAGCGACAGTCGGGATCGGCGCAGTCAATCTGACCGTCCCCATCGTTGTCCAGGCCATCGAAGCAGCGCTCGATGCAGGCAGGATCCGTCTCACACCCCCACTGGCTGCAGTCCTCTTCACAGGAGACGGGCATCTCCCCGCTGTCGAGGTCAGGTTGTTCCTGCTCTTTGGTGCAGGCGAGCAGAAGGAGGAGCAGCGTCATGGGCTGAAGACCCAGGGTTCGGTGAGAAGGGGATCGATCTGGAAGCTGAAGTAGGTGCTGGTCGAGCTCTTTGGTGGCCTGGGCGTTCCTGCTATCCACAGGTCTTCACCGAGCCGGACCCTACCCGGCGCAATGCTCAGCTCAGGTGAGAGGCCCACTTCATGGGTGTAGCTCTTGCGGTCCATGGTGCTGAAGGCGTCATTGTCCAGTCCGTCCCCACAGATCTCGATGCAAGGCTCGACCAAGCCAGAACAGTCCGAGTCCCAGCAGTCCACCAGACCGTCCAGATCGTTGTCCACCCCGTCATCGCAGTCCTCTACGCAGGATGGACTGGCCTCGCAGTCGGAATCCTCGCAGTCCGTTTGTCCGTCCAGGTCGTTGTCTAAGCCATCGAAGCAGTCCTCGGCGCAGGCGGGATCGTCCTCACACCCTAGCAGAGAGCAGTCCTCTTCACAGGTAGCCGGCGCCCCGCTGTCGAGGTCAGGTTTGCCAGTATCGGTCTGCCCTGAGCAGGCCAGATACAGGAGGAGCAGCATCATGGGCCGAAGATCCAGGGTTCGGTGAGCAGGGGGTCGATCTGGAAACTGTGGATGGAGCTGTAGGTTCCAAAGTAGGAAGAGGTGAGCACGCCATCGGCCCAACGTGTCCCGTCTAGATAGGCCGGGGGGCCGAGAACCACGCTGTGAGCCAGGCCACCCGACGACCGGTCATGACTATTGAAGGACACCTGGCCCTTCAGATAGGGCGCGCATGCGCCGCTGCTCTCGAATGTACCAATGGCCAGGATGTTTTGGAATGATGTGAAACTGGAAGAAGAGGCTGGTTGCACCCTCTGGACGTTGTTGGCCAGGCTCAGATGGCCTGCGTGCCAGTTGCATTGCACGTTGGACTCATCCAGGCCGATGGTCGCGGTTCCCTTGGGTTGCCAGATTGTGAGTCGAGACCACTCGTTGTGTAGAGCCAGGGCCGAGTCGGAGTAGCTGGTTGAAGAAGTGAAGTGCTTCGTCTGGGCGCTCCCACGAAGGAGCTGAATTCCAAAGGTCGGCTCGCAGCCTGCAAGTCCCCAGCACCCGGCGTCTTCACAGTCGACTTGGCCGTTGCCGTTGTCATCCAGGCCGTTCGTGCAGTCCAGCTCGGTGCACTCCAGTTGGCAGTTGGCATCCTCGCAGTCCACCAATCCGTCGGCGTCGTTGTCTTTGCCATCGCTGCACTCTTCAATGCAAGGCGCCACCACGCCTGCGCAGTCGCTGTCCTGGCAGTCGGTGAACCCATCCAAGTCGTTGTCCAACGCGTCGCTGCAGTCTTCGATGCAGGGAGCCAAGCCAGCACATTCACTGTCCTCGCAGTCGGTCAATCCATCCAGATCGTTGTCGATTCCGTCGCTGCAGTCCTCCAAACAAGGTGCATGGCCGCGGCAGTCTCTGTCCTGGCAGTCCGTCTTCCCATCCATGTCGTTGTCGACACCGTCACTGCAGTCTTCGATGCAGCCGGGGCTGGCGTTGCAGTCGTAGTCGTAGCAGTCGGCGACCCCGTCCATGTCGTTGTCGATTCCGTCGCTGCAGTCCTCCACGCAGGACGCGCTGCCCTGGCATTCGGGGTCGCTGCAGTCCGTCTCGCCGTCCCCATCGTTGTCTTGGCCGTCGGAGCAGATCTCGATGCAGTCCAAATACTCCTGACACGCAGGCAGCGAGCAGTCATGCGCACACCGATGCGGCTCCCCGCTGTCGAGGCCAGATTGTGCGCAAGCCAACAACAACCACAGCATCTGTCACCCACCAGTAGACACTGTACGAGTTCGTTGCTGTGATCTCAAGTCAAAAGGCCGTTTTCGTCAGCCGTCAGCTCCGAGCCACCGAAGCAATCCCTTCCACACTCGCCGAGACCACACCCTTCTCGGTGATGATTCCCGTCACAAGCTCGGCCGGCGTCACATCAAAAGCCGGGTTCCTACCCGAGCTCTGCTCAGGAACGGTACGCACCCGCATAAAGGTGCCGTCGTCCGACCAACCCCAGGTAAAGCGCACCTCGTCTTGGCTGCGCTCCTCGATGGGGATGTCTGCGCCAGTCGGGCAGTCGGGATCGATGGTGGTGGTCGGAGCCGCCACGTAGAAGGGGATGCCGTTGGCCTTGGCGGCCAGGGCCGAGGTGTAGGTGCCGATCTTGTTGGCCACGTCGCCGTTCGCAGCGATGCGGTCTGAGCCGACGATGACCATGTCGATCTCGCCGGTGCGCATGTAGTGGCCCGCCGCGTTGTCGCAGATGACGGCGTGGTCTACGCCCTCCATGGCCAACTCCCAAGCGGTCAGGCGCGCGCCTTGGCTGCGGGGACGGGTCTCATCCACCCACACGAAGGGCTTCTTGCCTGCGCGCTGTGCCACATAGACCGGGGACATGGCGCTGCCCCAGTCCACAAAGGCCAACCAGCCGGCGTTGCAGTGGGTGCTGATGCGCCCCTTGTTGGGCACCAGTGGCTCGCCGTGCTCGCCGATGGCGCGACAGCAGGCTGCGTCGTCGTCGGCCAGATCCATGGCGGCGGCCACGGCAGCATCTCGTGCGGCCTGGATGTTGTCGCCCTGTCCAGCGATGGCCCCGAGCACGGTCTTGACGGCGTAGAAGAGGTTCTGGGCCGTGGGCCGGGTGGCGTGCACCACGTCGGCGGCGGTGGCCATGTCCTGGTGGAAGGTGGCCGCATCTGCTCTCAGCGCTGCTTGGGCCATGGCGAAGCCGGCTGTGGCTCCGATGGCGCCCGCACCGCGTACCTGCATGGTCGCGATGGCTCTGGCCGTGTCCCGGTAGTCGTTCAGGTCCAGGATCTCAAAACGGTGGGGCAGGAGCGGCTGGTTGATCATGCGGACGGTGCCGCCCTCCATCCAGACGGTGCGCGTGGGGGTGCCGTTGACGTTCACAGAGGGTCCTGTCCTTTGGAGAAGAGCTCGCCGACCACTTGGCGAAGGAAGGCGTGCGCCAAGCCCTCGGCGGCAGCCTCCGCAGCTTCGCGGAAAGCTTGGTCTTGTAGTGTGGGTGTGGAGAAACCCTGGGCGCTCAAGGGGCTGCCTTCGCGCTTTAGGGTGCTGTACTGAATCGGTCCGCTGGACACGTTCAGGGTGATTTCGTGGAAGTTCATTCGGCTGGTGCGCCGGATGGAGGCGCTCTGAGTGCCGCTGACCATGAAGTGGATGCTGGAGTTGGCCGCAGCGGCCTCGTCCGGGAGCGCGACCTTGAAGCCCATGTCGCCGATGTGGCGGCGCACGAGCTCCTCCACCATGGCGGCATCGTCCACTTGCAGGTCGTCCACGCGCACGGTCACCGTACGCACGGCGGCGAGGTTCTGTCGTGAGTAGGGGTCGGAGACCAAGAGCAACCAAGCCTCGCGCAAGACGGGGATGGGCAGCTGGACCTGAGGACCACTGGCCTCGATGGCGAGGACCGCGCGGGCGTGTGCGACTGGGTCACTCTTCTCGAGCCCGGGGCTACGCTGAGCCAGCTCAACGAGCGCTCTCTCCCCTTGAATCAAGGGAATCGCCAAGACGAGCTTCCGGGTCTGCGCCTCTCTGAGGCACACGTCCCACACACCCAGCTCTTCATCGGGGAAGCCCTTGACCTCGGCGGCGCGGGTTCGGCAGATCAGGAGCTGTCGATCGGCGACCTGACGCTGCTCCATGACCTGCGCGGCCTGGGGAGCCGGATCGGCGGGCGCGGGCTGGGCGCTGAGGAGTGTCAGGAGAAGAGGGATCACTTGGCCTTCCTGGATTGGGCCGATTCGGGGGTGGGCTCGGCCACACGGTACCGCAGCCAGCCCATGTAGTTCTGCTCCCACCAATCATCGAAGGTGAGGTTGTCGAAGTCACCGCGCAGCAGCGGTTGGTAGAGCTCGTCGCTCCATTCCCGTCCGGAGATCCAGTCTCGAAGCTGCACCAGCTCTCCTTCGATGCGCAGCACGGTGGCTGAACGGAAGGTCCAGGAGCCGGTGTTGGCGTAGCGCCGACCGCCGGGCAAGTTCACGATGCCAGGCAGGTGACTGTGGCCGCTGACGACCAGCTCGTAGGGGCCGGTCTCGACCGCGTGGCGGGCTTGCTTCCAGATCCCGCCGGGATCCCCGACTTGTCCCAACATCCAGTAGCGAATCTCGGCCTCCACCGCGGCAAGGCGGTCTCCCCCCAAGAGCTTGTCCGAGAGCTCGGCCTGAAGGCGCTTGAAGAAGATCGCTTTGTGAAAACACCAGAAGCTCAGGCGATTCCATCGGGTGTAGAAGTGCTGGAGGGGCAGGCGGATCCAGGTCTTGAGCATTCGCTCGACCAGGTGGTGCATCTTGGTGCGCCATTCGCTGCCGTCGATGTCCACGCCGATGACTGGGTCGAACTCGTAGCCGTGCAGAATCAGGGTCTTTTGGCCAATCTCTACCCCGTGTACCACCGGGATGCGGAGCATGTCCGTGTAGAACTGCAGGTCGTGGTCGTGGTTGCCCAAGACGTAGAAGAGCCGATCCTTTGCCGCCAGGGCGGAGAAGGCGCCGAGCACCTTGCCGTGGGCCCGCAGGATCTTGGTGAAAAACCAAGCCTGAGAGAAGTCCACCGCGTCCCCTGCAACGACCAGGGTCGCGTCCTCGTCTTCGACCTTCTTGAGAAAATCGAGCAAGTACTTGTCTTTTGCGGCGAATGTATCCGAAAAGGTGCCGTCCCCGAGGTGCAGATCGGAGATGACGTAGACCACCCGCTCGGGGTCGATACGCACATTGCGCCGCCGTACGGCGACCTGGGACCACTCAAAGGCGTGCATTACCCCTCCTGTAGCGCTAAACCGCGCCCCATGACGACCACATCTCCCAAGTTGAAGCCGATGAAGACGTACGGCGGCGGACGCGTGGGCCTGTTGGGCAGCTTCCCGAAGCTCTCTTCCATGCCACGCACCACCCTTCCGGAGATTGCTTTTGCAGGCCGCTCCAACGTTGGAAAGTCCACGGCCATCAATACGCTCCTGGGGACCAAAAAAGTCGCTCGGGTCTCGGGCACGCCGGGCCGAACCCAGCTCATCAACCTCTTTACGATCGAAGAGCGCATGATCTTCGCGGACTTGCCTGGCTACGGCTTCGCAAAGGTCCCCGATCGGGTCAAGGCGAACTGGAAAGCCATGATCGAGGGCTACTTGGGCGGCCGTGAGCACCTCAAGCTGGTTGTGGTCCTGGTGGACTCGCGTCATGGACCTCAGACCCTGGACGCGGAGATGATCTGGGGGCTGCGCCAAGCCAGCCTGCCTGTGTTGGTGCTGGCGACCAAGGTCGACAAGCTCAAGCGCAGCAAGCGTGGCGCGGCGCTCAAGTCCCTGCGGGAGCCCCTGGGACTGACCACCAAGTCCCTGATCCCCTTCAGCTCGCTGGAGGGCCTGGGCACCAAGGAGACCTGGAAGGTGCTCAACGACGTGGCCGCTGGCAGAGATCTGGAGTTCTAAATCCATGGCGCGAAAGAAAAAGGGCGGAGGGGCCGCGTACCGCGGTGACCGCTTCACGAAAAAGGCCAAGGCCCAGGGCTACACCGCCCGCTCGGTCTACAAGCTCGAAGAGATCGACCGCAAGGCTCGCCTGCTCAAGCCGGGCATGTGCGTCGTGGACTTGGGGTGCTTTCCCGGCTCCTGGACCCGCTACGTCTCCCAGCGCGTCGGCCTGAAGGGTCACGTGGTCGGCGTGGACTTAGAGGAGCCCCAGGGCATCGTGGGCAACTTCATCGTGCGCTCGGTCTACGAGGTGGAGCCCGAGGAGTTGATCGAGGCCATCGGCGGCAAAGCCGACGTGGTGCTCAGCGACATGGCCCAGAGCACCTCTGGCCAGAAAGACCTGGACCACCTGCGTCAGATCGGCTTGGTGGAGCGCGCACACTGGCTGGCGCAGCGGGTGCTCAAGCCCGGCGGCTCTATTGTCTACAAGGTCTTTGACGGTGCGGATGCCAATGCTTGTATCGCCATGATCAAGCAGGATTTTGAGAGCTTGAAGCGCTACAAGCCGGAGGCGGTTCGCAGCGTGAGTCGGGAGTTCTTTGTGGCTGGGATGGGGTTCAAGGGCTTCTCAGAGGAGGAGTAGGGCGCCGGCCGAAAACCCAACTTTGACCCCAGAGCAAAAACACCCAGGCCGCGGCCTGGGTGTTTTTGCATTTCGCGAAGCGCCGCTCAGATGGAGCGCAACCAGCTCAGCAAGGTCACGACCTGGGGACCTGCGCCGCCCTTCTCCATGTGCTTCTGTGGAGCGGACAAGAAAGCCGGTCCTGCGATGTCCAAGTGGGACCAGGTCTTGCCTTCGACCACGAAGTTCTGCAGGAACAGGGCGGCGGTGATGCTGCCAGCGGCGCGGCCGCCCACGTTCTTGATGTCGGCGATGTCCGACTTGAGCAGCTCGTTGTAGGACTCCTCCAGCGGCATGTGCCAAGAACCCTCGCCGGAGCTCTTTGCGTGGCCCAAGAGCTCGGCAGCAAAGTCGTCGTCGTTGCTGTACAGGGCGGTGTACTTCTCACCAACAGCCACGACGGCGGCGCCGGTCAGGGTGGCTAGGTCGACTACGTGGGTGACCTCGTCCATCTTGCCGACGTAGCAGAGGCAGTCGGCCAGGACCAAGCGGCCTTCGGCGTCGGTGTTGTGGATCTCAACGGTGGTGCCGTTGTTGTAGGTGAGCACGTCTCCCAGCTTGTAGGAGTTGCCGGCCAGCATGTTCTCAGCGGCGCCGAAGATGCCGTGAACGGTGACGTTCAGGCCCAGCTTCTCCACTGCGCTCATCACGCCGATGACTGCGGCAGCGCCGCCCATGTCGCACTTCATGGTGATCATGCCGCCGCTGGGCTTGATGCTCAGTCCGCCTGCATCAAAGGTCACGCCCTTGCCGACCAGAGCCACGTTGCCCTTGGACTCACCAGCGGGGGTGTAGGTCATGTGCACGAAGCGTGGCTTGCGGTCGGAACCCTGGCCCACGGCGGTGATGCCGACCATGCCGGCGTTCTTGAGGCGGTCGTGGTCCCAGACCTCGACCTGCAGGCGCTCGGTACCCAGCTTGGTGGCAGCTTGGGCCAAGGTCTCTGGGTAGATGTCGTCGGCGGGGTCGTTGATCAGGTCGCGGGCCAAGCTGCGGGCCTGTCCCATGATCAGTCCGGTGAGCACGTCGGCGTCCGGGGCATCGAGGCCCTGAACGGAGAAGTTCTCGAGAGCAGCGGTAGAGCGCGCCTCGGGCAGGTAACGGTCGTAGCGGTAGTTGCCGGCCACGATGCCTTCGCCGATGGCCTCGGCGTGTGCCTTGCCGCCGCCCTGGAAGTTGATGTCCAGGCTGGTCAGCCCCTTCTTGCGCGCGAAGCTGCTCGCGGCGCCAGCGGCCAAGCGTGCGCCGTTTGCATCGCCCTTGCCCGCACCAAAGATGCCGACCCACTTTGCACTCGTCTTGCCCATGCTGCGCACGGTCAAAGAGGCGCCAGCGCCAGCCTTGAACTTCTCATCGGCCACCATGGCGCTCAGAGCGCCACCAAAGGCGGCATCGAGCTCAGCGGGAACGCTCAGATCGCCTTCGGTCAGTACGATGGCGTGGAGGGCTGCGTTGCTCAGGGGTGCGGAAGCGATCTGCATGAATTCACTCAGGTAAGTCGAATAATGACGAGGATGACTAGCAGCACGACGAGGATGAGTCCGCCGCCGCTCATGGCCATCAAGAAGGGGTCTGCCTTGAGCATCTCGAAGTAGCGCTCAAGGGTGCTCTCCGAGTCGGGCTCGGGTCCGTCGTCCAGCATAGGCGGCGAGAGCGGATCTCGTGCGTCGCCAGGGAGGGGGACATCGGTCCAAGAGCCGGCCCCGACGATGTCGTGCAGGGCGTCTGGTTCTGGCAGCTGGGTGGCCTTCTGCATCGCGGGCTCAGTGGCCTCGTTCGGGGAGTACAGGCCTGGGCTGCTGGGTGGATCGATGCTTGGGCTGACGGCCGCAGCGCGCGAGGGGAGCGCTGGCACATCATCAAAGCTGGGCAGGGTCACCACTGGAGCAGGACGCACTGCAGGAGCGGGGAGAGCCACGGTCGGCGGCTCATCATCGAATCCGGGATCGAGGTTGACCGTTGGGACAGCCAAGCCCGGTGCCTGCATCGAGGCCACGTCGAGGGCAGGGGGGCGGCTAGCTGGATCAGCGGTCGGCGCGATGGGCCGGGCCGTATCGGGGCTCAACTTCTGGCCGAAGGGCTCGGTCACCGCGGTCTTGGACTCTTCCTTGCGACCAAAGGGCAGGGCCTGTGGGGCAGACTCAGGCTGTGGTGGCACGTAGCCAGCCGCAGCGCGCACCTCGAAGCTTGCCTCGGCCGTCTGGGGAGGGTGGCCGGAGTCACGGATGGCAAAGGCCATGCGCGCCCGGTAGCGACCGGGATGCAATCCGACCAAGTCGAAGCGAAAGCGGTAGCGGCCGGAGGGGTGGTCCTCGCAGGTGTAGCGGGTCTCCACATCGCGCAGACGCTCTTCGGTCTCGGCGTCGAAGATCGCGATGCCACAGGCGATCTCCTCGTAGGTGCCCACGCCGGTGCTGGCTCCGACGGTCACGCTGTAGGCGATCTCCTCGTCGGTCTCGTAGGTGGTGCTGCCAGGAGGGCGGTTCAGGAGCACCTTGCCCACGCTGTTCACCTGAGGGCGAATCAGGGTGCGCAGCTCTTCCAAGCGGCCCCGCAGCTCTTCCAGACGGTTGAAGCGGTAGGGCGGACTGGGGTGGGTCTGCTCGCTCATGGCGCGGTTGAGCACGCTGGCCAAGCGCTCGGCGAAGCGCACGTGGAAGCGGGGGTTGCTGTCCTCGTCCTGCAAGCGTGTGGTCGCCCGGTTCTTGAGCTCAACCAGGGCGGCCTTGTCCAGTCCCTTGGTGGGCAGTGTCGGGACCTTGCCCTCGGCGTCGCCATCGCGCTGGGTGAAGACGGCCCGGTACAAGATGGCGCAGGCCGCGTAGGTGTCCGCGGCGGTGCTGACGGTGCCACCGGCCAACACTTCGTGGGGCAGGTAGTGGTTGGGCTCCGGGCTGATGGCGTGCAGTTGACCCAGGGCCTTGCGCGCGGCCGGGGTGGCCATGTCCATCAGCAGCACTTCGCCGCGGTCGTTGAGCAGGATGTTGCTGGGCCGCAGGTTGCCGTGGGCCCCCACGGCCTTCTCCAGGGTCTTGAGGTGGTCCAGGGTGGCAATCAGCACCGCCAGGACCTCGGCCATGGAGCACCCTTGGGCGATTCGCCGGTCCAGGGTGGTGGTGAAGCGGGGGATGATCAGCAGGGGAGAGCCGTCCTCCGAAGCCCTGGATTGAAGCGGGGGCAGGAAGACGTGCTCCGCCTTGCCCAGAAGGTCTCCCTGCTCTTTGCAAGCGGTGACACAGGCCTTGAGCAGGGTGTCGGTGAGCTGCACGTCGCCGCGAAAGTCGTCTCGGCCCAGGGGGCACTTGAGCACGAACTCAGCGCGGGAGTCTCCGTGGCGAACCAAGTAGCTCTTTCCCCAGAGTCCGCGGCCCAGCAGGGGACCGATCTGGTAGGAGCGACCTTGGGCGTCGAGGACGAGGTCTCCGGTCTTCACGGGGGCTTTCTCGCAGCAGGTAGGGGAGGGTGTGGGCCCAGGTGAGGCGGGCCCAGAGGGGGTGCAGAACAGTATCGGTCACGGGGATCCGTGTCAAAGCCTCCAGCAGGCTATGTCAGAGGGCGATGATCAAGACCCAATCGGTAGATCCAGCCTCCTACGCCCTGCCCGCCCACGGCAACGGCCCCTACCGCCTGTTTCGCGGCTTGCAAGAGCGCACGATTCGCGACTTTGAGCGATCCTTGGTGGACCCGATGGGCAGTCAGCGGGGGCGCTTGGCGGCGATGCTCTGGGAAGCCCAGGACACGGCCTTTGGGCGCGACCACGCTCTGAGCGCCAGCGACACCTTGGAGAGCTTCCGAGACAAGGTGCCCATCCGCAGCTTCGCGGAGCTCTCGCCTTGGATGAGCCGCGTGCACGCCGGCGAGTCCCAAGTGCTCACCCGCAGTCCGGTCACCAGCCTGCTCAAGACTTCGGGCACCACAGGGGCGGCCAAGCTGCTGCCCGTCACCGAGCCCTACGCCAAGGCGGTGGACGAAGGACAGAGCATCTGGCGCCTGGCTTTGATGCGAGACCACGAGGGCGTGACCCAGGGACGGGCCTTCACCATCGTGAGCCCCCCCTCCGAAGGCACCCTGCCCAGCGGTCTGAAGTACGGCTCCAACACCGGCCGCATGCAGGCCAGGCAGCCCTGGTACGTGCGCGCTCGGGTCCCGGTTCCGGCCCAGGTCGCAGCCATCCAAGACAGCCGCATCCGGGTCTATTGTCTGCTGCGTTTCGCGCTTCAGTCGCAGATCTCCAGTTTCACCACCGCAAATCCGTCGACCTTGCTCCTGCTCTTTCGTCAGATGAAGGAGCACTGGCCCGACCTGGTGCGCGATCTGGCCAGAGGCACCCTGAGTGGCCCAGCCAGGGACCTGCCACGCCGGGTGCGTTGGGGACTCAAGCCCTATCTGCGCCGTCGCGCCCTGCCTGCTGTGCCCGTGCCCGCCGAGCTCTGGGATTTGGAAGTGATCAACTGCTGGAAGGGCGGCCCGGCCCAGTTCTTCTTGCCCCGTCTGCAGAAAGCTCTGGGTGGACCGGTGCCCATCCGCGAGGTCGGTGTGACCGCCTCTGAGGGCTATTTCGCCATCCCCATGTCCGACGGATTCGAGGGCGGCGTGGCCTGGCTTGGCGGCCACCTGCTCGAGTTCATCAACGCCGATGGGCAGCCCAAGTGGGCCTGGGAGCTCAACGCCGGCGAGCGCTACCGGCTGGTCGTCAGCACCACCGCGGGGCTCTACCGCTACGACATGAACGACATCCTGGAGTGCACCGGTCATGTTCGCGGGGCGCCTCTGCTGCGCTTTGTGCGCAAGGGCGGGAACATGCTGAACATCACCGGGGAGAAGGTGAGTGAGGATCAGCTGCTGCAGGCCTTCTCGGCCGTGGCCCAGGACCCTGCCATTGTGGGCTTTTCAGTCAGCCACCGCCTGGCCGAGGTCCCTGTGCTGCGCCTGGCGGTCGAAGGCCCCACCACCGCTGGCTTGGCCGAGCGCTTTGACGCCGCCCTGCAGCAAGGCAACGTCGAGTACCAGGCCAAGCGCGAGAGCGGCCGCTTGGGCATGGCTGAGCTGGTCCAGCTCCGTCCGGGCGCCTACCAGCGCTGGCGGGCGGCGCGGGTGGCTGAAGGGGCTCCCCATGGTCAGATCAAGGACCCTGTGGTCCTGCGGGATGATGCGGCTTGGCAGCGCCTGAAGCTGGCCTCGGAGGGCAGATAAATGAACGAGAAGAAGGCCAGCCACCCCTTGTACGAGAGCCTGGTGCAGGCCCTTGTGAAGCAAGATCCCACTCTGAGCACAGGCAAGCTCTTTGGGATGCCCTGTCTAAAGCAGGGGAAGAAGGCGGCGCTGGGCGCCTACGACGGCGGCGTTGTCTTCAAGCTGGAGGGCCCGGCACACGCGGAGGCTTTGGCATTGGACGGCGCGGTGCTCTTCGACCCAGGGGGCAAGGGGCGGCCCATGAAGGCGTGGGTTGTGGTCGGGCCGGAGCACCAAAGCGCGTGGTTGAGCTTGGCCATGGCGGCCCTGGGCGAGTGAGCTTGGGCTGTGGAATGGCCCGGTAGCTGCATTCGGTCGGCGTGTGGGATCCGTGAGGGGCCACAGAATGTCCCTTCTCCCATGGTTTTGGGGAGAACAAGCAACCCGGAGCCCACCATGACGTCCCGTCTCTTCGCCCTCTCGGCCCTCTCCCTCATCGCCCTGAGCGCCTGCGTCCCCGAGGACAGCGCCTCCTACGAGATGGAAGCGGGCGAGATGGAAGCCACCTCCAAGGGCGGCTCCAAGGTCGATGTCTGTCACATCACTGGTAGTGGCGCCATCAACATCCTGAGCGTCTCCAGCAGCGCTCTGTCTTCCCACTTGGCTCACGGCGACCACGCTGCCGGCACCTACTACTTGGACATGGACGGGGACGGCGAAGGAGACGCCGCCAACACCGCGGCCTGCCTGTTCACCAGCTATGTCGACAACGACGATGACTGTGATGACTCCGATGTCAGCATCAACACCGGCGCCGAAGAGATCTGCGATGACGGCGTGGACAACAACTGCGATGGCCAGGTGGACGAGGAGTGCACCGTCGAGCTGACCATCACGGTGGCCGGCGACAACGGCGTGTGGGGCTGGATCGACGGCACCCCTCTGGTCTTTGACAGCACCTATCCCGACTGGTCCCTGGAGCGGGTCGCGACGGTGGAGGTGGACAGCGGCAGCGACTACGCCGTGTCCTTTTACGTTGAAGACTGGGGCGGCTTGGCCTACTTCGCCTCCTCCATCCGGGTAGACGGCGCAGTGGAAGTGGTCAGCGGCTACGGCGACTTCATGGGCACCTACGACGTGGTCCCCTACGTCAACGAGTACCCGCGCATCGCCGCTTGGGCCAACACCCCCACCTCCTCGGCAGACACGCTGAACATGCTCTCGAACCCAGGATTGACCTGGGGCGACTGGATGCAGGTGGGCTTTGACGACAGCACCTGGACGGCGGACACCATGCAGTGCAGCTCCCCCAGCAACTGGAACACCACGACCCAGCACTTCTACCGGGGCACCTTCACCAACTTGGCGGCCGATGGCGGTGAGTTCGTCTGGTTCAACACCCGTGGAACTGTCGGCTACTGCGGTTCCGCCCGTGGCGGCAACACCGCAGCCGCCTTCCGTACCGAGCTCTCGCTCTAAGGCTGGCCCTCTAAGGCTGGCCCTCTAAGGCTGGCCCTCTAAGACTGTGCTGTGCGCCGGGATCGGCGCAGGCACAGCAAGACCAACCCGGCGATGGCCCATGTGCCACCGCCGGGTTTGCTCTGGCAGCCCTTGGACACCACGGGCTCCGGCTGGCACAGCCCAACTGCGGGGTAGTCCAGGAATACGCCGGGCAGGTTGAGCTCGGAGTCCGGAACGCGCTTGGCCAGGGCCTTGAAGGCGCGGTCGTTGTAGGCCGGGTCCCGTGTCTTCTGCCACAGGCCTGAAGTGCACAGGGCTTGGGGCAGCTGAGGGTTGTCGTCGTCCATCAGCGCGACGGCCTGCTCGGCCTGCTCGGCGGCGGTCCACACAAAGTGGTAGCGCTGCTCATTGGGCGGCGCGGTCTTGGCCAGCTTGGCCAGCTCATCGGGCTGGGTGGCGAAGAGCGGCGCCGGAGGGGTGGGCGCCAGGCGTTTCTCCAGGGTGTAGGCGCCCTCGTAGTGGCCCCCCAATACCCGGAAATCGGGCTCCATCTCGGTGGCCAAGAGCTCCCAGCCTTGCTGCTTGCTCAGGTAGGCGGCGTCCCACATGTGGGTGCCACGCACGTCGTCGCGGCGCCAGAGGTCTTGGGCCTTGTCCTGGCTGTCTCTCAGGGCAATCGCGTGGCCCCGCAGGGTCTCTGGAAAGTAGACAATGGCCTCGTCGATGCGGCCTTCCCTAGCCAGACGGCGGGCCAAGAGGTGGCGCATGCTGGGTGGGATCTGCACAGCGGGAATGGGGTCTCCATACAACAGCGACTCCACCGGATCCGCGCTGTGACCTTCATCCGGCCAGTGCAGGTCCACCTCGGTCTTCAGCTCCTCGGTGGTGAGCAGACGCTCGGCCACCCAAGCTGCGTCCATCCAGTCTCCGGCCGCCAGGAAGCCCTGCAGCGCCCCGGGGTAGTCGCCGGTGCGTACCCGCAACACGCCCAGCTCGACGTTCATGGCACGCTTGGGGTCCGCGTGGTCGTGCTCGCAGTGGGTGCTGAACAGGGGCCGGCCGAGCTCGGGAGACAGGGGCAGCAGGGAGGCGCCGTGGCTCAGGGAGGCCTCGGCTTGAACCAGGTCTCCAGCTTGGAGGTGCAGCTTTGCCTGAATCCAGTTGGCCATGGGGGTATCTGGCGAGCGCTTCAACCACGCCTGGGCGGTCTCCATCTCCCCGTTGCGGTAGGCGACCCATGCCAAGCGGTCGCTGGCGGCCAGCTCTACTTGTTGTTCCGAGGCATCCAGCCAGCGTTCGGTCTGCTCCTCCAGGCTCAATCGGGTCCAGACTGAGCTGCCCGGGTTGGTCATCAGGGCAGCGATGGCCTGTGCCACCAGCGGGTCCGCCGTGGCTTGGCTCAGGTCCGTTTCGCCCAGGACGCGCTCGGCCATTGGACGCAGGTCCTGGCAGTGGGCTTGGGCTCCGGTGGCTCGGTACTGCAGGCAGAGGGACAAGGCCTGGACCGGCTGCTCCGCCCGGGCTTGAACCCAAGCCTCTTGGCGCAGGCTTGCCACGTACAGACCGGCGCTGTCGTGGCCGCTCTCGGCGATCTCGGCGCGCACGCGCTGGTACCACTGGGCCGCCTGCTCGGGCGCATCGGTGGTGTTGCCCAACATGTAGGCCGCCCACGCCCCGCGCCTCCCGCGCGCCTCCGGCTCCAGGCTCAGGACCTCTTGCCAAGCGTCGTGGGCGGCGGGAATCTCCTCGCGGTGAAGGGAGAGCACGCCGGCTTGGTAGAGCTGGAACTCGGGTGGAAGCGCCTCGGGCAGAGGCCGGTCCTTGGCCCGGGCGAGCAGAGCCGCTTCGACCTGCGCAGCGTCGTCGAGCACCGCCTCCAAGTCCACCCGGTCCGCCTCGCTGGTGCGGACGCGCAGCGGGATGGCCAAGGGCTGCGCCTGGGTCTCCTCCGCCAGGCGCTTCATCTCCAGCTTGAAGCTGGTGGTGGGCGTTTGAAGCATGGCTTGGCCCTGCCAAGAGAGCTGCGTGTAGTCGTAGTAGGGACCGCAGGCTTGGGCTGGCAGCGAGACGAGCAGCAGCAGCACCGGCAGGTTTGCATCAGGGGGCATCGGTCACCGAGAGAGTTGGTTCAACAAACGATCTGGCCCAGGCGACAACCTGGGACTCACCGGGCTGCAGGGTCTGCGCGGCCCCTGGACTCAGGTGTGCGCGGCTCTGGTGGTAGCTGCCCAAGGCATCCCAGAGATCTGGCTCTGTCTCCCAGTAGAGCTGCGGCATCTCCAAGGTTTCGGTCCCGGTGTTGTAGAGCTGGAACTGCCAGAGCTTCTCCCCGGTTTCTTGGACCTGGATCTCCGCTTGCGCCACCGGTGTCACCCCCGCCGCCACCGAGGTCAGTGTGGTCAGGCTCCAGCTGTTCTGGTCCTGGGCTGTGGGCAGCCGAAACCAGATCAAGGCCTCCAGATCCCGTGGATGGCGCTGCTCCAAGGAGGCCACCACCTGGGCGACCGCGGCAGGGTCTGCCCGAAGTTGCTCGGCGTAGCCCCCGATTGGCGCGGTCTGTGCCTGCTCGGCGTTGAGGGCGACTCTCTGGCCGGAGCCGTCAAACATCAGGCTGTAGCTGTAGCTTGGCAGAGCGGCGGAGAAGGGAACGCCAACCTGGCCGGCGTCGTCGATGTGGGCCAAGGCCTGCGGATCCAAGAGATAGGTGGGGTGCTTCGGGTCGAACCAGTGCAGCTGCATGACGAAGTGCGGCGCCGCGTGGGCCAAGTCCTCGAAGGCGGGGTCGTCCAGCCAAGTGGGCAGCGCCGTGATGCGAAGCGGCGGCAGGCCCGCCTGGTTCAGGGCCTCCATCCACGCGGCGTACTCCCCAAGACGGGAGGTGGGCAGATCCATGTCCAGCTGCAGGTAGGGCGCCTCAGGGTGGACCAAGGCGAGCTGGGCCAAGGCGTTCTGCAGGGCAGGCAGCGGGTCCTCGTTTGCGGGAGGCGCCTCTACACGCAGGGCCAGTGCGCTGCCGGGGGGCAGGGCAGGGCGCTCGAAGAGCTCCAGTCCATCTTCCCAATCCAGCGTGCCGCCGAGGACCACCAGGCCACGGAAGGGGTGGGTGTGGGCGGCTTCTTGGACCGCTGGGGTCCAGACCTGCTGCCAGACATAGGCGTCTTGGGGCAGGGGACCGGAGGCGGTGGGCGAGGCGCAGGAGAAGAGAAGGAGCAGCAGCATGGGACACGGAAACGACTGTGATGCTGAGTGCTTGCACCAAAGTCCTTACTCAGGGTTTGACAACCCTAACGGGCCAGCTGAGCTCGCCGTTGGCTTGCGCTCGCGCGTCTCCGCCGCGTTGCTCATCCTCGAAGTGCCACGGCACTCCTTCGTCTTCACGCCTTGCGGAGACGCGCTCGGCTGGCACCACCGGACCTCAACTTGACCCGTCAGGGTTGTAGACCCGCCCTTTCCACTGCACACCCTTGCCCTGGGTCTTGATTCCGGAGTGCACGATCAGGACCATCACCATTGCCGTGGCCGGGGCGTGGGTCAGTCCGTAGATCAGCTTGTGGCCGTACTGCCAGTCCATGGCCAAGCGGGTGGCTTGCATGACCAGGATGTGGGCCAGCCCCCACCACAGCCACTCGGTGCCGGTCGCTGCGCCGACCACGGCCAAGATGGGCCCGCTCAAGGTGGTCCAGGCCAGGAAACCCAAGACAAAGGCGACGGTCCCCCAGCTGTAGTGCATGCCCGCGAAGAGGTTCTTGCCCCAGCCCTGCCAGATCTCGTCAAAGCTGGCGTACATCCTAACGGAGTAGATGCGCCGCATGAAGAGACAGTGGTACTTGACCCCAGCGTCCACGCAGGCCCGCGCCAGACCCACGTCGTCCAGGATGTTGTTCTTGACCGCGTTGTGCTGTCCGGCGGCGTCGTAGCCCTTCCGGGAGAAGGCCAGGAGCTGGCCGCTGGCCATGTTCTTGTCGGTCTTCTCGGGGTCGTTGACCTCGTCCAGGCTGTTGCCCAGCAGAATCAGTCCGCCCACAGCCGGCTGCAGCACGTGCTCCCAGAAGCTCTTCATGGTCAGGGTGCCAAAGCCCGTCAACATGCCTAGCTCATTCCGCTGGCCGTAGCCGACCACCCGTGAGACCGCGGTGGGGGCCAGGCGCACGTCTGCGTCGATAAACACCAGCCAGTCGCCGGTGGCGTGTTCTTGGGCGCGCTGGAGGGCCCAGGGCTTGCCGAACCAGCCCTCGGGGATGCCTTCTCCGCCAGAGATGACCCTGAGGCGGGGGTCATCGATGGCCGCAAGGATCTCGCCGGTGCCGTCGGTGCTGCCGTCGTCCAAGACGATGAGCTCCAGGTTGGGATGGTCCTGGGCCAAGACCGCGTCCACGCAGCCCTTGATGTGGGCCACCTCGTCGCGGGCAGGGATGACCACGCTGACCTTGAGCGCCGGATCGCAAGGTGGATCCTCGGGTGCCAGGGCCCACTTGGGGTTCTTGCTGCGTGCGAGCACCTTGAGCAGCGTGGCCCCCCAGCCCAAGATGAGCAAGGCGAGTAGGACGCGGAGGATCCAAGTGAGCACGAGCATGCCCTTCCTATAGCCACCAAAGCCCGGCAGTGGGTGAGGGCGAGCGGCGGAGCGTGTACCCTGAACCCATGTCAAGGGGTCCCATCCGCAGCGCCCACCTGCTCTGGCTCCTGCTGGGGTCGCTGGTGCCTATGCTGCTCTTCTTGGACTTCCTGGTTGGGGAGTCGGGGAGGAGGGAGGTCTTCCTGCAGGCGGATCTGCGCGTGCGCCAAGACGGGGCCCCTCCCTTTGCCCTCGCCGGTCCTCTCACGGGCGAGGCCGCCATTGATGGCTTGCTGGTCGGCGGAGAGGTGCAGCTCACCGAGGGCCGCTATCCGTGGAGGCCCACTCCGCGAGAGGGGAGCTTTACCCTGCGCTTGGACAGCGATTTTCTACAGAATGGGCAGCCGGGTGTGCGCACTCAGGGCTTTGTCGCCAGCTACCAGGAACGCGATCTGGAGCGGGCCGACCGCTGGGCCAGCCCGCTGACCCCCTGTGAAGGGCGAATCGAGGTCGTCGAGCTGCTCACTCGGCCTGGCGCCAAGGGCCTCTCTGCGGTGGACGCAGCGGTGCTAAATGTCGACCTGCTCTGCACCGGCACCGGGCCCGACCTGCTCTGGGGAACCGGCGATGAGCGCGTCTGGGCCATCGAGGGGCCTCTGGAAGTGAAGGCTGGCGTGGGTGGATAGTGCGGCTGCTTCTTGGCCTAGCCTGCATCAGCTCCTCCTCCACGGGCCCGGTTCACCCTTCCGTGACCGAGGTCGCCCCAGCCGCTGCGCCCACCTCCCACTGGGAGCTGGACCTGGACCTGCAGATGGAGTGGCTCGCGCCGGGGGTTTGGCGACATGTCTCCTGGCAGACCTTGGACAGTGGGCTGCGCTACCCCTCCAACGGCCTGTTGATCGAACAGAAGGACCAGGTGCTCTTGATCGACACGGCTTGGGGAGAGCGCTCTACCCAAGCCCTACTCAAGTGGAGCGAGCGCAACCTGGGCCGACCCGTAAGCGCCGTGTTCTCGACCCACTGGCACGATGACCGTCTGGGTGGGGCAGCTGTTCTGAAGACCATGGGGGTGCCCTTCTACGCGCACCCGCTGACGGTCTCGGCGGCGAAGGCGCGGCGCTTGCCGGAACCTCAGGCCATCGAAGACTTGCAGCCAGGGCAGGCAGCGACTTGGTTTGGCCTGGAGGTCTTCTACCCGGGGCCGGGACACACGGCGGACAACACGATGGTGTGGGTGCCCCAGGCAAAACTTCTGGTCGGAGGTTGTGCCGTTCGCTCGGAACAGGCTGGTGGCATGGGCAACACCGGGGATGCCGTGCTCTCGGAGTGGTCGGCGTCGCTGGAGCGGGCCAAGGAGCGCTACCCCCATGCGGAACGGGTCCTGCCCGGCCATGGGGATCTGGGGAATCTCAGCTTGCTTGCCCACACCCAGGCGCTCTTGGCCCAGGGGAGCCAAGCCCCGGCCCACTGAGGCGCCAAGGGCCAGTTAAACTGGGGAGATGCTGTACACCCTGCTTGTCCTCGCCTGCGCCAAAGACACTGAGATTGCGGAGTACACCCCCGATCCCAAGCCCGAGGGAGGCGAGGTGGTCACGGTCACGACCCGCGACTCCGTCGACATCGTGGCGGACTACTACGCGGCCTCCTCCGCGGACCGGCCCCTGGCTGTGTTTGTGCACATGGACCCCCGGGGGGACAACCATCGGGGAGATTGGCCTGGTGAGGTGCTCCAACCCCTGGTGGACGCGGACTGGGCCGTGATGGTGCCCGACCGCCGTGGAGCCGGAGACTCCGGAGGCGTGGCTGAAGACGCCTTTCAGACGGTCGCCGGCGCCTACGACATCGAGGCTGTGGTGCTCAAGGCTCAGGAGGACGGCTTTGGGGCCCTCGTGCTGATCGGCGCGAGCAACGGCACCACATCGGTCTTGGACTACAGCGCTCTGTCTCCCCTTGGTGGGGCTGCAAGCGAAACTTGGCCGGCGCCGGATGCCTTCGTGATGCTCTCCGCCGTGGGGCCGACCACCAACAACCACGCCCTCGAGGACATGCCTATGTTGCCAGGATGGTTTGGTTTTCCGGCATCCGAAGCAGACGACAACGCGCCTTGGCAGGCCGCAGACGAAGGGGACTGGTCCTTCACGGAGTACGACCCCGGGGGACACGGGACGCGCATGTTCGGAGACGCTCCCCAGGCGGCTGCGGAGCTGAGCGCGTGGGTCATCAGCCAAGAGTAGGGCCTAGTCGGCAGTGGGCTCTGGCTTTCCGCAGTCGCAGCCTGCCTCCGGGTCTTCAGGCCGCGAGGCCTCCAGAAAGCTGCGCACGTCCTTGGGATCAATGCCTGGAATGGAGCCCTGTCCCCGGGTCCACATGTAGGCGCACTCATCGCAGACGGGCTCCCCCCGCTTCAGACCCTCGGCGCACCCGCAGTGACCGGTCAGACGCACGCAGTGCACGCAGGGGTCTTTGATGCAGCAGTTGTAGCCACCCTCTGCCGCGCTGGTGGCAATCATGGCCTGGAGCTCGGCGGCCACGGCCAGACGGCGCGCCTCCAGGCTCTTCACGACCGGGGCCTCCTGAACGGGCTCCACGGCGCCGCTACAGTCCAGCAAGGCGATGGCGCCCAGGCAGAACAGAACGCGGCTGAGGGCGCGCATCCAAGGCTTCAACGGGGGGGCTCGACCACGACCCAGACGCTGTGGGTCTCTAGGGTCTCAATCTCGGAGTCGACCTGAACTTGGATGGTGTAGAACTGGTCGTCGTCGGCGACCGGGGCCATCGCCACGATCTCCAAGTCGATCTTGAGGGTCTCGCCGAACTCCAACTTCCCGGTGGTTCCCTCGGGGGACATCTCGGTGACCCAACCCTCGGGATCCACGGTCAAAGAGACGGAGTGGTCCAGAGCCGGGGGCTCTCCGAGCAGGTCTTCCAGTCCTTCGATGAGCACGCTGGTTGCGGGCCAGTCCCAGCTGCCGGTGATCAGCGCTTCGTCGTCGATGGCCTGTCTCTTATACACATCTGACGCTGCCGACGAAGAGGATAGTGTAGA